>Ga0209410_1000314_pt1 | contig 21971 bp, 19 predicted proteins | sample Mar14436cmmetaG_FD_184135 | JGI IMG/M metagenome (GOLD analysis project Ga0209410, IMG submission 184135) | Marine hydrothermal vent microbial communities from Guaymas Basin, Gulf of California to study Microbial Dark Matter (Phase II) - Marker... ... | reverse complement strand
GTGGTGTATTCGCAGCGATGATGTTTCCTGCCAGTATTGCACTTGCGGGCGACCTATCACCGGTGAATAAGCGAGGCACGGCGATAGGCGGGTTCAATGTCTTCGGCTCGCTGGGTTTTGTAGCGGGTTTTTCGGCAGCCGGGATTCTCTCCGATATGTATGGTTATTGCATGAGTTTCGTTCTCGGTGGCTTTTCCGAGATGCTGGTGGCACTGGTTGCGATACCGTTTATGGTGAGGTTGGGCGTTAACAGGATGAATAAAGGAATAAGGGATAAGGAATAACCGATGTTACAGCGATTAATTTATTTCCGAGCTCAACCTACCAAAAGCCCTCAAATTCTTGTTAGGTTCAGCATAAAAACCGAATATTTTTCGGGAATGCTTTTTATATGCCTAAAAATACCTTTTGTTCTTGGTAAGAGATATATGGCGGTTAATAGCAATAAGAGGCGGAAATGGCTGAAATCGCACCATGATACGCTATTCCCGTTTTTCCCATACCTCAAGAGGGAGCGTATCGAATGGCTGTTTGATAGATTAGGGCAAAAAGGAGCGGAAAAGGGTGCGTTATATGTTCACATCCCCTTCTGCACTGGTAAATGCACCTTCTGTATACTCACAAAGGAGCCACTTCCGCATCGTTCGCATACAGCAAATTATGTGAACGCAGTTCTGGAAGAAGCGAGTGCGTGGCACGATTACTTTTCTCCCGTAGAAGCCGTATATGTAGGTGGTGGCACTCCCACGTCGCTCTCATCAGAAGAACTCAAGTTGCTATTTGAAGGACTGGGAGAGATATTTAGAATAGAGAAGGATGCGGAAATCAGTATTGAAACAACCGCCAGCGAACTCACGGAAGCTAAAATGAACCTGCTTGCAGAGTTGGGTGTCAACCGCCTTAGCATGGGTGTTCAGACTTTCAATCCCGGCTTGAGAAGCATTCTTGGAAGAAGGGGCGGGGGTAAAGAAGTCATTAAGAAATTGAATAGAGCGAGAGAAGCTTTTCCGCTCCTTACGATAGATATTCTGTATGATGTCCCGGGACAAGAGAATAAGGACGTAATAATTGATTTGCAAAAAGCCGTAGGAATGGGTATTGATGGCATCTCCCTTTATCCTTTGATATACAGTCCCAAAACGCCAATAACTAAACGATTCAAGCAGCCACCAGTCGAAACCGCGATGAGCATCTTTGAAACCGCAAAGAACTTTCTGGAAGATAATGGATACAACCACATAAATATCAACCATTTCACAAACGGGCGAGATAAATTCCGCTATTCTACGTATTTCAACAATTTGGGGAACGTTCTCGGTTTGGGCGCGGGCGCAACGGGTTTTATAGCTGATTGCTTCCTGAAGCATCCGTTTACAAGTAAAAACTACATCCAGCAGAAGAATGTGGGGAGCGTTTTCAGCGTGCCTGCGAATGTCATCCCCGTGCTGTGGTGCGTATCGCAAATCCAATACGGCAGAATAGATATAGAAACACCGCGAAGGAGATGGGATTTTGAGCCGCTTGAGGCGTTTGCCACGACCATAGAAAAATGCATGGACAGCGAGGAGATGATAGTCAAGAAGAATGCAATCGAACTCACCACGAAGGGTATGTTCTGGGCGAATACGATTGGTGCGGAGATGGCGGTGGAATGTTTATACAACGGAAGAGGAGAACTCGTGAGCCTTGAAGATAAGCCTTCCAAAATTGCGAAGGGGCTCATGCTTGATAAGATAAGGAGCAGGAAGAACGTATAACAGAAGCCTTCGCTTTTTATTCCCAAGCCTAACATTTTTAGGTTTGTTTAGCAAAACCGAACATTTTTAGGGAAAATCACTTGTATACCTAATCCATATTAAATTAGCTGTGATGTTCTACCATGGCGATAATAAGTAAAGCAGGAACATTTTATTTTTTGGCACTGGCTTTAGCCAGCGCGTATTTCGGCTTTACTGAGCTTTTATCCTTAAAAAATGTCTTTGAAGGGCTCTGTCTTATTATTGTAGCCGGGTTTTATTTCAAAGGACTTATTCCGCTTTGGAAACGAGAAAGGAAAGGTGTAGCATTTATCACGATGGGTTCCGTACTTTTATGGCTTCTTGCGTTCAATGATCTAATAGGTTTAGGAATAGAAAGTTTAGGGGTTCACATTCCTGGACTAAACGGTTTAACGATCCCGATCCTGTTGACGCCTTTTTCACTTCTTTTATTCTTTTTCGTCAAACAAGATGGGTGGAGGTGATTCTATGAAAATATTCCTGGCTGGAAATCCAAATGTGGGAAAAAGCGTATTGTTTAACAGGTTAACGTCAACCACGGTTCGCACTCACGCGTTTGTCTCCAATTATCCTGGTACCACCGTGGACTATTTTGTATCAAGCACAGAAATAAAGGGTAAAAAGGTGGAGGTAATTGATTTGCCCGGCGTTTATTCTCTTAGAAGCACAAATGAAGCAGAAGAGGTGGCTTTAAAAATATTGAAGGATTGTGGTACGGAAGATGTAGTAATAAACGTTATAGACGCCACGAGAATGAGAAATGGGCTATTCTTAACGCTCGACCTTATTGAAAGAGGTTATCCTCTGGTCATAGCCGTGAACATGATGGATATGGCAGAGAAGAGAGGTATAGAGATTGATTTGAATACTTTGGAAAGCATCATGCAAGTTCCTGTGGTAGGAACGGTAGCGATAAAAGGTGAAGGCATAGATAAACTTATCATGAGGATTGAGGAGAAGAAGGTGGGAAACATTGAGGAACTGGTAAATGGGTGTAGAGGAAAGGGATAGAGAAAAGGATAAATGGGCATGTATTGACTACATAGTCAAGAGAACGGTTAAGTTCAGAGAGAGAAAGGCAACGTTACTGGATAAGATTGACGAAATAACACTTAATCCTGTGGTAAATCTCGCAATTGCTTTCGTTCTTCTTTATTCCATCTTCATAAGTTTTTTGAGAATTGGACATATCTTTCTTACTGAAGGACTGATAGGTAAGTACATCTTTGCACAGCAGACATTTTATGATGTGTGGATTCACCGCATCTTTGACAATACTCCTCTCTACGAAATCCTGGTAGGGAATACCAATCAGGGCTACCTCTATTCCTTCGGGCTCCTTACCACCGGCTTGTATATTGCGTTAGGTGTGGTGCTTCCGGCTATATTCATATTCTATGCCTGGCTTACGATACTGGAGGACATCGGTTACCTGCCGAGATTGACCATGCTTGCAGATACGGTCTTGAGCAAGATAGGGATGTCCGGGACTGCGATTGTGCCCACGATATTGGGTATAGGCTGTAATGTTCCTGGTATGGCAGCATCAAGAATCATAGACGGTTCGAGGCAGCGGTTTATTCTCGCTACGGTTTTAGCCATTGCCGTGCCGTGCACTGCGCAGTTGAGCGTTGCATTTCATGTCATCGGGGGAATGTTCGGTTTAAAATACTTAATTTTTATGTTTTTGATTCTTATATTCCTCTACGGCATCATTGGATTAGTGCTTGATAAGCTCATGGGAGGGAAGAGTTCAAGGTTGAGTGAAGAGCTGATAGCGGAGATACCGCCATATAGAAGACCAATGTTGAGAAATACGTTAAGTAAGCTTGGGATGAGGATGAGGTCTTTTTTCTTTGGTGCACTACCATGGGTAATCGTGGGTGTATTGATTGTAAACGTGCTCTATTTGTCGGGTGTGCTTGATATATTAGAGACGCTCATTGGGCCATTCTTAACGTTTTGGCTTGGGATACCTCAGGAGATGGTGGGTGCGCTTATCATAGGGTTTCTGAGGAAAGACGTAGCAATTGCCTTTTTCGCCCTCATTCCCGATCTGACTGCCTGGCAGGCTCTAACCGGAGTTGTTATTCTGATGATTTATTTTCCCTGCGTTGCAACCTTTGTTATAATGCTCAAGGAATTAGGATTGCTGAACATGCTGAAATCAACCGCTTTAATGTTGGTGGTCGCATTTGTGGTTGGGGGCGCACTTCACGGCTTCAGCCTGCTTTTTGAGATATTTTGACCCATGGAAGACGGATATATAGCTACGGGGATAAAGGAATTTGACCGAATAACCGGTGGAATACCTCGGGGTGAGGTGATTCTGTTAGAGGAGGAATTTGGCATCGTGAAGAGCATCTTTGCACAGCAAATAGCATCTGAACTGGCTAAAAATGGCGGAAAAACATTGTATATTACACAGAAGCCCAGAGAGAAAGTTGAGGCTCAAATGCACATTTATGGGATGGAATTAAAAGAGAGGATTGAGATTGAAACTCCAAATAAGCTTACAGAAATTGAGGATGATTACGACCTGATAGTGATAGAGAACTTTTCAATTTTATTCTCAGACCTTGGAACAAAGGAGATTATAGACTTAGTTGCTGACCTGGGAAAGAAGAAGTCTACGGTTCTGCTCTTATCTGATCTTGGAATACTGGATGAAAAACAAGAGAGTGTGGTAAGGACCGTGGTTGACGGAGTGATTCGGTTCAGGTTTGAGGATAAAAGTGTGGATAGGATTAGAAGAAGCATCGTTATTCCGAAGTTCAGTCATATTGTTGATGAGATCATACCCTTTAAGGTAGACGGGTCGGGAATATCCATAGATACGAGGAGGAGAGTTTAGACAGATGAAAAAGAATCCTTATCACAGATATGCTTTGATGGATAACCCGTTCAGGTTTGAGGAGAGGAGGGACATAAGCCTTTTCCATGTTAAACAGGAAATGGACGATGTGATAGAAGATGCATTTTACGATGTGATAGAAAAGAATCGTAAAGCGATATTACAAATTGTTGGAGGAAGGGGGATTGGAAAAACAGAACGATTACTTTTGTTAGCGGAGAGAGCAAAAGAAGAAGGTGCGAGCTGGTGCTATATAAATGCAAAAGGAAAAGATGCTTTTTTTGTCATTGTTGAGATATTAAATGCGGTGTCCAGGTCTAAGAGGAAGCTATTCATAATCAAGCCGGGCTGGCTGAAAGAAGTTGAAGAAGTAAACAGGAGCATTATGAATAAAAAAACAATTGACGTTGATAAGTTAAGCAATGCGATTTCTGGTGCTTTGAACGAGCAGTCACCGACTTTTTTGCTAATGGATGAGCCCGATATTGGAGCAGGGGTTAGCGGTGAGCTTTTAATGCAGTTGTTGTGTGCGGTTTTTGATAAAACCGATAGAGGGCTGCTCATCGCGATTACCACGGAAAAAGAGATAGAATGGATTACGGAAAAGGTGGAGCTAAAAGGATTTGATGAAAGAGAAGCGGAACTATTTATTGCGAAACGGCTTTTAAGCGAACGAATCATCGGTGAAAAACTCGAACCACTCTATCCTTTCACTCCGGATGCTGTTCGTCAGGTGAATGAACTGGTAAATGGAAATCCAAAGGAGTTATTGGAGAAGATGGCGAATATCCTGGACTTAAGCGTTAGGAGAAGGATTGGACTTATAGATAAGGATTTTGTGGTTCGTGTGATGTCAAGATGAGGGAGGAGCAGGCTCCAGAATTTTCCACACCAGGAGATGTGCGAAACAGAAAATCATCAAGCAGAGAGCAATCATCGGAAGGGCGAGAATTAATTTTGAATACAAAGCACTCCTGACGTACCAGGATAGACCGCCAAAGGTGTGCGATATCGCAATAAGAGCGATACTTAACGATGCAATTGGAAACATTTTATAGTTGCGGAGTGCGTCCAGGGCGAGATATGCGCACGAGAAATATAAGACCATCATAAATAAGCTGTAAGGGATCAAGATTTCATGTTTTACAGCATAGATAAGCAATAGGCTGTGCTCGTTATTAATCAAGTTCTCTACGCTACCGGAGAAATGAAGCGTGCATAGATAGTCAATTATAACGGAAATACCAAGCCAGAGAGAAAAAGTGAGTGTTATATTTTTTGTTTCTTTCTTTTCTTCCATGTTTGGACATTTGTTTAGAAGACCTTATAAAATCAGCGAACTATTATAGAAATGTTTCGATGATGTCCAAATTTTAAACCATATATTTGATAATTTTTTGACTAACTTTTAAAAAATATTATCCCATTAATCGGGACAAATTTTAATAACCATGAGGAGTGGAAGCGATGGAGGCGATAATTTAGAAAAAACGCCCCTTTCCTAATATTTTTAGGGCAATCCTTTTGTTTACCTAACTATCTACTCAATCACATGACGGCCAAAAAAGTTATAGCAGGTATGATAGGGATAGCGGCGGTATTGGTAGCCGGGATAGCGCTGCCTTTAGTCGCAACAGCGCAGGAGGGACTGCTCGTGCACAGCGGTGCGGGGCTAAGCGAAGCGATGGACGTTTTATCAAAGAAATTTGAAGACGAATACGGGATTAAGGTAACAGTCAATTACGGCGGTGCTGGCTCTCTGTTATCTCAGATGGAACTTAAGCGAGAAGGCGACATATTCATCCCCGGCGGGAGGCACACGTTCAACCGCGCGAAGGAGAAGGGATTCACCGAAGGCAAAGAAAAATTCGTCGCATACCATATTCCGGTGATAGGCGTGCCGAAGGGGAACCCAGCCAATATAACATGCTTAGAAGACCTCGCTAAACCCGGCGTAAAGGTCGCATTAGGGGATCCGAAGTCGGTGCCGATAGGGAAAAAAGCGGAGAGAATACTGAAGAAGAACGGGATATACGAAGAAGTGATGAAGAACGTGGTGTCCCTGGAAGGAGAGGAGCCGATGATTGTGAAGGATGTGCGAGTGGGTGACGTGGATGCGGGAATATTCTGGCGGAGTTCGATAATAGCATCCAGGAAATACATAGAGATAATAGAGATACCAAAGGAACAGAATGAAATAGACGTGATTCCGATAGACGTGCTGATATTTTCGAAGGATAAAGAAGCGGCGAGGAAATTCGTGGATTTCGTAGTGTCTGAAAAAGGAGTATGGGAATCCAACGGTTACGTGAGCTACCCAAATGAGAAGTATGGATTGGTTGAGGGTGCGCCTACACCAACACCTGCGATATCGCCGGAAGCAACACCCACGCCGTCACCGAGTCCAATGCCGACACCAGCACCAACGCCGGGATTCGAGGCTATATTCGCAATTGCGGGATTACTGGCAGTAGCATATCTTTTGATGAGAAAGGAATGAAAATAAAAGAATATTTCCTTTCCCTTGAACGGAAGGATATTGTTGCACTGTTCCTGGTCTTTCTTTTCTTTATCTCTGTTGCAGTAGCGGTTGATTACACCAGAGACGAGTGGAATGACGCAAGATATGCACAGATATCGAAGTATAGCGACCTTGTGAAGGTTTATCTCAAAGAGCATCCGGATGCGAGGTACACCGTAGAAGAAGCGGAGTTCTATCAGGAGATGTATCCCTTTTATCGGAGGTTTGAAAAGGTATGGGACCCCGCCACGGGCACTCGCTGGGTTGTTCTATGGTGGACTGAAGAGACCACAAAAAAATATCATCGCCCAGATTTAATGGTTGTGGTCTGGCCTTACAACGATGAGGTCATTTACGAAAAAGAGTTTACCGGGACAGAGGGCAGTTTCAAGTTCAAAGAGCCGACATGGAGCTTCACAGACGGCATCATAAAAAATCTTTATCTGATTTTACCATTTGCAGTATTTTTTATCGGGCTTTTCTTGTTTAAAAGCACACGCTCCGCTTTATCGAGAATATGGGAGCAAATAAAAGCATCAAAGTTCGAGATAGGCATGTTTTCGGGGATGCTCGTTCTTGCCACCTTCATTTTAGCGGTGATTTTATGCATTATTTCGCACGTGGACGAAGACGCTTTTTTAACCAGTATACTCTCGGAAGAGACGCAATTCGCAATAAGATTGAGCATTATGACCTCGGTAATATCAACCATATTGATATTTTTGGTTGCGCTTCCTTCGGCTTATGTGTTAGCGAGGTATGATTTCTGCGGAAGGAGCTTATTGGATACTTTACTCGATTTACCCCTTGCATTACCCACGATAGTAGGTGGTGTTGGTCTGGTAATGCTTTCCAGCACCACTTCTTTTGGTCTTTATCTCGCTGATAATGGACTAAAAATCACCTTTACGCCAGTGGGGATAGTGGCGGCGCAGTTCTTTGTGAACGTGCCTTTTATGGTAAGACCATTCAAGTCAACGTTCATGAGCATCTCGCCTCGTTATGAATATATTGCGAGAACGCTGGGGTGTAGCCGAGCAGGTGCTTTTTTTAAGGTGTTAATGCCCATGTCCGTGGGAGGGCTCATGGGCGGTATCGCGATAACGTGGGCGAGATGCATAGGTGAGTTTGGCGCGTGTCTGATGGTTGCGGGAGCAACAAAATTCAAGACCGAAGTATTGCCGATTTCTGTTTTCCTCCGCATGTCAAATGCGGAGCTTGAACTTGCAGTATCAGCGGCTATTATCCTGATTATTATTGCATCTGTAATGCTGTTCATATTTGAGAAGGTGGGGAAGAGGGGTGCATTCTTATAGGTATGATCGAGCTAAAAGAAGTGGAGAAGAGGTTTGGCAGTTTCATGCTGGGGAAAATAGACCTCAGCGTTGAAGAAGGCGAATATGCTTTTCTCCTGGGTCCTTCGGGGTCAGGCAAAACGGTCTTGCTCGAGCTGATCGCGGGTATCCATCGCCCGGACCGGGGAAAGATACTCATAAATGGAAAGGATATTACGAGTGTGCCGATAGAGAAGCGGGGTATTGGCTATTCGTGCCAGGACCCGATGCTTTTTCCTTTCCTCAACGTGGAAGGGAACATCGCATTCGGGCTGAAGGAGAAGAAAAGGAAGAAGAACGAGATAAAGCGCAAAGTGGAAGAGGTTGCGGAGATGCTTGGCATTTCAAAGCTCCTTTCGAGGGATGTAGTAAGTCTTAGTGGTGGCGAGAAACAGAGAGTCTCGCTCGCACGTGCACTCGTTACCGACCCGCAGATTTTGCTACTCGATGAGCCTTTGAGCAAGCTCGATGCGAAGATGGCTTATAACCTCGGTAGAGAGTTAAAGAGGATCAATGCTGAACTCGGCGTTACAATGGTTCAGGTAACGCATAACCAGGCGGAGGCACAGATGCTCGCTGACAGGGTTGGAATACTTAACGAAGGGAAGATACTGCAGGTCGGCACGCCGGATGAGATATTTTACTCGCCGAAGAACAAATTCACTGCGGATTTCGTTAATATGGAGAACATATTTGAAGGGGAGGTGAAATTGGTGAATAATTTAGCGGTGTTCGAGACCGAAGATTTTGAACTCGTCATTCCTCATTTGCGCTCCACCGAAAAGGAATCTGTTACGATTGGCATCAGACCAGAGGATATAGAGTTTGTGGATAGTGTAGAATTTAAGCCGGGAAGTGTTAATATTCTTCAGGGAAGGGTGATTGACTCTCATCCAAGTGGCAGTGCGCTTTACAGGGTGTATGTGGAAGTAGGGGGGACAGTTTTTGTTGTGGATGTGATAAGATATAAGGCAAAAAATATTCGTGTAGGCGACGATGTAAATTTGCGGCTGAGCCCGGAGGCGATAAGGGTTATTTCATGATTATTTTGCGATTACCTTTACCTTCCCCTTTCCTCAGGTCTATAGCCCCTTGCATAGGCAGATGCGAGCCCTTCCGCATCGCCCGCTTTTGCACGGATGATATACAACCCCCGCTCTTTACCAAGTGTCACTCTCGTGCTCAGCATCCCTTTTTCATCAGGTCTGGCAAAATCGGGATTAGCACGACCTCTCGCTCCCTTCGGACCCTCAACAACTATTTTCACCTCCCCGGTATATGGCTTTCCATCCTGGGTCACGTTAAATACCACGGGCTCACTTAACTCAACCAATACGCTTCCATACTGATTATCTCCCGATACCACCTCTATCTGGACGCTGGTACCGGCACCGGCAAGAAATCCGCCAGGGAGAATCAGCATCACGCAGGTCACATAGCTTGCAATCATCAATACCGAAGAGTGGATGAGCCCATGCTTGATCGAGCCGTGTAAGATTTTTCCTATCACCAAGCCAACGATTAATGCGTTAATCATGATTAAATGGAAGAAATATTTTTCCAGAGGGAGGTTTTCCAGGCTTCCTCCAAGCCTGATTCCTCCTGACCCGAACAATATGTCTGTCGAGCCACCAATCTCAACACCGCTGATAAAAGGCAAAAGCTGGCTATTTATCAAGAATAGCATCGCAATCAGGATTGCGTGAGCGGCGTAAAAGATGACCACATATTGACGCAGGTCGCTTTCTTTATCACGCTGTATTTTCAAATTCGTTTTTAAGTCCTGAGAAGCTCTAAGGATGATGTTTGATACCTCACCACCGATATATGTAGCAATTACCACCAGATGAGCATACTTCTCTATCAGTTTGCTCTTCGTATCCTTCGCCACACGCATCATCGCATCCTCGAAGGAGCGCCCGATGGAAAGTTTCGAGGCTGCGTTTTTAATTAATGGCGTGAGTGCTTTCAACTCAGCTTTCGGGAGCTTTAAAACTCCTCTCTTCGTCTCCGATTTTGATATTTCAATCAGGGATTTCATGGGGTCTATTCCACTTCTGAGCAGTTCTGAGATCTCAAATAGAAACTCACCATACTCCTCTTCGTATCTCCTTCTCCTCTTCCTCTCGAGGAAAGAATCTATAGAATAAGGCAAAATAGCGATTATAATAGCCCATATAATGATGTGGTCGAAGTATTTCCTCGTCCACGACACGGCTTCTCCTTTTATTAGCGTTCCAGCTTCAATCTCGCCTGTTCTCTCTGTTACTTTTCCTACGCTTTTCATATACTCCTCACGCACCTTCTCGAGCCCGGAGGATCTGGAGGAGTCGCTTATAAGGGAAGAATAAGACATCCACAGGCTTCCGAGAACGATGAGCGAGGCTATTAAGACGGGAAGCAGGATGGTAAAATACTCCTTCTTCACCTCGTGCTTCAGTGTAAATTTACGATACGCAATCCTGAGGTCATTTAGTTTAAGTTTAGTCAAGATACATCAACTCCAGAATGAGCAAGAATAGCCCGCTTACTGCCGGGACAACGCCGTAGATGAAAAGATCGAAGATGGTCTTTATAGGTAGCCCAAAGGGTGTCAAACCAAGCACGCCTGCGGTTATAACGCCGACGATTCCAAGAATCACGAGCATAAGTATTCCACCCACGTATGACTCTGCGTAAATGGATAAAGAATCTGCGAATTGCTTCTCTATTCTCCTCCTCTCTTCCAGAAGATGTGCTGATTTATTCTCTAGGTAATCACTTAAACCTCCACCAGTATGGATGATATTAGCGAGGTCGAGGCAGAGTTCACGGAATACTGGAGAAGGAGTGACCTTTGCCAGGTAGTCGAGGGCTGAAACGGCATCTTCACCCTGAACATTTGTCTTGTAAAGCATCTTCCTGAATTCAGATGAAACATCACCATAATCCGAGGTTGCTATTTCCTCGATTGCTTTTAGAGGTGTTGCGCCCGTTCCCGCCATAATTGACATGTGAGATAACGCATAGGGGAGCTCCCGGTTTATATTCACCATCCTGTTGTAAGTTCTGACATGAAGGAGGAGTGGGAAAGAGCCGAAGGCTGAAAGCGCAGTAAGTCCTGATACGGAGAGTGAGATGAAAAGACTATGAAACAAAATAAAAGTAAGAATAAATGCACCCGCAGCGCTTATCACGGTGGTTATTATTTCCACTGCTAAGAACGTCCCGGTGCTTATATCAGTAATATTTGCACGGGAAAGTTTCATTTGAAGCGAGGTTCCTGGCTTTTTGTCCAATCTCTTCCCGAGCCGATAGCAGAATTTCAGGTAACGGTCAATAAATACTGTCATCATTTTTAGCTCTTATCTTTTCACCCTCTTCTTTTATCCGCTCATAAGTCTCCTCAGGATTGATATAATATGACTGAACGATGCGTGTTACATCTTTATAGTTGGTGATTCCATAGCGGCAGAGGCAATTGAGAAGCTCAGCACGTCGCATCATCTCCTCCTTGAGATAGCTCTCTCTCGCACCGAACTCACGCGCTATCTCTTCAAAGAGAAAACTTTTGTTAAATGTGAACTTATCAGCGAGGGGATCCCATGAGAAGACTTCGTTAGTCAGCAATTCTTTAGTATGGAAATCGAGGTCGAGGATTTCTATTACTTCTTTCGTCCTTCTCACCTTCCGTTCTGTCTCGCCGGAAACGATAGCGGTAAATGCCACGCAGTCTATGGCTGCGAATAACGGTCTCGGCACGTTCATCGGCTGTGATTCTATCCGCGCCATCAGTTCAGAGAGCGAGCCCGAATGAATCGTGCCGAGCGAGGGATGCCCGATGGAAATCGCCTGGAACATCGTATATGCCTCCGCGCCTCGCACTTCTCCTACAATTATATAGTCGGGTCGCTGTCGCAAAGCGGCTACAAGCAGGTCATAGAGAGAGATGTCGCCAGGGCGTTTTGAGATGCCGGAGATACCGGCGAAGCCGGATTCAAAGCCCGAGGAAGAGCTTCCTGCTCCTCCACGACCGAATCCGACACGCGTCACCGCCTGTATCCAGTTATCATGATATAGATTTATCTCTGGAGTATCTTCGATGGAGACGATTTTTGCCGAACTTTTCAAGAACATGCACAGGGCATTGAGTAACGTTGTTTTTCCGGCTGCGGTGCTCCCGGAAACGAGGATGGATTTGTTATACTGGAGTAAAAGCCAGAAGAAAGCGAGCTGCTCGCCGCTCACCGAGCCGTATTTCATCAGTTCGACGGGAGATATTGGCACCTGTTTAAATCTTCGGATGGAAAAGGTGGAACCCTTCTTTGTTACTTCTCCGGCAAGTGTCAGGTTTATGCGAGAGCCGTCGGGGAGCGAGGCATCGGTGATTGGCTGGCTTATCGAGATATACTTCCCGCATAGCTGTGCAAGTTTAAGCACAAACCTGTTCAAATCGAGTTCGCTAATATATATAGAGGTGCGAATGGACTCGAATATGCGGTGATAAACATACAGCGGGATGTCATGCCCGTCACAGCTTATGTCCTCTATGTATCGGTCGTTCATCGGGACATCTATGGGACCGTAACCTGTGAAGTCTTTCAGCAAGCAATAAATAATCTTTTCACGCTGGAAAGCATCGAGAGGCATGCCGTATTTTTCGATGATTTCCATCACTTTCTCGCGGAGATGCTCCTCCTTATCGCGGAGTAGAATAGCGGGGTCTATGTTGATATTGTCAAGGAGGAGGCTAATGGTGGATAGATATTCTTCTTCCTGTTTGGTGAGTGAGATATCAACAGGAGTGTAAACGAGTTCCATTACTTCGGGGTCGTATTTAATGTTTGCGAATTGAAAAGGTGGTTTCACGGGATACGTAACGTTGATTGTTTCGATTGGTGCATTCGCCTTCTCAGTCAAGAATATGTCTACATCCTCGCTCACTTCTTCCTCACTCCCTTCTTCACCTTTAGCATAGTAAAGGCGTTCAAGTTCAGCCATCTCTTTCTTCAGCTTAGACCGCCGTGAGCGTTTATGGATAGAGAAGCGGGCTTTTGAAAGCGTCTCGTAGTATCTGCTTCCAAGTTCTCGCAGTGCTTTCCCGATTCCCCCTTTTCGAGCCGAGAAGTTTAACTTTTGTGCCATTTTTAACCCCTCAGCTAAATTAACCCGGCTTGTGTCTGGACCATACAATCTCCTTTTTGCTTATGGATAGAATCCCGACGACATCGGAGCCGCACATCGGGCACTTGCTCACGTAGCAGCTCAAATCGCCTTCAGAGCGAGAGCCGAGCACCTGCGCTTTACCGCATAATGCGGGGACGTCCTTGCCGATGGAAAGAGAGAGTTCATAAGAGGATAGGGCTTCTTCCGGTTTGCCCGCTTGATAAAGGACCTTGGCGTGGTTTCTAAGCCTGACTGCTTTCTCTAACTCATCCCGGGTTAGACCTAAATCTATATCTATACCCTCAATTTTATCCATAGCTTCAAGAGCGACTTCGAGATTGGCTCTCACTGCACGCTCGTAATCCCCTTTTCTGAGCCATATCGCGGGGAAGAAGTTCTCGGCAACCGCTCTTTTTGTTAAGTTGTGGTCCTTTCCGGCGATAATAATCGTGTCATCGCAGATGAAGAAGGTTCTCTCACCTTTTCCAACCTGTTCCATCTCCTCAGTGGTAAGCAACTCCTGCTCCTGTACCAGTTCTTTAACATCATCGTTTGCCGAATAATCCCATATCACAACTGCCCGCTCACCTTTTTTATACTCCTTCGCGTCTATCCACCGGATGTCCACACCGCGTTCCGCAGCGAAACTGAAGTAATCTTCTTCTATCGGTCCGAACAGACGAATGGTGGTATTTTCAATCTCTGCGGTGACACCGGGCTCTTTAGTCAGTTTATAAATGGGCATGGTGGGCATACTTTTACCTTTATTCCAGTCCTCAGCAACGACAAACATAATGGATACGAGCTCCCGATAATCTATTTTATCTGCGGCGTCGAGTACAGAGACCAATTCACTATAATCCAAACCAGAACCTGTGCTACCTTCTTTTTCTATACACCCGGATGAGAATACAGCCGCTACACCGATAAGAATAGCTATTCCTATTCCCACGACCTTCTTCTTTTTCATTGCTTTCATGGCTTGCGTTTACGATTATCACTACGCTTTAAAGTTAGATAGAGATAAACGGGTAGAGCCGAGGCGATGCAGAGTAGTGCGTGAAAACCGGGAGCGGCTGGGTTTTCTGTATCAGTCGCCACAGGCGTCTGTTCTGGTGAGAAGTAAACCCTTAACTTCCCTCCCTCTTCTTTGATAATAAAAACTTTTTCATTTTCTTCGTCAAATATCATCCATTCGTTGTTGTCTCCTCTTGTAAGCGAGCTCTTTTTAGAAACAGGAAATCCCTTCGTCTTGAGTGAATTCTTTATCTCTTTCGGAATGTTCCCTTTCTCCAGGTCCTTTTTTAGTTTCGCATCTGCGGTGAGCAGAGGGACTAAAAGTTTTGATGGTGCAGGTGTGGTGGCAGCGGGAGTTGTGCCTGGCGCTGGCGTTGGCGTAGGTGTCACCTCAGGAGAAGGAACAGGAGTTATCATACGCTCGGGTCTTATTTTAACATAGCTCGTGGAGGGTAACCAGCGCGTGCTCGCTTCCGCGGGAGTTAACACGAGGAACATCTTGCTCGCTTCTATTTCTCGTGTTGAGCCCTCAAGCTTCCCGGCTTTTCCAACTACCACAATCGTATCGTGTTCCTTGAGTGTGAACTTAAAGCGGTCATCCACGTGTATCATTCCATGATTTAAATCATAATGGTAAGAATTTTTGACTTTTACGATAGCATTTCCTTCTTTCGTGCCGTTTAATGGTTTTAATCGAATTGAATAATGGTTTTGGTCTTTTTCATGAATTATCTTATCTACCTTTGCCTTCAGCGTTATGTATTCATCGGCGTACGCCCCACTTATGAACTCCTCGTATGTTAGGGCATGTTTACTCGGAGGAATGGGAGCGAAACCAAATCCAAATATCTCCTCTCCATCGCTTATTCCATCGCCATCGGTATCCCTCTTTTTGGGGTCGGTTACATAACCGTAAGTGCCGAAGATTTCCTCGTAGTCCGTCAGCCCATCCACATCCGTATCCCTCTCCTTCGGGTCTGTTTTATATTCGTGAACCTCATCGCCATCGCTGAGCCCGTCATGGTCCCAATCCCTCGTATTGGGGCTGGTCCCTTTTGAAATCTCATCCTTATCATCCAATCCATCACCATCCACATCGGGATTCATGGGGTCGAGGTCGTAGTGGTATTTCGCCGAGAGCTTTCTGAGCTGGTCGCTCACCCAGCTCCTGTCATCTTTATCCGGGTATATCTCATCCATCTGTGTTTTGTTATCAGTATCAATATACATGCATATCTCCTCCAGGTCATTCAAGCCATCGTCATCGGTGTCCTTATCAAGCGGGTCGGTAAAGAACCCGAACAAACCGGTGAATTCCGCATAGTTTGAGATGCCGTCATTATCGTTGTCCTTAGCATGGGGGTCCCACCGCTTCCTGTATTCCTCAAGGTTTGTCAGATTGTTGTAATTGTAATCGAGGTTTGCATCATTGGGGTCAGTCGGGTTGAGTCCATGCTCAAATTCCCAATTGTCGGGCATACCATCGGCATCCGTATCTTTTTCAAGTGGATTCTGCGCCGATACCGTATCAGATGCAAATAGGAGAAGCACGAATACTGCTATAACGATAAATTTATTATGCATATCTTCAACTCGTATATATAATTGTTAGGTATATATGAACAGTGCCCTAAAAGATTTAGGTTTTTGATGGTAAACCGAAAATCTGTAATGGTCAATCAGAGATTACACAGATTTCATCACAAACTTCCTTAAAAAGGAACAAGTAGTGGTCTACTTGAATCCTCTTTTTGCCAACACTGCATCTGCCACTGCTCGTATCCCAGACTCCATCTTCTTTCCATACTTTGCTATGAAACCTGCGACTATTCCGTCTACTATCTTCCTTGCCGTGTCAGCGTTAGAAATATTCTTAAGATCTTTGTAAACCTTGTACCCCACCGACCTAAACATCCCGTGCATACCTTCTCCATACTCAGGAGGTATAGCAGGTTTTATCACATTTACGTACAGGTCTTCATAAGGTCCGAAGCCTTTAACGAATCTGGACTCAGCCCTTGCCCCTATGTATTTCGCCTCCGACGATACAGGGACTTGCCTACCTTCTTGCAGACCTCCTACTTTGATACCTAATAGATGCGCATCTGCCTTTTTTGGCATTGTTTATCTCACCTCCTCACTTAAAATGGCACCAGACCTCGCAATGACCTAAATGCGCTCCTTCCGAACTTCACGACAGCGCCAGTCACGAGACTCCATAGCAAAGAATTGTAGTTCTACATATAAAAACTTTTCGTTATCTTATATGGTGACCAAAATTTTAGATTTAAAGACCCTTTCTCCTTAGTCCAAGCCCTTCGGCTCTGGCTAATATATTTTTTCGAGCGTCACTACGAAAGTGAGAGTCTTTCCAGCGAGCGGGTGGTTGTGGTCAATGATGACCTCGTTATCGTTGAAATGGATTTTCCAGGGTCGTCCGAAGATATCCACGAACTCGAAGTCCGGGATGGGATTGTGGGCGATGGTTACGACATCATCGGTGATGTTGATAACCGTGGAGTTCCAGAAATATTTGTAGATTTGTATCGTATCGCCTCTGGCGAAATCGGGAGCTACGGTGATGTTGTTTTCGTCAACGTCAAGCACTGTCATATTCCAGTTACCGCGACTGCTCCTGAAGACATCTCCTTCTTTCAGGTCATAGCGCACGGTTACATGCGTCTCGTTCATACTTATTACGGTGACGTTATAACCCGCACCTGGCACGAAGAGGCTATCGCCGACCGTATGGTTCTTGCCGAACCACCGCTCGAACTCCGGGAGCGAAGCGCTCGTCCTCTTCGGGAAGCTGTGTTTGTATGGCATCTCTTCCACAATGGGCAGATGCTCAACAAGACTTTCATTCACGAGACCGTATGCCTTTTCAGGCGGTATCGTGAGCGTCCTTGTCTCGCCCTCGCGCATTCCGAGGATGCCTTCGTCCAGACCTTCAATCATCATGCCGGAGCCCACGGTGAAGTTAATGGCGCCGTAATGTCTATCGGGATTGTAAATCCCGCTTTCCCTCGCCAGGTCTTCGTAAGTCGTATCGTATATCGTGCCGTCCTCCAGCCTTACGAGATAATTCACAGACACGAGGTCGCCAACTTTAACTGTTTTATCGGTGTCGGTATCGTAATAGCCGGGGATAAAGAAATAAAGCGAAGCGGAGATGACGAAAATCAAAACTGCCAGTCCTATCAATTTTTTCTTTGCCATAACACTTTTTCTTTTTACAAACCTGTACTAAAAGACTGAAAATAAAAAGAAAAAAATAAAAAATTTTTGTTTTTTATTGCCTATTTTTTACTCGCTCATCCAACGTGGAATGGGCATGTAGCAGCTACTACGATGTCTTCACCCGCAAGGAATCCATACTCCTTCAGTATCTCATGTCCCCTGAATGATCTGCAGTAGTCGATGAGCGCCTGCTCAGCCGGCGATGGATCTCCCAGTGTAAAGAAGACCACCGGCGTGAACATCGGTCCGCCGAGACCCGTAACGTACGCATCGTTTCTTCCTATCTCTGTTATCTGTCCATCAGCCTCATCGAACGTGGTAGCCGGTTCTGTTATTCCATCAAGACCGAGAATTACGAAACCTGGATCCTTCTCAGCTTCAGCTGCCTCTTCCATCGCAGCTACTGCGTATCTGTACGGCACAAATCCAATTGCACCGTTATTGTTAGCAACAAACTCAATGACCTCCTCCGGAGTGTCTTTTATCGTGTAGTTATCTGAATTCTCATTAATTGCATCATAGAGCACTACGTTATCCTCTGCACCGCCAAGTATCCAGTCACTGGCTGATGGTCCTTGCATCAGATATAACGAGAACATTCCCTGATCACTAGTTCCATATACTTCGCCCGCAGGAGTTAAACCGCCGGTCATATATCCTTCTTCAGGCTCTTCTATTGCACCGGTGTGGTAGACAACAGGAGTCACATTATTCTCGTCCATAAATGTGGTATTCAAAAAGGTTTCGTTCAACATGGTGTAGTTCGTGCAATTAGCCGTAAATATGTTGGTAGCGGTGGTAGCAAACGTAGTATTCGCGATAACTGCAAGTGGTGCTTTAGCTACAAGGTGCACCTTCAGATCGGGGTAAGCAGCCAGCTCCTCTGTGGTTGGGAATCTTCTCCCCATACCCATGTCGCAGACATCCTGGGACAATGCGTACATTGCGAACCCGCAGCACTCCCTCAAGAAAGTTACCTTCGTGTTGGGGTACTCTGCGGCGAACTCATGCAGTAACGTGCCTTCCGGAGCTTCGTAACTTGTCATACTCTCTCCCGGCCCCAAGTAGCCTACCATTACCGGTGTAACACCAGGTCCGCCTATTATGTCAATCTCCGTAACACCCACGTCCTCCGGTACAGATGCTTTCTCACCGGTACTTCTTAAGATTCCTGTCTGTATTGCACCAACGGCGATACCGCCGATAACAGCGACGACGATCAGAATCAGCACTGCGACTACGGGGCTCACGGCTTTCGTATCCTTCCATACATTTCTCTTTGCCCTTCCTCTTGCGTTCATTTCTTCCTTTCTCACCTCCTAATGTGCCTCCAGGCACAGGGCTCTTTCATTTTTTACTCACCACCTCCGCCCCCGTCTCGCATCCTTCACATTCTCTGTCGCCGACATTTTTCTTTCCAACATTTGATAGTTATTTGTAGCATAGTTAGGGTTATAAAAAGGAGACCCTAAAAAAGTTCGGATTTGGGAATAGAACCTAAACAAATTCGGGAATTTCGTCCAGAGACCTAAAAATATTAGGAAGCGATTGCCGCACCTAATGAGGGGCTGGGCATTCAAAAGGGGGGTGCTCTGCAGATTATGGCATCGCTAATAGCTTAACCCGTAACATTAATTACTTTCACATTCTTGTAATTGTGGGGATAGCGAAGTCTATCACATATAATCTGTATTACTTCTGATTTGCCATACTCCACACTCATGTTTGTAACATTTGTAAACGTCCACCCGGTAGTATTGGTTATATTTGAATCAGGATTTACCGTTGCCTTATCTTCCAGAGGCTTAAACCTGACAAGAATGCCTTCGACACCTCTGCCCTCCGCATCTTTTACCGAAACGTTTATGGTAGTGTTGCCCTCGGTTTTATTGAAGTTGTATTCCTCTTTATCTGTATCCAGACACACCGGGGGATTGAAATTTCTATTTGCGGGAATGGTAATATTGTCAGAAATCTGGCTGAGTCTGGAGACCATTCCCGTATCATCGGTTACTTTGAGGTCTATTCTAAAAGGTCCTTCCTTACTTAAATATACCCTTATCTTTCTCCCGGTCAGGTTGCAGTATATCGTCCAGTTAGATATCGTCCGGTTATATTCATATATCGTCCAGTTATATTCTGTAATAAACCCATCGGGGTCATAGGAATCAGACGCATCCAATATTAAGACGTCACGGTAAGCCACACCTATGTCCTCTGTTTCTATTTCCACACTGGCAACCGGCACCGGTGGTGCGAAAGTGCCGGCGAAATTGTTGCCAAGGTCTGTTATCAGGAGGACATCAATGGAAAGCGGTTGTTTCGCGGGTATTTCCAGAGGTTCTCCGAAATCGGAGAGGAAGTTCATTCTTATGGGAACTGTCCCATGTGCTGGAATATCATAAGGGTATAATCTTGTGAATGATTCCTTCTCCCATTCGCCTCCCCGCTTTGTATAAACCGAATAGTTCCTGGCGGGATAACTTTTCCCTCCAACTCCGATCGCAACTTCTCTTAATGTGCACGGGTCTATATTCAGGTTTCTTATCGTTACTTCTATTTCTCCCCAGTAGTCTGGATTGGTATACTGGATGTCATCGAGGTATATCGTGGCATCTTCGCGCAACTCAAATTCCATTTTGTTAAATTCAACGGGAGTGGAAGTCGAATGTCTCTGCCATTCGCTCGTATTAGTGATGTTTATCGTTTCATTCAATACTTCCTTACCATCTTTGAACAAAGAGACGTTCACGACGCTTCCATTGACGCTGCTTTTTATCCAGAAACTTAAAGTGCCCGGATAATCGAAGGGTTCGAAGGTCTTTGTTATATTGCTCCCCGCGCTGCCATTAACGCGGAGTAAGTAGCTTCCATGCGCCTCCGGTCTTTCGGCTTTGACCACATCCATCGTGTGAGTTGTGTTAAGCCAGCCATTGTAGGGATAACTTCTATTAAGCACGCGGTAGCCAATCTCGGTTCCTTCTTTACCTTTTATAATCTCATATACGCCCTCGAAATCGTCTATTGTCGCTCCGTCATATAATGAAATCTTCAGCACTTCAAGCTCTTCACGCTCAACCGCGGATTTATAGCTCGCTTTCTCCGCTGCCTGTTCCTGGAGATTAGAAACGAGTTGTGCAACCGCAACTGCACCAACAACCACGATTACTATAAGCAACATCGCACCTACAATAATACTCACGCCTTTTGTATCCGCGAGAATTTTTCGTGCCATTTTTAGTGTGATTAGATGTTGGTAACATAAAAAGATATAAAGCCTACTGCTCGGTTTTTATCCCAAAACCTAACATTTTTAGGTTTATTTACCAAAACCGAACATTTTTAGGGTAAGGTTTTTGTATCCCTAACTTTCAATTAGAGATGAGGAAGGACAAAGATGAAATTGTTGAGCGAAGTCAAGCCCGAGGTGAAAGTGACGGTAAAGAAAATAGATGGTGGATTGGAGGTCAAAGGTAATCTGAAGGAACTGGGCGTTTCAGAAGGAACTGAACTCACGGTAGTGGCTACTGAGCCCGTGCACGTGCACGCGGGACCCGTTTCTTTAAAAGTAGCGGGAAAAGAAGCAGTCGTAGCCCGCGGATGGGCAGATAAGGTGTATGTGGAGAGAGGAGGCGAGACGATCCCTCTTCTAAGGCTCGAAGCGGGAGAAAAGGGGACAGTGAGCACAATAGAAGGCGGAAAAGTCTTTGAAGATTTTTTCGCTCTGCTTGGCATAGAAAAAGGTAAAGAAATAGAGTTCCTGCGCCATCTACCCGATGACACGCTGGTGTTGAAGATAGACGACCGCGACGAGATAAGTATGGGTGAGGGTCAGGCATCGAAGCTGCTAATAGAACGGGAAGGGAAAAACATCCAGGTTAATTATCTCGGAGAAAATGAGAAGGCGAAGATAAGCAAAGTACTCGGTGGGGCCTCGCTAAAGGAAAAATTTGAACAAATGGGCGTAGTGGAAGGCAAAGAGATAACATTGGTCAGGAAGGAGACGCCAGCACCGAGTCCAAAAAGGGGAACCTACGTGCTCGCGAAGCTCGGTGAGCAACTGGTGACCATCGGACGCGGGC
>Ga0209410_1000313_pt1 | contig 21979 bp, 22 predicted proteins | sample Mar14436cmmetaG_FD_184135 | JGI IMG/M metagenome (GOLD analysis project Ga0209410, IMG submission 184135) | Marine hydrothermal vent microbial communities from Guaymas Basin, Gulf of California to study Microbial Dark Matter (Phase II) - Marker... ... | reverse complement strand
CTTGTCAAAAATATGCCCCTATATTAGAGGGAAGGAGTGTCTTGGTCAAAAAGGCAAATCCCTTACCCATAGAGTGCATTGTCAGGGGTTATCTCACAGGCTCTGCCTTAAAGGAATATAAGGAAACAGGGAGGGTCTGCGATTATAGGCTGCCACCTGGTCTAGTGGAAGGGGATGCCCTGCCTGAGCCCCTGTTTACACCCTCTACCAAGGCAAGGCAGGGCCATGATGTAAATATTACCTATAAAGAGATGATAGAAATTTTGGCAGACAGAAAGCTATCTGAAAAGATCAGAGATTTAAGCATCCTTATTTATAAGAATGCATCAAAGATTGCCCTTAAAAAGGGTATTATTATTGCTGATACAAAATTTGAGTTTGGTTTGGTAGATGGTGAGCTCACCTTGATAGACGAATTGATCACACCTGATTCCTCCCGTTTTTGGCCTTTAGAGACATATAGTCCGGGTGGCCCTCAAGAAAGCTTAGATAAACAATATTTACGTAATTATCTTATATCAACAGGATGGAACAAAAATCCACCTGCCCCAAAGTTACCAAAGGAAATAATTATTAATCTCAGAAAAAGGTACTTTGAGGTAATGAATAGGCTCTTAAAATAACTAGAGGCCCAAGATATTTTTTAGCTGTTTTAGGCGACGGCGGCTGACAGGGATCTCCATTTTGTGTTTACCCTTTGTCCTCAAATAACAGCTTTGACCAGGCATAGTGGCAATCTCTATAACCTGATTTAAATTTACCAAATACTTTCGATGGACACGAAAGAAACCGCTGTCTTTAAATCTTTCTTCTAACTTTTTTAGGCTATATGAAGTGAAGATCTTTTCTTCTGCGGTATAAATGTAGGTATAATCTCCCCAGGCCTCGGCAAAGATAATCTCTGAAAATGGTATTAGTATATGTTTGCCACTCTTTTCTATAGGGAGTTTTTGGAATGGAGGTGGCCTCCCTTCACGCCAGGACCTCTCTATGGCCTCAAAGAGTTGGACCTCATCAAAGGCATTTGAGGGGATGGAAATTACAGTAGCAGTGCTTTTCCGTTTGATAGTATATGGTGCTGGTCTTAAGTGCCTGGCCTTCTCAATGGCCTTGGTCAGCTTTTCCTCATCTACAGGTTTTGAGATAAAATCAATCGCATCTAATTCATAGGCTGCAGGGGAAATCTTTCCTCCATCTGCTAAGGCAATCACCATAGGGGGGGTATTTATCCTTTTTAATTTTTTTATTAAAGAACTTAGACTTTCATCCTCAAGGTCTGTATATAGCAATAATAGGTCATAAGGGACAAAGTGGATAAGCTGCAATGCCTCTTTTATGGATGGGACCTCGCCTACTACCTCAATTTGACCAATTTTTTTTAGAATTTCTCTTAATTTTAAACGTTCCTTAGAGTCTGGGTCTATAATAAGTGTCCTTAAGACCATACCTTAGTGTAAAAAGATTTGACGAAAATGTCAAAATATTAGATATTAAAAATAGATGAAACAGCAAAGGGCAAGATATGTATGCCAGAGTTGTGGCTATCAATCGGCCAAGTGGCTGGGGAGGTGTCCGGAGTGTGGAGAGTGGAATAGTATGGTAGAAGAATTGGTTACTCCTGTATCAAAATTGGATTTGCCAGAAAGCCCCCCTATTCCTATAGATGCTATTGAGACAAGGGATCTACCTCGTCTTAAGACAGGCCTGTCTGAACTGGACCGGGTATTAGGTGGTGGTATTGTACCTGGTTCTGCTATATTAATAGGCGGTGCACCTGGTATTGGGAAATCTACATTAATGATGCAGACCTTAAGCCATCTAAGTGGGCAAAAGATCCCAACACTATATGTCTCTGGCGAGGAATCTGCAGAACAGATAAAATTGAGGGCAAACAGGCTTGGCATCAGTTCGCCCTTTCTCTATATCCTTACAGAAAATGCCTTAGAGGCAATCTTAAGGGGGATAGAAAAGGCAAGGCCAAAGGTAGTTGTAATTGATTCCATTCAAACTTTGTATACAGGAGAAATCCCTTCTGCCCCGGGTAGTGTATCTCAGGTGCGGGAGACCGCAGGGAGGCTAGTGCATTTAGCAAAGAGGGGAAATCTTGCAATATTCATTATTGGTCACCTGACAAAGGAGGGGGCCATTGCTGGACCGCGGCTATTGGAGCATATAGTAGATACAGTCCTTTACTTTGAGGGGGAGAGGGGGCACAACCATCGTATATTACGTGCAGTAAAAAATCGCTTTGGCTCTACTAATGAGATAGGGGTATTTGAGATGCAGGAGAGGGGGCTAGCAGAGGTAAGCAACCCCTCAGAGATATTCCTGGCAGAGAGGCCAACCAATGTACCTGGTTCAGTAGTGATAGCTACACTAGAGGGAACACGACCTATTTTGGTAGAACTTCAGGCCTTGGTGACACCAAGCTCGCTGGCCCTGCCACGTCGGACAAGTATTGGTATAGACCCATATCGTTTGGCACTCTTGGTGGCAATCCTAGAAAAGAGGGTAGGGCTTAATCTAGGACATCAGGATATCTTTTTTAATGTAGCTGGTGGGATAAGGGTAGATGAACCAGGTGCTGACTTGGGAATCATAGTTGCTATTGCCTCTAGCCTTTTAAATAAGGCCGTCCCTTTTAAGTGCATACTCCTGGGTGAGGTTGGGTTAACAGGGGAGGTAAGGAGCATTAATCAGCCAGAGATCAGGCTCATTGAGGCCAAAAAGATGGGCTTTGATAAGGCAATTTTACCAAAAAATAATATAAGGCACATCAAATATAAAGACTTAGAGATCATAGGGGTAAAGGTAATAAAGGAGGCATTTCAGTACTTATTTTAATTTAGAGGCCTTGGCAGCCAAGTTGCGTTCAATTGCTCTCTCTATAAAGTCTGCGGCCTCTTGGCTTCCAAGCAGACCTACCCTAATCTTTACCCGTGTTATGCCAGAGGGCCTTCTTTTTAGTTTTATAACTACCTTGGTACCATCTGCCCTGCGGGCATCAATTCTGGCACCCAATTCGTCCTTTTCGCTTTTTTCTATTGCTATTTCTAAGTCTCTTAATGCCTTATTGGTGGCCTCCCATACCATCTCATAGGGTTTGGTATAGTTTACCTCTAGTTCACCTTTAATAAAGCGATAACTAGCTGCCCCTGCCCCAGCACCTGCACCACCTGCTATAAGTATCCCACACCCTGTAAGAGAAAATAGAAAGATAATTACAACTGCTAACTTTGCATACCTCATCTCTTTTTCTCCTTTTTTGTAATTGAAAGAGTTTAACAAATTTTTCATCTGTGTCAACAACCAAGGCGGGCCAATTCTTTAATCAATCTCTGTTGTTCGGGGGTCAGGTATTTTGGGACCTGGATGATAATGCGTACATATAAATCACCCCGGCCTGGTGCATTTAACCTTGGCATCCCATATCCCCTTAACCTAAATTTTGTATTTGATTGTGTGCCAGGGGGTATCTTTAAAATCAAATTTTTTCCATCCAAAGTAGGCACCTCCACCTCTGACCCTAGAGTTGCCTGGGAAAAGGTAATTTTTTTATCCAGATATAAATCATCGCCCTCCCTTTTAAATAAGGGGTGCTCCAGAACCTTGATCTTTATATAAAGGTCCCCTGGAATGCCCGTAGGCCCTACCTCACCCTTAGAGGCCAGCCTTAGTTTTTTTCCTGTATCAATACCTGGGGGGATCTTCACAGTTATATTCTCTACCTTCCCACCCCTCATGTAGGAAATGGCCTTTTCTGTGCCCCTCATGGCCTCCTCTAGGGTGATGGCCAACTCGTAAATCAAGTCTGGCCCCTTTGTTGGGACCTGTTCGCACCTCTTCCTATAAAATGGCTCGGTATAATTATGGTATTGAAAGAAATCACCAAAACCCCATTTGCTCTTTTTTCTGCCACCAAAGATATAGGAAAACAGACCTTCTGTATCAAATCCTAGGTCTTTAAGGATGTCTCCAATATCAAAGTCCCTAAAGATATCCTCTGTGCTATATTGTTGATGGAAGGCCGAGCCTAGGAGATCATATTGTCTTCTCTTCTCAGGATCGCTCAAAACTGCATATGCCTCATTAATCTCTTTAAATTTTTCCTCTGCCTCCTTGCTCTTGTTCCTATCAGGGTGGTACTTAAGCACAAGTTGACGGTATGCCCTTTTTATCTCATCTTGAGTGGCATTTCTTGGTATACCCAAAATTTGATAATAATCTTTGGCCTGCATCCTGCTTTAAGAGTAACCACTTAATATATGGGTGTCAAGAAATTAACTTAAATAGACCTATTGCATATTTTCTTATCTAATGGTATTTTAAAAAAATGGGTTTAAAGGAACAGCTTAGAGAGAAGATAGGTATAGATAGGCTTTATAATTCTATATTAGAAAAGATAAAAAAGTATGGGGGAAAGATAACGCCAGCTGAGGATCTCATCAAAGACCTCTTAAAAAAGGCAGATTATAAGGGAAGGGAGGTCAGGGACCTTAAAATCTATACCTGTAATGACGATATCCTGGTATTGGATAACGAATTACCCATTTACCGTCATACCTCAGTGGAAGATATTGCCATGCGGAAAAGCCCAACCCTAAAGGAAATGCTGAGCCTAAGGAATATAAAAAGGATCCTGACAGATAGTGATATTGTCTTTAAGAAGGGCCTTGATTCGCTTAGTTATCTTTATAATAAGGCCCTATCACATTTGGACCTAAGGGGGACCCCTTCAGACATAAAACAAATCATTGAGGGTGGTATCTTGGCATATCGTCAGGATGAGCCATTACAGATGTGGGAAACTGTTGAATTGATCTTTGAGATCCTAACCTATAAGGAGGTAGGGGCAGAGCTGAGGTTCTCGCCTTATCTCATCTATGGCATTCCAGAGCCAGATAATGGAAAGAAAAGGTACCGTGATTTGGTTATTATTACCCCTGATTATAGAGATATAAAATTACTCAAAGGGAGCTTCTTGGCAACCGAGATGGATACCATCTCCCGAGTTACTCAGGTTGCCCTCGGTAAGGAAAAGGCAGATATAGAAGGTGTAAATGTCTTTGTCTATTGGGGAGAGCAGGCCCTCAACTCACCATTTTGTGTTGACAATCTATAAAAAATAAATTAAAATTTAGAAAGAATAAACATATTTAGAGGTAAAAATGGCTTTAACAGAGAGTGCAGAGGATTATTTAGAGGCCATTTATGTAATTAGCCAGAGGTCAAAGGTAGTGCGGGTAAAGGATGTAGCAAAGCAGCTAAAGGTAAAGATGTCTTCAGTAGTAGTAGCCCTAAAGGCCTTGGCCCAAAAGGGCCTAATAGAACACGAATATTATGGCTATATAGAACTGACAGAGGAGGGAAGAAAGATAGCTGAAGAGATTTACAGTCGCCATAAATCGCTATTTAAATTCTTACATCAAACCTTGGGCCTGGAGGAGGAGGTTGCTGCAAGGGATGCCTGTCGTATTGAACACTATGTCTCCCCTGAGACAATGAATCGCATTGTGAAATTTACTGAGTTTATTGAAACGTGCCCAGAAGGGGCACCTAGCTGGCTCACAAATTTTTACTACTTTGTTCAATATGGAAAAAGAGGTCCCTGCCCTAAGAAGATAAAGGGAGATTCTGAAGAGATCTTTCCATTAAATAGACTTCAAGCTGGTCAAATGGGAGAGGTCATAAAACTTATAGGAGACTCTAGTCTTAAACAACGTCTATTAAAGTCTGGTATCGTGCCCGGAGAGGTACTTAAGGTGATGGCACCTGCTGGTGAGGCAGTGGAGATTGCTATTCAGGACACACAATTGTCTCTAAATCAAGAAGAGGCCGCCAATATACTGGTAAAGGAAGTAGTATAAGTTCATTCTAATAAGGAAAGAAGATCGATCAGGGCCTTATTCCACCCTGCGGAGGCAATACCTGCCTTTATGAAGTGAGGCCTTAAGATGTTATTGTAACTACCATGTGGGTTCTTTAAGAGGATGGGATAATCTACCTTTTCAAGCATAGGGATGTCATTAGGCCCATTTCCCAGGGCTATACTAACAATGTGAGAAAATTCCTTTTTGTATAGCCTTGTTAGTATTTCTACTGCCTTTCCTTTATCGTTTTTACCCATTAAATGATAGAATCCCTCTTTAGTACAAATACAATTTAGCCCCATTTCTTTTATTGCCTTTAAAAGCGGTTCTTCATCCCCCTCAAATAAAAATGGTTCATCAAAATCACGAAGTTTTGCCAATCTTGCCTCCTCTAGACCAAGGCCTGTAATCTGAGCTACCTCCTTGGCAGCCATATCCCCAAAGCCCTTTATTTTAAAGCCCCTTTCTTGCAATAAATTAATGGCATTTCTTAGAATAGAATAGGCCATTCCAAGAGAGATTATAAAATACTTATGGTTTTCTCTTATGGGATAGCCCAAAGGGGCAAGATTGAACCCAAAATAGCCCTTGGGAATAAAGATTCCTCCCCCGTTTTCAGAGATAAATGGGTGTTGGTTGTCAAGCCTCTTTTGGTAATGTTCAATTTCAACCCTAGTTTTGCTTGAACAGAGAATAAGTGGTATTTTTCTTTGTTTTAGAAGCCTTATGGCAGGTAATGCCTTTTCAAAACTGTAGGTATAATAATCAAGTAAAGTACCATCTAGGTCAGTAAAGACTATAATCTTCCTTTTCACTTATACTGATGGGTAGATAGGGATTTCTTTACAAGACACCCGGCTTTTCTATATATGCATCTGCTCAAGCCTGGTGTCTTTTTAACAAGAAGGCGTAACATTGTCAAGGGACCGAATTTCATTAAAAAATCAGATATTGACAAAATATCCTATCCGGTCTTACCTAGATGATAAAAATAAATTTTTAATCTCTTAAACTAGTGATTTTCAATAAAAATTCGGTAATAGGGGATGAAACTGCACTTTATAGGGAGATTTTTCATCGATTTAGAGAGGCCTGTGATTTGGCCATAAAAAGCAATAGTAATGAAATTAAAGATTTTATAAATGATATATTTAATATCACCCCATGTTCAGATCATTTAAACTATTTTATCCGTTCATGCCTTGAGACCTTTGAACTTGACCACCTAAAACGTCCTCTATCCCTTGAGGAGATCAAAGAGGGAATAGATTTTGTTATTAAGAAATGGAATTTGGGATTAGATTTTGAAGAATTTGTCCTTATAACTAAAAAATTATGGAAAAAGGAGAGATTTACCTTAAAAGAGATTTATAGAACCCTGTCTTTGATTAGGACACTTGGGATAGAAGGGCTAAAAAGGGAAATAGAAAAGGATATATTTGTGGCCCATCCCTTAGTAAGGGATATTTTATTAAAAGGTGTATGGCCTAAATTTATACCCTTTAAAAGGCTTATATACTGGCCTCGCTATCCCAATCTTGACCTTGAATATTTTGATGCATTGCTAAAATGCACAGCTATTGAGTTAAAAAATGCAAGAAAAATAGCCTTTGAAATAAGCAAATATACCCATGCGCCTATTATTACCTTACACAACGCCACCATGGGTGCCCCATCTGGTTGGGGAATTCCGTCCTTCAAGTCACAGCTAAAGGAAAGATATAACAAATGGCTTAAAAAAGTCATCGATAAATGGATAGAAATAAGGCAATTAGAGGAAAAAAACATAAAGGCAATAGTAGATACATGGCTTAATCGGATGATAAAAGAACGCATATTATTTAAGTTATATCAATTAAATGCCAATCTAGAGTTGACCGAGGGTGATAAAAAGCCATATTTAGAGATAATATCTTTATGTTCTCGTATTTTATCCCTAGAAGATTTTGATATTTTAAAAAGGGCCAAGTTTGCTCAGCTCTTTATCCCAAATGATATCCTAATAGAGGACATCTTTGCATTGATTAAAGTACATTTATCAGAAACTTGTCGGGTGAGGGAATTGCTCTCTCTATTAGCAGCTATAACCTCTGTCAGTAAAGGAATATGTGTCATTCCTGTAATTGACAAGTTTATCCGCTCAAGCTATGGAGGGAGAGATATTGCTTATGCCAAGATGTTTTTTGAATTTATCAAATCTTTTAATGATAAAGTGATATTTTTGCTCTTTGATGAGACCATACACCCAAAAGGACCAACATTAAAAGAGGCCATAAAAGCATTAGACAGAACAATAGGGGTAAGGGGCCTAGGTGTCTATGGTCATGGTGAGAGGGATATGATAGGGGAGATTACAAAAATGTACCCCCGCTATTCGATATTTGTATTGTCTAATCATCATAATAATTCTCTACCTAAATCTTTTAATAGGCTTGTGGAGGACTATGATATTAATTACCTGGATTGGAAGGGATATCACCCTGGTTGGAGGGATGGCCTAGGCATCTTGTTTGAGGGGACAAGGGTAGCATTTTTGACAGAAAAGGAAATAGAAGATGAAGTTGTCTTAACCGATGCTGGGCCCATGAGGTTAGGGGTCTATTTTAGAAAGAAATTGAGGGAATATGCAGGTGTACATAATATAGAAGACCCATTTTGGACATTTTATAGTATCTTAGCCAATTTAGTTTGAATTATAGGCCTCTTTATATTTTTCCTTATCCTCAATATCTCTTCCTTTATAGCAAGGAATGTATCCACTATGTTTGGATCAAATTGCTTTCCCCTTTCTTCTTTGATAATAGAGATTGATTTTTTAATAGAAAATGCTGGCTTATAAGGTCTTTTTGAGGTTAGGGCATCAAAGGCATCTGCCAAAGAGACAATTCTTCCTTCTATAGGGATATCCTCTCCCTTTAGCCCCTGTGGATATCCCTTTCCATCATAACGCTCATGGTGGGTCAAGGCAATAACTTTGGCTACCTCTAGAAGCTCAAAATCTGAATTGGAAAGTATCTGTGCCCCTATAATAGTGTGTTTTTTCATAATCTCCCACTCTTTAGGTGTGAGTTTTCCTTTTTTTAACAGAATATGGTCAGGGATTCCTATCTTCCCTATATCATGCATAGGGCTAGCATATAAAATCAATTCTACTCCATGAGGGGACATACCTAGGTTTTTGGCAATGGCAGCAGAGTATTCACTTACCCTCTTGATGTGGGCGCCTGTCTCTATGTCTTTAAATTCGGCGGCCATTGATAGTCTGTGAATGATCTCAAGCTGGCTCTTTTTCAGCAATTGATGGGCCTTTCTTAATTGGGCAGTCCTCTCATCTACCATCTCTTCTAGGTGTGCCTGATGTTCCTTGACCTTGAGCTCAAGCTGTCTCTTCTCTAAGGCCTTTTCGATGGATAATTCCAATTCCTCAAAATTGATGGGCTTAATAAGGTAGTCATAGGCGCCTGCCTTGAGGCAATCTATTGCCATTTGGATTGTCCCTACAGCCGTAAGCATAATGGCTGCCAGATCAGGAAATTCTTTCCTTACCCTTTTAAGAAGCCAGATCCCATCTTCACCTGGCATAAGAATATCAATGATAATAAGGTCATATGGACGCCTTCTTAGCTCTAGGAGTGCACTCCTTGCATTTGCTGCAGAACGGGAAAAATAACCCTTATTTTTTAAGAATTCAGTAATTACCTGACGCACAGAGACCTCGTCATCTACTGATAAAATGCGGGCTTTATACATTTAAGGCATCATAAACAATATCTTTTAGTTCATTTATGCTAAATGGTTTTGGCAGATTTAATGCCCCTGTCTTTTCTAAAAAGGCCTGTGTTTCCTTGTTTAATATATCACCTGTAATGAATACTATCCTTTTTGCCAAATTTGAATCAATCCTTTTTATCTCCTCATAAATTCTACTTCCATCCATACTAGGCATCTTTATATCGGTGATAATGACATCTGGTCTATTTTTCTTTAAAAACTTTAATGCCTCCACCCCACTTGATAGGGTTTTCACAAGATGACCTTCGGCAGAGAGTATTTGTTTAATAAGTTCACAGATGTTCTTTTCATCATCTATGACCAAGATAAACTTCTTTGATAGGGCAGGCGTTGGCCTTTTATCTACAATTTCTTCTTCCTTTGGTAAAATTATAGGGAGTTCTATAGTAAATTTTGCCCCTTTATCAGGGTTATTAGAGGCATAGATTGTGCCTCCATGTTCATGGATGATACCATAAGAGACAGAGAGACCTAGGCCAGTCCCTCTTTGCTTTGTTGTAAAGAATGGGTCAAAGATGTGGGTGAGGTGTTCCTTTGGAATGCCTGGCCCATCATCCTTTATCTCAACAATAATCTTATTTCTCTTTTTATCAACCCTGGAAGAGACAAAGATAGTACCCCTTTCCTTAACCTGCCTTATGGCCTGTTGTGCATTGATAATGAGGTTTAAAAATACCTGTTGCAATTGTTGGATATCGGCCATAGTAGCCGGTAGAGGGGATAGCCTTTTGACTACTCTTATATTATCCACTTTTAATTCATATGCCCTTAAATCAAGGGCCTTTTTTAGTGCCTCATTTACATTTGTAAGGCTTTTCTCTGGCCTTTTCCTCCTCGCAAATGCTAGTAGATTCTTTAAAATCTTAGAGGCCCTCTCTGCCTCATTATGTATCTCTTTTAAATAATCCCTGATCTCTGGAGGGTAGTCCCTTGCCAAGAGGAGCTGAGAGAATCCAATAACAGAGGTAAGGGGATTATTTACCTCATGGGCTACACCTGCTGCAAGCAGGCCTACAGAGGCAAGTTTTTCCCGTTGCCTCAAAATTTCCTCTAGATTCCTTTCTTCAGTAACATCCCTTACAATAAGGATTACACCATGCTTTTCCTCTTCATAGGGTATATATTGTGTCTTTATCTCACAAATCCTCTCTTTACCATTTTTTATAATCCTTTTCTCTACCTTTTGGTAACCCTTTTCTTTTATGGTCTTATCAACAAGTCTAAACAGGTCAGGCATTTTTCTTAAATCCTTAGAAGGCAGGAGGCAGTTGAAGGCATCATTTGAGGTAAGGACCTGCCCCTCCTCAGAGATAAATGCCACTGCCTCATCCATTGCATTAAATATCGATTGAAGACGAAGGGACTCCTTTTTGATTATCTCATTTAATTTGGCAACGGCAAGGCTTGCTTGACTCGCAATGGATGAGAGGAGATTTATTTGTTCCCTTGTAAAGTGGTGTTCCTTATGACTTACTATATACAGAATACCTAGTATTTCTTTATCATAAGTTAGAGGTATCCTAAAATAAGAGGAGATCCTCCCATCTATAGGGGGATCTTTTTCGTTGTATATAGTACTATATAATTCCTTTTCACTACCAAGTGGTAAGCGGATATCTGCCAATTTGGAAAATGCCTTCTTTGCCCTCTCCTTTGCCCTCTTTAGAAATCTCTTTGAGACAGGGTGACAATATTTTATGATAATATCTATTTTCTTCTCACCCCTCTTGATAAGGGAGATGGCCAGGTCATAGTCTATGACCCTCCTTAAATTCTCTAAGATGATGTGAATTACCTCATAAAGGTCCAGGCTATAGCCAATCCTTTTAGAGAGTTCATAGAGTATCTCTAAGTGATATGTCCTCTCCTTTATGCGTTCTTCTAGGAGCCCATAGACTGCCTCATTGCTTAAGACGCTTTTTAATACCTCCCCTGCCTCAAAAAGTAGGTGTTGCTCAAAGGCAGAGAATCCATCTTTTTCCTTCTTTAGAAAGGAAATAAATCCCAACATCTCTCCATATATGGAGCGGATGGGTACAAAGTAGATGGTCCTATATGCCCTTAGATACTTATAGTTTATAAGAAAAAATTGACTTCTTTTTGCATCTGGGATATAGGCCGTCTTAAGGCCTTCTATCTCCCTTAAAGAGAGATAATCAATGAGATGACCTGAGAGGTAATCTGTCCTTATCTTATGAAAAAATCCAAAAATCTTTCCCTCAACCTTAAACCCCCTTTTTATCTGGGCAGTGCAGGCCCTATCAAATTTAACAAGATTTCTTATAACAGAGAATATCTTCCTATAATCATAGGGGAAGGTCTGGGTTGATATTGTTTCTATGAGTCTTGTTAAGCCCTCCTGGATCTTTGCCCTTATCTGATAGAGCATCTTTTCACAAATAACAAGCTCTATCTCTTTATCCTTGATGAGGAGAAAGTGTTTATTATCCTTTTCAAGTACCTCTTCAACCTCTTTAATCCTGCTTTCCCAAGAAAGGACAGGGACAGAAAAGGAGTCTAATAAGTCCTCCAATATCCCATCCCTTTGAATCTTTATTAATAGACCAAGGTGATAGACCCCGTATATCCTCCCGTCCTCAAGCACAAGTATGTGGAGGTCTGGGATATTGGGGAGGCGACTTAAGACCTGGGACTTGTATTCAGTAGAATCAACAACATAATAGTTCTTTGGGCCTAAAAAGATATCCTTTATCCTTAGATCCTCAAATCTCATCTTCTACTTCAATAGTAATCTCTAGGTCAAGGGAGATAGTATCCCTTTTATTCATTATAGGTTTTATATATCTTAAGATAAAATTTATTATCTTTTCCCTCTCAATCTTTCGCAGGTCTGACTTTCTAATGAACATACATCCTACAACCTCATCCTCTATCTCAATACCCAAAAACTGCTCAGGTGTAAGGAGTTGAATGGCCCTCTCTAAGGCCTTCTTTCCTATAGGGGCTTCCCTTCCTACAACAAGACCATCCTTAAAAGGTGGTAAATTAAATTGCCTCCCCCTTGCCCTTATTATAGTAGTTGTCTTTTCCATATTTTACCCCTTTCTTTTCGCTTAATTTTAACACAATGGCATAAAATGTCATCTTATTATGCTCCCTCCCCAACCAATTGACTTGAGCAAGCAGGACCATATATAGTTAGGTACATATCTGAAGGCTTATATCTACTGCCCTTACTGAGTGGGTGAGCTGACCAAGGCTAATAATATCTGGTTCAAGGCGGGCATAATCAAGTAAATTCTCCTCTGTAACGCCACCAGACACCTCTATAATCACCTTTTCCCTTAGCCCCTTTTCCCTTAATATCTTAAGTGTCTCCTCTACCTCTTGAGGACTAAAATTATCTAACATAATAATATCTGCCCCCAAAAGGGTGGCTTCTACTGCCTGTTCTTTGTCCCTTACCTCAATCTCTATCTTTTTTGTAAAACTTGCCCTTTTTGCTAGATTAATTGCATTTTCCAGCCCACCTACCAATGCAATATGGTTGTCCTTGATCAAAATGGCATCCTCTAGGTGCATGCGATGTGTGTCACCACCGCCTATCTTTACTGCCTTTTTATCAAAGTACAGGAGCCCTGGGGCAACCTTTCTTGTAGCCGAGATCTTTGTCTTAACACCCAGTTTTTTTATCTTTTCTGATAAATTTCTGGTAAGTGTAGCAATGCCACACATCCTCATAAGTAGATTTAGGGCCGTCCTCTCTGACATAAGTATTAAACCTGCATCTCCATAAACAGTTAAAATAGTGTCCCCAAAATTTACCCACTCACCATCCTTAAAATTTCCCTTAGTCTCTAAATCTAGTATGGAAAAAAGCAACTTTACCTCTGAGATACCTGCTAGAAGGAGACCTCCCTTTTCCTTTACAATAATTCTCCCTTTTGCCTTACTGCCCTTTGGGATGAGGGTATCTGTGGTGATGTCCCCTAGGCCAATATCCTCCTTTAAAAAATTGATTAGTCTCTCCTTTAGAATGGCCTCTGGTAAATCCATTACCTAAAGATTTCAACCATCTTTTCTAAACTCTTTTGGGCAGCCTTTATGACCTCTTCAGGCAGGATCACTTTATAGCGCTCTTCTTTTAGGGATAGATAGACATCCTTTAATGTATTGGCCCTCATAGCGGTACAAATGGCCTCTTTATATGCGGGGATAAATTCCTTATCAGGGTTTTCCTTTTTTAAACGGTGAATAAGGCCGATCTCTGTAGCTACAATAAATTTTTTCTCTTGGGATTCTTTCACGAATCTGCACATCTGGGATGTGCTTCCTACATAGTCTGCTATCTCAATAACGTCCATAGTGCACTCTGGGTGTACTATCAAAATTGCATCTTTGTGAATTTTCTTTAGCCCTTTCAAATCACCAACATTAAAAAGCACATGCACTGGGCAAAATCCTTGAGGGGGGACAGGAATAATTTGTTTTTTTGTCTTTTTTGCCACATAATCAGATAGGTGCCTATCTGGGCCAAAGAGTATCGTATCTTCTTTTAGTCTTAAAACTAGCTCTACTGCATTTGCAGAGGTGCAACAGACATCACACTCTGCCTTTGCCTCTCCCAGTGTATTTACATAAAGTACACTGGGGATGCCTGGATAACGCTGCTTCCAGAGTTTAAAGTAATCCAGGGGGAGCATCTGTGCCATAGGGCACCTTGCCCCCAGACTTGGCATAAGCACCTTCTTATTGGGGTTGAGGATTAATGCCGATTGTGCCATAAAGTCTACACCACAAAAGACAATGATTTTGGCGTCTGTCCTTTGGGCCTTACGGCAAAGTTCAATGCTATCCCCAATAAAATCAGCGATGTCTTGAATCTCTGGCCTTTGATAGTTGTGTGACAGAATTATGGCCTTTTTTTTCTCTTTTAATTCTAAAATCTCTTGCTGTAGTGCATTCATGTCCCAATCACCAATTCCCTTCCTATTTCTTCTAATGTCTTAATAGCTGAAAGTGCAGCTAAATAGCTTGTCTTTGGGTTCTCAGGAAATGGTAGATTTTCAGTCTTACAGACCAAGTTTCCAAATTTTCCCTCTGCCTTGATCTCATGGATATTTTCTGAGATATTTGGGTCTACTATAATCCTTACCCATGTCTTTTCCTTGCCAATACCTGCTAGGCTTAAGGAGGCAGCTACATTTACATTTTGTGGAAAAAACCTTACTGCCTCCTCTGCCCTACCTTCATATATCAAGGTGGGCTCACTAATTTTTTCTAAATCTATATGCCTTTGTTCTATATATGGTGCCCCTTTTAGCCCCCTTGGTGGCTTTGTTGTGGTCAGGGTTACCTTACTTAGGCCAGCCAAGGATGCCGCCTTTATGGCATCCAAACCAGCAATGGCCCCTGAAGGTATGTAAATATGTCTTCTGTATTGTCTAGCTACATTTTCCAGTTCATTTAGTAACCCATCATCTAATAGGGCACCTACACTCATTATCATTAAATCCTTACTGGTCTCCAAGACCTTAACACCATACATATGTACTGCCCTTTGAGAGGCCGCTTCAATTACCAAGTCTATAGGATGATTCAGAAAATCTCTAAAATTTTGGGAAATTTTTGGAGGATAGGACATACCCTCACAGATTTTTTGTGCCTTCTCAGGCAATAAATCAAATACAGTTATCAGCGAGAACCTATCTGATAAATCCTTATCAATGGCCTCAGCAATTATTGTCCCAATAACCCCACAGCCGATTAAACCTACTTTTAACTTTTTCATCCCTATAAAATAGGCAGTCTATACCTTAATGGGACATGTTGCAAGTCCTTGTTTACTGACTGTGGCTACTCCAGCCCTTCTTCCTTTAAATAATCAACTGCTGCCTCTATCTGCTGGGCTGTAGACTTTGGGTGGATCTCAAAGATCTTTATGGATGCCCTCTTTAAATAAGGTATAATTTTACTAAAGTTCACCGTTCCTTGGCCTGGGGCCCGGTGGTCATCCAGGTCCTTTACATCATGGATGTGTGTACCCAACAGGTGACTACCATAATCTTTAAGCCACCTTTCATGAGGGCAGATGCCAAGACGGGACAAGACCTCGGCATGGCCAACATCGTGCCAATAGCCAAGTGGGGCACCAGAAAATGTCTCTAGGACAAGCCTTACTTCCTCATAATTTGGAATTTCATGGAAATAATAACGGTTTTCAATCCCAATTTTTACCCCCAGTTTTTCTGCCTTTGGGAGCAATTTGTCTAGGCTTAAGAGGGCAGCGTCTAAATATTTCTTTGCCTTTTCTTTACGTTCATTTAACTTTGTCTCAATAAATTCCCTCTTATTTTCAAGCTGGCCAGATAGATAAAGCTCCTTCCATTTAGAAAACTCATCTTCCATCTCTACCCTACCTAGATGGACGACTACGGCCTGTGCCTCTAAATCATTGGCAATCTCCATACTCCTAATAGTAGCCTTTACTGCCAATAGCCTTTCTTCCTTGTCTGGGTTAGAGAGTAAAAACATATCGGCTGAGGCCTTTGCCAAAGGGATGCTATCAGGCCTTGGGAAATAATTGTGGATGCTTAATACCCTCCAATCCCTTTTAAGCCTATTTTTTATATCCTTAAATGCAGTCTCTGATATTCTATAATCTAGTTCTAGGGCAGAAAATGGGAGAGGGGAAAGTGCCTCTAAGAGTTCCTTTCCATCTTCAATCAGCTTAGAGCGCCATACTGTAGAGATTCCAATCATAGAAAAAAATATTTATAATCATTACTATATCTTGTCAAGTAGGAGGAAAAATGTGGAAGACAGTCTTTACTGTTTTTGGACTTATCTTTTTGGCCGAGTTAGGGGACAAGACCCAGCTAGCTACATTTGCCTATGCAGCATCTAGTAGACAAAGATTTGCCGTTTTTATAGGGGCATCTCTTGCCTTGATGGTTACCTCCTTTATAGGTGCATACCTTGGTGGGGTGCTGGGCAGGTTTATCCCCTACCAATATGTTCATAAGGGGGCAGGGCTGCTTTTTATTGGCATTGGGATATTTATGATACTATAGATATGCTTTGATCAAATCAAAATATCTATCAGTGGCCCCTTGATGGGCCTTGAGCAGGCCTAGTGCCTTATCCCCTATGGCCTTTGCCTTCTCTGGGAATTTTATCCAATCTTCCATGACCTTAATTAAATCATCTTTGTCACTAACGGGTATAGCTGCCCCATTTTCTAACATCAATTCCTTTATCTCACTAAAGTTAAACATATGTGGTCCAAATGCTATAGGCCTTCCCCAAGCTGCGGCCTCAATAGGGTTGTGTCCGCCTACAGGGGCAAGGCTGCCCCCTATAAAGACAAAATCTGCTATTGAATAGATAGTAGCCAGCTCACCAATTGTATCTAGGACAATTACCTCACAAGGGCCAATTTTTTCCTCTTGACTCCTCCTTTTTACATTAAAATTCCACCTTCTGGCCAATTTTTCTACCTCAGAAAACCTCTCTGGGTGGCGGGGGGCAATGATTAAACAAATCTCAGGGTAGGTCTTTAATAAGTGTTTTAATACGCAAAAAATGGCCTCTTCCTCCCCCCTGTGTGTGCTACCAACCACCCAAACCCTTTTTTTAAAAGGGATCCCCAGTTGCCTACGCAAGGCCATTTTTTCTTCTTTTGAAAATTGAGGTATATGAAAATCAAACTTCATATTCCCTATAACCTTTAGCTTAGAGGGATCGGCACCCAAAAGCCTCAACCTCTCTGCGTCCTCTACCCTCTGTGTACCAATAAAATCAAATGAATTTATAACCTTTTTAAAAAATGGCCTAATTAGTTGGTAGCGTTGATATGACTTGTGCGATATGCGGGCATTGATAAGCAGACAAGGTATATTATTTTTTCTTATACAGTGCAAAAAATTTGGCCAAATGTCTGTCTCTATCAATATTACTAGATGTGGTTTAATACAATATAGGTATCTATTTATTACTGGGGTTAAATCGAGGGGAAAATAAGTAATATATTTTACCATATTTTTTAATTTTTGACAAGCAATTGTGTAGCCAGTAATTGTGGAGGCAGTAAAAAATATAGGTAAATTATGGTTTTTTAGTAATCTTATCAAGGGTAGTGTGGATAATACCTCACCTACCGAGAGGGCCTGAATCCATATTGGGCGTTTTCTTTCCAATTTAGGACACTTTTTATTTAGAGTAGTCCCTAGGCGATTTTTAAAATAGTGCCTTATTTTTGGCCTAAGTAAAGAGAGTGGAAGGCTAGATAAAAAACCCGTCCAGAGAAAAAAATTGTAGACCACGGAGTACATTAACTAGGATTATTTAGCATATCCTTTAATTTATCTGCCCTTATCTCTATCTCTTGTCTTTCTGGTGTCTCAATGATAACAGATTGTCTTGGTAGATTATACCTTATAACCTTTCCCTCTGTTCCGTCTATCTTTATGACCTGGCCAATAGGGGGCAATCCCTGCTTAAATGATTGATACTCTGGATATTCATAGGCCAAACAGCACTTTAATCGACCACACAGGCCTGATATCTTTTCTGGATTGAGTGCAAAACACTGCTCCTTGGCCATCTTTATAGAGACAGATACAAACTTTTTTAAGAAGGTTGCACAACAGAGTTCCCTCCCACAGGGCCCCAATCCGCCAAGCATCTGTGTTTCGTCCCTAACACCTATCTGGCGGAGTTCAATCCTTAGACGAAACTGCCTTACCAAATCCTTTAGTAGATCACGAAAATCTATACGTCCATCGGCTGTATAATAAAAGATGAGTTTGCTCTTATCAAATAGACACTCCACCCTAAGGAGCTTCATCTCCAGTTTATGGATGGCTATATGCTTTAGGCAAAATTTAAATGCCTCCTTTTCCAATCGGGCATTTTCTCTATCTTTGGCAATATCCTCTGGTGTAGCTATGCGTAAGACAGGGGGTAGACAGGCCATTGAATTGACCTCTATAGGGGGGGCTACTACCTTTCCTATAGATGGCCCATTCTCTGTCTCAACAATTACATAATCTCCAACGTTTGCAGATAGATCTCGCAAGTCAAATTCATAAATATATTCGTTTCCACGAAATATCACACCAATCTTTCTCATCTGTCTGCCTCTAGATTAAATGCCAATTCTTCTAAGATCAACCTCTTTTGTACATTTTGCTTGAGTTTTTGTTTTACTTGCTCTATCATCTCCATAATGTCTAATACCTTTTGAAGCCCCCAATGAGAGGCCGCTGTCTCCAAATCCTTCTCCTTATTAATTATAAACTCTTTACAGCCAATTTTAAACATCAAAACATCACGCCATAGACTTTGGTATATCTCTAGCAGACTAGATAATTCAGCAGTATCTTTATCAGCTAGTGTATGGGCTGTCTCTAGGATCTCAGGGATTGAGACCCTCTTTTCTGACCACAGTTTAAATAGGTTTATAGGTATTTCCCTTTGGCCAAGTCTCATTGCATATTTTATACTTCCACTAGAAAGTTGGGCCAGAATTTGGGCATTAATTGGTTCAAAACCTTGATTTCTTAAAAAATCCTCAATGACCTTAGAGGGTAACGGAGAAAAGGTGATGATCTGACAACGTGAGGTAATGGTAGGTAGAAGCATATGTTTGTCTTGGGCAATTAGGATAAATATGGTATCTAAAGGGGGTTCCTCTAGGGTCTTTAGAAATGCATTGGCTGAGGCCTCAGGCATGGCCTCGGCCTGGTCAATGATAATTATGCGCCTTTTTGCCATTATAGGTCTAAAGGAGAGGTTACGCTGGATGTCTCTGATCTGGTTAATCTTTATTACCTGCCCTTGTGGTTGAATAAACAATATATCGGGGTGAATGCCTTTATTTATCTTCCTACAAGAGATGCAGGCCTCGCAGGCATCCCCCTCCTTTGGTGAAAGGCAATTTAGTACCTTTGCTAAGTTGATAGCAACGGTGGCCTTTCCCACACCCTCTGGGCCTACAAATAGATAGCTACCGGCCAGCCTATTTTGGGAAATGGCTGCCTTTAGCCACCTTAATACCCTCTCTTGTCCCAAAATGTCTCTAAATGCCATAGATGAAATATGAATCAATGTAGTTTTATTGTCAATCTTCTTATATTGTAATAATCTTTATCTATGGGTTTAGGGCCTATTTGGCTTATGCAACCTATCCCATATTTTGGGGAAGAGCTTAGAGGTGATTGGGCAGTAGAGCCAAAGATAGATGGATGGAGGATGCAGGTCATAAAATATAAAGACAGTATAGAGTGCTGGGGGAGGAGATTGGAAAAGAGGCCAAACTGGACAGAGAGGCTGGGCTATCTCCTATCCATTATTAAAGATAAGATTCCCAAAAACACACTCTTAGACACAGAGCTTTTTACAGAAAAGGGAAGAAGGTATATCCCCTCACTCTTTGCTAGACATCATAAGGCAAGACCCATTATCTATGTCTTTGATATAGTGTATCTAGAGGGTGAATTTTTGGGAGAGATGCCTTTAAGAGAAAGAAGAAGACTTCTAGAGTCTTTAAGGCTTTGTCCCCCTTTTTACGTCTTAAGACAAAAGAGGCTAGAGGACATAGAGACTCATGTCAAAGAGGCATTGAATAAGGGGTATGAAGGGGTTATTTTAAAGGAGATTGCTTCACCTTATGAGATAGGGAGGGATGGCCCTATGGCCACAATCTATTGGAGGAAGATAAAATCCACAATGAGGAGGCCCTAGTGGCTATAGGACGCTTTCAGGTAATGGCCATACTTCAGGCAGCAAGGGCCTATTTACTTGGCCTAGATATAGATGAGGCAAAGAGCTTTGGCCTAAATAGGGCCATATTCTATGCAGCGGCAAAGAGGGGATTTAAACACAAAGGAAGACCACCTACTACACTGAAGGTACTAAGGAGGCCACTCCCTAAAGAAGAGCTTGAGGGCATAAGGGAATCATTTGGCATATACAATTTGGGTGATGAGATGGCATATTGTGTCCGTTTTAAGGAAAAGACATACTTTGTCATTGGAGATCAAATCATTACCGAAAAGGACTTTTCTAAACAGGTAGAAAGGCGGTTTGGCAGTAGCTTTGATAAGGCATGGGAAGAGGCCATTGAAATCTGCAGTGGGTATGATAAAGGGGTATTGCTCTCCCAACACTATTTTTATGAGACAGTATATAAGCCAAGGCGTGATATTTTGGCCAAGAAGTGGTCAAAAATAGTTTGAGTAAAGTTTTCTCCCTTGACAAGTATGGAAAAATAAAATAAGCTTAAAATATGAATTTTTTTTATTTTTTTAGAGGTTGAGAAATGGAGGATAACCCAAGATGCCCTTACTGTGGGCAAAAGATGAGTAAGTGGGTACCGCCCTCTACTTGCACCTTAAGCCAAGGGACTCCCTTTATCTATATCTGTTTTAATGATCATTGCCCCTATTTTACTAAAAGTTGGGACTGGATGAGGATAAACTATAATGAATCTGTGGCCTATAGGCACGCATATAACCCTGCTACTGGTAAAACCCTGCCCATTTGGTTCCCATCCTTTAATGCCGGTAAAAGTAGAATAATTGATTAAAAGGCCTTAGGCTGTCTATTCCTATTTGCCAGAGGGTATTTTGCCTTTTTAAATAAATTAAATAAAAAAATTTGGAGGTAAAGGATGAAGAGGGCTTTAATTGTGACATTAATAATTTTATTGACTTGGGTGGCCTATAGCCAGTCAGGGGATAAACCTAAGGTATTGGCTCAAGTAGGTGAGTCCAAGATCACAGAGGAAGATGTCAATGAGTTCTTACAAGAAATTCCATCTGTCTATAGATCTCAATTCCAGACACCCGAAGGAAAAAGGGCCTTATTGAATAAGCTTATTCAAATTGAGCTTTTTTCTCAAGAGGCACGTCGTCTCAAACTGGATAAGAAACCAGAGATAAAAAGGACTATTGATCTTTTGACCAAAAGGGTCTTGGAAATGGCATATGTGGATTATCTAAAAACCAAGGTAGGAAAGATAAAGGAGGATGAACTAAGGGCCTATTATGAAAAACACAAGAAGGAATTTATGGTACCAGAAAGGATAAAGGCACGACATATCTTGGTAAAGACAAAAGAGGAGGCAGAGGCCATTAAAAAGAGATTGAAAAGTGGTAAAAGTTTTGCCCAATTGGCAAAGGAGGTCTCTATATGCCCATCTGGAAAAAGGGGCGGGGAGTTGGGTTGGATAGAGGCCGGAAACATGGTACCAGAATTTGAGAAGGTTGCCCTTTCCTTAAAGAAAGGAGAGATTAGCGATGTAGTCCACACCCGCTTTGGCTATCACATCATCCAGGTTGAGGATAAGGTAA
>Ga0209410_1000312_pt1 | contig 21983 bp, 16 predicted proteins | sample Mar14436cmmetaG_FD_184135 | JGI IMG/M metagenome (GOLD analysis project Ga0209410, IMG submission 184135) | Marine hydrothermal vent microbial communities from Guaymas Basin, Gulf of California to study Microbial Dark Matter (Phase II) - Marker... ... | reverse complement strand
CTATAGACGTGGACTCTAGTCGGGGGAGGTATTAGCCATTGATGCCAGCTGGCAACAAACCCTATCTTGTCAGCATTTCGTAACACAACAACATTAATATTCAACTCTACTCTTCTTTTAATTTATTACGTGAATCTGATAAAGAATCAGCCAAGAGAAAAGAAGGCGAAAATGTGAAGCTTGAAGCCTTCCTTAAGCCAAGATCAATCGCCGTCATAGGGGCAAGTCGAAACCCAGAGAAAGTAGGTCACATTATATTTAGAAACCTTATAAATTCAGGCTATGAAGGCGATTTATACCCCATTAACCCAAATACTACGGAGCTACTGGGAAGAAAATGTTATGGAAGTGTAATGGATGTCAAGGGAGACATCGATCTAGCAATAATTGCCGTTCCCGCAAAGATTGTTCCCACAGTAGCCAGAGAATGCGGGGAGAAAGGAGTAAAAGGATTAGTAGTTATATCAGCTGGCTTCAGCGAAACTGGTAGAGAAGGAACAAAACTTGAGAAACAACTCGTTTCCATATGTCGAGAGTATGGAATGCGGCTGCAAGGGCCCAATTGCCTCGGAATCATAAACACGCATAGTCATATGAATGCCTCCTTTACCTCGGCGAACCCACGGCTTGGAAGAACAGCATTTATATCTCAGAGCGGGGCTCTTGGAAGTGTAATTCTGAATTGGGCGAATCGAAATCGTGTAGGATTCACCAGCTTCATCAGTTTAGGAAACGAAGCGGATCTAACTGCCGCGGACTTCATTGAAGCCTTGGCAGACGATGAGGAAACAAAGGTTATAGCTCTCTACATAGAAGGAGTAAAGGATGGGGAACGCTTCGTAAAGATATGCAGAAAGACAACGAAGAAGAAGCCCATAATAGCCTTGAAGGCGGGAACAACCGATGTCGGCATGAGAGCTGTCTCCTCACATACCGGTTCTCTAGCCGGTTCAGATATAGCCTTCTCAGCAGCCTTTAGGAAAGCCGGCGTCATCAGAGTTTATACTTTAGAAGAGCTCTTTAACCTCGTCTTAGCCTTTGAAGATCAACCGATACCCCGGGGGAGAAACGTCTTGATAATTACCAATGGAGGTGGACCTGGAATTTTAGCTGCTGATGCATGCGAAAAGATGGATCTTGAACTTCCACTTCTAGAGAGCAATCTTATAGAGGAGCTCAGGAATTTTCTACCTCCGCAAGCTAGTCTTCATAATCCATTAGATGTATTGGGGGATGCGGATGAAGAGCGATATAAGCTAGCCGTATATGCGGGGTTAAAGAGTGAAAGGGTTGATGCTCTAATAATAATTGTAACTCCTCAAGCTATGACTCCGGTTGATAAGATCGCTGAAGTTGTTGTGAATGCCCGGAAGAAATTTTTGGAAAAGCCGGTCTTAGCTGTCTTTATGGGTATTGATGACGATTCCAGTTCAATCCAAAAATTAAGGGAAAACGGTATACCGAACTATCATTTTCCTGAATGTGCAGCTCACGTGCTGAGAGCCATGTATGACTACAATTTAACTCTCAAGGTTAAGCCTGAAGAACCGCCTAAAATATCAAATGTTAAGGATAAATTCGTTAAAGAGGTACTCGTAAATGCACGTAAAAGAGGAAGACTAACCCTAACAATCGATGAATTAATGGGAGTGGCAAAAGCCTACGGTATCCCCGTTCCAAAGTATGCGATAGCTAAAAGCCGCAGGGAGGCCGGGCGAATAGCTGATACAATAGGATATCCCGTCGCGATGAAGATAGTCTCTCCAGAGATAATCCACAAGACTGATGTAGGTGGAGTGATACTCAATGTTAATAGCCGTCAGGAAGTTGAAGAGAATTATAACAAGATTATTAGAAGAGTTAGGATCTCGATGCCTGAGGCTAAAATTTCAGGAGTTTTAATACAGCAGATGGCTCCTCCAGGAAAGGAGGTTATTGTAGGAGCTGTCAGAGATCCATATTTTGGACCTCTAATAATGTTCGGTTTGGGAGGGATATATGTTGATTTTTTGAGGGATGTTTCGTATAGGCTCTGTCCCTTGACGAGGAGTGAGGCTCTGAAAATGATTGAGGAGACTAAAGCCTATATGCTATTGAGGGGGGTAAGGGGCGAACCCCCATCCGATATAGACTCGGTCATAGATGTGATTTTGAGAGTCTCTCAGATCATGACCCAATTCAAGGAGATAGTTGAGATGGAGATAAACCCGCTATGTGTATATGAGAGGGGTAAGGGTTGCCTTGCAATAGATATAAGAGTAACCATCTCGAGTAGATAGTTAAGAGAGGATGTGATCCTATTGACTGAACAGAGCATCTATATAATTTCCACGAAGAAGATGGCTGGGAAGAGTGTTATAGCGACATCTCTAGCCTTAAAGGCTAAGGAACTTGGAAAGAGGGTCGGATACTTCAAGCCGATAGGCTTCGGGTCCACGATGAACGTTGAGGGTAAAGTCACCGATGAGGATGTTGAGTCTATAAGGGAGATATTGGGGCTGAGGGAGGAAATCAATCTTCTATGCCCAATAATCCTCGAGAAGGATGAGTTCCTAGATGAATTTGCTGATGTCGATTCTCAGAAGTATGTTAAGATGGTTATGGAATCCTATGAGGCGGTTTCGAGGGATAAGGATGTTATGTTAATTGAGGGAGCTGGCACATTATCAACTGGATCTTTCCTAAACCTATCTGTGTCAAAGCTTGCAGCTGATTTCTCCTCTAAAATTTTACTTGTCGCCAAATTTGAAGACGATTCAGTAGTTGATGAAATCATTCAAGCACGAGATTACCTCGCTGGATACAACATCCAACTCTTTGGGGTCTTACTAAACCGTATCCCAGCTGATAGAATGCTGAGAGCCAACTGCATCATCAAACCATACCTTGAAAAGCATCATATTAGAGTGCTGGGAGTTATTCCTGAGGATAGGGTTTTGAGCTCCTTAACTGTCAGGGAGATCTATGAATCCGTTGGAGGGAAAGTTCTTGCCGGAGAGGATGGAATGGACAAGATCGTCCAAACATTCCTTGTAGGAGCCATGACTATGGAGAGCGCTATAAAATACTTTAGAAAGGCATCAAATAAGATCGTTATCACGGGGGGAGATAGAACCGATTTGATACTTGCAGCCTTGGAGACTAGATCTTCCGCAGTGATTTTGACAGGCAACCTCTATCCAAGCGTTAAGATACTTCCTCGCGCAGATGAGTTAGCAATTCCCATAATTCTAGTGCCTTATGATACGTTCACAACGTTGCAACTAGCCCAAAAGATCATCGGAAAGATTAAGCCGAGGGATAAGAAAAGGATCGAGATCGCTAAGAGGCTCATAGAGGAAAATGTGAAGTGGGATGATATCTTAAATTAGCAAGGAAGCATCTATCTGCCATTTGGTGGCGATTTAAGAGTTAAGGAAGATTTTGGGGTTATAGGATTAGGGTTATGGCCAGAATCAAGTTAAAGTTCATGCTGAACATTCACGGGTGAACTTATCGCCCTATGTGACATAAAATTGGAAGAAGGCAAAGTTTAAGTCTTCCCCATATTCTTCTATACGGATTTGACGGGCGGAGAAGACTGAATGAAGCATCTTCGCCACAACGGTGTGCTGGTTCCACCCCCGTACGTCGGGAGAGGCCTCAAGATCAAGGTTAGAGGAAAGACCATCAAGTTGACTCCTGAACAGGAGGAGATGGCCGTCGCGTGGGCGAAGAAGATAGGCACACCATACGTGGAGGACCCGGTCTTCGCCGAGAACTTCCACCGAGACTTCTCAAAGAAGCTCGGCATCGACGTGAAACCTGGAGACGTCGACTACTCCGAGGTTCTCCACTTCATCGAGGAGGAGCGGGCGAGGAAGGCAAGCCTCTCAAGAGAGGAGAGGAGAAGGCTGGCCGCCGAGAGGAAGGCCCTGAGAGAAGCGAATAAAGAGAAGTACGGGTACGCTTGGGTAGACGGCGTCCGAATGGAGGTTGCCAACTACAGGGTTGAACCCAGCTCCATCTTTATGGGTAGAGGGAAGCATCCCTTACGCGGCAGATGGAAGGAAGGCCCAAGAGAGGAGGACATCGAGCTCAACCTCTCCCCAGACGCTCCTAGGCCCCCCGGAAACTGGAAAGCCATAGTCTGGCGGCCGAACGCCATGTGGATAGCCCGGTGGAGGGACAAGCTCACCGGCAAGATGAAGTATGTCTGGCTCTCAGATTCCAGTGTCCTGAAGCAGAAGAGGGAGATCGAGAAGTTCGAGAAGGCTAGGGAACTCCGCCAGAACCTTATGCGAGTCAAGAGGCATATCTGGGAGAACCTTGACGCTGAAGACTTGAAGCGGAGGAAGACAGCAACGGTCTGTTTCTTAATCGACACGTTGAAGATCAGGGTCGGAGACGAGAAGGATCCCGACGAGGCGGACACTGTTGGGGCCTCAACCCTCCGGCCGGAACATGTCCGTTTTAACGGGGACGGCACAGTAACTTTCAACTTTCTGGGGAAGGACTCTGTTCCCCACATCTTCAGGGTTAAGCTCCCGGATAAGGTTGTTAGGAACCTCAAGGAGTTCATGGAGAACGCTAAGTCCACGATCTTCGAAGGGGTCAACTCGAGGAGGGTCAGCGAGTTCCTCGACGAGGTGATGAGCGGCCTTTCAGCCAAGGTCTTTCGCACCTGCTACGCTTCTGAGGCCGTCGAGAAAACCCTGAAAAACTTCAAGGTTAAACGTGAAGACCCAGAATACGTCAAGAAGTACGTCGCGAAGATGGCCAACCTTGAAGCCGCCAAAGTCTGCAATCACAGACGAACAATCCCAAAGTCTTGGAAGGCCTCCTTGGAGAGGAAGATGATGCGCCTCAAGGCCCTAAAGAGACGGGCCAAAGAGGTTCAGGAGAGGCTTAACCAGAGGCTTAAGGAGAAGAGAACACGCTACACCGAGACGCTCAAGATGAGAATGGAGAGGCTTGAGGAGATGGAGCAGAAGCTTAAGAGTTATCAACACATGCTCCTCGAGAGGAAGAGAGAGGGGAGGCCGGTCAAAGCTCTGAAGAGACGCATCTCACTCAAGCGGAGGGCCATAAAACGCCAAAGAGCGAGCATCCGTAAGCTGAAGGCCAAACAAGCTCGGGAGATGAGTAAGCTTAGAGAGAGACTTAAGAAGACGAGGCAACGTTACAAGGCGGCTATAGAGAAGCTGAGGCTCGAGATAAAGGTTCAAAGGGAGACCCGCGACTACAACCTTGGAACCTCGCTGAAGAGCTACATCGACCCCAGAATTTATTATAGATGGGGAAAGGATGTCGACTACGACTGGAAGAAATATTATCCTAAAACCCTCCAGAAGAAGTTCAGCTGGGTTGAATCCGAAGAGGCGGTGGCTGACCTCTAAAAAAGCGCTCAACCCACTTTAAGGTATAGAAAAGGTTTAAGAAAGTTGGGGTAGATTTTAATTCGAGGCTAAGGTTACCATGTCAACGTTCTCCAAGGTCATCAAGAGAGACGGAAGGATAGTCGATTTTAACCCTGAAAAGATAACGATCGCGATATGGAAGGCTCTAAAGGCTACGGGTAGGGATGATAGAGAGTTAGCGGAGACGCTTGGAGCCCGTGTTGTAGAGAAGCTCAAAGAAAGGTTCGCGGGAAAAACCCCTCACGTCGAGGAGATACAAGACTTAGTTGAGGAGACCCTCGTGGAGAGCGGCCTCTACGAGGTCTCTAAAGCCTACATACTCTACAGGAGGAAGAGAAGCGAGATCAGGGAGATCAAAAGGCTCCTAGGAGTGACCGACGACCTGAAGTTGACGCCGAACGCGGCTGAAGTCTTGAAGGCTAGATACCTCCTCAAAGACGAGGAGGGCAGGGTGGTTGAGACCCCGGGTCAGATGTTGATGAGGGTCTCGAGGTACATCGGCTTGGTGGACGCCCTCTACTGGCCCGACATATATGATAAGGCCGGCAACCAACCTGTGAGGGAGGCTGAGCCTTTCAAACACTCAGATTACAAGCCTGTCAAGGCTAAACTAAACCAGTACGAGTTCGAGATGGTCCGTAGGCTCTACAATAGGCTTGGAAGAGAGGGCCGGATGAAGGTCTCATTCAAGAGGCTTATAGAGGCCATTGAGGAGCGTTGGGACAAGCTCTTCGAGGAGACGGTAGAGGTGTTTTATCAAGTCATGGTGAACAGATACTTCCTACCTAACTCGCCGACCTTGATGAACGCCGGAGCTCCTCTAGGCCAACTGTCGGCGTGTTTCGTCATACCCGTGGATGACTCGATAGAGAGCATCTTCGACGCCTTGAAGGCGACAGCGTTGATCCATAAGTCTGGCGGAGGCACAGGGTTCAACTTCTCGAATCTTAGGGCTAGAGGCGACGTTGTTAAAACCACTAGGGGGGTTGCTTCGGGACCCGTCAGCTTCATGCGCATCTTCGACACGGCGACGGAGGTTATAAAGCAGGGGGGCAAACGGAGGGGTGCAAACATGGGTATACTGCGGGTCGACCATCCCGACATAGAGGAGTTCATAGAGTGCAAATCTAAGGTGGGGGGACTGACGAACTTCAACATATCCGTCGCGGTCACGGACAGCTTCATGAAGGCTGTAGAGAATGACGAGGAGTACGACTTGATCAGCCCTAGAACCGGTGAACCCGTCAAGAGGGTTAGAGCCAAACATATATTCGACCTCATCGTCTCGAACGCTTGGAAGACAGGCGATCCGGGTCTAATCTTCATAGACGTGATAAACAGGCATAACCCCACGCCGCACCTCGGCATGATCGAAGCCACGAACCCCTGCGGCGAACAGCCCCTACTACCCTACGAATCCTGTAACCTAGGCTCTATAAACCTCTCTCAGATGCTCGCCAAGGCTGGGGATAAATACGAGGTTGACTGGAAGAAGCTTCGAGAAGTCGTCCGTATAGCGACACACTTCTTGGACAACGTTATAGACGCGAACCTCCTACCCTTACCGCAGATCGAGGAAGCAACCCTTAGAACTAGGAAGATCGGGCTTGGAGTTATGGGGTGGGCTGAAACCCTCTTCAAGTTGAGGATACCCTACAACTCCGAGAGAGCCTTGGAGCTCGCCCGTAAGATCATGGAGTACATAAACTACCACAGCAAGATGGCTTCGGCTGAACTGGCGAGGGAACGAGGCTCATTCCCAGCCTTTAAAGGATCGATCTACGACTCTGAGGAGCCCCGGATGCCCTTCGAGGACAAGGGAGAGAAACGCCGCAGCTTGGACTGGAGCAAGGTTAAGGACGCCATCAAGAAGCATAAAATCAGAAACTCCACCACAACCACCGTGGCTCCAACGGGCACGATAAGCATCATAGCCGGAACCTCAAGCGGGATAGAGCCGGCGTTCGCCCTCGCGTACATGAGGATAGTTCTAGGAGGGGTTAGGTTGTTGGAGATAAGTCCCGCTTTAGAGGAGGCCCTTAACGAGCTAGGCCTATACAAGGACGATATTGTCGGTCAGATATTAAAGAGTGGAAGTCTTAGGGAGGTGGAGGGCGTCCCCGATGATCTCAGGAGAATCTTCGTTACGGCCCTAGAGATTGATGCTGAGTGGCACGTGAGGATGCAGGCGGCCTTCCAAGAGTTCACTGACAACGCCGTCTCCAAGACCGTGAACCTGAGGCGTGAAGCGTCCTACGATGATGTTAGGAAGGCCTTCCTCCTCGCGTACAGGCTTGGATGTAAGGGGATAACTGTCTATAGGTATGGGAGTAAGGGTGAACAGGTGCTCTATGTGGGGATACCCACGCCCCAACCCTCAGCCTCATGTCCCGTATGTGAGGGATAAGAGTGGGCAAGGTCTTCTTGTACTACGGAACGGGGGCCGGAAAGACCACCAACGCTTTAGGCCTAGCGTTGAGATGTGTGGGACACGGGCTTAAAGCCGTGATAATACAGTTCATGAAGGGACGAAAAGATATAGGCGAGTACTTGGTGAGAGAGAGGCTTGCACCCTACTACAAGATAATCCAGTTCGGTAGAACCGGATGGGTAGACTTTAAGAATCCAAGCGAGAAGGATAAGGCCTTAGCCAGAGAAGGCCTCAAAGAGGCTGAGAGGCTCCTCAAGACCAAGCCTCACCTCCTAGTTCTAGACGAGGTGTGCTTAGCCGCTTTCATAGGACTGATCAGTGTGAGGGATGTCTTAGACCTCCTAGATAAAGTTCCAGAGGAGACCGACGTGGTCCTGACGGGGAGGTACTGCCCTCCGGAGCTTATCAATAGGGCTGACTTCGTTAACATGATAGTTGAGGTCAAAGCTCCGAAGGAGCTATATACAAGGATCGGGATAACTCACTGAGACCGATCTATCAGAGAGCAACCTCCAAGTTGGAATTATAGAGGTACACAAATTGATCTTGAGGGTCATAATATAATCCTACAGCCTTGATGTCCACACCTGCACTTCGAGCCTTCAAGAGTAGTCTACGCATCTCCAGGTCGGCCTGCCCGTTCGGTTTGAAGGCGGCCACCATTGGCAGAGCTGCTATGAAGAGCACCGTTCCTCTCCCGCCATTCCTAACGTGCCCTATGAGTTCTCTTATCTGGTTTCTCCCTCTAAGGGATGGACAGTCCGGGTACATGGCGTATCTCCCCCCTTTCCCACCCCTCAGAACCGCGCTCTTAACCTCCAAGTATAACTCCTCTCCGTCTATCTCCAAGAGGTAATCTAGAACGGCTCCTCCCAGCTTAGGGTTCCTCTTCAGTATTCTGGCCCCTCTAAGCCACGGGATGAATCCTCCGTTCAGAGTTCTCTCAAAGGCGCTCATCTGGAGCTGGATGTCGATTATCGCCCCTAGATTTCTATCTTCAACCGCGAAGAGTCTGCAATCCGTCTTTCTCGGTCTCTTGAGACTTGTGCAGAAGGCTCTCTTACCCATAACTAGGAACTCGGAGAGTCTTCCCGTATTGTTTATGTGTGCTCTGAGACGTTTACCGTCCGCAATCACTTCCACGACAAACCTGTTGAGACGCCTCAATACTTTACATTCCACGGCTTCCTCCACCTTGAGGACTCTCAAGAATTCTCCCCCATCTCTCTTTCTCTTCCCGCTTTTACCTCCAATTCTTTATTCCCCGATACAAACGGTGTTGCAAAGAGCTGCTATTTTATGTATCCATCACCCATGAACCGTCCCAAATTCCGTGAAAAGATATTTAAATATTTGCGCAAATATCTAATTATATGTTCCCCAAAGTTACTGGAACAAGATTGGAGATTCTAAAGATGCTGGCTAAGGGGCCGATGAGCCCTTCTGAGATTTCGAGGTCTCTGGGGAGGTCTCTGCCGACCGTAACTCGACACTTAGCGTATCTTGAGAGTTCTGGTTTTGTCAGGAGGGTCGGTGAGAAGAAGGGTCGAACAAGGCCTTACGTTAAATACGCACTTGAAGAGACTGTGATCTTGATCAAGATAATGAAGGACGATATCGGAGCCTTAAGGCTTCCCTTAAGTGAAGAATTGAGGATGCGGCTGAGAGTATGGAGCATCCCCCAGCCAGTATTCCATTATTATATTGAGGGTTTCCTGTGGAGAATTCAAGATTTTATCTCCAGCATAGCCGCCATAGCTGTCTACGGACCCGTTGCTGAGGGTAATGCCCCTTCCAATTCCGATGTTAAGATGCTCATCTTGACTAGAGACAATACTGCCGATTTGAGAAAAAGATTCGGGGCCGTCACGGTCAAGAGGCTTAACGGCGACTCAAAAAGGATAATCGCACAAATCTTCACCCTCAAAGAGTTCAAGAGAGCCTTGGCCTCCAACACGGAGCTCCTAAAAGCTCTCAGGAGCGCCTTACCGATATATGACCCGGATAAGACCTTAGAGAAGCTGAAGATTGAGCATCAAGGAGAAGTTCATGAAGGAGAGAAAGGTGAACAGATACGAGAAAAAGGCCTAAAAAGACTTCTCTGCACCCTCATAGGTTTTGTAACTAGGAGGTTAAGCCGGCTTTCGAAGGCTTGGACATCCACATTGTTGATGAACCTATGAAAGGCTGGTGGTCTCTATAAGGAGGAAATCTACCAAAAGGTACCTTTCTGGACTAGTGTGGGAGGTCTACTTGTACATCTTAACCTCTAGGGAGCCTGTCGGGGTTAGAGACGTGTGGAGAGGAGTTAAACTATCAAGCCCTAGCCTTGCCCAGTACCATATAAAAAACCTGTTAGAGATGGGGCTTATATCCCAAACAGAGGATGGGAGGTACGTTGCAGAGGAGAAGGCCCACATAGACATCTTGAGAAGCTTCCTCATGTTAAGGGGACGCCTCATATCAAGAATGACCGTCTATGGAGCCTTCATCCTAGGTTTTCTCCTCGTCTACTTGGTCCTCTGGCCCTTTGAATGGAACTTTAGGGACGTGCTTGTCTTGGTCATCTGTCTCTTTAGCTCCTCGGTCTTCTTCTTTGAGGCTTATCTCCAGCACAGTAGCCTCAGGAGGGGTGTTCAAAAGGTTTGAACGAGCGTTCTAACGCTTAGTATTAAGAAGAGGCTCCTTCAACATTCTAGCTGGATCAGAAAATGTCAAGCGGATTCAGGTTTTCGATAAGTTGGAGTAGACTCCTCATCCAGTTCTCGGCCGCGCTCCTCTTAGGAGTGATCTCTGGGGTTCTCCTGCTTAACCTCACCGAGCCTCCGAGTTTAGGCCCCAAAACCATTCCCCCCAGCCGCCCGGCCTTGTCAAAGTTCTCGTCCAATGAGGAATTGAAGACTTTCCTCAACAGGAGCCTCTTAGAGTATCAGAAGAGAGGAAGATACGGCGGGGGCTGGCAGACTTATGGGGCGTGGGCTGAGGCCGGCCGGTACGTTTCACAGCAGACCCCGGAGTATTCGAGGACAAACGTTCAGGTTGAGGGGGTTGACGAGGCCGACATCGTGAAGTGCGACGGAAAGTACATATATGTGGTTTCCGGCAGGTCCGTAATCATCGTTGAGGCTTATCCTCCAGAGAACGCTAGAGTTGTGGGTGAGATCGCGCTGAATGGAACAGTCCTAGGAGTATTCATAAACGGTGATAGACTTGTCCTATTCGAGGCAACGTACACACACATTCCAGTTAAGCCTCCGATGAGATACTATCCTCTCCCTTATGGTTATTATGGGATTACCGAGACCGTTATGAGGGTCTACGACGTTTCAGAGAGGTCTTCCCCCAGCCTTACGAGAACAGTCTCGGTTAATGGGAGCTACTTCAACTCAAGGATGATTGGAGAACACGTCTATCTAATAGTGAATTGTCCAGTTTACTGGCCTCTCTCCCACCGTGAAGGGGAGATTCCCCTCCCAACGATATCGGTCGACGGAAGAATTGAAGAGCTAGACGCCGCGAATGTCTACTATTCGAACACTTCGGGTTACTATCCCATCTTCACAATCATAATCGCCCTGAACCTCAAGGATGATGGAGCTGAACCTGTTTACAAGGCCTTCCTGTTCGGAGCCGCAAGAACAATCTACGTATCTCATAGAAACCTATACTTCGTCGTTCCAAGATACGTGAGGCTCGAGAGAAATGGTTTTCCGCTCTGGAAGAGTGAGGTTCACCGAGTCCGCATAGAGGGAGGAAAGATAAGGTACGAGGCGAGCGGGGAGGTTCCGGGAATAGTCCTCAACCAGTTCTCGATGGACGAGTATGAAGGCTACTTCAGGATAGCAACCACGATCCCTACCGTCACACGCACGGGAAGGTTAACCCCAATGAATAACCTCTACATCCTCGACATGAACCTTGAGATTGTCGGGAAACTTGAAGGTCTCGCCCCCGGTGAGACCATATACTCGGCAAGGTTCATGAGTGACCGATGCTACCTCGTCACATTCAGGAAGGTAGACCCCTTCTTCGTCATAGACCTAAAAGACCCTGAAAGGCCAAAGGTTCTAGGATACCTGAAGATAACGGGCTACTCTAACTATTTACACCCATACGGTGAGAACTACATAATCGGAATAGGTAAGGAGACAGTTGCGGCGGAGGAAGGAGACTTTGCATGGCACCAAGGGTTGAAGATATCCCTCTTCGATGTGAGCAACGTCAGCGACCCAAAGGAGGTCGGCAAGGTCGTGATAGGCCATAGAGGAACCGATTCCCCCGTCCTTAGGGACCATAGGGCCCTCCTCTTTGACAAAGGTAAGAACCTCCTAGTTATACCCGTCTTGGTCGCCGAGATAGACCCAAACAAGTTTTCAGGGAAGGTTCCACCATACGTCTACGGCGAATACGTCTGGCAGGGCGTCTATGTTCTCAAAATTTCAGAGAGCAACCTTACAGTTAAGGGCAGAATAACCCACCTAGAGAACCTAACAGTCCCGCTTGACCTCAACTCCGGATACTTGATAAAAAGAGCCCTATATATAGGGAATGTGCTCTACACGATCTCTGAGAGAAAGGTGAAGATGAACAGTCTCACAGACCTCTCCGAGATAAACGATTTGGAACTCCCTAGCGGAGGGGCTTATAGCTGAAAAACCTGTCCAAGTTCTGAAAAGTCCATATTTATGAAGGCTCTCTGAAATTCGTCTTGAGGGTTATAGGTCTTTCATCCCGATCATTCTCTTGACGCCACGTTAAACTCTCAACATTCAAGTTTTCATCCCTTGACGGACATATTTTGTAACCATAAAACGGTAGGGGAGCCTAGAAGGAACCTGCTGAAAGTATTACCAACCCTTAGGAGGGTCGGAGCTTAGCCAACAAAATTGTCCATTCTGAACGATGTTAGAGGACTGTTCACCACGACCCGTATATGCTTCTGTATCCGCCTCCCCACAAAAAGGTTCCAAGGTCTAGAGGGGTCTGCTCGTCATGAGCTCTTCATCCCCTTAAGGTCGGTCTGGGACGGCCACTTCATCCCCCACAATCTTAGAGGACATACAACTATTTAAACCCTAGAGAATCCGGCAACGAAAAGAGAGGAGCTAACACTTATTTAAGGCGGAACATTCATTGAAAATTTAGTTTCCTCCAGCTAGGATGGGGACGCATGAAGGACAAGCTCGTAGTGGTCAAGGTTGGAACCGTCTGTTTGACGAGGTCGGATGGCAGGCTTGACTTGACAGAGATGAGAAGGCTCGTTGACGAGATAGCCAAAGTCGTAAAGCAGGGTTATAAGGTTATCCTCGTGACCTCTGGAGCCGTGGCTTCAGGGATGGCTGAGCTCGGCGTCAAGCCTAACCCAAACGACATAGTCTTCAAACAGGTCTGCGCCGCCACGGGCCAGAGCATTCTTATGGCATATTATAGAGAGTTCTTCAAGTATCACGACCTGAAAGTGGCTCAGGTCCTCTTAACCAAGGAGGATCTGTCCAACAGAACATCTTACCTCCACACATGCAACGTTCTAGACAGGTTGTTGCAGCTTGGGGTTATCCCGATAGTCAACGAGAACGATGTAACGGCTATTGATGAGCTGATCCCCGTCACCAAGGGCTACAGGGTTAACTTCAGCGACAACGACATCCTATCCGCCTTGATAGCGAACGCTATGCAGGCCGACATGCTCATCATCCTCTCCAACATCGACGGACTTTACACAACGAACCCCGAGAACCCCGAGGCCAGGCTCATCCCCGTCGTGGAAAAGGTCACAGAGGAGCTGAAGAGTATGGTGGAGGGGAAGAGCCGGCTGGGCAGGGGTGGAATCAAGACGAAGCTCGAGGCCGCTGAGATCGCCACCCGGAGCGGAATACCCTTGGTGATCGCGAACAGCCGCAGAAAGAACGTCCTGTCGGATATACTTGCCGGGAAAACTGTGGGAACATACTTCAAACCGGCCGAGAAGGTTATGCCGGCCATAAAGAGGTGGATAGCTTACGGAGCCTCGATAAAGGGCAGGATAACCATAAACGAAGGCGCTAAAAAAGCGATCATGAAGGGTGCGAGCCTCCTAGCAGTAGGCGTAATCAAGGTTGAAGGCGAGTTCAGGGTTGGAGACGTTGTAAGCCTAATGGACGAGTCGGGTAGAGAGTTCGGGAGGGGCATGGTAAACTATACGAGCGAGGAGATAAACCTGATAAAAGGGATGAAGACCTCTCAAATAAGAAAAGTTTTAGGGTACATACGGCAGAAAGAGATAGTCAGCAGGAAACTCATGTACTTGCTGGAGGAGGAGTGAAAGGTTGATCCTTGAACTCTGTAAGAAGGCGAAGGAGGCATCCGTCGAGTTAGCGGAGCTCCCAACCAAAGTTAAGAACGAAGCCCTCCACCGGATGGCCGACGCTCTAGAGAAGAACGTGGAGGAGATCCTCCAAGCCAACCGCAAGGACGTGGAGGCCTCTAGGAGGAAAGGCGTCAAGGAAGCCTTACTCGACAGGCTAATCCTGAACGAGGCGAGAGTAGCCAAGATGGCTCAGTGTCTGAGGGAGGTCGCGGCTCTACCAGACCCCGTAGGCGAGATCGTTAAGGTCTGGACCAGACCCAACGGCCTCATCATAGGGCAGATTCGGGTTCCCTTGGGGGTCATAGCGGTTATCTACGAGTCGCGTCCAGACGTAACGTCGGATGCCTCAGGTATATGTCTGAAGTCTGGAAACGCCGTGATCTTGAGGGGAGGATCCGACGCGATAAACTCAAACTTGGCTATTGGAAGGATTCTCAGCGAGGCCGCTGTGGAGGCCGGGGTTCCGGACGGAGCTATCCAGGTTGTTCCCGTGACCGATAGGAGTGCGGCGTTGGAGCTCATGAGGATGAGAGGGTACGTGGACGCCTTGATTCCGAGGGGCGGGGCGGGCCTGATAAGAGCCGTGATCGAGAACGCCAAGGTTCCAGTGATAGAGACGGGAACGGGTAACTGCCACATATACATAGAGGAGGACGCGGACCTCGACATGGCCCTGAAGATCATAATCAACGCCAAGTGTCAGAGGCCCGGAACATGCAACGCGGCGGAGAAGGTTCTGATACACAGGAACGTAGCCGAGAAGTTTCTACCCGTCATAATCAGGCATCTAAGAGAGCATGGAGTCGAGGTTAGGGGATGCGAGGAGACCAGGCGCATAGTTCCAGATGTCAAACCGGCGACCGAGGAGGACTGGTACACGGAATACCTCGACCTGATAATAGGTGTGAAGGTTGTCGACGGCTTGGAAGAGGCGATACGCCACATAAATAAGTACGGAACGAAGCATTCAGACGCGATCTTAACCTCGGATTTTGACAAGGCCCTCAGATTCATCAGGGGCGTCGATTCAGCCGCCGTCTACTGGAACGCTTCTACAAGGTTCACCGACGGAAACCAGTACGGTCTAGGAGCAGAGATCGGGATAAGCACTCAGAAGCTCCACGCAAGGGGGCCCATGAGCGTCCAGCACCTGACCACCGTGAAGTACTTCGTTCTGGGAAGAGGCCACATAAGAGAGTGAAGAATAGCGCCGAATTTATGAAAGATTTTTTAAAAAGACGTCGCCATTCAATTAGTAGGCCGGTGGTTTAATGTGGGGAAATTGAAGATTGCGTTCTATTGGGCCGCCAGTTGTGGGGGCTGTGAGATCGCGGTTCTTGACATAAATGAGAAGATTCTCGAGGTTGTCGAGAAGGCTGACATCGTCTTCTGGCCTGTAGCCATGGACATAAAATACAAGGATGTCGAGGCCATGCCTGACAAGAGCATAGACGTATGCTTCTTTAATGGGGCTATCAGGAATGAAGAGAACGAACGGATGGCTAAGCTCTTGAGGAGAAAATCGAAGATACTCGTGGCTTTCGGGTCGTGCGCCTGTGAAGGAGGGGTCATAGGCCTAGCAAACCTTTGGGACAGGAACTCCGTGTTTGAACGGGTCTACCTTGAGACTCCTTCAACGAGAAACCCTGAGTTGGTAACCCCGGAGACCTCTGTGGAGGTTGCGGGTGGAGAACTCGAACTGCCCAAGTTCTACAATACCCTCAAGACCTTGGCCCAAACCGTCGAGGTTGACTACTTCCTATCTGGATGCCCACCCCCAATCCCATGCATAATTCAAGCCATAGAAGCCATCTTGAGCGGCAACCTGCCCCCTAAAGGGTCGAGCCTCCTGCCGAACAAGTCCGTCTGCGACGAGTGTCCAAGAGAGAAGAAGGACAGGAAGATCTCTGAGATTAAGAGAATCTACGAGATCGAAGACGACTTTAAGACTTGCTTCTGGGATCAGGGAGTTGTCTGCATGGGCCCCGCAACCCGGGCTGGATGCGGTGCGCAGTGCCCGAAGGCTAATATCCCATGCACGGGCTGCAACGGTCCAGGGCCCCGCGTGACGGATCAAGGCGCCGCCATAACGAACGCGCTTGCATCCGCACTTACCGATCCACAAGTCGTAAAACAGATCGTGGACCCTGTGGGAACTTTCTATAAGTACTCGCTTGCCGCGTCTATTCTCCGGAGGAAACTGGTCAAATGAGGGAGGTAGTGATAAACCCGATCACTAGGCTGGAGGGCCATGGGAAGATCACTATATTTCTGAACGATGAGGGGAACGTGGAAGAAGCCTACCTGCAAGTTCCTGAGCTGAGGGGTTTCGAGAAGTTCTGTGAGGGTAGGAGGGCGGAGGACCTCCCCATCATAACGCCTAGAATATGCGGGGTCTGCCCTGTTGCTCATCACATGGCTAGTGCGAAGGCTTGCGATGCTGCCTTCAACGTTGAGCCGACCGAGACCGCTAAGAAGCTGAGGGAACTGGAATACTGCGGCTACATCATCTATGACCATATACTCCACTTCTACTTTCTCGGAGGCCCAGACTTCATCGTTGGACCGGACGCGCCTCCGGCTAAGAGGAACATTCTAGGGGTGATAGAGAAGGCTGGGATAAAGATCGGCAAGGAGGTGATAAAGCATAGAGCCTACGGACAGAGGATCACTGCCATAATAGGAGGGAAGGCTACTCACCCGGTAAGCGCCCTGCCGGGCGGAGTCTCTAAGCCCCTCTCAGAAGAGGAGAGGAGGGAGATCGAAGAGATGGTGGAGAGCTGCGTGGAATTCGCGAAGTTCACTCTGGAGCTCTTCAACGACGTGGTTCTGGAGAACGTTGACTACGTGAATATGATCAGGAGTGAACCCTACACCTTGAGAACCTACTACATGGGAACGGTCGACGAGAACAATAAGGTGAACTTCTACGACGGCGACGTCAGGATAGTTGACCCTGAAGGAAAGGAGTTTCTCAAGTTTAGGCCCTCAGAGTACCTAGAGGTTATCGAGGAGCATGTTGAACCTTGGACCTACGTCAAACTACCATACCTAAAGAAGGTTGGATGGAGAGGGCTGGTCGATGGGCCTGAGAGCGGCGTCTACAGGGTCGGCCCCCTCGGGAGACTGAACGCCGCGGACGGCATGGCTACGCCATTAGCCCAAGAGGAGTACGAGAGGATGTACAAGACCCTTGGAGGCAAACCCGTCCACGCCACCCTAGCCTTCCACTGGGCTAGGCTGATCGAGCTGATGTACGCGGCTGAAAGGGCTTTGGAGCTCGTCACAGACCCCTCCATAACGAGCAGGGACATAAGGAACAAGCCTGGAAAGCCCGGTGAGGGGGTCGGTATAGTGGAGGCCGCCAGAGGCACCCTGATCCACCATTATATATTGGACGAGAAGGCTTTGGCGAAGAAGGTCAACCTGATAGTTGCCACCACGCATAACATGCCCGGCATCTGCATGTCGATAAGGGACGCCGCTAAGGCCTTTATACGCAACGGCAGGGTGGAGGAGGGCCTCCTGAACAGGGTGGAGATGGCTTTCAGAGCGTATGATCCGTGCTTTGCCTGTGCCACCCACTTCGCGATCGGGGAGATGCCCTTAGAGATCGAGATTTACGATTGTGAAAGGAACCTCCTGAAGAAGATAAGAAGGTGAAGTATTGGTGGAGAATGTTAAGGTTGGGGTCTTCCTCTCCGACTGTGGAGGCCAGCTCCCGAAAATCTTGGACTTCGACGCAATAATGGGCTACGTGAAAGGGATTCCGGGCGTGGTTCTCGTAGAGAGGAGTAGCGAGTTCTGGCGCGGGGAAGGGATAAAGAAGATACTTGACGCCGTCAAGAGGGGGAAGGTCAACAGGGTTGTCGTTGCTGAGAGCGTGCCGAAACTCGGCGAGATAAACATCGCCCAAGCCGTCGAGGAAGCCGGCCTCAACCCGTACCTCGTAGAGGTCGTCGACCTTAAGAATGGCTGCGCTTGGCCCCACCGTGAGACCCCCCGAGAGGCAACGGAGAAGGCGAAGGCTATGCTTCTAGCCGCGGTTGAACGCGTCAAGCTTCTCGAGCCCATAGAGAAGATCGAGTTTCCGGTTCTCCAGTCCGCCCTCGTGATAGGCGGGGGCATAGCCGGCATGCAGGCGGCTATGGACCTAGCTGAGCTGGGCTTCAAAGTGTACTTGATCGAGAAGGAGCCTTTTTTAGGGGGTATAGCTGCCCGTGCTGGCACATTCTTCCCGACCGATGACTGCGCCATCTGCATACAGTCCTCCACCTCGGATGTTAAGACGGTTACCCCCACCTCTAGGAAGTGTGTGTACCGCTCCGGCATAAGCGAGGTTCCAAACCTAAAGATACTGACCAACGCTAAGGTTGTCAAGGTTGAGGGTGTTCCGGGAAACTATAGAGTCACCGTGGAGAAGAGGCCCAGATACGTCGACGAGTCGAAGTGTGTTGGGTGTAACCTCTGCATCGAGGCTTGCCCAGTAGAGGTTCCGGACGATTATAACGCGGGGCTGAAGACCCGTAAAGCCGTCTACATAAATGTTCCGAACGTTTATCCGCCCGTCCCCGTCATTGACGAGGAGGCCTGCAAGTTTCATGAGTGCGCTAGGTGCGTTGAGGTCTGCCCCTCCGACGCCATAAATCTCGACCAGAAGGCTGAGCTCGTGAGTCTCAACGTTGGAAGCATAATAGTCGCCGTCGGCTTCAGAGAGTTTGACCCAAGCGTCATAAAGGAGTACCATTACGACGACTACCCAGACGTCATAACGCACCTAGAGCTCGCCCGGATGATCGATGGGTTCGGCCCCACGGGAGGCATGATCCTGAGGCCTTCAGACCGCAAACCCGCCAAGAAGATAGTCATGATACAGTGCGTCGGCTCTAGGGATAGACGTTACAACTCCTACTGCTCAAGCATCTGTTGCATGATCTCCCTGAAACATGCAATACTCATCAAGGAGGCTCATCCAGAAGTTGATGTCACGATCTGTTACATAGATATAAGAACGACGGGAAGGGAGCATGAGAAATATTATGAGAGGGCTAGGGAGTTAGGGGTTAAGTTCGTTAAGGGTAGGCCGAGTGAGGTCTTCATGGACCCGGAGACGAAACGGTTAATCGTGGACGTTGAAGACGCGCTTCTGAACCGGTTCCTAGAGCTGGAAGCCGACTTGGTCGTCTTGGCCTCAGCCTTTGTGCCGGCTGAAGACGCGGGGGAGATCGCTGAGATTCTTGGGTTAGAGCTCGGCGAAGACGGGTTCTTTAAGGAGTACAACGCCAAGCTGAGGCCGACCGAGACAAAGGTTAAGGGGGTATTCATCTGCGGCGGAGCAGTCTTCCCCAAGGATGCTCCCACATCGTCTCTGCACGCCCACTCAGCAGCTATCAAAGCCGCGAAGTTCCTGTTGAACGGTAAGATAGTCAAGGATCAGAGGACAGCCGTGGTTAAGGAGGAGTACTGCGGAGACTGCGAGTTCTGCTCGGTTATCTGCCCATACAACGCGATAAGCCTCGTCCAGACGGGTGACGGACACTTCGTGGCGCGGGTCTCGGAGCTCCTCTGCGAAGGATGCGGCATCTGCGTTGGGACATGCCCCCTCAACGCCATAGAACTCAAGAACTGGAGGCAGGATCAGATGTTAACCCAGATAAGGGCGCTGCTCTCCGTGAAGGCTTCGAAGCCCCTCGTCTTGGCCATATGCTGTTCCGAGTGCGGCCACGCCGCCGTAGACTCCTCCGGCATGGCTATGCTTCAGTATCCGGCCAGCGTCAGGGTTATGAAGGTTCCCTGCACCGGAATAATCCAAGTCCAGCATTTCTTGGAAGCCTTCAAAGCTGGAGCTCAGGGGGTCATGGTTGTCGGATGTAAGAGCGACGGCTGCCACTACGAGGTGGGCAGCCAGATAGCTGAGAGGAAGGTTGAACTCGCCAAGATTCTGCTGAAGGAGTATGGTGTGGAGCCGGAGAGGCTGGAGATGCTCAACGTCGTGTATATTGAGGGAGCCAAATTCGCTGAGGCCGCGAGGAGGATGGTTGAGAGGCTGGAGAAGATGGGTCCGTTAAGGTTGACGGAAAACGTTTGAGGGGGGATGCGCCGAGATGGAGCGGGCTGAAAGGGAGAAGGCCGCCGGCTTGTCCTTCCCCGAGGAGGTTGCTAGCCGTTTGGGAGGAGAAACCATAAAGCTATGTTACCAGTGCGGAACCTGCGCTAGCAGCTGCCCAGTAGCCAAGATTACACCAAAATTCAATCCTAGAGAGCTCATTAAGCTGTCGCTTCTAGGAGAGAGGGATGAGGTGATCTCTGGAGACGCGATATGGCTCTGCTGTTCCTGTTACAACTGCCAGGAGAGATGTCCACAGAAAGTTGAGATAGCTGAGGTGATCTATGCTCTGAGGAACATCGCCTTTGAAGAGGGACGCATCCCACAGATATACTTAGAGTTCGCATCAGCACTTTTGAGGGACGGCCGCATAATCAAGGTCTCCAAGTTCGTGGAGAAGAGGAGGTCAACCCTCGGCTTGCCTCCCCTCAAACCGACGGGTGTGGAGGCTTTGACGAGGATACTCTCAGCCACAGGGTTCAACAAGCTCTATGAGAGGAGGGAACAAAAATGAAGAGGTACGCCCTGTTCTTAGGCTGTACGATACCCGCCCGCCAACCGAACTACGAACTCTCAGCCCGGAAGGCCTTAACCAAGCTCGGGATCGAACTCGTCGATCTCGCTGAGACGACGTGTTGTGCTCCTCCACCCATACGGTCCATAGACTTGGAGACGAGCCTAGCCGTTGCCGCCTATAACATCTGTTTGGCTGAAGAGGCGGGGTTAGACTTGGTCACGCTCTGTTCCGGGTGTTTCGAGTCCCTCTCAGCCGCAAATAACATGCTGAAAGGGAATGAGCATCTGAAGAAGAGGATAAACAGGGTTCTCTCGGAGGTTGGGAAGGAGTTTCTGGGAAGTAGAAGGGTGAAGCATTACCTCCAAGTCTTGGTGGAGGACGTGGGTATAGAGCGGCTTAAACGGAAAGTCTCTAGGTCCCTCAGCGGCTTGAGGGCCGCGGCGTTCTACGGTTGCCACGCGTTGAGGCCCAGCGGGCTTCTGGGACTCGACGATCCAGAGCGCCCTCGAATCCTAGACGATCTGATAGAGGCTTTGGGAGCTGAGAGCGTCGAGTACCGGAATAAACTGAAGTGTTGCGGAGGGCTCTTGAGGGGTTACTCAGACGAGTTGGCGCTCGACCTAGCTAGGGAGAAGATCATAAACGCTTCCAAGGCAGGAGCCGACTGTATAGTTACCCTCTGTCCCTTCTGCTTCGTCGCGTTGGACATGGGTCAACTCCAGATGAGGAGCAGGTACAAAGAGGCCTACGATATGCCGATTCTCCACTACTCGGAGCTCCTGTGCTTGGCTTTGGGAGTAGACCCCGAGGAACTGGCGGTTCAAACCCACAAGGTGAAGATCGACAAGGTACTCGACAAGGTTCTCTGAACAAGCCTAAAATCCAATTTTCCCTCAACCTTTTTACTCCAAGACATCCCTATTGTTCTTGGAATGATGGTTGACCGTGAAGTCTTGATCTCCGCTTTGAAGCTTACAAGGGATGGGGCGCACACCACAATCGAGGCTCTCAGCAGAGACTCGAGGGTCCCCCTCCAAACAGTCTATGAGGCTGTCCGGCGGCTGGGGAATGAAGGTTTGGTCACGGTCAGGGGATGCGACGTAAACATGGTTGGTGAACGGAGGATCATGGCGGCGGCTAAGGCCGTTGAGATGGGAGCCGATTTGGAGAGGGTCTGCACCTTC
>Ga0209410_1000311_pt1 | contig 22008 bp, 27 predicted proteins | sample Mar14436cmmetaG_FD_184135 | JGI IMG/M metagenome (GOLD analysis project Ga0209410, IMG submission 184135) | Marine hydrothermal vent microbial communities from Guaymas Basin, Gulf of California to study Microbial Dark Matter (Phase II) - Marker... ... | reverse complement strand
TTTACCATATAAACCGTGCATTTTAAACCGAAGAAGTGACATGCAAAGGCGAGAGCAGAGCCCCACTGTCCCGCACCTGTCTCTGTTGTAAGACGATTAACACCTTCTTTCGCATTGTAATAAGCTTATGCAACCGAGGTGTTTGGTTTATGACTTCCGGGTGGGCTAACACCTTCCCATTTGTAGTAGATCTTCGCAGGTGTTTTCAGGAATTTTTCCAGGTTTTTGGCTCTGTAAAGTGGGGTGGGTCTCCATATTGAATATATCTCTCTAACTTCTTCTGGTATCTCCATCCATCTCTGTGTGCTCATTTCTTGGCGAAGCAGCTCTTTTGGGAAGAGAGGTTCCATATTCTTCGCATCCATTGGTTCCCTCGTTGCAGGGTTAAGGGGCGGGGGTACAGAGACGTCTGCCCGTATGTTGTACCACTTATCGGGCATCTCATCTTCTGGTAACATTATTTTACGGTGCATGAAAGTAGAAGCACGAAGATGTATTTTAAAGTAGAGATTTGCGATGGCGGGTTGGATAATTGGCAGGATATATGCTCTTTTCAGCCAATTGTTTCTCTGGAGATTATCGGGCTGTCAGGAATATGGGTCGAAAAATTTTCGAAATAATCTGTAGATGCATCTAAATCTCTTCAGCCGGTATCCATCTCCAGTTATTTGGATTGAAACCCCCAGAAAGAACAAATGGGCCAATTATGATCAATTGTTTGATTTTTCCACCTTCAAGAAATATATCATGGTTTGCATTATCTGCCTCAACACGGATGATTTCGAGTGTGCAGTCCCAGAAGAAAAATAGCGGATCAAACAGGAATATATCCCCTATCCTTACCTCAACTTCCTGACCTGGATATATATCTGGGACAACTGTTGTGTACTTTTCGTAGCGATCTCTACCATCCATTAAAAGGTTGATCATGTATATCCTCGCTGTACACGTAACATTATATGCAGGATATTTCCCCACATTCTTCACCTTAATCTTAACACATCCAACAGTCAAACCACAGTAAAAAGCAGTTATCCTCAAATCCGCAGCATCTCTCGGCTCGATTGCGTAGAGATTACTTTCACCTACAAAGTAAATGGTTCCATCTTCTCCAATTGATGGACCTCCCATCAGATATTCATTTGTCTTCCATACCCATCTCAAGGTTCCGTTTGGATTTAATGCATATACATGGTAATCTCCTAATCCATAGATCACACCGTTTTTATCTATAATAAGACTGCGAGCAGAATATGTCTTCCTTTTCCACAGCAAACTTCCATTACTATTAAAAGCATAGACGTTGCTACCTGATGCTACGTAAAGTGTACCATCCTTTGATATCGCAGGAGGTGTATAAGAACCACCTATGTTATATTTCCACTTCAGTGTTCCATTTGGATAGAAAGCATACAGGTATCCATTCTGGCTGGCATAGTAAACTATACCTCTCTCATCAACGCTAGGACCATATGAGGCGGTACCAAAAGATCCCTCCCATTTTTTCCATTTGATAGTTCCGTTGTTCGCGTATATCGCATATAAATAACCATCTCTGAAGCAGTCAGTATAGATAGTGTTATTATTGAGAACAGCAGAAGAACAACCATCAAGGTCTACACGCCACTTTATTGTCCCATTTGGATATATCGCATAGAACTTTCCATTTGCTGTCAAAGGATGTGAAGATCCTACGTAAATGGTACCATCTTCTCCTATGAGAGGGTATCCACAGGCACCACCATTTATCTTACATTTCCACTTTATCGTTCCATCTGGACTGATTGCGTAAAGGTATCTCTCCCAACCCCCCACGTAAATGGTTCCATCTCTTGCTATTGCGATTCCCCACACATCGATATCCAAGGTCCACTTTATCGTTCCATTGGGATAAATCGCATAGAGTCCGCTACAGTAAGAGCCAGTGTAAATGGTACCATTTTTATCTATAACTGGGTGTGCCAGAAATCCACCACCTATTTTGACTTTCCATTTAAGTAGAGCTGTGCATCCATCCTTTCCATAAGGACTTCTTCCCGTGTGATGAACGTCGTGTCTTAGCATCGGCCATGGAGAATCCATGAGACCGGAGTTTTCTGATTCGTAGTCGGATTTGAAAGATCGCGTTGCCGATGATAAGGGTAAAACCGGTATCAGAAGCAGAACGGCGATGAAAATCGAGGCAATTCTCATCATCACTGAATTATTATGAGTTGAATCGATAAAAAATTTTGGTTGAGGGTGGTTTGGTATAAACTGAGGAAGCGGAAACAATCCAGGGTGGAAGTGTCGGTTCCGCACTACTGTATTGGCTGAAGAGCTCCCTACCTTATCTTTTTATTTTTGTGTAAGTTTTTGCTTTGTGTATTTCTGGGATGATGGTTATTTGGAAAATCCACAAATCGTTCAACACATCCGACTTCCGATAGAAAAATAAAAATGACTAACTTTATTCATACATGATGAACCCCACTGAAAAATATCTCATGCTGATGTTCGCGATAAAAAGAGAGGGTAAATTGATAGATTTTGACCATATAAAGGAAAAGACCGATAGAGATCTGAAAATCAATGAGGAGTTAACAAGAGAAGCACTCGATTCTCTGATAGATAAAGGTTTTATTCTGAAGAAAGGAGATTTATATACCATTTCAGCAAAAGGGAGGCAACTGTTTTCAGAGAGCTTTAAAGAATGGAAAGAGGATCTGTTGAAGATAAACAAAACATGGACAACGGTCTACGAAGCCCTCAATTACTATGATAGAGTTGCAGATGTTGTTTTGAAATACTGTAAGGATAGACATGTCGGTTTTTACTGTACATTCACCCAGCAGCACTTTTTCAGGAGGCAGTTCAAAGGGAGGTATATAACCTTGAATAACAAGGAGGATCTCATGAATTTTGTTCAGATGTTCTGCATAGATGTGATACCATGTGTTCATAGGATAGGTTTCGACAGACCCGACTGGCTGGTTATCGATCTGGATGCCGGGGCAAAGGTGGGATTTGACAAGGTGAAAGAGGTTGCGAGAGTTTGCTATGATGTCATGGAAAAGCTAGATTTGAAACCAGCGATGAAGTTTTCCGGATCAAGAGGTATACAGTTATGGAGTCTACTGAAAGAATTTGAAATCCCACCGGAGTGGAATCCTTTGCCCATGCTCAGGGAGAGAAGGAAGAGGAATTATTTCTCTATATTTGTTGATTTGGTGAGATTGGTACAACACGAGGTTGATCAGGAAATACCTGGACTGACGACTTCGATAGTGTGTAAGAAGGAAGAGAGGGAGGATAAAATACTGATAGACTGGTCCTGTCTCAAGCCAAATGGTCTTGTGAGGTCTCCATATGGTATACATCACAAGACGGGTCTCGTTTCGCTACCCCTGAAGCCCGATGAACTTGACGATTTCTCACCCGAGGATGCTGAGCCGGGGAAAGTCTTGGAGAGATTTGGAGAAAAAGGAGATGAATTCGAGCTCAAAGAGAGCGATCCCAGTAAAGCCATCAAGCATTTGCTCGAGAGCAGGAATGATATAGCAAGAACAGGGCAGAGTGTCTGAGCGATGGAAGAAATTCGATTTTGACAGAACAATTCCCAAACCTTTAATATCCACAATACCTTCTCTTCTGGGGGAGAACATGGAGAAAGGAGAGTATTGGGATCCAAAGATAGAGACGATGCCTCTTAAAGAGTTAAGAGAACTTCAGTTGAAAAGGCTGAAATGGGTTGTGAAGCATGCATACGAGAACAACAAATTTTATCATGAAAGGTTCAAAGAAGCTGGTGTAAAACCGGAAGATATCAAAACACTTGAAGATATCAGAAAACTCCCGTTCCTCACAAAGCAGGATCTGAGAGATTACTATCCGTTTGGTCTGATATGCGTAGAAATGGATGAAATCGTAGAGATTCACGCATCATCCGGAACTACGGGAAAGCCCGTAGTGGGAGCCTACACAAGGCATGACTTAGAAGTATGGACCGAAGTCATGGCTCGATCTCTTTGGGCAAACGGTCTCAGGAGAGATGACATTCTCCAGAATGCCTATGGATATGGTCTCTTCACCGGTGCACATGGCTTCGAAAAGGGAGCACAGCGTATAGGAGCAATGGTCATACCCATAAGTTCAGGTAACACAAAGAGGCAGATAACCATGATGAAAGACCTCGGTAGCACAGCAATAGCCTGTACTCCATCCTACTCCCTCTACATGGCTGAGGTCGCCGAGGAGATGGGTTTTGATCCCAAGGAGGATTTCAATCTAAGATTGGGTCTCTTCGGAGCAGAAGCATGGAGCGACGAGATGAGAAAATCCATAGAGGAGAGATGGGGAATAGTAGCGCATGAGCACTATGGTTTAACCGAAATAATAGGTCCTGGCGTCGTATCTGAATGCAAAGAGAAAAAACTCCACATAAATGCTGATCATTTCCTTCCAGAGATCATAGATCCAGAAACAGGCGAACCCCTCGAGCCGGGCGAAGAAGGCGAACTCGTCTTTACAACGCTCACAAAAGAAGCATTTCCCGCTATAAGATTCAGAACCAGAGACCTCGCAATATACTATGAAGATCCTTGCGAGTGTGGAAGAACCTTGCCAATTCAATCAAGGATAAAGGGGAGAAGCGATGACATGATGAAGGTGAAGGGAGTTATTGTTTTCCCATCTCAGATAGAGGCTGCTCTTCTCAAAGTTCCGGGATTGAGCGAGAACTATCAGCTGGTGAAGGAAAAGAAGGGGTCAATGGTTACATTGAGCGTGGAGGTGGAAGCAACCGAAGAGAGATACAAAGAAGGAAAACTCGATGAGCTGGAAAAGAAGGCAGAAGAAGAAATATACGCGATACTCAATCTCAAGGTTCCCGTTAAGGTTCTGCCACCGAAAACGATACCGAGAAGTACGGGAAAGGCAAAAAGAGTGATAGAAAGAGAGGTCTAGATATCTTTTGTCTCCTATTTCCTCTTTACTATGCCCCACAGTATGGTGAATATCACCAGATAAGCGAGGAGGAGAATAAACGCATTATTGAGGGATTGGTCCGCAACTTTACCAATCGCTACAGGAAGAATAGCACCACCGACGTTGCTCACAGATATATACAAACTCGCCGCTATCCCAACGTTCTTTTCATTCACCCCTTTTTCAGTTTCCTGACAGTGCAATGCCACCGGCCACGTCGCCTGGAGGCATACGCCGAACAGGAATGATATGAGCAGATATATTGCAAATGGTGGATTTACCCTAAAAACCAGCCAGAGTATAACTCCAAGTATCGCTATGAGTAGAGAAGATCTCTTTACACCGTACTTATTTGCCACATATGGAAAAGCAAATGCGCCCAGAGCAGAACCGAAGAGCATTGCACTGATTATGTTTCCTCCCTGGACCTCGCTCATGCCGGAGTTTATTGCTATCTTGGGCAGCAGAGCAGATGCCGACAGTGTGGAGCCAACGATAAAGAAACCTATGAGAGAGTAAAGGATGGCATTTTTTGATGAGAAGACTCCTCTGAAACCTTCTATGATACCTACGCTCTCTTTCTCCGCCTTTTCCCTATCCTTGCCAAAGATGAGGTAAAGCAGGAGGGCTATCAGTGAAAGCACAGCAAACGAGGTGTAAACCGCATTCAGACCATAGATGTTTTTGATATAAGGTGAAAGCAAGGATGCTGTACCGAAACCTATGAACAGACCGGAACTGACAACACCTATAGCTAAAGATGCTTTTTCTTTGAACCACTGTATCATCTGCGGAGCTAAAGCAACGAGAATCCAAGCAAGACCAAATCCAGCGATTGATGTCGCAAGGAGTATCTTGGGATAACTATCGTTGAGCCATATTCTACCAGCGAATCCAATAACCATGAGCAGTGCCCCTATGAGAACAGAATATCTGGGCCCCTTTTTGTCAACGATTCTCCCTGCAGGCCACGCAAAAAAGACCACAAACAAACCTATTATAGATAGCAGAAGGTGAGACTCAGCCCCACCTATTCCATACATTGATTCCAGGTCCTTGAGCAGTGGAGCAACCGCGAACCAGTTCAATCCATATGAGAATATCAGTAGCCAGAATACACCTGCAACCACCCAACCGTACATCTCGGACCTTCTCCTCTCCACCATCACACTGTGTAAAAAGGGAAAAGTATTAAAGTTGTTCGGTTTCGTTTGAAGGAGATTTCTCACCCTGGGTATCCACCAATCTTGAGAGACGGGTCTCCGAGCAGAATCCACTCCTGAACAACTTTAGCGTCTATCGATGAATCTGCACTTGTCAGTGCATTCCAGTCGATGGGATACTCGTTGAGATAGGCGGTTATCGCCTTTGCCCACACCTCTCCCAAATACATAAGATCAGATCCGCACCGCAAAGAATTTATCCCTAATAGGTATTCATCCTCAGGAGATGGAAATGAATCCGTTTCTTAATCCGTTGTTCACTATCAGGTCAGCTGGAAAATTATTGGCAGATGAATACAGGATTATGAAGTGGAATCGTGAGAAGCTGGAAGCATACCAATCCAAGAAGCTTAGGGATATCATCAGATATGCTTTTAGAGTGCCTGTATACAGAACGAAGTTCGAGGAAAATGGTCTACGTGTTGATGATATAAACTCGGTGAAGGATATCGAAAAAGTGCCCGTGACCACAAGGGATGACCTGAGGAGGGGTTACCCCGATGGTATTATCCCATATGACTTCGATAAGAGAAAGGGAAAAATTGTAACCACTGGCGGGTCCACGGGTAAACCGCTTTCCGTTTATGTTGACTGGCAAACCATTGTGAAAAGTTATGGTACAGTCTTTGCCATGCTGAGAGCAAATGGTCTCAACTGGAAAAAACTCAGAATGGCATGTATAGGCAATTTCAACCCATACAGGGCTGATCAAGAATACATCTCAGGAGTATACAGAGCCATAAGGGTCTTACCCCTAGCAAAAAAGATTAAATTGCTAAGGATAGAATCACATCCTCTGGAGTTATTAGAAGAACTTGATAAATTTAGACCAGATTATATTGCTACATACGGCGGTGTTCTCCTCAGTATGGCCTACTGGATAAGAAAAGGGTACGGCAAAAATATTAAACCCAAATTGCTGACCACAAGTGGAGCAATGCTGGACAATTACACCAGAAGATATGTGGAGGACACCTTCGGATGTAGAATAGTAGACGCTTATTCCTGTGTAGAAACGGGTTGCAATATTGCTTTTCAGTGTAAGGAGGGTAGGTATCACGTGCACTCCGACTTTGTTTTGGTCGAGGCGCTTGATAAGGATTTTAAACCTCTCCCCCCAGGGAAGAGAGGAAGGATATGCGTTACTCGACTCTATGGAGGAGGTACACCGATTGTTAGATATTCCGGTCTGGATGATTGGATAATCCTTTCCGATGATGAGTGCAGTTGTGGTATAGAAACACCTATTATAGATAAAATAGAAGGGAGGATATCAAGAGATATAGTACTACCTGGAGGGAGAGTGTATCCATCTGGAGCATTTACGTTGGTTGCGGATGTCCTTCACGAACTGGGAACTTTTAAAATCAAACGTTTTCAAGTTGTACAGAGAAGGATAGACAAATTAGAGATACTCCTCGTGGTTGATGAGGATATGAGAGATGTTGGCCCTCCGCTCGATGTGATTTTCAAGAAAGTAAAGGAAGCTTACCAGAGAAAGGTGGGGGATGATGTGGAAATTGAAGTTAAAGAGGTGAAAGAGATAAAAGATGACCCAAAGACCGGTAAACCCGCACCCCTCGTGGTCTCGTACGTTAAAGCAGACAAGGGTATCGAGGAATAGTTTAATGGTGAGTATTTGAAAGTGGGAGACAACGCCTCATTACCGCTTATCTTTGTTTCAATTTGGATACCCACCGATCTTGAGAGACGGGTCTCCGAGCAGAATCCACTCCTGAACAACTTTAGCGTCTATCGATGAATCCGCGCCCGCCGGCGTGTTCCAGTCGATGGGATACTCGTTGAGATAGGCGGTTATCGCCTTTGCCCACACCTCTCCCAGTATGTCCGTGCCATTCTTGCCGTATTCCCAGAAAAATCTTGCATCCAGATAATCTGACGCCCCTTCAAAAGATTCCTTATCTTCTTTGGTCATTCCAAGACCGGTGTTTCCAACTGCAGCGATCGCTCCACCAAATGGCAAACTGACAAGTTTCCAGCTCCAGCATTCAATCGGATAATCCAGCCTCAGGAATAAAGACTCCCTGGGATGTATGAGCAAATTGAGAGGTGTAACGTCTATCTGGCTGTTGTGGCATCCCGAAACCAGACATATCGGTAATTTGTAGAAGTTGTGCAATCTCCACATATTGTAGATGGAGAGGCCTTTTACCCATGTCTCAGGGTCATTTGGTGGATGCGTTGCCCATGTCATTGGACTGCCATGACCTTCAAAGAAAATGAAACCACATCCCCTGTTTATCGCCCTTATAACGTCTTTGGGTCCCGTAAATGAGCCATCAGATGTCCATAACTTCACAACCTCGAATTCACTCATGTTCTGTATAGCCTTCATAGTGTTTATTTCGCCCTCGTTTCCGACCCATCTCGGATTAAGACATTCCGGATAGGTGTCACCTGCAACGACCACGAACCTTTTGAACCACTCAGTGTTGTAGGTTCTGGTTTCGTATTTAATTATCTTGTCAACCATTATCCTAACTTCTCGCACATTCCTGCACGCCAGCCTGCCGACGCAGACATCGGGATAGAGATCTATGTTTTTATCCTCCGCTTCATCTCCTATCCACTCTCCATATATCCCATCGTTGTCGGTATCCCAAGATGAAAAACTCCCATTCTCGTCATAGATGTCTGCATAGTATAGTTCCGATACAAACTTTGGCTCGGGAAAATCGGGGTAGTTATTCGAGTTGTAGACATACCTTATAGGTATCTTACGATAGTCCCCCACGAGGAGAACATATTTTATTCCCCATATATCTTTGGCAAACTTGATAAAGTATTTCAGTTTCTCTGCCTTATCCCTTCCATACCAGAACATCTGGTCATAGACCTCCTCTATGCTAACGAGTTTTGTCTTTATTCCATGTTTTGTCTTGTGCTCCACAAGAGGTTCGAGAGCTTTACAGAACTCGTGAGGAGCCACTATCAGGAGATGATAGGCGATCCCATCTTTGGCTGATGTTTCCGCATAGAGGATCGTGGGAAAGACGAGTATTATAAGCGAACAAACGACTAACAGTTTACTTCCTCTCATTGGTAGATTATATCGATTTTTTATCATAAAATATTTTTGTTCATTTGAGCGATAGCTTACCCGGGGTGAACTGCAGGGGCGCCCTGCCGGTTTAGAGTTGATGGAGCGCTGACATTTCCCTATGACACAATCATAATATTTTTAAATGATTCCTATATTCTCCCATCCATCCTCGAAACAATCATGAATTGGAGGCTCCAATTTGCATTACACGAGGTTTGAAAAAGCGAGAATAATAGGTGCCAGAGCCCTACAAATCTCAATGGGAGCACCCATTCTCATAAGAGTATCGAAGAAGGTGGTGGATCCGGTTCAAATAGCGATGCTCGAGTTTGAGGCGGGGGCGATCCCCATAACGGTTATAAGAGAATCTGATATAAGACCAAGGATTGAATGGGAGTGATTTGAATGGAACAAAAGGAACAGAAAATAGAAGAGCAGATGCTTGTACCGGAAGATGTATACCTGACCTCTGGAGTTCATATAGGTACAAGACAGAAAACCGCATCGATGATGCAGTTCATCTACAAGGTGAGGAGCGACGGTTTATACATTATTGATATTAAAAAGACGGATCAGAGACTCAAGTATGCGGCGAAATTTTTGGCCAAGTATGAACCCGAGAATATCCTGGTCGTCTCGGCGAGACAGTACGGTCAGAAACCCATCCAAGAGTTTGCTAAGCACACGGGAGCTATCGCCATACCCGGCAGATTTTTGCCTGGAACCCTTACAAACCCCAATGTCCATTCCTATGTTGAGCCAGATGTTGTTGTAATAACAGACCCTCTTATGGACAACCAAGCTCTCATCGAGGCAAAAAATGTAAACATACCATGTGTTGCCCTTTGTGACACCAATAACGAGTTGAGATACGTTGATCTCGCCATACCGGCAAACAACAAGGGGAGAAGGGCTCTCGCCCTCATATACTGGTTACTGGCAAGGGAGTTACTGAAAGAGAAGGGTAAAATTAAAGAATACTCAGAGTTTACACCAAAAGTGGAGGACTTTGAGACGGAACTATAACAGCATGGACAGAAAGGTGTATTACTCCTTTCACGATATTCCTTTTTCAGTGGATGCTGGACGTTACTATAGAAACAAATCTTTTAGCACCAGCAGAACGGAGATAGTCCATCTGGTTATATCGATATTCACCTTATCCGTAGCTTTTGCTTTCGCAATTGCTGGAGGTATCACGGGGCTTTATTACTCTAAGGATCCAATCATGAAGCTTCTCTACTCGTTTGTCTTTTCCCTCGCTGCTATACTTACCGGTTTTTTCTTCCATGAGATGTCTCACAAATACACGGCAATGAGGTACGGTCTCTGGGCAGAGTACAGAATGTATCCCATTGGTTTGATGATTGCCCTGCTTTTGGGTGTGCTACTTGGGTACACAATCGCTGCACCGGGCGCCGTGAACGTATCAGGAGGAGCGAGAAGATTCGAGATCGGCAGGGTTGCGGCAGCGGGACCGATGGCGAACATGGTGATAGGCGCTCTGTTCCTCCCGTTATACATGGAGATTGGTATGGACAGTGTGTATGGGGCTATGCTGGGATTCGTTGCCATGATAAACATCTTCCTGGCCTTCTTCAACCTCATCCCGTTTGGTCCCCTCGATGGAAGGAAAATAATAATGTGGAACTCCGCCGTGTGGGCTGGCATGTTTACGGTTTCTCTTTTTCTGCTCGTGATAATAATAAATATGGGGATAATTATACCCGGCTTTTAGCCCTATTGATAACCTCCTGGTGCAGATTATTTCCATGTGCATCTATCGATACCACAAGCGGACCGAATCTCTCAACTTCAAAAACCCATAGAGCCTCGGGTATGCCCATATCAAGCCAGAAAACATCCTTAACCCTTTTGATGGATCTGGCTGCAAGCAGAGATGCCCCTCCGGTAAAACTGCAATACACCGCCCCATACTCCATGCAAGCCCCTGTCGTTTTTTCTCCCATTCCTCCTTTCCCCACGATCATCCTTACCCCTGTACATTTTATAAAATCCGCTTCCATATCCTCCAGCCTGTAACTGGTCGTTGGTCCCGCAGATAGAATTACCCACTCGTCTCCCACCTTTTTTGCAACGGGACCGCAGTGATAGAGAACAAGTCCCCTCATATCCACGGGGATATCTCCGCAATTTGATAACACTCTTTTATGGGCTCCATCTCTGGCTGTAACCAGCGTTCCCGATACATAAATTATATCTCCCGTTCTCAGCCTGCGTATATCTTGCTCACTCAGAGGAGTTTTTAAATCCAATTCGCATCACCATCTTCACTTATAACAACACATGCCCTTCTGTTTGCCCAGCATTGCACCGAGATGGCAACGGGAAAGCTCGCGGGATGTCTGGACGCATACTCTACATGTACATCCAGAGCGGTAACATTCCCTCCAAGTCCCATCGGTCCTATTCCCGTTTCATTTACCCTTTTCAGGATTTTCTTTTCGAGGTCAGCCACAACTCTGTTCCGATTTCTCTCGCCGATTTTTCTCAACAAAGATTTCTTTGCCAGTTTCATCGCTATGTCTGCGCCGCCGCCGATGCCTATGCCCAGAACCACGGGAGGACAGGGTTTACCTCCGCATTCAATCACGTGATTAACAACAAAATTTTCTATTTCATCCACACCATCAGAGGGATTAAACATTCTCAGCGTTGAGCAGTTCTCACTTCCAGCACCTTTGGGCAAAACGGTTATCCTGCAATCGCTACCCTCGACAAGATTCCATTCTATCCAGGGAATCCCCTCTCCCGTGTTTCCGGTATTTTCTCCGGTAAAAGGATCAACGCAGTTTGGTCTAAGGGGTATCCTTTCCGCTGCCATTTTTATAGCTCTGTAAATAGAGTCTTGGATTTCATGTTTATAAGGAAAATCCACCCCAACGTCTACAAAAAATATCAATGTCCCCGTATCTTGGCATATCGGTAGCTCTTCCTTCCTTGCTACCTCTATGTTCTCCAAGATGGTTTTTAGTTGAATTTTAGCTATAGAATTCGTTTCTTTCCCGTAAGCATCCCTCAGCATCTCTTCCGTGTCTTTTGGGAGACATATTTCTGCTTTTTTTATTAGATTGAACACGTGCTGGGTTAAATCTTTCATATAAAATCGAGAGAAGAGTAAGGGTATATAAAGTTAGACTTTGTATCTTCTCCTTTGTTTTTCTTCTTCTTTACGCAATTTCTTAATCAGTTTTAATTTCGTCAATTCATTTCGCGATAAGTTATTCCCTCTTGGCGGAATCTCTCTCGTTTCCTTTCTGATGCCGAAGAAGTGTTTTATTTTATTCTCTTTTGGTATACGCACCATCTTTATTTTCTTTCTTATCTTGAAAGATAACGCCCTGACCATGACGGCAACAAACAGAGGAATTGTGATTATGGGGATTACGAAAATCCCTCCCGCGTAGGGATTAGAGGATATACCTTCAACCATTACCATGAAGCTTCCCAAGTACGTTTGGTTTGGATTAAGAACAGATGTTGCATATATTTTTACTTCGTAGAGTTTTCCATATTCGAGAAATCCTCTTGGAGCCCTAACGACAAAGGTTACCTTTCTACTTTCCCCGGGCTTTATTACTAACTGTTGCTCTTTTGCCACGGCATATATATCCCCCTCGCTCTTCAGTATGAAATGGAGGGTGTCCTCATAGTATCCCTTGTTTGTAACCGTAGCTGTAACGGAGGTTGTAGACCAAGGTGAGAGAGATATTCTAGGTTGGTCTACAACCATCTCAACGTAAGAGTATTTCTGGAGTTTGACTGGCACATATATGTACGAAGTTCCTAAATTTCTTCCATTATAGCTGTATCTGGTACACCTTATACCAACAGTAACGGAATAATCCATAGCCGTTTTGTCTGCCCAAACATAGAGCTTTATATGGTGCACCATCTCATCGGTAGTTGGTGAAACAGATGATGGAATAACCTTCATTTTCCAGCCCCTTGGGTCTCCCTCTACGATTTCCGGATAAAAAAAGAGAGTGTTATAGCCAAAAAAATCAGCAACATCTCTGAACATAACCTTTGGCCATATCACCCAGACCAAAATCTTTCCACACCATCGTAAAATGGGGTAGTTAAGAAACTCTTGGGAAAAATAGGTCCAATTGAAACCATTTTTATCGATGACTGTTATATTTATGACAAACCAGCGACCCGGTCTTATCGAAGGAATTTCACTATCTATTGTGGCGACTATGCAGGCACTTTCATCCTGTGCCTTTGCTGTAGGGCAATAAATGCTACTGAGTAGAACGAAAAGAAAAGATGATAGTATCAATATGACCTTACCGGACATTTCCATTCTCATCCCCCTTTCTCGAGTGTTGTGAAATGTACATGTTTGATAAAATCTATTTTATTTTTCACTTTTTTTGATCCCCATTCTGAGAACTATCATTACCGCCGCTGCTGTGATGATGACAACTACAATTATCGTTGCTAGCAGCGGTATGGGTATATAGAACCCAACGTTCTGTACAGTTATATCAATGTTGAATATTTCTGGCTCTATCTGTTCGCTTGTTAGCTCAGGTTTGGGTGTAACCTCCAATTGGATGGTGAGCGTCCTGATCTCTTCGTGCCATCCCAGATCATATGGTCCAACAATTGAAAAGTGGAACACGGCTGTTTGACCGACGGGTATTTCTATAAATGATGGTTGGATGGATGCACCCCATTTTTCCTTTGCCTCGCCTATGGGCTCTGCCCTAACCATAACATTCCTATTACAAATATTTTTTACCGTTATTTTTACTTCTTTGGTTTGATGGGGGGATATGTCTATCTTGGCGGGCGCTTCAACAGATATACTTGCTATAAAATTTGGGGTGAACGATATTGTGTACCTATACTTTGCTCCACCAAGCAAACCGATTTTTCCACATGTAGCAACTATTGTTATATCCGTTGGCTCTGATGGTGCCTCTCTAAGCGGGGATATTGTCAGAGTGACTGTTTTGACTTCCTTTTCCCCCTTGTCTGGCACATCCATGATAACATCGGGCTCCGAGAAATAAATGGTTGCCCAATCGGGTTTATTCTCTATCTCTAGATGGATAATTTGTTGTGGAACGAATGTACCAAAAATCAGACATCTTTTTACCGTAGCGCCTAAGCCCCCAAGACCTATGGGTATATCGTGCCAATAAGATACCTTTAACTGGATGGGGGTCGCGGTGAAAAGGGGCAAAGGTTGACTGAGTTTGTCTACCTCGCTTTCGTCAACCTCTATGGAGATATATGAATGGAACAATCCACCTTCCACCCCTTCATCCTGTAAGGATGAAGCACATGCCAAAGTAGATACTGGGAACATAAGGGAAAGCACGACCATTGCATATAAGATTTTTTTGATCATTCTTTTCACCTCACTCGATTTTTACTTTCAATTTTATTATATTTAAATATTATTATACGCCTCTTGTCTCTATTCAGATTCTCACACATCACGCTTCGATATATAATCTTCATTATATAAAAAAGTTTCATGACAAAAATGATAATATGGGATAAAAGGAGTTACTCTCTAAGGATGGGCTCATCTATGGTCTCGATCTCCGTTCTCGTATCTTCCGATGATGTACTTTCGCTCTCTGTCTCTGCTTCTCCTTCGCTCTCCATTCTGACCCTTTCCGGGAAGTAGGACAGAATGATGATATCCCCCACAGCATTCACCCATCTGTAGGGTATGGCTACATCAACGCCGCCCTCTACCAGCTCGGGATTTGTTTTTGTTACAAGTATACTGGCGACTTTCTTGTTCTCCACATCAAGGAGTACACTTCTTACGTTTCCGACAAATTTACCATTTCTCGTGTATACGGGTAACTTATTCAGAGATGTTACCAGGTCTTCCATACTATTCCTCCTGCCTGCTCTCAGCGAAATAGAATATGAAATACCAGTATTAAAATGTGATGGTGCGGGATGATTTATACAAAAGAGTTATCTTTTGACGAAACCTTTCCGGATAGACATGCGATTTCCAGAGAAACCTCGAAAATGGGATGAGGTAAAGAGGGAGATATATCGCTTAAGGGAGAAAGACATCCCGTTCTCCAGAATACTGGGGACAATGTGTGCAAAACCCGAGGAGAACCTGAAAAAAATCTACATGGATTTTCTCGAGACCAACTTGGGCGACCCCATAAAATTTCCCGGAACGAAAGAGATAGAGGACAAACTGACCGGCATGGTTCTCGATATTTTCAATGCCCCAAAATCGGCCGGTTGCCGGGTTGTGAGCGGGGGAACAGAGGGAAACATGCTTGCTGTAGCAATTGCGAGAAATATGAAAGGAGGAAAAGAACTTCTTATACCAGAACACGCTCACTTCTCCTTTCAGAAGATAGCAAGGATAGCAGGTGTAAGGGTCAGGGTCATAGAAACTTCAAGAAACCATGTGATAAATCCCAGTGATGTGCAGAAAAGTATAACAGATAAAACTTTTGGAGTTGTTGCGGTTGCAGGAACCACGGAACTTGGTCTCATAGATCCCATACCTGATATCTCCGATATCTGCTTTGATAACAATCTCTTTCTGCACGTGGATGCTGCCTTTGGAGGTTTTATCATACCTTTTCTCAAAGACCTTGGCCACGATTTACCGAATTTCGATTTCAGGTTGAAAGGTGTCAGCACGATAACAGCGGATGGGCACAAGATGGGCGGCTGCGCCATACCGCTCGGTTTTCTGATGGCGAGAGATGAGAAGTGGTTCAGATATATAGAAGTAGAAACCCCTTATGTGAGCACGAGATATCAATCAACGCTTCTCGGGACGAGGTCGGGCGGACCCGTGGCACATGGATATGCGAGATTCAATCTGCTCGGAAGAGAAGGCTTTAGAGAAACAGCGAGAAGATGCATGGAGCTGACCATGTACACGAAAAGGAAACTCGAGGAGAAGGGTTTCAGGATTTTTATGGAGCCTGTACTGAATGTTCTCGCCGTTGTTGTCGAGAATGTCGATGAGGTAATTGAGAAACTACATGAGAGAGGATGGGGTGTTAATCCCATAAGAAAGTTATCCTCTTTTCGTATAGTCATACAGCCACACATGAGTGAAGAAATAATAGATAAATTTGTGGAGGATTTGGGGTATGTGTGCATGGAGGTGAAGACATGAGCCTACTTGAAAAATCTATTAAGGATGCCCCCATCGTTAAGAAAAATGGCTACAACTATATCGTACACCCTATTACAGATGGTGTACCATACATAGACCCCGCTCTTCTGGAAGAGGTTGCCACCAAGATGGCAGAGTATATACCCAAAGAGGTTGAAAGGATAGTGACCATAGAAGCCATGGGCATTCCTCTCGCAACCGCCATCTCCTTAAAATTGCGGAAACCTTTTACAATAATAAGAAAGAGAGAATATGGTCTACCCGGGGAAATATCGGTCGAACAGGTTACAGGATACTCGAAATCAAAATTGTTCATAAACGGTCTTGAGAAGGGAGATAAAATAGCGATAGTAGACGATGTTCTCAGCACGGGTGGAACACTTAGAGCTGTTTTGAAAGCTTTGAGAGAGAAAGATGTCGACGTCAGAATAGTTGTGATAGCGATAGATAAGGGAACCACGGCCAGGGAAATAGAAAAGGAATTCGGTGTGCCGGTAGTATCTCTCGCATCCATTGAGGTTGGGGAGAATGAGACGATCATAAAATCCATAAAGGTCTGAAAGACAAGATTTTTAATACAATGGAATGATGAGCAAATCATGGTAGAGATACCTGACCACAGACACTGCCAGATGTGTGGGAAGATTGTCCCTCCAGATCAGACCTTCTGCTCAAAGGCGTGCAGAGAAAAATTTGAAAACATCATGAGAAAGAGAAAGAGATTGCTGTTGATACTGTACCTCGTGCTCATAGCTGTGTTCGCACTGATGATATATGCAAGCTATGTCTGATCACTCGCTGAGTTCTTCCTGAACATCATTTATCATCTCCGTTAGCACATCCTCGAGGATGGGATTACGATACTCTCTGATAGAACCATCCGAGTATCTTACCCTTATGACGAAATCCTTACCCTCTTTGATTACATCAATGTTACACACCACTGTCATCTTCTCCCCTACCGAGTTAATCCCGTATCCAGTGGGGTATTTATAAGTTTTTGTCAATCCAGTGCCGAACACATCAAAAATTTCAAATATCGGGATGGAATTTTGAGAGAAAACGGATGAAAGTGCTCGTACTGTATCACTCCCGGACGGGAAACACGAAAATGCTCGCAGAGGCTGTTGCCGAGGGCGTAAAAGAGGAGGGTCTGGACTGTCTGCTTAAGAGAACGGATGAAGTTACAAGAAAAGATTTTCTCGAATCGGATGGAATAATCGCCGGCTCTCCAGTTTATTTTGGCAGCATGGCATCGGAGCTTAAGAAAATTTTTGACGAATTTGTCGATATAAGAGAAAAGATGGAGGGAAAAATCGGAGCGGCGTTTGCCACATCTGGAGATGACACGGGCGGAAAGGAAACCACTTTACTTTCGATTCTTCAAGCCATGTTAATCTATGGAATGATTGTCGTCGGCGACCCGATGGAGGCAACGGGACATTATGGAGTGGCGTGCAGAGGTAAACCAAAGAGCGGGGATTTGGAAAACGCAAGGTTACTTGGGAAGAGGGTTGCCAGAATTATCAAAAGGATGAAAGGATGAAGAGGATACTGATCATATACAAATCGGTTCACAAAGGAAATACCGAAAAGATCGCTGAAGCGATGGGTGAGTACATGGGGGGAGATGTCTTCAGAGTCGATGATATAGATGTCAGTATTCTTCTCGATTACGACATCATAGGTTTTGGTTCCGGCATATATTTCGGAAAACATCATAAATCCTTATTAGAGTTCATCGACGATATAGAAAAACTCGAGAAGAAGACTTTCATATTTTCAACCCGTTCAATAACGCCGCCGAGAATAGCACATAGAACGCTGAGAAAGAAGCTCATGGATAAAGAGGCGAGTATCGTGGGCGAATTTTCATGCAAAGGAGAGAATGAAGTGGGTCCTTTCAAACTCTTTGGTGGCATATGCAGAGGCAGACCAAACGAGAAAGATATGGAGAGGGCAATCTCCTTTGCAGAAAAAACAAAGAAACTCGCTTAATTTTTCATCCTCAATGATATCTTCAAGTCTGTAATTACCGGGCTCTGTGCACTCCTTCTTCCTCGCATAGTAGTAAATCTTAAGGATAAGAGGTATAAGAAGTGCTATTCCCACAAGTATTGTAACTATAACTCTATATGACATCAGCATGATGCCCAGCATCCCTATTATTTCCAAAAAGTTGAGATGATATAGAAGCGATGCACATGTGGAGGCGAAAATTATGACGAGCAGTGATATGACCAGAGCTGAGAATACTCTTTTCAGATTCTCCATTGTTCCATCTCTTTCATATTTTTACTGTCAAACCACCCGATGTTTCTCTTGGCATGAATTGCGCCAGCGCCGTCGCCAGATTTGAGAGGTTCATGGATTGGAGTATAACCTTTCCCGGTCCTCTAAGAGTAGTGAGAAATAGACCTTCTCCGCCGAAAAATATCGTTTTTATACCCTTCACCCTCTCTATGTCAAACGTAACCGTAGAATCCCATCCAACGACACTCCCCGTATCAACTTTCAGAGTTTGCCCATCCTTGAGGTCAAATTCAACGAAATCGCCGCAGGCGTGTATGAACGCTATACCCTCACCGGAGAGTTTCTCGAGTATGAATCCTTCGCCACCAAAGAATGCTGATCCCAACCTTCTCTGGAATGCTATATCCATATCCACACTGTCTTCGGCACACAGAAAAGCGTCCTTCTGGACCAGAAATTCTTTACCAGGTGACAGTTCTATGGGTTTTATCGTTCCGGGGGCATTTCCGGCAAAGGCGACGATTCCTGTACCACCTACAGATGTGAATTCCGTCATGAAGAAGCTCTCTCCAGCAAGTTTTCTTTTCAGACCTTTGAATAGACCTCCTCTACTCTTTGCCTCCATCTGGATATTACCACTCATGTAAACCATTGAACCCGCCTCAGCATATACCTTTTCACCCGGCTCTATCTCTAAAGTAACGATCTGCAGATTATCTCCCGTTATCTTGTATTTCATCTTACCACCATCGGGGTATAACCTCATTGCATAATAAATCTTTCTTGGTGATAGAGATACGGGAAATCGGTGAAAGTAATGGAAATCATTGTACAAGAAGATGTTTAAAAACATTGAACAACATAAAAATCGATGAGGGTAATAGGGCTCGTCACGAGTTTAAAGGAGGCAAAGGAACTAGAATACATCGCGAAGGTGAGAACCGTCGTGGAGAGGATTCAGCTCCTTGCAATGATTGGAAAAGCGAGGAAAAAGGGCATCAGAAAATTCAGATTGTGACTCTTTTGGAATGCTTCTTTTAAGATTTATATACGTCTTTCTCTTTTAGTTCACCCCATGACCACACTCATAGTTTCTTCGACAGAAGATCCGGCCAGCACGAATATCAAAAAGTTTCTTCTGGAGTTCGGAGAATGGGATGAAACAGATGAGATGTTCTCACACAGGGTCTATGAAAGCAAAAAACTGGACTCCATAATCGTGACCATAGATGACAGGCATATAAGACATGAAAATATAGACAGAGAGGTCATGGAGAGTTTGAATGTGGAGCTCCATCAACTCGTTGTCGTATCGAGACACAGGAGCAAAACCGGAGAACCGACACTGACCACCCATCCTCTGGGAAATTTTGGAGAAGCCAGATTTGGGGGGAGGGACAGGACCTTTGTAAAATCCTCTCCCAGATTGATGACCGAACTTCTGAGGCTGTTGAAAAAACATGCAGAGAATGATAATCTGTATCATGATGTCTGCTTTGAGGTTACCCATCACGGGCCATATGTTGATATACCCGCTCTCTTTGTTGAGGTGGGAAGCACCGAAGAGGAGTGGAAGAATGAAACCCCAGCAAAAACCGTAGCCAGGGCTTTACTCGAGCTTTTGTCCAGATATAGATCAGAGGAGGATTTCCCTTCAGATATACCGGTTCTGGTAGGCGTCGGCGGCGGGCACTATGCGCCCAGATTCACAGAACTCGCCTTTCAGAAAAAGGTTGCGTTTGGGCACATGATACCGAACTATCAGATTGAAAGTAATCTGGTTGATGAGGAAATTATCAGAAAATGCATAGAGGCAACACCGGACTTTAAGGGGATTTACATTCACAGGAAGGGTCTCAAGAAGCAGCATGTAAGATATTTTGAGAAGTTGTTCGAGGATATGGGAATAAGGATTTTCAGGTCCGCCGATCTATCTCCGCTATCTTAAATCTGGCAAGTATGTGAGCATGTCTGATTGGCTCTGGTAATCTGTACCTGAGAAAACGTTTCACTATTTTCAAAGCCGTCTCCGCCGATACTCTGTGACCGGGCGAAACAAAGATTGGCTTTTTTGAGTGGTGAAGCGCATATCCAGAAAGCGACCCGTTTATTGTTATGATACCGTTCTTCTCTTCTCCACAGAGCAGACCCTTTGCAACCCCTATGGTTGGTATATCCATCACCACTCCAATGTGAGACGCTATGCCCATACCAAACGGGTGCAGTATACCATTACCATCGACCATCAGTATATCCGGTTTCTGTTCCAGTTTTTGTATGATTTTCGCGATGATGGGTAGCTCTCTGTATGCAAGGTAAGTTGGAATGTAGGGAAAATTCACCTCATCTATCAACCACTTCTGTTCCACAATATTCAAATTTTTATCCATAACCACGCAGGCGGCGCACGCAAGTCTTTTATTCTTTCTGGAATATGCAACGTCAACCCCCGCTACAAGCTCGTCTTTTTCAAAGGAATCATCCAGCACAACCCTTCTGCTCAATCTTATCTGCTCCTCTCTCAGGGATTTCAGAGGGTATCTTGCAAAGAAGTCATCAAAAAATACCTGCTCAAAATTTTTTATTCTGCCATTTACGACTTCTATTCCATCTTCTTTGAGTCTCCTTATCTTTTCATCTACTCCCATAGAGAATCCACCCACCGTTCCATCAGAGTTCACAATGCGGTAGCAGGGTGTAAATTCGGGGTCTGGATTGATGTTCATGGCAACTCCCACAGCCCTGGATGCTCGGATATCACCGAGAGCTCTCGCAACAGCACCATACGTTGAAACTTTACCCCTTGGAACCTGCCTGACGATTCTGTAAATTTCTTCGAACAGGTCTATCTTCACAGAATCATATTAAAACCCTTTTACATTCAAAAAACTGATGGATTTCATAAAATTCCTGGGCACCGCCGGCGCGAGATTCGTGATGATAAACCAGCTAAGGTCATCCGCGGGTACATGGGTATCTCTAAATGGGACAAATATCATGATAGACCCCGGACCGGGAACGCTGATAAGATGTCTATCGAGCAAGCCCAAACTCAATCCAAGGCAACTGGATGCTATAATCCTGACCCACCGACATATCGACCACTCCAACGATGTAAATCTGATGATCGAAGCCATGACAAATGGGGGTTTTAACAGAAAAGGTAAGGTTTTTGCTCCGAGAGACGCGCTTGAAGGAGAACCCGTGATATTCGGTTATGTGAGGGAAGAGGTTGAGGGGGTCGAAGTACTTGAGGAAGGAAAGAGATATACCATTAAGAACATAGAATTTGATACTCCTGTGAGGCATGTTCACGGTGTGGAGACATATGGACTTAACCTATATGG
>Ga0209410_1000310_pt1 | contig 22009 bp, 25 predicted proteins | sample Mar14436cmmetaG_FD_184135 | JGI IMG/M metagenome (GOLD analysis project Ga0209410, IMG submission 184135) | Marine hydrothermal vent microbial communities from Guaymas Basin, Gulf of California to study Microbial Dark Matter (Phase II) - Marker... ... | reverse complement strand
CCAAAACCACGAACCTCCCCCCCAGTAAAAGGAGAGAAGCCTCCAATTTATGTTTCGGTAAGATTACAGCGTCGAAGCACTAAACGTATTTATCAGCCTTAAACCTTTTTAATGGGCGAGTGATCTGGTGATCTGGGAGTTCAAGAGACTTGTCCTACGAGGAACGCCAAATAACCTGTCCGAAATGCGGATACAAGTTTGACATACTCTACGCGAGAGCCTTCTCCTGCCAAGGATGCCCAAGGCTCTCCTCAACACTCAGCTGCGAACTTATCCGATGCCCAAACTGCGACCACGAGTTTCCAACCCCTAGAAACGTCGTTAAGGCGGTTCAAGCCTTAAAGAGGTGGGGGCTTAGACGCCCAACCTTTTAAACCGGGAAAAACTGTACGGCTAAGGGGTCCTCAGAGACACACGATAACCGATACGTCGTTGACGTTCGTCCCCGTTGGACCTGTTAATATGAGGTCTCCAAGCCTAGAGAAGAAGGAGTAGGAATCGTTATTTGTTAAGTACTCTACGGCGTTGAGCCCCATACCCTTCGAGCGATCTATAGTGGAGCCGTCCACGATCGCGCCAGCCGCGTCCGTAGGCCCGTCCACCCCATCGGTGCTGAAGGATGCTATAACGACGCCGTCTAAACCCTTTATTTTCAAGGCTGAACTCAAAGCGATCTCTTGGTTCCTTCCTCCGATACCTTCTCCCTTCACGGTCACGGTCGTCTCTCCCCCCACAACGATCCCGCAAGGCCTAGAGAGAGGGCTACCTGACGCTTCGACCTCGCGGGCCAACGCGGCGAGCATTATACCAACCTCCCTAGCTTCCCCCTCCATGAAAGATGTCAAGAAGAGAGTGTTCAGACCGCATCGCCTCAGCTCCCTCTCAGCCGCCAAACTCGCAACGCGGTTGTTACCCACTATTATGTTATGAACCTTCTTGAAGGCCTGTTCTCCAGGCTTCGGAGTCTCCCGAATCTTCCCTGAAACGCCGTCTCTGAGAACCCTCCTCACCGATCTAGGCGCCTCGTCCCATAAATCGTAATTCTTAAGCACCGTGACCGCGTCTCGGTAAGTCGTTGGGTCCGGAACGGTCGGACCTGACGCTATAACTTCTAGGGGGTCTCCAACGACGTCGGAGAGGATCAGGCTTATTAGGGTGGCTGGATACGCGGCTTTGGCCAGCTGTCCCCCCTTGAACATGGAGAGGTGCTTCCTCACAGTGTTGATCTCGTTTATTGTTGCTCCACACTTCAAAAGCATGTTTGTCATGGCCTGCTTGTCGGCTAGGGGTATCCCCGGCTTAGGCATAGCCATGAGGCTTGAGCCTCCGCCTGAGATGAGGCAGATCACCAGGTCGTCCTCTCCAGCTTGCTCTGTTAACTCTAGGATTTTAGATGCGCCCCTTACGCTATCCTCGTCGGGTACCGGGTGTCCCGCCTCGTGGAGCTCAACCCTTCTGGTCTTATAGTTGCCTTTCGTTCCGTGAGGTACAACGACCACGCCTCCGTCTATATGGGAGCCCAGAATCTCCTCCATGGCCTCAGCCATGGAACCGCTTGCTTTTCCCCCACCAACGACGATTATCCTCTTGAAGGATGAAAGGTTGAAGGAGAGGCCGCCTATCCTAAGCGTTCCGCCGGAGAGGGAAACCTTAGACTTCACCGCCCTCCTCGGGTCGACGGCGTTTATAGCGGCCTCAACGGCGTTTATAGCGGCCTCCCTAGCCTTACGGGTTAGAGGTGACGTAGCGTTATCCAGAAGCTCCTCCCGGTTCTTAACCCAAACCATTTCTAAAGCCCTACCGTTCCACGATTTAGGTTAAACTCTTCAAAAACGTTAAAGACCGGTCTTCCTTTATATTTTGTGATGAAAAGATCTCCCAACAGAGAGGGCTTTGAAGCCATACTCAGGTCGCCGACGGTCCGCGAGGCCATACTCTACGAGAAGACGTCAAAAGGCAAGGTTAGGTGCGGCCTCTGCGAGAGGCGTTGCCTAATCTCTCCGGGAGCTAGAGGCTTCTGCGGGACGCGGATGAACGTGAATGGAACCCTCTACACGCTTGTCTACGGAGACTTGAGCGCTCTAGAGAGCCGGCCGATCGAGATAAAGCCCTTCTTCCACTACTGGCCTGGGTCCACGGCTCTCACGTATTCCACATGGTCGTGCAACCTAGACTGTGTCTGGTGCCAGAACTGGACCCTCTCTAAAGTTAAGCCGAGGCCCCAGACGGCTAGGTATTATGCGCCTGAGAAAATTGTTGAAGCCGCCTTGAAGGCTGGAGATGAGGGTCTCTGCTCGAGCTTCCAGGAGCCGACGCTCCTAACAGACTGGAACATACAACTATTCAGGAAGGCGCGTACCAAGGGGTTGTACTGTTGCTACGTCTCTAACGGCTACATGACACTCGAAGCGCTGAGGCTTCTCTGGGACTCTGGAATGGACGGTTTGAAGATCGACGTGAAGGGAGACATGGAAACCTACCGGAGATATTGCGGGGGCGTGGATGTGGAGATAGTATGGAGAAACGCTAGAGAAGCCAAGAAGATGGGTTTCCACGTTGAGATCGTCAACTTAGTGGTCACCGGTGTGAACGACGACGATGAATGTTTGAGATGGGTGATAGAACGCCACCTCAAAGAGGTTGGACCCGAGACCCCGCTCCACTTCACCCGCTACTACCCGGCTTACAGGCTGAACAACCCTCCCACGAAGGTTGAGACCATCGAGAAAGCCTATGAAATGGCGAAGGAAGCTGGAGTGGCCTACCCCTACATCGGGAACGTTCCTGGTCACAGGTACGAGCATACGTACTGTCCAGAGTGCGGAGAAACCTTGATCAAGAGGTTTGGGTACAGGGTAGTCCGGTACAGGTTGACCGACGACAATAGATGCCCAAAGTGCGGGTACCACGTGAATTTGAGGGGAAGATACGTGAAGAAGCCGCGTATCCTATTTTAGATGTAGCCTCTACTCAACCCGCATCAAACGCTCTTCCCCGTAATCCGTTACGACGCGGATATACCCCTTGAGCATACTGTCGACCTCCGGGTCTCCAGTATCAACCCTTAAACTTCTCAAGCCGCTGATCTTCTGTTTAGTCGCGATCACAATTATGTTGTCTAAGCCGACCTCCCTTATAACAGCCGGGCTTATCTGCTGGTTCCCCCTGCCAAAGATGAAGCCTTGCCCGCCGATGGGGGTGACCACGATCTTCGCCCTCCGACCTTTAACGGCCTTCAAGATTTGCTTTTCATTCACGTCTCTGGCGATTATTCTCTTGTTCTGGAGGAGGTCCACACCTAGAAGCGTCTTCTTCTCTTCTAGGAGGTCCGCTATCGTCCGGGTGGTTGTGCCCGGTCCAAGAATATATATGGTGTCAGGCTCCATCCGTTCGATCATGTAGACCGCTATGGCCGCTTGGTTACGTAGCTCCTCCTCAGTGGCAGGGGTCGCCATCTTCATTCCTTGGATGAGAGAGGGCTCGTAGGGGACGAGCATGTACCCGTAAAGTCTCGCCGAGAGCCTACCTTCCCTGAAGGCTTCCTCGTCGACATCCATGACTTCAGCCTCCCTCAAGGGAAGCTCGCCGAAGAGAAACCTTACAGCTATCTCGGCGGCAGAGGCCGGGTTAACCGCGAAGACTGCGCTGTGCATCTTCACGCCTGTCGGAACTCCCAAGACTGGAACCTTCATGTCGACTGCGTCAAGCACGTCCCGCGCGGTTCCGTCCCCTCCACAGAAGACTAGAAGATTCACGCCGTAGTCGACCATAGCCTCAGCCGTAGCTTTCGTATCTTCAGCCGTCGTCTCGTCCTTCCTCTTCCCCACAACCCTAAACTTTAAGCCTACCTTCTCAGCCTCAAACTCACCCATCAGGGCAGCTCCAACGAGCAGGTTGAAGTTGAATTGTAGGGACGCCAACTGGGAGAGGAAGGCTTCAGCTCTGGCGGGGGCTACCGGCCTGGCTCCTAGGCGCCTCGCCTTCTCAAGCACATCCTTGCCGTCGGTTCCCTTGAGCCCTACGGCTCCTCCCATACCAGCTATCGGATTCACTATGAACCCCATCATTATGTCCGCCGTCATCCCTCAACCCACACGCCTATAGATGAAAGCCTCAACCAATTAAACTGTTCGTAGCTAGAACCCGCTCACTACAAAACATATAATTATATAAGGCTTTTTCATTACCAGCTGAAGGGATAAGGATGAACACGTCGGAGAAACGTGTAGTTGCGTCGCTACTTTTACTTCTGGGGGTAACCCTCCTAGTCTTAGGGCTTGAGGAGGGACAGCTCGCTCTCATATCCAAGATTTTGAGGGAGATTTTTGAGCCGGCCTTAGCCGGTTTCTAATCGCACATTCACCACATCCTTTAAATTGACTTTAGACTATTAGAGTTGCTGTAATTGGGAGTGGAGGGCTCGTGGACTACCTGAAGTTGAGGGAGGTCAACGAGGCTACCATAACTAGGCTGATCATCAAGGACGCCGCAGACGATTGGCTGGGACTGGCGAAGGTCGATGTCGCCATCGTGGGCGCCGGCCCTTCGGGGTTGACGGCTGGAATATATTTAGCTAAAGCGGGTTTGAAGACAGTTATCTTCGAGAGGAGACTCTCAACGGGGGGCGGCATAGGTGGAGGAGGAATGCTCTTCCACAAGATACTCGTTCAGTCCCCGGCTGACAGAATCGCTAGGGCTGTTGGGTGCAGACTCAAAGAGGTTGATGAAGGCCTCTACACAGCTGACACAGCCGAGATTATAGCTAGACTGACAACCTCGGCGATAGATGCGGGAGCAAAGATCATCTTAGGAGTCTCGGTCAACGACATCATCTACAGGAAGGAGCCGCTACAGATAACTGGAGTCGTCGTCCAATGGACCCCGGTTCTCCTCTCGAACCTTCACGTGGACCCTCTAGGAGTAGAATCTAGAGCAGTCATAGACTGCACAGGCCACGAAGCCGAAGTCTTGACAAAGGCCTCAAACAAGATACCGGAACTAAAAATCCGCATAAAAGGGGAAGGGTCCATGTGGGCGATGGAGGCGGAGAGGCTGGTTGTGGAGAAGACTGGTGAGGTCTGCCCGGGACTGTACGCGGCTGGGATGGCTGTGGCGGCCCTACACGGAACCCCGAGAATGGGACCGATCTTCGGAGGCATGCTCCTCTCGGGAAGAAAAGTGGCGGAAATCATCATCCACAAGTTGAAGCATTAACTCCATCCCCATCGTTCTTGATGAGCAGAACTATAAAGGTATGGCGTCGGAAACGAAGCGTTCCTCATTTATTTCCTCTTCTTATTCCTCCCGGTTTAATGTTAGAAGCATGCTTCCAGCCCTGTATCCTTCAAGGTCTAAGGTTACATATTTGAAGCCTAACCTCTTCAGTTCAGTCGTTATCTGGTTGATTATTCTGTTGTCAAATAGGAGCTCCATCTCGTCCTTTCCAACTTCTATCCTTGCCAGTCCATTATGGTCTCGAACCCTAAGTTGACGGACTCCACATATCCTCTTAATAATCTCCTCGGCTTTTCCGATCCTGTTGAGCCTCTCGGCGGTTATCCTTTCCCCGAAGGGTATGCGCGACGCTAAGCATGCTAGGGGAGGCTTATCGTGGATGGGGAGGCCAAGCCTCTTTGCTAGTGCTCTGATCTCATCCTTCGTGAACCCGTTCTCAACCCACGGGCTGTACACGTTCTCCCTCTCCAAAACCGCTCTAAATCCCGGTCTATGCCCGCTCAAATCCGAGAGGTTTGTCCCCTCAAAGATAGCTCTGAAACCTAGTTTGTCAGCTACTTTCTGTAATGAGTCCAGTAGTTCACCCTTGCAGTAGTAACATCTGTTCTCCGGGTTTTTGGCGAAATTCTCGTTTGAGAGCTCATTCGTCTCGATGAGCATGTGCCTTATACCTATCTCTTTGGCAATTCTCTTTGCATCCTCAACCTCGCCTGGGGGATAAGTGGGAGAGACTGCCGTAATAGCTACTGCCTTATCCCCCAAGATTTCGTGGCAGACGTACGCAAGGGTTGAGCTGTCCACGCCTCCGGAGAACGCTACGATCACCCCTTCCTTGCCCTTATCCATTATGAACCGCTTGAAGGCTCTCATACTTCTCGTCTAACGAAACCATGCAGGACTTGTTCCTCCTAAGGAATCCTAAATAGCAACATAGAACTTAGGTTTTGCTCCAAAACATCTCTCGTCCCGAAGGTGTTTGCCGGGCACGCTTTAATCACCCTTTTTAACTTCTTAGTGAATTGATATTTTTTAATAGGTTAGGTCTTCATTACAGGTTTTGGTGTGAGCTTAGATGGAGCCCCAGAAGCCGAAGGAGATCGAGATAAAGCTGTTTCCCATAGGAGCGGCTTATAAGACCGAAAGAGGAGACGTGATGAAGATCGTTATCTGCGACCGCTATAGTGAAGGACTGGACGGGATTGAAGATTTAGATTACATCTATGTACTATACTGGATGCATAAGCTTAGCGAGAAGGATAGGAAGACTCTAAAGGTTCATCCGCAGGGAGATAGAAATAAACCCTTGAGAGGAGTCTTCTCGTTGCGAAGTCCGATGAGACCAAACCCAATAGGGTTAACCCGAGTAAAGATCATGAGAAGGGAAGGCAACATCCTATTCGTGAAGGGGTTGGACGCCTTAGACGGTTCTCCGATCATCGACATCAAAAGAGGATAATGTCACCAAAAAAGAATCAAGCATCCGTTTTCACTCATCTACTGCTTTAAGATGCCGAGACCGCCGAAAGTTTTTCCTACTTGCACACTGATATTGTCCGGGGGGACCGCCAAGTTATGACATATGTTATCGAGACTAGACGAAGATATTCAGCCGAAGCTCATCGCAGTTAATAACGTGAACTTGAAGGTTGAGGAAAGCTCCATATACGGGTTTCTCGGTTCCAACGGCGCAGGAAAACAACAACTATAAGACTGCTCTGTTAGGGCTGATAAAGCCCACTGTTGGTGAGGTCAAAGTCTTCGGGGAAAGGATGACCTTCAACTCCTCCATCTCCGTGGGAGGATCGGGTATTTACCTACCAATCTAAATGTTTCCGCCAAAGATGACGCCGATAACTTACCTAAACTTCATGGGCAAGCCCTTATATCGGCACTCACAGCGGAGTTGTATGGAGGAGAAACTAAGCATACATTTATCTTCTCGCTTCAACCCTCTCCACGCCTATCGGTTTAGGTATAACAGCCCTCTCATACTCATATGAGAGTGTCCTCTCAGTCTCAAAGAATACTCCATCAAACGCGTTTAGGGCTACATCTGAATCTCGGTGCGCGCCTCAGAGTGGTCCCCGATAATATTTTGTTGCTGGACATCCAGCGCACTTGCCGGCTTGGTATCTCTCACATGATCCGCAATCAACCCCGCATGGAGCCCTCTCCCTATCTTTAGTTGCGAGGTTTAGGCGTATCCTTAAAAATGGCGAGTAAAGCATCGTCCCTATAGGATAAAACTCTGTTCTTCGAACTCCAGGCGTGCACCTCAGGGAGCATCTATCCATCGACTCACTCTCCAAAGTCTCCTTATCCTCAGCTATGATCAAAGCCGCCAAGTTGTGACCAGCAAGTAACGTGAATAGGTTCACAACTCTCGGGCAATCCTTGAAGCGTTGAAGACATCTATTTAATGCGTCTTGACTCTCAAGCTCTAGGAGGATGAGGGCTACATATAGGTTTAGTGCCTCCACATTTACTTCCGCCGACACTCTGATCAGATTTTTCGAGAGCATCTTCTCAACTCTACGCTTCGCTCCCATAGTTGTGTAGCCTATGATCTCCCCAAGCCTCTTATAGGGGGTTCTGCCATCCCTCAATAGCTCCGAGATTATCTTCTTATCGACCTCATCCATCCTTACCATCATCCTTTCAGTTTATTTTTTAATCAAAAAACTTATATTAAGTATAATATTTAAGACTTCCCTCAGAAAAAATGTAACAGAACCGAGTGATCCGGAGATGGAACCCATCTACCTTTACATTCTCCTAATAACTGGTGTTGGGGTTGGATTCGCATCTGGACTGCTAGGGGTTGGAGGATGCTTCATCATGGTTCCAGTTCAATATTGGATACTGAGAGCTTCCGGCTTCGACCCAAGCATAGCGATAAGGACAGCGTTCGGGACAAACCTACTAGTCGTCTTACCCACAGCCATCAGCGGAGCTTACGGTCACCATAAGAAGGGGGCAGTCTTATGGAGGGCTGGAATAACGCTGGGGATAACAGGAGCCGTCGCATCGGCTCTGGGAGCGTTCGTCGCATCAAACATGCCTGGAAGAATACTAACCACAATCTTCGGCTTAGCGATTCTTGGTGGAGCTGTTAGGATGCTGACCGCAAAGCCTCCAAGAGTTGAGGAGAAGCCTACAGAGAAGATATCCACCTACATACTTTGGGGGTTACCACTCGGCTTCGCATGCGGTCTGATAGGCATAGGTGGAGGAGTCCTTATGGTTCCAGTGATGGCGACGATACTGAAGTTTAGGATGCACTCTGCGGTTGGAACATCAACGGCCATGATGATCTTCACGTCAATTGGGGGAGCAATCTCCTACATGATCGACGGCTTGAACGTACCGAATCTACCCCCATACTCCATTGGATATGTAAATCTCCTACAGTGGATTTTACTAGCTGGGACAAGCGTTCCATTAGCCCAGTTAGGCGTCAGAGCTGCCCATAGACTCCCAGCAAAGAAGCTGAGATACATCTTCATAGCTGTGATGGTCTATATGGCATTGAAGATGATAGGGGTCTTCACATGGCTGCACCTACCAATTTAGGTGAATCCAACCAACTTTTAGGGTTGGCTGGAAGGGCTAGGCTTACGTTGAACCTCTAATTTTTTGGGCGTGGTCTCGGATAACCTAGACAGAAAACCCTATAAACCCTCCGCTTCAACTCCTCCATAACCTCCCTATCAGCCTCCTCTCCAAACTCACCCTCTCAGCCTCAGCTAGACGATTAGCCTCGATAGCATCCTCGCGGAGGGTCAATTATGCCTATCAGGCTGACGAAGACAAGTTGTTTTCAATATTCTCCCTGTATGGTCCTTTAGGTTCAACGAGTCTTCTATAGGCGAAGGCAAGAACACGTAAAGCATCGCCAGTGTAAATTTCTCATTGACCTCTAGAGACTCGGGAATAGAAGTTTCAGATGCCATTGGGGACTCACATTATTCTTTTTCATCAAAAACTAAACTTTCTATTTGAGCCTTTCTTCTTTCCTTTACATCTTTCCGTCTTGAAGGTCTAGATATGAGGTGTAAAGTTGATTTTGCAACTAATTTTAAAATTGTGAATGCATAATGCTTTAAATTTCGGAATAATACTCTAGGTGTCAGATAGAAGTTTACGTATGCTCTTCTGAATAGTTTTTGAAGCTCCTCCACACTGAGGTTTTTCATGGCCATTACTGGCTGGGCCGCGGTGTATCTTGACCAGTCCTCCGTTAATAGAAGCCCTTCCCTCTTCGCGATCTCATAGAGTTCTGTTCCCGGATATGGCGTTGCAATGGAGAATTGGGCGAAGTCAAGCCTTAATCTTTTCGGAAAACTAAGTGTTCTCTCTATCTCTTCTCTCGTCTCATCCGGGAACCCTATTATGAAAGAGCCTAAAGCCTTGATGCCTACTTGTCTAGTCCATTTTACTGCCCTTTCAATCTGTTCGATTCTTATTCCCTTTTTTATGAAGTTAAGGATCCTTTGGGAGCCGGATTCTATGCCGTAATAGATGAAGAAACATCCAGCACGCTTCATCTTCTCAAGGAGGCTTCTGGATATTGTGTCAACCCTCGACGAGCATGCCCATGGCACATCTAAACCTCGCTTCTTAATCTCATCGCAGATCTCTTCAACTCTTCTCTTGTTCAAAGTGAACTCGTCATCTGAAAACTCTATGCTTTTTGGATTGTACTCTGAAACCAGATACTCCATCTCGTCTACGACGCTCTTTGCGCTTCTAGCCCTATACCTCTTTCCGAAGAGAAGAGACGAAGAACAGAATATACATTGGAACGGGCATCCGCGGCTCGACATTATATGGCAAATAACGGATTTCTTTCCGAGAATAGTGTACTTATCAACTGGCAGAAGATGCCAAGCTGGGAAAGGAAGAGAATCAAGATCCTTAATAAGTGGACGGGGCGGATTCTTAATGATTCTGCCTTCCTTCAGCCGATATGCTATGCCCCTCACATCTGACAGGTCACGTCTCTTCTCTACAGCTTCGGCGAGCTCAACAACAGTCTCTTCGCCTTCACCGATGCACACAGCGTCAAGAACGGGACATTCCCTAAGAGTCTCGATTGGTAGAAAGGATGGATGCGGTCCTCCTAGAACGGTGAAGGAGTCGGGGCAGACTTCCTTTGCAGACTCAGCTATTTCAAGAGCGTTATACACGGTAGGCGTTGTTGCGGTTACCCCTATCATCTCCGGCTGTTCTTTGCTTAATATCTCTTTGATTTGGGGGGTATACAGTTCCATTGCCGGAGCGTCAATTATCTTGACTTCATGTCCATTCTGCTCAAGTACAGAGGCCAGAGACGCCAAGCCTAGAGGGGGAACCTTAATTCCAATCACGCTTAATGTTTCGATATGTGGAGCTGGAGGATTAATTAAGAAAATCTTCAATTTTAGATCGCCTCCTTCTCCTTAATCTTCATCCTCTGTTCGAGATCGGTCATAATGTTCTTGAATTCTCTACTTTCTTTAATTACGCGTATGAAGGCGTCTACGCCTCCGAGTTTCAACAGGAGATAACTTAACGCCCAGACTATTAGGGTTCCAATAACGCTTCCAACAGCAATGCTTAGCACTATGTTCCAGTCAAGCAGTCTGTCTCACCTCCTGAGTTTTATTTGAGCCGCTTCCATCCCTCTATGGATCGCGATTCTGGACGAAAGCAATCCCATCTTTTTGGCTCTGCGTTCTATCAGCCAAACGAAGAATCTATAGAGCACAGAGAGAAGAGGCCCGTACCACTTGTGGAAGTAGAAACGCATCAGCGTTCGAACCCATCTCAAGTCGTGCTGTAAACATTTTATAAGCAGCTCTTGCTGCAGATCTGTCATCTTATCCATTGTAAACCATTCTTCATCGCAGAGCTGACCTAGAGGAACAAAGAATAGGGGCACGATCAGACTGACGAAGTCCTTCAAGTCATCTATCAGCTCAATCGTCTCTATAACGTCTTCATCATCTTCCCCGGGCAGTCCCGTAATTAGTGTGCATGCTGGAATCAGATGGTTATCAGTCATTATTCCCGCCGCTGTCTTTACAACTTCCGGCCAATCTTCAGGTTTGAAAGGTAAAGCTTTCCCCGGCATATATTTTCTAACGAGCTTTGGAGATCCCGTCTCGATCCCTATTTCAGCTCCCCACCAATCCTGCCTTGTTAGAATTAATTCGGCTAGTTTCTCGAATAGCTGAGGATCGGCGGCAACAGCAGCCATAGAACAGTGGCTCCAGCCTAAGCTTCTCCAGTATTTTAGAGCTAATTCATGTAAGCCTAAAACCTTCCTTCTGTTGGGAATTACATTTCTAGAGCCGTATAGAAGGACGTCTTCGGCGAAGAGAATTCCCGTGCGAATACCTGCATTAACGTTTACTTTGATCTCATTCTCAATCTTCTCGTATGGATACCATCTTAGAGGCCTCAGAGTTGTACTGCAGAATTTGCATCCGCGGCAGCATCCCCTCCCAATCTCAACCAACCCATTTATGGAAGGATTCTTTATCTCGGGAATCTCATTGATGCTTGGCACATCTCTGACTGTTACATCGTAGAATCTCGGCAGCTCCTCACCTTTCAAAGCCTTCCCAAAGATTTCCCCAACTATCTTTTCAGCCTCTCCATCCACAACACAGTCTATGCCATGCTTATCTAAAAATTCAGGTTTAAGTTTGAATTGCCATGCTCCAGGTCCACCCACAATTATTCTAAGCCCTCTTTTCTTCGCCTTTCTAATCTCAGGCTTCTCAAGTAGAAGCCTGAAATACTTTGCTAAGTATGGCTCTCCAGTATTCAGTATCCTAGCGAAGGTTGAGGATGCTGGGCCCCATCCAAACGGGTCCATCACATGGATCCCTAAAACCTTGGCTTCTTTAATGTAGGGTTTCAAATGGTCAGGGTCCACCGTTAAGACATCAAATCCTTCATTCAGAAGCTGACTTTCTATCTTTCTTAATCCGTAGGGGGCTTCAACAGGGATTCCCTTCTTTGTCCTAATTGGGGGAAAGAACAATAGCTTATAGAACCAGTCAGGCACTAAATTTGGCGGGGCTGTCGAACCGAAGCCTATGAACTCATTACCGCGGTAATTGCTCATCAACGTTCTATCAGCTGTCAATACAATCTCAGCCATGTCGCCTCCTCCTGTTCAATAACTTTTTATCGTCTCGTTTGGCACTGAGTTACGCAAGCCATGCAGATCATGCGGGTCATCGACATTCTCTACTGTTGATTTCTCATTCTCAATCTTGAAGGCTCCTACAGGGCGGACGTCGACGCAAGTTCCACACTCAGCATATCTCTCAAGATCAATCTTGATTTTAACCATCAACTTTCATCTCCAAGCGTGAATTCGAAGACGCATCTATCCAGTTCCGGCGCTCTAGAAACTCTCTTGACCTTAAATTTCCGGTTAACTGTGTGAGCAAATGACTCAGCCATTGGGACGCATGCTTCCTCACACCATTTCTTAAATAAATCATAAACTGGACAGATGCTGTACGTGTACAGTTTTCCATCGGTAATTTCGCTTTTTATCTCCATGAACTCGGAGAGGAAATCCGTTAATGCTTTCTGGAGCAGGACTAAATCGTTCTCATTTTCTTTTTTATGCTCTTCTAACTCCGCTTCAGCTACAAGTCTTCCAACAATCCGACCTATAAGACGCAATTTTTTACTCATTTTGGCACGCTCCAGCTACTTTATCACCCATCATTAAAAGCGTGTTTTTAACAGCGTTCAACCTCCTGACTCTGAAGGAAACCATACCTTTAAGCTCCCGTAGCGAGTCAGCTTCTATCTTGACATCATAAACCCCGTACACGGCGTAGGCTTCCTTAACGCCCTTTACTGTTCTCAACTCGCTGAGAACCTTCTCTTCTAAACTAGGCTCTGTAATTATCAAGATATAAGCAAGTTTGACGCTTTGCCTTCTGGGCACTGTATTCCATTCTTTAATGCCCGTTTTAGACTCCTGATAAAGATTTTCTCTTTCGGTTCCAGTATAACTTACAGCAGAGTTATAAATCAAATCTGCGTTCTTCTTCATCTCCCTTAAACATTTTTCTTCATACATTGCTACCACCTCCATTTCGATTCCCAAAACTTTTAAAGTGAAAAATCAACTCTTTTTCACCTCAACCTTCTCAGTTTTATGGGGATTTAGAACTCTCGGTTGAGAATAACGTTGTGATTTCTCTCTTAGCCGTTGACAATCCCCAACAGTACATGTGATGGCGATCAAGAGCGATATGTCTTCCATGATCACCACCTAGAACTGTCTGGTTCACGCCGACCTATCGAGAGAGGCTGATGCGATAACGCTAATTTTTCTGACGCCTCGCCATAAAAAAAGCGAGGCGCATCTTGCCTCTTTTCTCGGAGTCGGCGCATTTATTTCACCTTTGAAGCAAAGATTACTGGGGCTTCTTTACGTTCAACTGATGTTTCGGATGCGAATTGTGTGCTTGGCTCCTCTAATTCTCTTATGCATCCCGGGTCGGGCGCCAAGTAGTCTCCGTAGTACGCGTAGGCCCTCGCTCTGCATCCTCCGCATACATATTTGTATTCGCAGCGGCCGCATCTGCCTTCAAGTTTGTCTCTGTCTCTCAATTCATTCATAACCTTCGAATTCAGCCAGATATCCCTTAAACTCTGCTTTCTAAGGTCGCCTACTACAATAGGCATGAAGACGCATGGCGTAACAAGTCCGTTCGGCTGGATTGCGCAGTAAAGTCTTCCAGCGCCGCATCCCCCCAGGAAATCGGCCAGCTGCTTTGCTCTTCCATGGAAATCGAGGGCCGCGAAATGTGTTGGGCTGAGCACATCTTTTCCTCTGGCCAGTGATTGTTGCAAGCAGACTCTTGAGTATTGAGGCGCCGTGCAGAGGGCTTCAATCCGTCCGCTCGCAAGCTCTTCATACAGATATTTGAGGAGGTCTTCTCTTTCTGTTGGTGAGAGATCCAGATGAACTATTTCTTCTCCCCGTCCAGTCGGTATAAAGTTGAAGACGATGACTCTCTTTACACCTAGCTTTTTAGCTAGCTCAATGATCTTCGGGACTTCGTTTATGTTATGTTTTGTGGCCGTTGTCGCAATGCAAGTGTATATTCCGGCCTTAACTGAGTTTTTTATGCCTTGAATGGTCTTTTCGAAGCATCCCTCAACGCCTCTAAAGGATTCGTGGATCTCCTTAGTTGCGCCGTCTAGGCTGATCTCCACGTAGCCTACACCGGAATCTTTTAAGCGAGCTACAGTATCCCTCGTAAGCAGGGTTCCATTCGTGGCAACCGAAATGTACAGACCCCTCTCATGAGCATACTTTGCAACATCATAGAAATCCTTCCGCATCAGCGGTTCTCCACCTGAAAACGCAAGTGCGGATACATTGTTTTCATCCAGCTGATCTATAACGGCGAATCTTTCCTTGGTCGTCAGCTCATCAGGGGCAGGCTTATCTGCACGTTGATAACAGTGCTTGCATCGTAGATTGCAAGCATTCGTGTAATTCCAGACTACGAGGAAAGGAGCAGGGGTTCTGTACGGTCTGGTAACGCCGTACATTCCTATACCGCTTAATACATTTAGCAACCCCTTCTTAAAGTACGGAACTTTCAGCGCGTTTATCGTTTCTTCCCTATCCATATCGAATATTATACATCCAAGATCTACAGCCATCCTGATAATGCCTGAAAATAGGATTCTACTCAAGGAATAACCATATTTCTTATCCTTCTTTCCAACAAGATCGTCTAAAGCCGCTTCAAGATAGCTCTTTCCATTCTTTAGGTAATGATCTCCTGAAAAACGAATTATGAATCGCAAAATCGGGTTTTCGAGAAATGAAAGAAATGTTCCGACAGAAGCCGAACTTGACTCTGTCGTCGCGATTCCTCCATTTTTATATACGAACCGTTCAAATTAAGTTTAAATAAAAAACTTTAATATAAATATTTTGCTTAAAAAGTAACTTTTAGTAAGCATTACCGAATTTAATGATCCTTCTTTAATACTAATACCTCAAAAGAGAACATGTTCGATAATCATGTGTAATTATAATTGTTTATGAGTAAGAATGCCTATTTGAATTTTTCACATAGACCAGTATGAGTGAAGCTTCAATTTTTTAATTTTCGATCCGGATTTCACAAAACTTTTAGCATCCTCATCTTTATGTAGAGATTTCCGAGATTGTTCATATGTAGCGGTATTCTCGTTCTTCTTAATCGATTTCCAGCCGCATTATCAATGGAAACGTATTTCCTTTAATGGGCAGGATCAACGTAAGACCGTGAGATTCCTTACTGGAACACCATCTCTATGTTATAAGCCTATACTTTCCGGCTTATGCTTAATAATCAGCCGCTTAAATTCTTCCCATGATTTTACCCTAACCACCTTACTGCTCAAAATATACCTTCCTGCATAAAAGAGTAGGATTCTGCGATCTATTTCTCTTAAGGCTTGTTCGAAAGGCATCCGTCGCTATATCCTCTGAGACAAGCTTCTCTCATGCATCTTTACAGCCGTACAGAAGAAGAGAACCGTGAATATTAGAAGGATGGTTACGTCCAAAGCCAGTGAGATTTGGCTGACTCCTCGCATGGAGAACCTCGCTAAGTCCACGAAGTACGTTAGGGGAGAAAGATAAGCTATGATTCTCCCCCACAGAGGCATAGACTCCAACGGGACGAAGACGCCGCTTATGAAGACGAGGGGGAACTTGACGAGAGAAGATAACATCATAACGGTTGCGGGAGTATCGGAAGGCGGAGATGATAGGAGAGCTCCGAGGGATGAGAAGCAGAACGAAGAGATTAAAATTCCCAAAAGCATGATCGGAAGGCTGACGAAGGAAACCCCAGCCAATATGCCGACTACTACCGGAATCGTAGATATGAATAGACCGAAGATGGCGGAGGCCAGTACATCCCCCCAGATTATCGTTGTAACCGTTACAGGCGCGGAGATCAACCTTTCAAGCGTCCTCATACGTGTCTCCCAAGGCGCTATTACCGGAACGACCGATGTAGAGGTGAAGAAAACCACCATCCCAAGCATGCCGGGAATAAGGAAGTCTAAAGGCAACTCTCGCCCGATCGAGAAGGCTAGGAACAGGAAGAGAGGAAATAGAAGACCGAATATTATCACGGGTCCTTTAAAATAGTATATCCGCATGTCCTTCTTGCATATCGCGAAGGCTCTTCGGAATTGGTCGACGATGGTATTTTTAGGGTACATCTCTACTTTTCATCCTCCTCTCTTTTCCCTTCTGTTATTTTAAGAAATACATCCTCAAGCTTGGGAGCCAGAACTTGAAGCCACGTGAACCTTAAATGATTCCGCTTCGCAAAATCAACGATCTCTTCAACTAGATCAAACGGTGAATCAGTATACAGTCGAAATATCTTCCCAACTCTTTTAGCTTCATTAACATATGAGAGATTTGAGAGGGTATTGATATCGACAGGTTTATCAAAAGACACCTCGACACATTGAAGCTCCCGCATTATTCCCCGCAACTTTTCAGGTGTGTCAACAGCAGCTATTCTCCCATGGTTAATTATCGCGATTCTGTCGCAGAGCTGATTCGCCTCTTCCATGTTATGCGTCGTTAAAAATATAGTCACGCCGTTCTCGTTCAGGTCCCGAAGCATCCCACGAATAATGTGTGCGCTCTGAATATCCAATCCCACCGTAGGCTCATCGAGAAAGAGTATCTCCGGATCATTCAACAGAGCCATACAGAGAAGAAGCCTCTGCCTCATCCCCTTTGAGAGCCTTTTAGCCTTAACATCCCGCTTGTCATACAGGTTCAATTCATGTAGGAGCTTCTCAGCATTTTTACATCTATAATCCTTAGGCACCCCGTAAAGTTCACCCATAAACATAAGGTTCTGCCAGACTGAAAGGTCAACATATACATTCGCCATCTCAGGAACTATCCCCATGACCTGTCTGGCTTTAACAATTTCCCTGCGCACATCATAGCCCATGACGGATGCTGTTCCCTCATCAGGTTTGATTATCCCAGTAAGCATCCTTATCGTAGTGGTCTTACCAGCGCCGTTTGGACCTAAGAAGCCGAAAAACTCACCCTTCTTCACCTTGAAGCTAACATGATTAACGGCTACGAGTTCACCAAACCTCTTCGTCAAATTCTCGGCAACTATAGCTTCATCCATATAGACCCCGTCCGCTAAGTTTCATCATACACGTCAAGAAGGCTGATCTTGATCTCCTTGGTTTTTAATCTCCAAACCTTCTCGGGAGCTCCTCCCCCGACCTCACGGTACATGGCTAGCTCGATGATGCCAGCCTTAAGATTATAATAAAGCCCAGACTTAGATATGTTCTCTCCGGATTTTATTAGCTCCTTAAAAATCTCTCCGGTACTTTTCTCCCCATCTCTGATTACTTCTATTATCCTCCACCTTACCGGACAATGAAGAGCACGAAAATATTCCTGGAACTTAGCGACTTTTGGGTTATTACATAGACGATTGAAGTTGCACATGATCTCGTTCCCATTATTTTAGAATGATTGGAATGATTGGAATATTATAATTTTTTGGTAATATCTTGATGCTGAGATAAGAATAGAGGGTTGATGTACGTTCAGTTTGAGTGGCGGCCTTCCTCTCAGATGGAAGATTACAGCATTTTTGGGAGTTTACGGAAGAACGGGCTTGTAAGTGACTTCACGGTTGGCCGGAAAAACCATAAGCTCTCATCTTGTCAGCATCAATCAAGTCCTTGTAGTCCCCGCGGGTTCCATGATGATTTCTTCACCCCTCATCTAAGGAGTTGCTTAAAAGAGCGTTATGCATGAGGGGGAATATCAACTTTAATTTATGCGAAGAAAGCCAAGGAAAACATGAAGATCGCTAGATTCTTAAAGTAGCAAATTTGTTTAAAAAATAAGCAAAAAGAATATTAATAAAGCCATATTACATATGATTTTGATGCAAAATGGTTAAGACTAAAATAGCGTTCGCCTCAGAAGAAAATATCGGCTTAGACAGCAGATTGTCTCACCACTTCGGAAGATGCCCATACTACGTTTTTGTCGAGATTGAAGATGGAAAAATAAAAAACGTGGAAGTCAAGGAGAATCCATACTTCACCAGCCATATTCCTGGAGCAGTTCCACAGTTCATTGCAAACGAAGGAGCAAAAGTGATAATCGCCGGGGGAATGGGTCCAAGAGCAATAGATTGGTTCAGAAGACTAGGCATCCAACCCATCACCGGAGTTTCAGGCATAATCAGAGACGTACTGAATGATTATCTAGCTGGTAATATTCAGCTAGGAGCGAAACCCTGCGGAGAGAAGTTGGATGTATGAATCTGAAAAGAAGCCGAGAGAACCAATTTGGTCATAAATGCGGGGTTGCTCTTGCAGGGAGACATGCATCTTCATTATCCTAAACTTTTCAGTCATGGATTTATCGGAAACCTCAAGGTTAAGAATAGGGTAGTTTTTGCGCCGATCTCAACTAACCTAGCAAGCGTTACAGGCGAAGTCACCGAGAGGCTTATAGAGCATTATCACCGAATCGCTCAGGGCGGAGCTGGACTGATAATAGTTGAAAACGCATGTGTACACTTCCCCGAAGGCAGACACGGTGCCACACAGCCCAGAATAGACTCAGACGAGTTTATTCCTGGCCTTTATCATCTTGCTCAAGCGATACATCAGGCTGGAGCGAAAGCTTGCATAGAATTGACGCATCCCGGAGGAGTTGCAGACCCTAAAATAACTAAGGCAAAGCCGATAGCTCCTTCATCTGTGCCCATGAGAGCTGATGGAACTGTTCCAAGAGAGCTAACAAAAGATGAAATAGAAGAATTAGCATGCATCTTTGGAGAAGCGGCTCTGAGAGCCAGAAAGGCGTTATTTGACATGGTTGAGATTCAAGCGGGGCATGGACTATTAATCAACCAGTTTCTCTCCCCTCTTACAAACAAGAGGAAAGACGAGTATGGAGGCAGCCTAGACGGGAGACTTCGATTTCCAAAGATGGTTATCGAGAAGGTGAAAGAATACGCTGGGGAAGACTTTCCAGTCAGTGTAAGGCTTGGCGTCGAAGAGTTCACAGAAGGTGGAATAAGGATTTCAGAGGGCAAGATCATGGCTAAGAGGCTTAGCGAAGCTGGGGCAGACGCGATTCACGTAACTCTGGGGAAGACCGGTAGGGAGAAGCGTCTTGAGCCTATGCCTTACCCTCAGGGATGGCGGACATACCTCGCTGAAGAAGTGAGAAGGGAGGTAGATGTTCCCGTCATAACTGTAGGCGTCATTAGGGAGCCGTGGTTTGCTGAGAAAATTTTAGAGGAGGAGAAGGCAGACTATGTTGCTCTTGGCAGAGCTCTTATTGCTGATCCTGAATGGCCCTTGAAGGCGATGAGGGGAGAGGAGAAATCTATTAGAAGATGCGTCTCATGCAACGAATGCGTCATGGCTAGGCATTATGAAGGCCTTCCAATCAGGTGTTCCCTTAATCCAACTGTAGGTCTTGATCGAATGCTCAGCAAGGTTGAGAAGTCGAAGATTAGAAGGAGAATCATGGTTATTGGAGGGGGGCCAGCGGGGATGGAGGCCGCCAGAATATGCGCCTTGAGAGGACACGAAGTCCACTTATATGAAAGGGAGGCGGAGCTGGGTGGAGCTTTAAACATGGCTTCCAGAATCCCCGGGAAAGAGAAGCTTAAATGGATTGTTGAATATTATGTTTATGAACTCTCAAGGTTAGGTGTGCATGTAAGGCTTGGGCGGCCTGCAGGGAAAAGAGAAGCTGAAGAATTGAAGCCGGACGTTATCATATTGGCCGCTGGAGCTGAACCTGTCATTCCAGATATACCGGGCGTAAAAAATTCGAACGTCGTCTCTGCTCAAGATGTTCTTAAAGGAAAAGTCGTGATGAAGAATCGAAGGGTAGTGGTTATAGGAGGCGGCTTAATAGGATTGGAGACCGCGTGGTACTTAGCATCTAAAGAAAACGACGTTACTGTTCTGAAAAGGTATGAGACGATCTCCAAAAGCATTGAGCCTCTATACGCTTCTTATCTACTTTCTGAACTTGAAAGACATAAAGTCAAGATCATCTTTAAGGTTAAAGTAAAAGCGATCAAACCAGACTGTGTTATTGCAGAGGATGCAGAAGGGAGAAGAATCAATGTCCCTGCGGACTGGGTTGTCTTGGCGCGGGGATTGAAGCCTTCATCAGCGATCATTAAGGAGCTAGAAGGATACGAGGTTCATGTGATTGGAGATTGTTTGAAGCCTAGAAGAATATATAATGCTATCTCGGAAGGATTCGCAGCCGCAAGGAGAATATGAAATACTTTTCGATCTTTAGGTGAGAGCTGAAAGGGCAGGGTGTATCAATGGTTACTATTGTTAAGGTTTCTGAAGCCGAAAAAGAAAACGACGTTTTAGTTAGAAGTTTTGAGATAAAGGAGGTTTTGCCTTGCTTCACAACACCGGGATACATTAGATTCACAGCTCAAGCGGACAAAGAAATAGGAGAAATCATTCCAGTTATCTTTCTGAGTTATCCCCCAGGAAAAGTTAATTATTCGCCAAGGGAGAACAGTTTAACCTTACGTATTTATAACCGTCTCATCACGCTTTTTGCGGATGGAAAGGTCGGCGTTACAAACACTCCCGATATTGAAGGGGCAAACGTTAAGCTCTCTAAGTGTACATTACTTAACGATTCAAAGTATAGAGCGAATCTTGAGGAACTGAGGAGAAAGATGGGCCGCCGACTATTTGAAGCTCTATTTTAGAAGAGAAAAAGAATAGACAAAGATGAAGTTAAAATTCAATGTCCATGCGGAAGAAAGAAGATCGAGGAGAGTACGTATCTAGCAGAATGAAGGGTATCCACAATCCTTCACATCTATGAGTATAGATGTTTACATAAGCGCTGAAAATGCAAATAAAAAATTAGATCTATCCGAAAGTACTGTGCAGTCTCAAATACTATAAGGAGCAGGGTGCTTCCAAGAGTCTCTTGAAGACTACTCCATAGATTCATTGTAGATCTTTTTCTTTAGCTTCGCAGTCAAAGCATATGTCCACATCTCTGTTTGTCCAGAAGACTTTCCCGCAGATTCTGCACTTAACTTTATGGAGCAAACCTTTATCTTGCTTCTTTATTTTGGGAAGGGCCATAGTACGCTGGGGGAAGACTATTGCTTTTCTTGGGCAAACGGATTCGCATGCTACGCATCCGTATACGCAGTTTTGAGGTTTCAGCACAACCGCTTTTCCATCACGTATCCCGAAGACATTATGAGGGCAGAACTCGACGCATCTGGGAACCTCAAGACCTTCGCATCCGTCACATCTATCCGGAAAGACTGTTGGATACCAAACAGCATTTCTCCCCATTATCCATTCCCACGATTAACCTTACTCATGCCCTACAGTTTTCTGGAAGATTCATAGAAAAATGTTTGCGTAAATGCTTTGCATTACGAAAACGGCGGCTATTCCTATAGCTAACTCGAGGTTATTGGAGGCGCAACGCTGGCTGAAAACAAGGTAAAGGTAGTTCCAGATGTCCACGTAGCTAATCACCATCAAAGCCGACAGGTTCACGACATTGAAGACCAAAGTGTCAAATTCTTCCCGCACCAATAACTCATGCGTAAAGGCTTTGAAAATGAATGCTGAGGGGAAAATTGGTTTTGAAATTGAATCTGTTAATCGAAGATAGTAGAGGTAGAGGGTATTAAGCAAGGTG
>Ga0209410_1000307_pt1 | contig 22056 bp, 19 predicted proteins | sample Mar14436cmmetaG_FD_184135 | JGI IMG/M metagenome (GOLD analysis project Ga0209410, IMG submission 184135) | Marine hydrothermal vent microbial communities from Guaymas Basin, Gulf of California to study Microbial Dark Matter (Phase II) - Marker... ... | reverse complement strand
CATTCAAATTGGCTGAAAATCTTTTTATTTTAGAAAAAGGTAAACTTACATTTCAAGGTACAGTTAAAGAACTATTTATGACTGCCTCATCTGGTTTTAGTGCTGAGGTCGTCCGCCAATTAAAATCTGTTTTTATTTTTTGCCCAACGCATCTAAAGGCACTTCAAAACTAGGTTTAAATCTCACTCCGCGGTGAGGGGTAGTTTTAATAATTTTCTTTGTTTTGGGATGTTGAATCTGTCGGGAAGCCTTAATCTTAGATGTAAACACGCCAAATCCCCTTAATTCAACGCGCCCTGATTTTATTCCCTGTTTTAATACATCAAATAACATATCTATAAACATTTCCATGTCTTTTTTGTGAAACTGAGGAAATTTTTTTCTTAATTCTTCTACTAAGTCTTTTTTCAGCATCTTTCTCTCCTCAATATATAATTTTCGTTTGTTGAATGTATTCACTTAATGTTTCAAATAAGCTCTCAGTTAATAATTTCATCCAGGGAGTCTTTTTTTTAGGATAAAACAGCCTGGGCTCTTCCTTTATCTTACCCAATTTAACTGCTAATCTTATGGCATCCTCAAAATTTCCTAATTGATCTACCAGCCCTAGTTTTTTGGCCTCTTGTCCGGTAAAAATAGAGCCATTTGCGATGGATTCCACCCGTTCTACAGGCAAATTTCTCCCCTTAGCAATATCTTTTACAAATTGTGAATGTATATTTTTGACTAACTTTTCTAACATAATTCTTTCCTCTTTGGTCATTTCTCTTATAGGTGAACCTATATCTTTATAAGGCACGCTCTTTATCACCGTTGGTTGTATACCCAATTTTTTTAAGAGTTGTTCTATGTTAGCAAACTCTATTTTTACTCCTATACTTCCGGTTAGGGTTCCTGGTGCAGCCACTATTTTGCTCGCTGCTGAGGCAATATAATATCCCCCAGAGGCAGCCACATTTCCCAATGAGGCCACTACGGGTTTTTGCTGACGGAGTTTTAAAATCTCCATATACAATTCCTGTGAGGGGACTACTGCCCCACCAGGAGAATCGATTCTTAACAGGACTGCTTTGATTTGGCTATTTTTTCTAAATTTCACTAGTTGTTCTAAATTAAATTGAGCTGTTTTAATAATCCCCTTAATTTCAATTACACCAATGTTTTTTCCTCCAATTCCTTCTTCTCCAAAATAACGTTTAGCTAAGCCAAAGCCCAAAAGAAATATAAAAGCAAATATAGAGAGTTTAAATAAGAAACTTAAAATAGGGTGCCTTTTCTGTTGCTCCATTTTTACCTCAAATTGATAAAGCAAAAAACACTACCTATATATACTAATAACATTATACTACTCAAAAATTTTTGATATGTAAACCACTTTATTATTCCTAAATAAAGAAGAGAAAGGATTAATCCTTCTAAGGCCAAATAAAATAGATTATGGTTTGTGTGCCCAAATATCACTGATGGATAATGAAAAAAATCTATCAAAAACACAAGTAAGCCTAAAACCAAAATGTTGGTTTCCAAAATACCCTTTAAATCAAAAATAGGTTCCCTTTTCCATAAAGAGGATAATTTAGGACAACAAGCAATAGGGGCTAGGAGGAAACTTCCTATTAAGTAGCTAGAGGGAGTATATTTTAACATTGCCTTGGCCGCATAAACTACTTGACCTGCTCCTATAAAAATAAGCAAAGTGGCCAAGATAAAACGCACATATGCCACGGAATGCGTTATTTCTAGTTTAGGAGATTCTAATGTTTCACTTACTGGAAAGAGTCTTATATACATTACATAACCGGCTAGCATAAGCATACTGGCTAGGCCTACCTTAAGAAAACCAAGAGAAATTTTTAACCCTAGAGAAAACACCAATAAAAATAAAAAGGTAACAATGAATAATAGAGAAAAAAAGTTTTTTGCTTCTTTTTGATGTGTAAGTAAAATACTGGCCATAATGGCAAAATTGAGTAAACTGATGCCCAATACAGTAGCCAAACTTATATCTGGTTGGTTTATTATAGAGATAGTAGATAAAATGATGCAAAACTCAGGTAAGCCATGCAGAATTTGCCAGGTAATAGTGCGTAATAAGGGTGATTTTATCTTAATTTGGGATATAAAAAAATTAGCATAAAGGGGATAATTTTTCCCGGCAAAGAAAATTACCAGGCTGCCAGTAATCAACTGAATCCAACATTTAGGCATTATTTTGTTTGGTTTTAACTAAGTCTCCTAATTTTATCTTTCTATTTCCTGATAAGTACTTCCTCCAGTGAGCTTTTTCTTCTTCCTCTTCTAGTTGTTTAATAGAAAGGCCAAGTTTTCTTTCTTCTGGATTTATTTTGATTACTTTTACTCTGATCTCTTCACCTACTTTAAATCTTTCCTCTAAGTTTTTCACTTTTTCATAACTAACTTCAGAAATATGGACCAGACCCTCTATATCTTCATCTACCTTCACAAATAGGCCAAAATCAGTAATGTGAGTAATCTTTCCAGTAATAACACTTCCCACAGGAAACTTTTCCGAAACTTCAGCCCAAGGGTCAGGCATAAGCTGTTTAATCCCTAGGGCTATCTTGCCTGAATCCTTATTTATTTCCAAAACTTTTACCTTAATTTTATCTCCTTTTTTGTAAAGTTCTCTGGGATGCCTAACCCTTTTTGTCCAGGAGATGTCCGAGATATGAACCAAACCATCCAATCCTGGTACTACTTCTACAAAAATTCCAAAATTAGTAAGGCTTTTTATTTTGCCCTCTATAATACTTCCTACAGGGTATTTTTCCATTACAATCTCCCATGGGTCAGGGTTAATTTGCTTTATCCCTAAAGAGAGTCTTCGTTTCTTTTTATCTATATCTAAAACTACTGTTTCTACTATATCTCCTACTGAAAGAATCTCTGAAGGATGCTTTAGGTGTTTTGACCAACACATTTCTGAAATGTGAATAAGTCCTTCTACTCCTTCTTCTATTTCTACAAAAGCACCATAATCAGTTAAATTAGTCACCCGGCCTTTGATATGAGCACCTACTGGATATTTTTGAGAAATGTTTTCCCAGGGGTCAGGAGTCAATTGTTTCATTCCTAAAGCAATTTTTTCTTTTTCCCGGTCAAATTTAAGAACTTTTACTTTGACCTCATCTCCAAATTCAAAACGGTCTGCAGGATGCCCAATCCTTCCCCAAGAAATGTCTGTAATATGTAAAAGACCATCAATACCTCCTAAGTCAATAAATACCCCATAGTCAGTGATGCTTTTCACACGTCCATAAACTACATCTCCTTCTTTCAATTTAGATAAAGTTTGTTTTTTTAATCTTTCTCTTTCCTCTTCCAAAAATTGACGGCGGGAAAGTATTACATTATGAAGCTGAGGATTGTAATTGATAATTTTGAAAGAATAGCTTTTCCCCACAAAGCTATCATAATCACGGACAGGTTTGATATCTACTTGAGAACCAGGCAAGAAAGCAGGAATACCTATATCTACGGTAAAACCACCTTTTACCCTAGCAGTTATTTCTCCACGAATGGGAGCGCCTTTTTCATAAAGTTTGGCGATTTTTTCCCAAGTAAGAATTTGCAATGCCTTTTTTCGGGAAAGAGAAATATTACCATCTCTTTCGTTCACGCCCTCAAATAACACTTCCACATTATCTCCTTCCTCAACTGAAACATTTCCCTTCCTATCCTTAAATTCAGCAAGAGGAATAGCCCCTTCTGATTTAAAACCCACATCTACCATTACATGGTCTTTCATTATACACACAATTTTGCCTTCAAGAATTTCTCCAGGTTGCAAGTTTTTCACACTTTCATTGTAAAGAGTGGTTAAAGTCTGTGTTTCATCTTTCTCAAGAGAATGTGAATTTTCATCAGTTTTTTCTTCTCTGTTATCCATACCCAAGTCCTCCAATTTATTTGAAATATGTTTATACATTAAATTGACTACATTTTCTATTCCTAAATTGCTAGTGTCAATAATAATAGCATCTTGGGCTGGCTGCATTGGGGCTATAACCCTTTTTGAATCTTGTTTGTCTCTTTGAAGAATAGAACTATAGATTTCTTTATAAGAAACGTCTTTTCCTAAACCTTTGAGTTGTTTTAATCTTCTTTTTGCCCTAATTTCTGAAGATGCAGTCAGAAAAAATTTCACAGGAGCATCAGGAAAAACTATACTTCCCATATCCCTTCCTTCAAAAATAGCTCTTTGAGCTTCTTTGGCTAATTTTCTTTGTTTTTCCCAAAAAACCTCTCTTACTTCTTTTATTTGAGAGATGGTAGATGCCAACATTCCAATCTGAGGATGGCGGATAAGTTCTGAAATATCCCTATCATTTAAAAAAACCTTAAATGTGTTTTCCTTTTGATTAAAAGTAAGGGGTAGTTCCCCAGCTAATTTTTGGAGTAACGCTGTTTGTTCAGCAGTGATGCCTTTTTCCTGTGCTGCCAAAGCTAAGGCTCTATACATAGCTCCTGTATCAAAATATTTAAATCCCAGTTTTTTTGCTAATATTTTAGCCACAGTAGTTTTACCTACACCTGCCGGACCATCTATGGTAATCACTATTTCTGCCATATTTCTTTAAAAAACTCTATAAAAGTCTGATTTTCCTCAGGTTTACCTATACTGATCCTTATATATTCTGGTAAATGGTAATTAGTCAATGGTCTCACAATAATACCTTTTTTAAGTAAACTTTCATAAATTTCCACTGCTTTTTTGCCAATGTAAACTAATAAAAAATTAGCTTCGCTTGGATATACCCTTATTCCTAATTCTGTCAATGCCTTGGTGATAAATTCTCTTCCTTCCCAAACCAATTTTCGTGTGGTCTCTAAAAATTCCTTATCATCTAAGGCATTTATAGCTGCTACTTGGGCCAGGGTATTGACATTAAAAGGGTAACGGACCCTTTCTAAAATATTGGCCAATTCAACATCCATAATTCCATATCCTACCCTTAATCCCGCAAGACCGTATGATTTAGAAAAAGTCCGCAAGACAATGAGATTAGAAAAATCCTTCAAGTAATTAAGGCTTTCAAAGTGTCTTTTAGGAGAAACAAAGTCTATATAAGCCTCATCTAATATTATTAGAGTTGATCTAGGCACATTTTTCAGGAAGTTTTCTAAGAGGGGGGCTTCAAAAAAACTACCAGTGGGATTATGGGGATTGGTAAGAAAAATAAGCTTGGTCTTTTGAGAAATGCGATCTTTTATAGCTTCCAAATCTATAGATAAATTTTTTAAAGGCACTTTAATCAAATTAGCCTGACTCATTATAGCTACCTTCTCATAAATAGAAAAAGAAGGGAAGGGGACAATTACCTCTTCTCCTGATAATAAAAAGGCCTGTCCAATAAAACTCATGATTTCGTCTGAGCCATTACCTATTACTATTTGCTGCGATTTTACTCCTAAAACACTAGCCAATTTATAACGCAGTTCTGTTATTTGACTATCCGGATAGCGATGGATATCTTGGAGGGCTTCTTTTATGGCTGCTATGGCCTTAGGTGATGGGCCCAATGGATTTTCATTTGAAGCCAGTTTAACAGGCATTGAAATCCCATATTCTGTTTGGACTTCTTTTATAGGCTTCCCTGCTGAGTAAGGTCTAAGTTGAGACAAAAACTTGGGAAGGACTATATTCATCTCTAGGCTACCAACCTTCTGGTTTTTTTCTTGAGCCGACTTATCCGTCTACGCAAAATGTTCACTATCTTTTTATCACCCTTACTTCTAGCCTCTTCTCGTTTGGCCTTTAATTCCCTTATTTTTTTCTTTAATTCACGGATTGACGCTACATCTCGTTTTTTTTCTTCCTTAATACCAAAGTAATCTTTAAGCAAGGCAACCAATTCAGCTTTATTCATTCCATGAACACCTTGAACATTAGGTATCTTTAAAGCAATTTCCCGGAGTTCCTTTATGGTTAATTTTTCTAGGGGTTTACTGGGAAGTGATGGCCCTTTTTTTTCTTCTTCTATTTCTTTTTCTTCCTCTGCCATACTTTCCTCCTTTTATAAATTTATAGCTCACTCTTCAAAAAAAGCCGTATCTCTTTAAAATGTTATTTCAAACCAATCGGCATTCACTGTTGGGGAAATTTTTATAAACTACTTTCATACAAAAGTAAACACTGTCGCCCTTTTATTTATTTTCCTTCTTTTCAGTTAAAGAGCGAAGGAAAGGAGTTATAAGGTCAACAGGAATAGGAAAAACGGTTACCGAATTATTCTCTGAGGCAATTTCTCTTAATGTTTGTAAGTAGCGCAACTGAAGGGCCACCGGATATTTTTCAATAATAGCTGCGGCTTCAGCCAATTTATTAGCGGCCTGGTATTCACCTTCAGCATTGATGATTTTTGAACGCCTTTCTCTTTCTGCTTCTGCCTGTTTGGCCATAGCCCTCTGCATCTCTTGTGGTAAGTCAATGTGTTTTATCTCTACCGTAGTTACCTTTATGCCCCAAGGGTCAGTGTGTTTATCTAGAATATCTTGAAGTTTCATGTTGATCTTTTCTCTTTCAGAAAGCAATTCATCTAATTCTGCCTCACCACACACACTTCTTAAAGTAGTTTGAGCCAATTGAGAAGTAGCATAAAGGTAGTTTTCTACTTCTATTACTGCTTTTACAGGCTCCATTACCCGAAAATAGATCACCGCATTAACCTTTACCGAGACGTTATCTCTAGTAATTACATCTTGGGGTGGCACATCTAAGGCTATTAAACGCAAGCTAATTTTTACCATCCTATCAATTACCGGAATGAGGATAATCAAACCTGGTCCTTTTGCACCAATAATGCGTCCTAGACGAAAGATTACCCCTCTTTCATATTCAGCTAATACCCTGATGGCACTGGCTAGAAATAGAACAATAAGCACTAAGATAGTAATCAAAGTATACATAGTTTCCTCCTATTTATTTTTTTCTTACTATTAATTTTAATCCCTTTACTCCGATAACTTCTGCCTTTTCTCCTGGTAAAATAGTTTGATCACTCTCAGCATTCCAGTATTCTCCGTGCACAAAAATCTTCCCCACCTCTCCAGGTCTAATACCTTCTTTGACTTCACCTATCTCTCCTATCAGGGCCTGCTCGCCAATTTTCATCCTTGTCCGTTGTGCCTTCACTACCAGAGTAATTATACCTATAAAAAATCCCGAGATTAAAGCAAGGGTAGGCCACAATACTCTCCAAGAAATTCTTAGATAACCTGGTGCTTGGTGAAAAAGCATAATTGAGCCTAAAGAATAGCAAAAAATAGCCGCTACTGTAAGTAAGCCATAACTAGTAATTTTAAGTTCTAGGATAAAAAAGATTATACCTAAAATAATAAGCAAGATGCCTGCATAATCTACAGGTAAAGTTTGGAAGGCAAAAAAGGCCAATATCAAAGAGATAGCCCCGATTACTCCGGGCAAAACAGCCCCTGGATGGGCCAGTTCAAAATATAGACCTGCCAAACCAATCATCATCAATAGATAAGCAATATTAGGATTACTCAAAATTCGCAAGATATTATAACGTAATCCACCTTTTATTTCTTTAATCTGTATGTTTTCATCAGGGATAACCATTTTTCCCACGATGGTAGACACCTTGCGCCCTTTTATTTTTTTAAGCAATTCAGGGAGTGAATCCGCCATTATATCTATTACCCTTTGTTTTAAGGCCTCACTTGCTGTCAAAGAGACACTTTTTCGAACCATTTTTTCCGCTACCTTGACATTACGCCCTCTTTTTTTGGCAATGCTTTTTACATAAGCCACCATATCATTAACTACTTTTTCTTCCATTTTTTCAGGAATCTTGGTACCTAATGTTACTGGATGAGCGGCTCCAATATTGGTGCCTGGTGCCATGGCACTAATATGGGCAGCTAAAGTAATAATTGCCCCAGCAGAAGCAGCCCTGGCTCCGCTGGGTGCAATATAAACAATTACAGGCACAGGGCTATTTAAGATTCCTTTCACAATTTGATACATAGCAGTGGCTAACCCACCTGGGGTATCCAATTGGATAATGATAAATGGGGAATTGTTTTGTTTGGCCTTTTCTAAAGTGGTAGCAATCAATTCCGATACCGCAGGTGAAATAATTTCCTCTACTTCTAACAAATATACCTCATTTGCTTGTGAGAAGTGAGGATAGAAAACAACAACCAAAATAAAAACTAAGACTAAATAGACTTTTCTAGCACTTTTTTTAATAATTTTAAGTCCTCCCAAGCCAATTTTTTACTTCCAGGATTGCGTAAAAGGTAAGCAGGGTGAAAAGTAGGAATGAGCTTAATTCCCTGCCATAAATGCACTCTGCCTCTAAGATGCGAAATAGGAATATCTTTTTGTAAAAGAGTGTGAGTAGCAATACTGCCTAAGGTGCAGATAACAGATGGTTTTATGATATTTAATTGTTTTATCAAAAAAGGCTTACATTGTTCTATTTCTTGTAATTTGGGATTGCGATTATGAGGTGGACGGCACTTGACCACATTAGTAATATAAATCTCTTCTCTGGAGAGTCCTATGGCTTTTAACATTTTAGTTAAAAGTTCTCCAGCTGCACCTACAAAGGGTTTTCCCTGTAAGTCTTCTTCATGTCCCGGGGCCTCACCCACTAATACTACTTTGGCCTCAGCTGGGCCTTCACCAAAGACAATCTTATGGCGGGTTTTCCATAATTCACATCTTTTACAATCACCTAATTCTATTTTTATTTCTTGCAATAATTGTTGTTTTGAACTTAATTTCTCCAACATTTTTCTTTGCTCAGGTAAAAGATAAACTGAATTAATACCCATTTCTTTTAACCAAGAAAGATATATTTTTAACTCCTCTAATACCTCTTTCATAAAAATGTTTTAATCCTATCCCATAAACGCCAAGCTACATCTTCTTTAGACATTAGTGGCCATTTTTCATATGCACCATTTTTATAGATTAACACAATTTTATTGGTAGTTGCCTCAAAACCAGAAACATCATTAGCCACTATCAGGTCTAAATTTTTACTCTTAAGTTTTTTCATGGCCTCTGCTAATAAATTCTGGGTCTCAGCCGCAAATCCTATTAAATATTGATGTTTTTTTTCTTTTCCTAAAATAGCTAAGATATCTGGTGTTTTTTCTAAAGATAGACTTAATTTTTCTCTTTTTTTAATTTTATGTGGATAATAAAGAGGTTTAAAATCCATCACTGCTGCCGCCATAACTACTACATCCACAGAAGGAAAATGCCTCAACACTGCCTCTAGCATGTCTTGAGTGGTAGTGACAGATAAAAAATTTACTCCATAAGGAGGCTTTAGAGAGGTAGGCCCACTAATTAAAGTTACCTTTGCTCCTCTCTGGTAAGCTGTCTTGGCTAAGGCGAAACCCATGCGACCAGAGGAGCGGTTAGTAAGAAATCGGATGGGGTCAATGGCTTCTTGGGTAGGACCAGCAGTAATTAATACCTTATAGCCTGTTAAATCTTTTTTGGAAAAAAGGGATTCTATTGCTTCCACAATGTTTTCAACGGGAGGTAATCTTCCTTGCCCCACATCCCCACAGGCTGTTTTTCCCTGAGTAGAGGCCAGTATGTGAAAACCATACTTTTTTAACTGTGCAATGTTTGCCTGAACAGTAGGATGGGCATACATTTGAGGATTCATAGAAGGAGCGATTAAGACAGGTCTTGAACATCCCAAAAAAGTACTGGTTAAAAGGTCGTCGGCTATCCCCTGGGCCAATTTTGCCAAAATATCTGCACTAGCAGGAGAAATTACTAAGGCATCAGCCCATCTGGCTAAATCTAAATGAATAATAGGATATTCAGGATAGGTTTGAAAGATATCTGTATATACCTTATTTCTACTTATAGCAGAAAAGGTTAACGGGGTAATAAATGCCTGTGCTCCTTTAGTCATAATTACTTTGACTTCTGCCCCCTTTGCCTGGAGAAGACGGATTAGATCCAGACTTCGATAAACAGCAATACTACCGGTGACCCCCAATAATATCTGTTTTCCTTGAAGGGAATTCATGCTTAATTTCTATCAGAAATAGTTTTGAAAAACAAGGTAATCAAAGTTGGAGTTTCTCTAAAGGTTAAGACTGTAGACAATACTCAAGGTATAGGTCTTAGAAACAATAGGTAGGAGAACTGGCTTCAATAAGAACCCATACTCCAAAAAGTTTTTTAACACTTTTGAAATTTTAAGGGAATCACCATCCTAAACTTTAGCTTTCCTGCCAAAAACCTTGTTTTATACCATAGATAGCCTTTACCCAATTCCTGATCTGGCATAAATACCTTAACTGGTGCATATATGATGAGTTGGAAAAGGCATCATATTTCGGGCTGCAGATACATCCTTTCCCTCTTTTAATAACCAATACCAAGCCCCAAAGGCAATTAGCCCCATGGTAGCTCCTGCAATAAAAGTTTCCTGCACCATTATTTTGTTAAAAATACCTTCTTCCGGACGGCGGGTTAAACGACTCATTACGCCTGCTTTTCCCTTTTCAAAGGCCAACGCCACATCTTGGATGCCATTTGCCACTAGATTAAGCCAAAGCAGTTGCACTGCTACTAAAGGAATTGGTAGTCCAGAAAAAGGGCAGCTTCTTTAATACTTCTTCCGCTGGTATGGTGTGCCAGGGGGACAGAGGAATTTCTTTCTTGATATCTTTGTCCTTCAATTTTTTTTAAAAAAGCATTAGAATTTATCTCAAAACTCTGGCGGCGTTAAATATAGCCATGAGGGCCACGCCTACATCAGCAAAAACAGCTTCCCACATGGTTGCCATTCCTATAACACCTAGACCAATAAAGACGCCTTTAACAATAAAAGCAAAACTAATGTTTTCCCAGACAATTTTATGAGTTTTTCTAGCTATTCTTATTGCCTCAGCCACCTTTGAAGGTGCGTCAGTCATAATAACTATATCTGCAATTTCTATCGCTGCATCAGAACCCATTGCTCCCATAGCTATGCCCACATCGGCCCTAGCAATTACTGGAGCATCATTTATCCCATCACCCACAAATGAAATCTTTTCTCCCTTTTCTGCTTCCCTGATTAATTTTTCAATGGCGTTTACCTTTTCTTCCGGTAGTAATTCAGCTAAATAGGCATCTAAAGCAAGTTTCTTCGCTACTGTTTTGGCCACCCTTTTATTATCTCCCGTTAGCATTATGATTTTTCTTATTCCTAACTTCCTTAAGGTTTGAATAGCCTCTAATGCATCTTCCTTAAGTTCATCTGCAATGATGATATACCCTGCATAAATACCATCTACAGCAACGTGAACAACGGTGCCTTCTACATCACAAATATCATGTTTAATCCCTTCTCGGTGAAGTAAAGCATCACTCCCTGCCAAAATGATTTGATTTTTCACTATTGCCTTTATGCCATGGCCTGCAACTTCTTTATAATTTTGCACTTCTAAAGGATTAATTTTTTTACTGTAGACCTCCAAAATGGATAGAGCAATGGGATGATTAGATTGAGACTCAGCCAGGGCAGCCAATTGAAGAAGTTTTTCTTTAGTAAAACCGCTTTTAGGAACAATTTGCACTACTCTAAACACACCCTTGGTCAAAGTGCCTGTTTTATCAAAGACAACGGTTTTCACCATTGTGAGGGTGTCCAAAAAGTTAGCACCCTTTACTAAAATCCCTCGCTGAGCAGCACCCCCAATACCTCCAAAGTAGCCTAAGGGGATACTGATAACCAATGCACAAGGACACGAGATAACAAGCAAAACCAAGGCTCGGTAAATCCATTCTGAGAAGCTTGCTCCAGTAATCAGAGGTGGAACTAGAGCCACAGCCAATGCTCCAAAAACTACTACAGGTGTATAATATTTAGCAAATTTTGTAATAAACTTTTCTGTTTCTGCCTTTCTACTCCTTGCCTTTTCTACTAGATTCAAAATCTTGGAGACGGAAGATTCACTAAAGCCTTTTGTTACTTTAATGGCAAGTGTCTCTGTTTTGTTAATCATACCCGCTAAAACTATATCTCCGATTTCAACTTCTTTAGGAATCGGCTCACCGGTTAAGGCAGATGTATCAACCTGTGAACTTCCTATAATAATTTCTCCATCTAAGGGGATTTTTTCTCCTGGTTTGACAACAATAATATCTCCCACCTTTACTTTTTCTGGGGATACTTTCTTTATCTCTTCACCAATCTTCAAATTGGCATAATCAGGGCGTATTTCTAAAAGGGCCTTGATAGATTGTCTTGATCGAGCCACAGCCATGTTTTGAAAAAATTCACCTATTTTAAAAAATAACATCACTCCCACTGCTTCAGGCAATTCATGGATAGAAATTGCACCTATAGTAGCTACTCCCAACAAAAAATTTTCATCAAATATCTTTCCTTTAATAATATTTCGCCCTGCTTTAGTTAAAATGTCCCATCCGCTTAAAAAGTAAGCAGAGAGAAAAATAAAATATTCGGCCAGGGAATAAAGCGTATAGTGGAGTTTGGTTTTAAAAATCATTCCAAAGATGAAGAGAATTGATGCAAGTATTATAGAAATAATTTCTTGTTTTCCATTTTTATACTTGGTAAGAGTGGAGACTCTTTGTAATTTATTTTTCACTTTAAAATTATATCAAGAGAATGTTAGAATTTCTAGAAAGGAATTTGAGACATTTCCGCAATAATTCCTATAATATAAAATTTCTCATTCCACATTTTACACCTCTACCCCATATCCTACTTCCTTAATTGCCTTTACAATCTCTTCCATGCTTACGGTCTCAGGCTTATCAAATGTGGCTTCACCTGATTTAAGATCAACCTGTACATCTTTTATACCCGCTATACTTTCTATTGCTTTTGTCACCCGTTTTACACAATGCTCACAGCTCATTCCTGTTACCTTAATTTTTGTTTTCATAATGACACCTCAAATTTATTCTTATGATATTATTTCCTTTTTACCGGTGGCACATACCGTTTCAACAATAGCGAAAGACTTACTACCGTCACTGAACTCATTGCCATAGCCAGGCCAGCCAATTCTGGTTTGAAAGTAATTCCAAAAGCAGGATATAACACACCCGCTGCCACAGGTATTAACACTGTATTATAAGCAAAAGCCCAAAACAAATTTTGCTTTATCCTACTCATAACCTTTTTGCTTAATTGCACTGCCCCTACTGCATCTATGAGGTCATCTTTTATAAGCACAATATCACCACTTTCTATGGCCACATCTGTGCCACTACCAATGGCAATGCCTACATCCGCCTGTGCTAAGGCTGGCGCATCGTTGATCCCATCGCCCACAAAGGCAACTATTTCTCCTTTTTCTTGCAATTTTTTGACTTCCTTTGCTTTATCTTGTGGTAAGATTTCTGCTAATACTCTTTTAATTCCAATTTCTTGAGCAATAGCCTGGGCTGTCCTTATATTATCTCCTGTAATCATAGCTACTTTAAGTTTCATATTCTTTAATTCTTTGATGGCCTCTTTTGTGGTTTCTTTTAATGTGTCAGCAATTGCAATAATGCCTTTTATCTCTTTTTCTATAGCACAGAGGATGACTGTTTTGCCATGTTCTTCAAGTTCCTCTATTTTTTTCTCTATTTCTTTGGGGACAGAAATATGCTTTTCAGCAAAAAGCATCCTATTGCCAATAAAAATTTCTTTTCCTTTTAATTTTGCCACCACACCTTTACCACTGAAACTTTCAAATTTTTCCATTTCCTTTAACTTAATTCCTTTTTCTTTGGCCCTTTTTACAATGGCTTTAGCCAGAGGATGTTCTGAATTTTTTTCTATACTTGCTATCCATTCAAGCAAAGTATGTTCATCAGCGCTAAGACTAATAATATTTGTTACTTCTGGTTTTCCCTTGGTTAGAGTACCAGTCTTATCAAAGATGATGGTGGTTAACTTTTCACTACGTTCTAAGGCCTCGCCCTGTTTAATGAGAATACCAAGCTCTGCCCCTCTGCCAATGCCTACAGTGACTGCAGTAGGTGTTGCTAATCCTAGGGCACAAGGGCAGGCTACAACCAAAACAGAAATAAGGCAGGTGAGGGCAAAAAGCAATGTTTGGCCAAAGAAAAAATACCACAAAATAAAAGCAAATATGGCTACGGTTAAAACCGCAGGGATAAAATAGCTTACTACCTTATCTGCTAGTCTCTGAATAGGAGGTCTTGACCCCTGTGCTTCTTCTACCAGTTTTATAATCTGTGCAAGTACTGTATCTTGTCCAATTTTTTTTGCCTTTATTCTAAGCACACCATTTTGATTTAAGGTGCCCCCTATTGCATTATCTCCTTTCTTTTTAAAAACAGGAATAGGTTCACCACTAATCATAGACTCATCTACATAACTTTCTCCTGCAACCACCTCACCATCTACAGGAATTTTTTCTCCTGGTCTAACGATAATTATCTCATCTATTTGCACATTTTCTATTGGTATCTCTATTTCTTTATTATTACGAATCACCGTGGCAATCTTTGGCTGTAAACCCATTAGTCTTTTTATGGCCTCAGATGTTTTTCCCTTTGCCTTTGTCTCTAAATACCGCCCCATTGTGAGAAATGTGGCAAGAAAGACGGCTGTTTCATAAAAAAGAAATTTATGTGGGAGTATTTTAAATGTACCTAAAAGACTTGAACCATAGGCTACACCTATACCCATAGAGTACATAACATCCATATTGAGAGTTTTGTTTTTAAGCGCTCGCCAGGCAGCTTTAAAGATAGGATGGCTAATATAAATAAAGGCTGGGGTGGCTATAATCAACATCAAATAAGACATAGGTAAAGGGAGTTTGACTGGAACATACATAAGAAACATAAGTAAAATGCCAATTGAAAAACCAATAATAATCTGTTTCTTTTTTTTCTTTAAATCTTTCTCGTGGGCAAGTTTTTCTAAATCTTCTTTTCCTTCTATCCCTAAATATTGATATCCAGCATCTTCAATGGCCTTTTTTATATCATCAATGGCTACTAATTTAGGATTATAAGTAATATAAGCCTTTTCAGCACTTAAATTGACATTTACATCTACAATCCCATCTAATTTTTTGAGAGCATTCTCAATGGTCTTAACGCACATCACACAAGTCATACCCCCAATTTTTACTGCCACCTTTTCATTTATGACCTGATAACCTAGTTCAGCAATGAGTTTTGCTAAGTCTTCAAGTTTTGCCTTAGTGGTATCATATTCAATATGGGCTGTTTCTGTACCTAGATTTACCTGCGCCTTAATCACACCAGGAAAGTGCAAAAGACTAGCCTCAATCCCCTTAACACACATCGCACAAGTCATACCTGCAATTTTTAATTCTACTTTTTTATTCATTCCATGTTTCTCTTGATACTAAGTGGCGGTCAAATAGCCGATTTTAATTTATTTTTCCCTTTGCCATTGTTTTATCTTCATCTGTAAGAGTGAAGCTCCCCGCCCACAGGGCGGGGCATCTAAAACAGTTTGTTTTCGTTATATCCTTTTCATCTAAGAAAAGAAGATTAATAAAATTCGGGTCAAAATTACATCAGAAATCAAAATAGCCAAAGAAGATGTGACTACCGCCGTAGTGGTTGCCTTTCCCACACTTTGGGTTCCCCGTTGGGTATTGAAACCAAAATAAGCTGAAATGCTGGCAATTAAAAAACCAAAGAAACTAGCTTTGATCAAGCCTGGGAAGAAATCAGCAAATTCTATAAATTGAGCCGTTATTTTTGCATACCAGCCAGCAGTGCTCATTTCCATAACTACTGCTAGGATCCCTCCACCGATAACACCTACTACATCAGCAATTACGGTGAGTAAAGGAAGACAAACGATACAGGCCAATAACTTGGGAACTACTAAATAATTCAAAGGGGGAATAGCACTTACCCTTAAGGCATCAATTTGTTGTGTGACTTTCATGGCTCCTATTTCCGCCGTGATACCTGAGCCTGATCGACTGGCCACCAAGAGGGCAGTAAGAACGGGTCCCAATTCTCTTACCATGGAAAGCCCGACAATAGCTGCTAGGTATTTTTGGGCCCCAAAACGTTGTAGGGTAACACCAGTTTGTAAGGCAAGAACAAAACCTACTGCTAAGGCTGCCGTAGAAATTAAAGGTAGGGCATCAGCACCAATGATGTAAATTTGTCTCCAGAGTTGGGAAAAGAAAAATGGTCTTTCAAATATAGCCTTTAAATTGTGGAAAATGAAAGAAATGAGGTTTTTATACATAGATTAACCTCTAAGATAGTTTAAAAGCAAGGTAGCGATTGTCATATAAATAAGAATACCTGTTATATCATTAGCAGTGGTTACAAATGGACCAGAAGCCACGGCGGGGTCCACGCCTAACTTTCGTAACAGAATAGGCATAATTGTTCCCATTAATACTGCCATGCTCATGGCACAAAACATAGCTAATCCCACCATCAAGCCCAATGTAGGTTGTTTATGCCATAAAAAAGCGATTATTCCTACTGTGCTTCCACATACTGTGGCCACTACCAAAGCTACTTTTATTTCTTTAAAAAGGTGATGTTTAAAATTATGCAAGGTAATTTTTCCTATAGCTAAACCCCGGACAGAAATGGTAGAAGACTGCAACCCAAGATTGCCACCCATACCTGTAATTACCGGGATAAAGGCAATCAGAGCAATGGCATCGGTTATGGTGTGTTTAAACAACCACATGAGGTAACCAGTAAGTAATCCCCCAAAAAGATTTGTCAGTAACCAAGGAAGTCTAATACGGGCAATTTTACCTATATTATCCCCATAAACAATTTCTTCTACATCTGTTCCAGCTAAGCGATAAAAGTCTTCAGAGGTCTCTTCTTCAATTACATCAACAATATCGTCAATGGTAATCCTTCCTAATAAAACACCATTATGGTCAACTACCGGGGCAGAAACCAAATTGTATTTTTGAAATTTTCTGGCCACTTCTTCTTGGTCTTCATCTACAAAAATAACGCCTTTCGGTTTTTCCATTAACTCTGATAGTTTTTTTTCAGGAGAAGAAAGGATGAGTTTATTAATAGACACCGTTCCCAACAATTTTTTCTCTCCATTAATGACAAAAATATTGTGAAATTCTTCTTCTGTTTCCTGGGCCAAGGTCCGTAACTGCTCTATGGCATCTTCTACTGTCATATTTGCTGGCAGCGCCCACACTTCGGCCTGCATCAAGCCACCAGCGGTTTCCTTATGATACTTAAGGAGAGACCTTACTTCAGCAGAATCCTGTGGGGGTATAGCCGCCAGAATCCTCTCTACCCTTTCTTTGGGTAAAACCCCTAAGATATCCGCAGCTTCATCTGAAGGGAGGTCCTTCACAATGTCTGTGAGGTGGTCATGGGTAATGTCCTTTAAGATTGCCCTTCTAGAACCCTCTGAGAGGTCTGCCATAACATCAGAGGCTGTTTCTAGGTCTAATAAAGAAAAAAGCTGTGCTTTTTCTTCATCTTCAGGTAGGTTATCTATTAATTCAGAAATATCTGCGGGATGAAGCTTAGTTAAAAATTTCAGGATAGATTTATAATCTCTTTTTCTCAGCCATTTCCTTAAATTTTTTTTAAGTTGGGTATATTCTAAACTATGCTCTCTAGAAAATCTTGGCATGTGAGTATGATAATCTTTCTCAATATTAATGGCAAGGTTAAAACTTGATTTTTACTAAGGCTATGCCATATTTTTATCAGTGAGAGAAGAAATAGTTCAAGAAAAAGAGATTATTGCCCATGCAGGGGAACTGCCAGAGGTGGCCTTTTATAGCAGTCTTTATTTTCTTACACAAGAACCAGAAGGGCCTCAGTTGGTTCTTACCCCAGCAGAAATTTCTTTTCTTAAAAAGGGTGTAATAGAAGGGTATAAGCGTATTATTTTGAGGGATTTGAATCCAAAAATGAAAGGAAAAACTGAATTTAGAAGTATAGAGCGAGCCATCATAAATTTTAAGAGGCTAAAGCGTTATGCCTATAAGGAAAAATTTGATATTAGTGAGATTATTCCCCAAATAGCAAAGGCGTTAGCTGTTTATATGAAGGCCGAGTTAGAGGATGTTTATTTAGAAAAACACTCATTGCGCACCGTAAATTGTGAAAAAGAAGATTGGGAATGGTTTATGAAGGAGTTACACCTTGAGAATTCTTCTCTTTTACCTAACACAGAAGCATTCTTTAAACGCACCCCCTTGTCTTTTAAAGAAACTATAGAACTCTTTAAGCAAAGGCAGGGCTAACATTGACTGAATCTATTCCCTATGCTAAAAACCAGCCGTGTTAGATTTAAGATTTGTGCGGAGAAATCTAGAAATTATCGCTACTTCTTTGAAAAAAAGGGGGAGTGATTTAAATGTTAATGAGTTTTTACAATTAGACCAAAGAAGAAGAGAAATTTTGGCCAAAGTAGAGACTTTGAGGGCTAAACGGAATCGAGTTACTAGTGAAATTCCTCAGAAGAAACACGCCCATGAAGATATTACTTCTCTCTTGCAGGAAGCCAAGACCCTCAGTAGGCAAATTGAGGCTTTAGATAAAGAATTAAAAGAAGTAGAAAGGGGGATTTATGATTTTTTGGTAAATCTTCCTAATATTCCTCACCCTTCTGTCCCTATAGGTAAAGATGAGACAGAAAATGTAGTAGTAAAATTTTGGGGAGAAAAACCTGTTTTTTCTTTTTCTCCCAAACCTCATTGGGAAATTGGGGAAAAATTAAACATCCTAGACTTTAAACGAGCAGCTAAAATTTCTGGTTCTCGGTTTGCAGTTTATAGAGGGGGAGGGGCTGCCTTAGAACGTGCCCTTATTAATTTTATGCTGGATTTACATGTTCAAGAACATGGCTATATAGAAATTTTCCCCCCTTTTTTAGTGAATGAAAAGACTATGTTTGGAACAGGTCAGTTACCTAAATTTAAAGAAGATTTATTTAAGATAGAAGGAGAGGACTATTATCTCATTCCTACGGCTGAGGTGCCAGTGACCAATCTCCACCAAGATGAAATTTTGCAAGAGTCACAGTTACCTATCAAATATGTAGCTTATTCTGCGTGTTTTAGGGCAGAAGCAGGCTCTTATGGTAGAGATGTAAGAGGTATTGTTAGACAACATCAATTTAACAAAGTAGAATTAGTGGAATTTACCACACCAGAAACTTCTTATCAGGAATTGGAGGTTCTTTTAAATCATGCTGAGGAGGTATTAAAAAGGTTGGGTCTCCATTACCGCGTGGTAGAATTGTGCACAGGGGATTTAGGTTTTGCCGCAGCTAAGACTTATGATATTGAAGTTTGGTTTCCAGGACAGGGTATTTATAAAGAAATTTCTTCTTGCAGTAATTTTGAAGATTTTCAAGCACGCCGCGCCAATATTCGCTACCGATGCAAAGGAGTTAAAGGCACAAGATTGGTGCATACCCTTAATGCCTCAGGTTTGGCTATTGGGAGAACAGTAGTAGCTATCTTAGAAACCTACCAACAACCAGATGGGAGCGTTTTAATTCCCCCAGTTTTGCGCCCTTATTTAAGTGGGAAAGAAAAGATTAAGGGTTGAAGTCTCTATTTTAATGCCATTTTCAACCATTGTCCTGTGTAAGAGTGAGGATGATGAGTGATTTCTTCTGGTGTTCCTTGGAAAATCACCATCCCACCTTTTTCACCGCCTTCTGGGCCTAAGTCAATGATATAATCCGATGCTGCTATAAGGTCTAAATTGTGTTCAATGACTATTATGGTGTTTCCCTTTTCTACTAGTTTATGCAGTACTTTAATAAGTTTTTCTATGTCAAGTCTATGAAGCCCTGTGGTAGGTTCATCCAGTATATAGAGGGTTTTTCCCTGTGTGCCTATGCATAGTTCGGTAGCCAGTTTGATGCGTTGGGCCTCTCCTCCGGAGAGGGTAGGACTAGGCTGACCAAGAGTAAGATAGCCTAAACCCATTTCTTTTAAGATTTCCAATGGACGTCTGATAATGGATATAGGAGCAAAAAAATCTACTGCTTCTGTGATGGTCATATTTAATACCTGAGCAATATTTTTACCCTTGTAAGTGATGGAAAGAGTTTCTTCGTTAAATCGCATACCATTACATACTTCGCAATCTACATAGACATCTGGCAAGAAGCTCATTTCTACTCTTACTTTGCCTTGTCCCTTACAGTGTTCACATCGGCCACCTACTACATTAAAAGAAAAACGACCAGGTTTATATCCTCTGGCCCTGGCCTCTGGCACTTGAGAAAAAAGGTGGCGAATATGGTCTAAAAAGCCCACATAAGTAGCAGGTGTAGAACGAGGAGTTTTTCCAATGGGACTGTGGTCTACTACTAAAACTCTATCTAAGGCATTCCAACCTATTATATCATCATGATTTTGGGGAGGGGTCGTTTTTTGGAGCCGGGCCTTAACTCCTTTATAAATTACCTCCATCACCAAACTACTTTTTCCTGCTCCAGAAACACCAGTTACACAAATCAATCTGCCTAGAGGAATATCTACATCAATATTTTTTAAATTAAAAGCTCGTGCTCCCTTAATATGTAACCAATTTTTGCTGGTTGGTTGGGGAATAGAGAGAGAAAGAGGTTTTTTAAAATATTGGCCGGTAATAGAAGCGGGGTTTGTTTTTATTTCATCTGGTGTGCCAGCAGCTATTACCTTCCCTCCCATTTTTCCTGCTCCTGGTCCCAGGTCAATCACAAAATCAGCAGCTTCAATGGTAGCTGGGTCATGTTCCACTACGATCACGGTATTTCCTCGGTCTCGCAGTGCTTTTAATACTTTAATTAACAAGGCATTATCTCTAGGATGAAGCCCAATAGTAGGTTCATCTAAAATATAACAGACCCCACGTAAGTTAGAACCCAACTGGGCAGCTAGCCGCAAGCGTTGGGCCTCTCCCCCAGAAAGGGTGTGACCACCTCTATTTAAAGAAAGATAGTCTAAGCCCACTTTTTTCAAAAATTTAAGTCGGGTGTAGATTTCAGGGAATATTGCCTTGGCAATGGCCTTTTGGCGGACATTTAACTTAAGTTTAGACAAAACTTCTAAAACAGCCTCAATGTTTAATCCTTCTATTTCTGCAATGTTATAATTGGATATTTTCACAGAAAGGGCTATTTTATTGAGTCTTTTCCCCTGGCATTGGGGACAAATTTCATTATCTACTTCACCTAACCCATCACAAAAAGGGCATTTCCCTAAACTAGTATTAAATGAAAAAAGTCTTGGGTCTAAAGGAGGTAGTCCTATTTGGCAAAATGGACAAAACAGTCGTTCACTAAAAAAAATTATATCGTCTTTAGTCATAACACTGAGAACCCCTCTACCTTCCTTCAAGGCCAAAGCAACCAACGCTTGGAGTTCATTTGCTTTTTGAATTTTTGGGATATAGTGGGCAATGACAATATCTATATCATGGGACTGATAACGGCTAAGTTTGGGTATTTTTGAGGTCAAGTGAATAATTTTCCCATCTACTCTCAGTTCTTTATAGCCTTTTTTAAAGGCTTCTTTAAAGACTTCTTGGTGCCAGCCTTTTTTTTGCCTGACTTTAGGAGCAAGGATAGTCACCTCTTTTTCTTGCCATCTATTTAAAATAGCCTCTGTAATTTCAGTTGGAGTGGAGGGGTGCACAGGCCGACCACATTGGGGGCAATATTGTTCCCCTGCTTTCGCATAAAAAAGCCGAAGAAAGTGGTCAATTTCAGTGACTGTGGCCACGGTTGAGCGCCTGCTAAAAATACTGGTGCGCTGACTTATAGCTACCGTAGGAGGGATGCCTTTTAAAACATCTATGTCAGGCTTGGCTAAGACTTGTAAATATTGACGCACATAAGTAGGGAGACTTTCAATATAGCGCCTCTGCCCTTCAGTAAAAAGGATATCAAAGGCCAGAGTAGTTTTTCCTGAACCACTGATTCCAGTAATTACTATAAATTTATCCCTAGGGATACACAGGTCAATATTTTTTAAATTGTGCTCTCTAGCCCCACGAAGGATAATGTTGGACATAGCTTATCTATTATACAATAAGTTTATGAA
>Ga0209410_1000306_pt1 | contig 22074 bp, 27 predicted proteins | sample Mar14436cmmetaG_FD_184135 | JGI IMG/M metagenome (GOLD analysis project Ga0209410, IMG submission 184135) | Marine hydrothermal vent microbial communities from Guaymas Basin, Gulf of California to study Microbial Dark Matter (Phase II) - Marker... ... | reverse complement strand
AATTTAAGGAGGCTATATGAATGCAGAGGTTGAAAAGAGGAGATTTTATGTCCAACGCAAGTTTTGTCGTTTTTGTGCCGATCCAAATCTAAAGATCTCTTACAAAGATGTGAAGACATTAAGGCAATTTATCACAGAACGAGGGAAGATCATTCCTAGGAGGATGTCAGGAAACTGTGCAAGACACCAAAGGGAGATCACCTTGGCCATTAAAAGGGCAAGACACTTGGCCTTGTTGCCTTATACCACTGTAGGTCACGAATAATGATGAGGCTTATCTTAAGAGAGGATATCCCCTCTTTGGGGCAGGCAGGGGATGTAGTAGAGGTGGCAGATGGCTATGCCAGAAACTACCTCATACCCAAAAAAAAGGCCATTCTTGCTACCACTGATAATATCAAGGCACTAGAGCACCAAAGGCAATTGATTATTAAAAGAAGGGAAAGAGAGAAGAAAGACGCAGAAAATTTGGCCAAGAGGATAGAGAATACTGTGTGTGAGATCAAGAAAAGGGCAGGCGAAGGTGGGAAGATCTTTGGCTCTGTTACGTCTGCAGAGATTGCCTTGGCCTTAGAGGAAAAGGGCATACCAATAGACAAAAAGAAGATTATTTTAGAGGAGCCTATTAAGCAAATAGGGGATTATGAGGTACTGGTCAAGTTTTATCCAGAGATAAAGGCATATTTAAAGGTAAAAGTTATAAAGGAATGAAAATCGGATTGGCTACCCCCATTGAGGGTATCTACCAAAAGGTACTCCCCCAAAATATAGAGGCCGAACAATCGGTCTTGGGCGGCATCCTAATTGATAATGAGGCATTGCCCAAGGTCTTAGAGATTATTGAACCAAATGATTTCTATCGAGACAATCATAAAAAGATCTTTTTGGCATTTTTAGAATTATTTGAAAATAATATCCCCTTAGATATTATTACAGTCACAGAGCTTCTTCAAAAAAAGGGGGAATTGACAAATGTTGGAGGCGCAACATACCTAGCAAGCCTAGTAGACTCAGTCCCAACCACTGCAAATATTACACATTATGCAAAGATCATAAAGGAAAAATCTATCTTACGCAGTCTTATTGCAAAGGCTACAGATATTGTAAACCTGGGTTTTGAGGCCAGTGAAGATGTAGCAGAGATCTTAGATAAGGCCGAAGAGGCCATCTTTTCCATTACACAACAACGCATTCAAACATCTTATTATTCTATAAAGGAGATCATTAAACAGACATTTGAGACCATCGAAGAGCTTTCTTCAAAGAGGGATTCAGTTACAGGTATACCAACAGGGTTTATAGACTTTGATCGCCTAACTGCGGGTTTGCAGCCATCAGATTTGATAATAATTGCAGGCCGCCCTGTTATGGGAAAGACCTCATTTACCTTAAATATAGCACAGCATGCAGCTATACGCGCCGGTGTACCTGTTGGTTTCTTTTCTCTAGAGATGTCTAAAGAGCAACTGGCCTTACGTATGCTTTGTGCTGAGGCAAGGATAAATAGTCAAAAAATTCGCTCCGGTTTTCTTTCAGAGCGTGACTGGCTTAGGCTTACTGATGCAGCGGCTACCCTTTCTGAGGCACCAATCTTTATTGATGATACCCCGGCCTTATCTGTTTTAGAGATAAGGGCAAAGGCCAGAAGATTGAAATCAGAGCACAATATTGGGTTAATCATTGTTGATTATCTTCAACTTATGAAGGGAAAGGGGAGGGTAGATACAAGGGAACGTGAGATATCAGAGATATCCCGCTCACTGAAGGCATTGGCAAAGGAGCTTAATATACCTGTAGTGGCAGTTTCTCAATTGAACAGGCGTGTGGAGGAGCGTGAAAATAAGAGGCCGAGGCTAGCAGACCTCAGGGAGTCAGGGGCAATTGAGCAGGATGCGGACCTTATTGTATTTATTTATAGAGATGAGGTATATAATGAAGATACACCAGATAAGGGGATTGCAGAGATTATCATAGGCAAACAGAGGAGTGGGCCAACAGGGGTGGTTAAGCTGGCATTTTTAGACAAGTATACCCGTTTTGAAAATCTATTGACAAGTGAGAACGGTGTTTAATGTTGATAAAAAAGGGGATGTATATAAATTTTCTGGTGAGATAGATATTTATGATTTAGAGGAATTTCATCGTGTTCTAAATGAATTGTTGCCTAAGGAGACAATCCTCCTCGATTTTAAAGAAGTGGTCAGCATGGATACAGCCGCCCTTCAACTTTTGGTTTCATTTAGAAAGTCACTACCAAAAAAAAGTACATTTAAAATCATAGGCCTTCATCCATCCCTAGAAAAGATCCTAACAATTTCAGGATTGGGTCGATATTTAATCTAGATGCAACCCAAGCGTATCCTTATTGTAGATGATTCCCCTACACTAAGGGCATCTCTTCGCCTCTGTTTAGAAGGTGCAGGCTATGAAGTAATTGAGGCAGAGAATGGCATCGATGGACTTAGAAAACTGAATAACCTCAAGAGGGAGGGGTCACGTGTATCTTTAATTATTTCAGACATTATTATGCCCAAAATGGATGGTATCACCTTTGTTAAGGAGGTCAAAAAGACCCCATTTTGTTATACACCTATTATAATCCTTACTACTGAACGGGATGAAACAAAAAGGCAAGAGGGAAGAGAGGCAGGTGCTGCGGGTTGGTTGGTTAAGCCCTTTAAGCCACAACAACTGTTGTGGACAATAAAGAAGTTTATAAGATGAAAAAGTCTGAACTTTTGGACACATATTTTGCTGAGGCAGAAGAGTTATTGAATACAATAGAAAATCAATTATTGGCCTTGGAGTCTAACCCTGAGGCCTCTGAACCAATCCAAGAGATGTTTCGTTCTGCCCATAGCCTAAAAAGTGCCTCGGCCATGATGGGTTTTATGTACACCAGTAAGTTTAGCCACAGCTTAGAAGAGGTCTTTGACAGACTCCGCAAGGGAGAACTCCCTGTAACCAAAAACTTGATTTCTCTCCTTTTGAATTCTGTTGACTTTTTAAGAATGATGCACAGTAATATCACCTCTGGCAAACCTGAGTGTAAGGCAGAAGAGATATCAGAGATGCAAGCAAAATTAAAACGTTTTTTGAGTGAAGTCAGTGAGGAAGAGCCGACCAAAAAGTTCTTCATTGAACCGGAGAGACCAAGTGATTCATTTTTTGAGATCTCCATGAAATTCAGAGACGATATATTTAATAAAGGACAAGACCCTCTAATGCTGTTGTTAGAATTAGATGAATTGGGTGAGATAATAAAGGTTGTTTCTGATATCTCTCGATTGCCAGATTTTGATAATATAGATATGTACAAACTATATATATCCTGGCGCTTGGTGCTTAAGACCCGCGAGCATCTTTCTAAGATAGAGGATGTCTTTATCTTTACAAGGGATGAAAATGACATTGAGATAAAAGACATTACAAGGCAATTTAGGGAGGGGGTAAATCTTAAGGATGCAGATAAATTCATTGGGGAGTTGTTGCTAGAGCAAGGGATTATCTCAGAGGAAGATATCCAAAGTGTAATAAAAGAACAAAAAAAGACAGGTAAAGTTCTAGTAGAGAAGGGGATAGTAGACAAATCAGAGGTAGAAAAAATAGCAGAATATCAAAAAAAGGCGCGACTTGTCCATCGTCGTTCCACAATACGGATAGACCTTGAGAAGGTAGATAAGGTTGTAGGTCTAGTTGAGGAAATGGCTATTGCCTTAATGCAGATAGGAGAGATAACAAGTGAGATGGAGCCATCTGCAAAGAGAAGATTTGAGATAATGTTAAAGGGCCTTTATAAGATATGCCACCAATTAGAAGAACAGGTAATGAAAATGCGTATGTTCCCCTTAGAAGGCACCTTTTATCGCCTCCAACGCCAAATACGTGATCTGGCATATGAACAAAAAAAGCAGATTCGTGTGGTTATATCAGGGGAAGATACAGAACTTGATAAGGAGGTAATTGAGATTATAAGTGATCCACTCAAGCACCTGGTACGGAATGCAGTAGACCATGGAATAGAACTGCCAAGTGAGAGGGAATGCCTTGGCAAGCCAAGGGAAGGTACTATATGGCTTAAGGGTTATCAGAGAGAGGGGAGGATCTATATAGAGATAAAAGATGATGGTAGGGGCATTGATAAAGAGGCTGTCTTGAAAAAGGCAATTGAGCAAGGAATTGTAAAGCCTGACCCTACCCTTTCTGATGAAGAAGTATACGAATTGATGTTTCATCCCCTTATATCAACGGCAAAGCATGTTACAAGTGTCTCTGGCAGGGGGGTGGGTCTAGATGTGGTTAAGCATAATATTACAAAGGCTGGTGGTAGGATAAAGGTCCTTTCAGAGGTGGGAAGGGGTACAACCTTTGTTATCGAGCTACCACTGACCTTGGCCATTATTGAAGGCACCATTATAAGGGCCAATGGAGAGGTCTTTACAATCCCTATGAATTTTATTGTTGAATTCTTTAAGCCACTTCCTCATCACATAAGGACCATTGAAGAACATGGGGAACTGGTAAATGTGCGGGGGGAATTTTTGCCCCTGATAAGGCTAAATAAGGTCTTTATGCTTGGAAATGGATCCCATGAACCAAAATTGGTAGCCATCCTTAAGGGAAATAAAAAATTTGGTGTAGTAATTGATGAGGTATTGGGAGAACAGAGGGTATTGATAAAGAGCCTTAAAGAAAACCTTTTTAATCCTAAGGGCATAGCTGGTGCTACTGTTTTGGGGGATGGTTCTGTTTCATTGGTCATAGACGTTACAGGGCTTGAAGAATTGGCCTTTGGCTAGGAGGTTTATTATGAGAAATTTTATTGTGTCTTTTATCATTTTTATCCTCCCTGCCCTTGTTTGGGCCGGGCCTGTTTATGTAGGCTCTAAGGTATGTCAGGAATGCCATGAATTTGAATACAAAAACTTCATGCGCTATGCAAAGAAGGCAAGGTCATATGAGAAGATACTTCGATTAAAAAAGGGACTAAAGAGGGATGAATTTCAAAAATGTTTGCAATGCCATACCACAGGTTATGGAAGAGCTGGTGGTTTTGTTAGTGTTGAAAAGACACCAGATTTGAGGTATCCCGGGTGTGAGGTCTGTCATGGCCCTGGCAGTAAGCATATAAAATCTCAGTCTTCAAGGGATATCAAAAGTCCAACCCTTAAAGATTGCGCAGCTTGTCATATACATGAAAGGATAGAGGCCTTTGAATATAGACCCATGCTTTATGGGGGTGCCCATTGAGGAGGTGAGCCATGTTGCATTTAATGAGAAGATACCTAAGGGCAAAGATCCTATTAGCCTTAATTGTATTGGTAACATTTATTATGGGCATTGTTATCTATGTCAATATCCACAGTCAGGAGAGGTCTTTGTTTAAAAAGGCCCATGAATTCAGTTCAGATATTGCTAGACTTACATATGCAGGCATAAAAAGGCCCATGGCCAGGGGAAATAGTGAAATGGTAGAAGAACAATTAAAGCACATAAAGGATAGTATGGAGGGTGTAGAGGTCTATATCTGTGATTTTGATAAGAAGATCATCTATGCCAGCCAGCCAGAGGCCATCAACCATCCTATCTCTGAATTTATCTTCAATGAGGAGGCCAGAAAGTATTTAGAAGAGATGCTTGAGACTGGCCATGCACCGTCTGTGGCCTTTGAGGAAAAGATGAGTAAAAAACCCAGCCTTGCAGTATTTTTACCCATTTTTAATGAAAAGGGGTGCTATCACTGTCATGGCACTTCAAGAAAGGTCTTGGGGGGACTCATTGTCAAACAGTCTATTACTGGCATCTATGATACAATCAACAGTCTGAGAAATCATAACGTTTTGATTGGCATTGGTGGTATTTTAGGCCTGATTTGCCTTGGTTATTTCTTTTCTGTAAAGTGGATTTCTAGGCCTACCAGGGAACTAGCTGAAAAGACGGCCCGGATTGCCGAAGGTGACTTCTCTGTCTCTATGACTACAGACAGGGAGGACTCTATTGGTATCTTAATAAAAAATTTCAATATTATGACAAAAAAGATAAAGGATCAAATTGAGTATGCCAATAGTTTAAAGTTTAGCATACCTGAGCCCTTCTTTATCACAGACCCTGATTTTACCATTACTTACATGAATGAGGCATTGGAGAGGTTGATTGGACATCCCAGATCAGAGGTGGAGGGGAAGAAGAAGTGCTATGAGATAGTCAATAGCGACCTCTGTGAAGCCGATTGCTTTTTTAAAAAGGCCGTAAAAAGTGGTGGGGTTATCATGGGCAGGAGGGGCAATGTAAAGAGGGATGGTAGAGATATCCCTGTGATTATTAGTGGGGCCCCCCTTAAGGACTCTACAGGCAGGATATGGGGTGGTTTCCATTTCTTAAGGGATATTAGTATGGAAGTGGAGGCAGAAAAGGCTATAAAGGAGGCCGCTGCCAAAGAAGAGGCACAAAGAATCTACTTAGAAAGAAGGGTAAAAAAGCTGGCTGACCTCTTTGCCAAGATAGCACAAGGGGACCTAACAGGGCGTGCAGAGATGGAGGGCAAAGGGGATATGATGGATAAGTTGACCCACCATATTAATGAGATGTTAGATAACATATCCAAGATAATTGAGCAGGCAAAAGAAGAGGCCTTGTTAGTAGCTGAAAGGGCATCAGAGATCTCTGCCAATAATCAAGACCTCTCTAAACGTACACAAAAACAGGCAGTCTCTGTTGAGGAGGTAAGTGCAGCCATACAAGAAATGACGGCTATTATAAATCAGAATGCAAAAAATACGGCCAAGGTCAATGAGTTGGCAAGGTTGGCCGTAAACGCAGCCAAAGAAGGTGGCAAAATAGCCATGGATGCCATATCCTCTATGGAGCGGATTGAAAAGATGAGCAACAGGATTGCTGAGATCATCAATCTTGTCAATGAGATTACATTCCAGACCAAGCTTCTTTCTTTGAATGCCTCTGTTGAGGCAGCAAGGGCAGGTGAACAAGGCAAAGGTTTTGCTGTTATTGCCTCAGAGATAAAGGAGTTGGCTATTAGGAGTACAGAATCTGCTCAGGACATCCAGTCCCTCCTCCAAGAGAGTACAGCCAAGGTTAGTGAGGGGATAAATTTTGTTAATACTACATCTGAAAATCTGCAAAAAATTATTAATCATATCACCAAGGTATCAGAACTTATCGCAGAAATTGCCATGGCAAGCAAGCAACAGACCAAAGAGATTGAACATATAAATGAAACTGTGACAGAGATAAACAAGGTGATACAGCAAAATGCAGCCTTTGTTGAGGAGCTTACATCGGCCAGTGAAAGATTGTCAAATGAGGCAGATGTCCTATTGGAATTGACTCGAGGATTTATTACATCTGAGACATCAAGCACTGAGGTAAAAGAAAGGGAATTTTTGGCAGATCATTTGATAAAAAAGGCTGGGCTTAAAGAGGTAGCCGATAGCCCCCGTGACCTAGACTCAGGAGAAAAGTTTGAGGAGTTCTAAAAATGGAAGAGGAAAAAGGTCAAAATCAGCTAGAGGGCTACTACCTCACCTTTCGTTTGGCGAATGAGGTATATGCAATAAATGCAATCAAAGTAAGGGAAATAACCAGGTATCAAAAGGTTACCCGTGTACCCAGGCTTTCCCCTGTGATAAAGGGTATAATTAACCTCCGTGGGACAATCCTTCCCATCTTTGATTTAAGGGTTAAATTTGATTTAGATACCGAGGTAGAAGACACTAAGGCCATGGTTATCGTAGTAGAGATACTTGGGAGGCTTATGGGGGTATTAGTAGATGATGTTATTGATGTGATTTATCTGGATGATTCAAGTCTCCAGGCCACTCCCTCATTGAGTCCCAAGATTAAGGCAGATTTTATAAAGGCCTTTGGTAAAAAGAATGATGATTTAATCATTTTATTAGATATGGATAAAATCTTGAGCTTAGAGGAATTAGAAGAAATAGATGCTGTAAATGAAGCATAGTTTTGATATCACAGATAATGAGTTTGAACTCTTAAAGGGCCTTATTTACAATCAGACAGGTATTTGTCTTGATGATTGTAAAAAGGCCTTTTTGGCCTCCCGCCTAAAAAAGAGGCTGGCCTCCCTCCATTTCAATTCCTTTAGGGAATATTACAACTACTTAATTGGGCATCCAAGAGGTCAAAAAGAGATGATGCAGATGATAAGTTTGATCACTACAGGAAAAACAGAATTTTTTAGGGAGGAGGAACACTTTAAATTCCTGACTACAAATGTATTTCCTTATTTCCTTAAAAGGACAATAGCCAATCAAAGGAGGCCTGAGCTCTATATATGGAGTGCTGGCTGTTCTACTGGTGAAGAGGCATATTCCTTGGCTATGGTGACAAATGATTTCTTTAATGTTTATCCTTATTGGCAAATTGAGATACTGGCTACTGATATTGATATAGAGGCCTTAAATAAGGCAAAGGCAGGTATCTATACAGAAAAGGAGATATCATCCTTACCCCTTACCTATCGTAAGAGATATTTTCACAAAATTGAGCCCCAAAAATTTAAGGCTAATGATACCTTAAGAAGATTAATTACATTTAAATACCTCAATTTATCTACAGCCCCATTTTATTTTGGGAGGAAGTTTGATGTGATTTTTTGCCGGAATGTCATTATTTATCTCCATCCAGAGATAAAGAAAAAGATAATCCAAGGTTTTTATACTACACTGGCTGATGATGGCTTTCTCTTTTTAGGTCACTCTGAATCCTTACTAAGCTTAGATAGGGGCCTTTTTTCATTAGTTACTCCTAGTATTTACCAAAAGGCTTCCTTAGGTATAAGTTCAAATGCAAGACTATAGATGTATAAATTATTTAGTTCAAGGTACAAAAGGCAGGTAATTGTTATAGGGGCTGGGGAATACTATACCTCCAATAAGGGGGATATTATCTCAACAGTAGTAGGTTCTTGCATCTGTACATGCCTTTATGACCCTGTTCATTTAATAGGGGGGGTTAATCACTTTATGCTGCCAGCTGCTATTAAGCCTAGTGAGATCTTGACTACAGAACCTGGTCGTTATGGTATATATGCTATGGAGCTCCTTATAGGTGAGATTATAAAATTGGGGGGTGAGAGGCAATACCTCAAGGCAAAGGTCTTTGGGGGAGGGGAGCTTTTACATTATCGATTTTCACACAACAACAATATACCCAAATTTAATATTGAATTTATAAATAATTTCCTTAAAATGGAGCAGATCCCCATTGTCAATCAAGATGTGGGAGGAAATTTTGGTCGTAAATTGTATTTCTTTAGTGATACAGGAAAGGTCTATGTGAAAAAGCTAGTTCCTCAACAATATAAAGGACTTAAGGATATAGAGGAGAGATATACAGCAAGGTTATTTAGGATTAAGGAGAAATGCAAAGGCCTGTTATCCTAATTATTGATGATAGTAAGTTAATAGCTGAGTTTTGCCGTCAAATCCTCAATCCAAGGGGATTTCATGTAATTTGGTCCCCAGATGGACTAAAGGGACTGGAGGAGGCAAAGAGGACAAATCCAGATTTAATCCTCTTAGATGTTATTATGCCTAATTTTGATGGTTATAAGACACTTCAAAAATTAAAACAGACAGAGACTACATCGGATATCCCAGTTATTATGCTTAGCTCTATGGCAGAGGCAGTAGATAAGATTAAGGGATTGGAGTTAGGGGCCGTGGATTACATTACAAAACCATTTGATGCAGGGGAACTGATTGCCAGGGTCAATACGCAACTGCGGTTAAAAAGGCTTCACGATGAGCTGATGGAGAAGACAAGAAAATTGAGCAAAATGGCTGATAGGAATGGACTGACAGATCTATACAACCATAGGTTTTTTCAAGAAAAATTGAGTGAAGAATTTGCTAGGGCAAAAAGATATGGTCTTCCTTTATCGAACATCTTAATGGATATAGACCACTTCAAGAAGATAAATGATACCTATGGCCACCTTGTGGGCGATGTTATCCTTAAGGGGATAGGCTCCATGCTCAAGGGGTCAACACGCAAGGGTGTTGATATACCAGCCCGCTATGGGGGTGAGGAATTTGCTGTTATTTTGCCTCATACAGAGCTTTCTAGGGCAATTAAGGTGGCTGAGAGGTTAAGGAAGGCAGTGGCCAAGCACCCCTTTAGGACCCCTAGTGGGCAAATATCCATTACCATGAGTTTTGGGGTAGCGGCCATACCCCACCCTGAGATTAATGACAAACAGACACTGCTTAAGGCATCTGATGAGGCACTATACAGGGCAAAGGAAAATGGCAGAAACAGGGTTGAGGCATATCTATAACTCTATTTCAGCAATTCATGGGCAACAAAGGAATCCGTTATAAGCACATTAAAATAGCCACCCTTTAAGGCGGCCCTGATGGCCTCAACCTTTTCCTCTCCACCAGCAACGGCTATTACCCATTTTCCCTCTGTCTTTGCCATTTCTCTAAGCCTTGAGAGGCTTACACCAACCACCCTCCTTGCAAGGTCTTTTAAATCCCCCTCTGCTACCTCCAGTAGGGGCTCACCATCCTCATATATTGGGGCCATGTTTATCTCTGCCACTACCCCCCTCTCTTTTAGTACCTCAGGTGTTATCCCACCATGTAAGTAGGCCAACTGTGCAAAACCAGGGGTCTCAAGCTCAATTGAGCCAATACCTACTAAAAATATATCTACATCCTGGCTTTTTTCATAAATTTCCTTCACTTCAGGGATTTTTAGGTATTCCTTCTCATATTCCTCCTTGCTTGAAACAGGTATAGAAGGAAGATTAAAGGCTGCTGCATCTGGATATTTTGCCACCATCTGTTCTACTAGGACATTGGATGAAAGCCCTGCTACCTTCATCATAGGGGTAATAGATAGTGGATAAATCTTGAGTTTGGAGAATCTACCTGGCTGAAGATTAGAAATGAGGCTTGCAATCGTCCGTCCACATCCCAAACCTATGCTTGCCCCATCCTTGGCCACCTGTTCAAAGTACATTGCCCCCTCCTTGGCAAGGACCTTTAAGACCCTGTCAAAGCTCTTGCCATCTGGCACAACTACCCTAATATCCCTCAAGACCTTATATCTGTCCTTAATTGCCCTTTCTAAATCAAGTTCCCTGGGGATCTCAAATTTGAGCTCCTTAACAATAATGTCCATAACCTTTGGAAGTGTTGTATACTCCATATCAGATAGGGAGAGGCGATGGGGCTGGAATGGGCCATGACTCCTCATATAATTTGCCATTTCATTGGCCTTTCTCCTTGCCTCATCAAAGCTTGGGTCATCAAACATATCCCTAGGGCCTATCAACCTTCCATTAGAGATCTGAAATCCGGCGGCAATTACCCTAGGTGGGCCATCAAACCTTGCTGGATTTGCCTCATCAAACCTAACAGGCATAAGTGGCCCATTGTGGGAGCCCCTCATCCAGCCCTCCACAAGGTGGGGGAAGGAAAATGGCTCTAAGATCTCCCCTATGGCAGGAAACCCACTTTGAGACCTGACAATAAGCACTGGGTCGTCTTTGCCTACATACTTTCCTGCCATAAGCCCCAATTTTTGTGTAGAGGCAACTGCCACAATATCATTACTGCCCTTTTTATAAATGCTCTGGATTACATACTTTCCTGTAGCCCCTATAAGGGCAAGCAGGTCATACATATCCTCTGGGCACGAAAGTGTATACCTCTTGTCCTCATAGACATCCAAGACCTGGAATGTAAAGCCCTTATGCATAGCAGGGTCTATTACTAGACCTATGGTATTAAATGGGTCTGCAAATATCTTAAATAAGGGAAGATTCCATGCCCCTGGGGATGTCTTATCTGCCATAAATATTATGACAGGCTCACTCTTTCTCTCCTCAAATTCCATCTCTGCAAACCCAGGGCCCATACCACGTATATTCCCTGAGAAGGCATCTGAGAGTAGATCCTGGCCTGCACCATATAGTTTTAGCTCCTTTGCAAGCTCTGTGCATTTGACAAATGTATCCCATGCTAGGCCATGGATCTCATCATCCTCTGTACCCCTATCATGGGTCATTATAAGCTCCAAATCATCACCACACCTTGTTACATAATAGTCAATTATAATGTCCTTTTCCTTGGCATCAGAAAGCGATTCCTTGGCTGCCTCTAAAATCTTTGGGTGAGAGCTTGAATGCCCTACATATCCACCGATATCTGCCTTTATAACCGATAATGTTACCTTCATTGTACCCTCCTTTTCTAATTGACAAATATTTTAAACCATTATAAAAGAAAAACCAAATCATTACAACATAAAAATTATGAAGATTATAAGGCCATATTTTATTATTGAGGACTCTATTGATGGTGAGGAGATACTCAGGAGGATAGAGAGGGCTGGAAGGACTGCCTATAAGAGTGAGCACAAGATAACACCTGATTCAGCAAAGAAATTTGTCAAGATGATCTTGGATCTAGGGCATGAATCGGTAATCGAACACGAAAAGGTCACAGTGAGGGTAATCTGTGACAGGGGAATAAGCCATGAGATAGTCCGCCATAGGATTGCCAGCTATACACAGGAGTCAACAAGGTTCTGCAATTATAGCAAAGGGAGATTTGGAAGCGAGATTACTGTAATAAAACCATGCTTTTGGGATGAGGGCTCAAAGGAGTACAAGATCTGGAGAGATGCCATGGAAAATGCGGAAAGGGCGTATATGGAGCTAATCAAATTGGGTGCCAAGCCAGAGGAGGCAAGGAGCGTCTTGCCAAATTCCCTAAAGACAGAGATTGTAATCACCATGAACCTAAGGGAGTGGCGTCACTTCTTTAAACTGCGCACAAGCAAAAGGGCCCACCCACAGATGAGGGAAGTTGCTACCTCCCTCCTTCAGGCATTCAAAGAGAGGATCCCCGTTATATTTGACGATATTGGTGATTAAGACAATTTGGCAAAAGCTAAAGGATGGACACCAAAACAAGGCAATAGATTTGGCCCTAAGGTATTTCTCAAAGGAATTCAATGACCCAGAGCTTTACTTAGAGTGGGGAGAGCTCTTTGAGACCTTAGGGCTGGCAAAAAAGGCAATAGAAAGTTATAATCTGGCCCTGCGCCTTTCCCCAAAAGAGCCACGTTACCTAAGGCCACTAGCCATACTACTTTATGAAGTTGGACATTTGGAAAAATCGCTTCATATCTTTAAAAAACTGATCACCTTAATGCCAGGGGATAAAGAGATAGAGGATTATTATGTCAAAAACCTTGAAGAATTGGGATTTAATGGGGCAATTGAAAAGATAAGGAAGAAAAGCCCAAAAATTTCCCCTTACCGCTATTTCCCACCTACAATAGGGAGGGCAGATACAGATGTGTTCTTGAGACTCTTTTCTGGACGTAAGGTGGGATTTGGTGAGCTTATTTTAGAAGAAAAGACATACCTGCCCAAGATTGTTCACAGAGAAAGGCCCCTTAAACATGAGCAGATAGAGGAACACATCTTAGGGAAGACCACCATCTTCTTCTATCCCCTGCGTGAAGATGTTAAGGTAAAGACAGGCATTATCTCTATGAAAATCCCTAAAAGGGACAGGGTAAACTATGCCCGCCAGCCATCCTTTTTGGCATTAAAGAAGGAAAGATTAGAGGAATATGCCATTAAGGTAAGGGATACAATAACCAGAAAGTTTGGTTTGCCTGCCTATCTTGAGCGAATAAATCCATTTAGCTACAGATTATGGTTCTTCTTAGAGGAATTCATCCATCTACTGCAGGTTAAGCGTTTCTTAGAGGAATTGATCCAGGGGCTTCCCTATCCTGAGTTTGGCCTAAGTATAGGCCCTCTTTTGCCTACTGTGCCTATAGGGGTTGGCTGGAGGGAGCAGTCCATCCTTTTGCCATTGGGGATAGATAGGGCAAGGGGGGAGAGGAGCCTATTTTTAGATAAAGGCGGTGAACCCTACCCAGAGCAGTTAAAATTTATTAAAAAGATAGAAGAAATAAGCATTTCAGACATTAAGGACTTTATAAAAAGTGGGGCAAAGAGGATAGCACCAAAGGTAGGTGAGGACGAAATCACAAAGTTGCGTAAGTCCTGTCCTGTTTTAGATATGATAATTAAAAAGGCAGAGGCAGGCAGGTTCCTTAGGCATCAAGAAAAGATTGTTCTATTTTATACATTGGGTCTAATGGACTCTACTGGGAGGCTCCTCCATAGGGTACTCTATCCTACCCCAGATTATAGATACCAAAAGGTAAAGAGGATTTTAAAGGGGATAAAACCAAATCCCATAAGCTGTTTAAAGATAAGGGAGCTTCTGCCTGAATTGACTACAGGCCTTGAATGTAACTGTATCTTTGACCTCAGAGATGGGCGTTATCCCTCACCCCTCTTGCATGTAAATCCTTGGCTTGTGCCAACTGAGGAGGAGAGGTTAAGCCTTAAAAGGAGCTCACTAAGGGCCTTAGTAAGGATATTGATTGAACTTTATCAAAGGAGGGATGAGACAGAGAGGAAGATATACAGGGTTGAAGGGGAGATTATTGAGGCCCTATCAAAGAAAGGAAAAAAGGAATACGAATTAGATGGGGTGAGGCTTGAGTTAAAGGATGGGAGATTGACCTTAAGAGGGCAATAGATGGCCATCTTTTATGCAGTTGAACAGGGGCTTATCATTCAAAAGGAGGGAGAGAGGCTTATTGCCAAAAAGGACAATAAGATAATAAAATTTTTGCATTTTCATAATCTAGAACAGCTAATACTTATTGGCAGGATTGGCCTTACCCCGGCTGTTATCTTTGAGTTACTTAAGAGGAATATTGACACTGTCTTCCTCAGCTATTCTGGCCGTTATTTGGGTAGGTTGTCCTCAATTGGTGGAAAAAATATAGAATTGAGGTTTAGGCAATATGAGTCATTAAAAGATGAACTATTTAAGCTAAATCTGGCAAAGAAGATAGTAAGGGGAAAGATAGAGAATCAACGCCTCTTCCTTAGAAGGATAAATAGAAAGGGATTGGGGTTAGAGGATACAATCCTAAAGTTAAGGGTCTTTTCAGAAAAAGTAAAAGAGGGCAGTAGCCTTGATGAAATAAGGGGGATTGAGGGGACTACCTCCAGAGTCTATTTTGATGCCTATGCAAAGGGGCTTTTAGGGGCCGGGATAGGATTTGATAAGAGGGAGAGGAGGCCGCCAAAGGACCCAGCAAATGCCCTACTCAGCCTGGGCTATACCCTACTCTTTAGTCATGTCTTTTCCATTGTGAACATGGTAGGTCTAGACCCTTATATCGGGTTTTTTCATGCCATAAACTATGGTAAACCCTCCCTGGCCCTAGATTTAATGGAGGAATGGCGGCCAATCATTGTAGATGCAGTAGTAATGAATGCATTTAACCTTAAGGTGATAAAGAGAGAAGACTTTGTGGTAGAGGAGGAAGATGTCTGTCTTACCCGTGATGGGTGGCGAAAGTTCATTGCCCAATTTGAAAGGAAGATGTCAGAAAAGGTAAAGCACCCGCATCAGGGCATTAGGCTTACATATCGTGGCTGTATTGAGGCCCAAGCGAGGCAATTGGTAAGGCATATTAAGGGGGAAGAGGAATATACCCCAGCGGTATTTAGATAATGGAAAGGACTTTATTTATTATCTCCTATGACATAGAGGATGACAAAAGAAGGGATACCATGCGAAAGTTCCTCAGTGACTATGGTTATAGGGTGCAAAAGAGTGTATTTGAGTGTTTTTTGACCCAAGGGATGTATGAGGATGTGAAGAAGGGGATAATGGCCATTATGGACAAAAAGAAAGACAGGGCCAGGATATACACCATCTGTCAATCTTGTCGGAAAAGGACAAAGACAGCCGGTGTGGCAAGGCTCCCTGAAGAGGAGGAATTTGTTATTGTATGAAGGAAAAAATCTTTGTTGTTGTAAGCTATGATATAAGGGATGAAAAAAGACTAAATAAGATTGCCCATATAATGGAAGATTATGGCTATCGTGTGCTCTATAGTGTATTTGAATGTTATTTAGAAAAGGATATATTTGAAAGGATGAGGCAGAGGGTAGAGGAGGTAATGGATATAGAGGATAGTGTCATCTATTATTTTCTCTGCGCAGATTGCAGAAAAAAGATTGAACACATAGGAAGGACCCCTTTCTATCTAAAAGAAGAGGAAATAAGCATTATTTAACTTGACTCCAAAGCAGAAGTTATAAATATTTTAATTATGAAAAGGAGAGAGGAATATCTGGCTAATTTGTGTTATGAATATGGCATTGATATCTTATATGCCTTCGGTAGCCGTGCTAAAGAGGTAAAAAGCTGGCTGAAGGAGGATTTGGGAGACCTTCCTCCCTCGCTTTCAGATATAGATATAGCTATAAAGCCTATATCTGGAAAATACCTAGATATTAAAGAGAAGGTACAACTCACCATTGCCCTTGAGGATTTTTTTAAGGTGCCAAGGGCCGACCTTGTGGTTATCCCTGAGGCAGACCCATTTCTGGCAGCAAATATCATTAGAGGGGAAAGACTGTTCTGTAGAGACCCTTACAGGGCAGATAATTACGAACTTTATATCTTAAGGAGGGCAGGGGATTTGGCCCCCCTAGAAAGAGAACGTTTGGCACTCATTATGGAAGGCAAATGAGTCCAGAAAAGGCCTCCAAAAGGATAATACTTGATCGTATAGCATGGGTGGATAGGATGGTTGAGGGGATCCAGTCCCTACCTCTGGACACTTATGATAGATTCATAGCAGATAGACGCAATGTCTGGGCAGCTGAGTCTTGTTTAAGGAGAGGGCTTGAGGCCCTGCTTGATATAGGTAGGCACATCTTAGCAAAGATTTTTGCTGTAGGTGTTTCTGAATACAAGGAGGTTGCCAAAAGGCTTGGAGAAAATAGCGTATTATCAAAGGATGAGGTTGTATTGCTTAAAACCTTGGCTGGTTACCGCAATCGCCTTGTGCATTTTTATCATGAAATTACTGAAGAAGAATTATATAAGATTTGCAAAAATGAGCTAAATGACATTTTGCGTATAAAAAGTGCCTATCTACGTTGGTTAAAGGGACATCCTGATATGTTAGATGAGACATTATAGATTTGTAAATGTTATTTTAGGTGATACCTTCCAAGCCCAAAGGCCGTATTTTTTCCAATATGGACATATTCGCCTATTTTTAGCAGTGGATAAATAGGAGAGATAGTGCCAGTAAGCAACATCCTTCCCATAATGCCCCCAATCTTAAGGTGGGCATTTTGTCTCCTTGAAAAGCGCCTAAAGTCTATCCATTTAAAATGGGCATCTACGTTGATGCCTTTTAGGACCCTGTCAAGATCAATGTCTTTAAAGAAATCTATCTCACCATTCCCATAGAGGAGACTCAGAATCTTAAGACGATGGGCAATGATAAACAAAAGGTCTCTTAATTCTAAATTATCACGTAGCTTTCCTCTAATCTTTAAACGCAAAGGGGTAATGGTCTCAATGATAAGTCTTTCTCCTCTCCACTTCTTTTTAAAGATCTTCTTTGATTCAAGGCAATCATCTATAGAAATAAGCCTATTCTCCTTATGATTAAAGATTTGCTTTGTTTTCTTATCAGAAATACGCTTTCTTACCTCTATAAGCTCAAACCTTCCCTTACCCCTCCCTATGCCAATCTTACCCATCTCTGTGATGGCATAAACTACATAGGGGAGATAACTTGTAGCCCTCCCAAAGAGGGTAAAGCCAAATCTGTATGTAGAGCCCCTTTTCATCATCTTTTCTCCAAGGCTTAAGGGATAGATTATAAGAGGATGCGGGGCACTGATGATACCTTTAATAGGTTTCTGTACCTCTGTTTCAAAGAGAAAGCGATAGACACAGGAGTTAGAAAGAAGACAATCATTGCATGACTTATTCTTTTGTAAACAGATAACCCTTTTTAGGGCTACCCCAAAGGCACCCCTAAGCATTGAACCAGGGAAGTATGGGATAGAGATGGGACTTTTTGCCTTAATCTTTACCTCATAGGCATGAATGGAAAAGGCAGCTGTATCTTTCATCTAAATCTTTTTACCAGAAAAGTTTTGGAAATTTAATAGGCTCAGGTAAATCAAATGCCTCCTTTATGGTTTTATAAAATGATTCAAATTGAGACCTTTTTACCGGACTTACACCGTGGGCCAGAATTGAACTGTTTCTTATATTTAAAAGTCCTCTAAATCTGTTTTGGTAGTATTTAAAAAAGTATTCTCCATAGGGATGTCCAATTTCTTTTAATAAGCGATAGGTCGCTAGGAGCGGCAAACGAACTTTGCCATCCTCCGGGGATTTATATCTAATTAAATACTCTTTTTTTAGACTTTTGGGCAATTTTTCTTCCTTTACATCGCTTGTAGAACATCCTGTCTCTTCTTTAAAGGCGATTTGGCCAAGCATCTCTAGTGTTCTATAAAGCCTTGCCACAGCATCATCATACTTTCCCTGCTCATATCTTCTATAGGCATTTGAAAATAGGTCAATTGCAGATTCATATCCTATTTCCTTAAACCCATTTGTGGCATTTGCCATATCTTTTAAAAAAGATAAGTTTCCTTCAATACCATCAATAAATGTCATAAGCCTTTTTCCTCTCTAATTGATGTATATGTCTTTAAATCCTTTATTCCTTCAGAGATTTTCTTTATTGCAGAGATATGATTAAAATTGTCCCAGCTAAAGTAGCCTTCTGATATCTTTTCTAATGCCTCCCAGACTAAGTTTTCCCTTTCTGGAAGACTCCTCTTTGTCTCTCTTATTATCTCTATGGCCGCTTCAAACTGATAACTGTTAAAAAATATAGAAATCTTTTTCCTCTCTTCTATTGCCCAAATAATCCAAGGACTTTGTGTGGTTTTGACCTCTTCTTTACCACTAACCACTACACCCAATCCATCTTTAGTTCGCTCTTTGCCACCGACATAAGAAAAAAGATAATTTTGACTTGCAGTAGCTAAGACCAGAGCAGAAGTCATATTCTTTGTACCACCAGTATAATCAACTATTACCTGCCCAGGGGAGATGTCTTTTTCTTTTAAAAACTCTGCAATTTTCATAGCAGTTTCATAACAATTAATTAGGTCATCTGGGTTTTCTACCACAAACAATTTTGTCTCTGAAGTAAACCCAGACTTTCTTATAGCCTCTTTAATCTCACCCAATTTCTCTACACTCCTCTCTGAGGCAAACCAGCAGATAAGTTTAGGCCTATGCCGTTTGATACTTTCAATAATAGGTTCAGATGTGCCTCCAAGAGAGACAATTAAAACCCTTTATTTGCCCTTTTCGACCATTTTACCTTAATTATTATTTACTTATTCGATAAATATTACCTTTGGCAGTCCCTTAAAGTGAGGGTCACTTGTGACTATTTTGCAATTTTTAATAACACCAGACGCATAGACAATAGCATCAGCCATTGGAAGCCTAAAATCTAGGCTTATATCTGCTGCCTTTACTGCCAAAGTCTCGTCCAGGGGAACAATATTTGTTCTTGTGATATGGGTCAGGGTTTCAAGGGCTGCCTTCTCACCTTTTTCTCGCTTGATCTTTTTGTATACCTCATAAACTACAATTACTGGAGTAATAATATTTTTAGGGTCTGCAAGATATTTTTGGTATTTGTCAGATAAAGGGCCACCAGCAAAATATTCAATCCATCCGTAAGAATCCATAATAATCATAGTCTTTCCCTTTCCTCCCTTAAGTCTTCAGTAGTCATTCCCTTAAAGATACCTTTCATCTCAGAAAGTGGCCTTTCTGGCAAAAGATTTATAATTCCATCCTTTACAACTACTATCATCCTCTGCCCCTTTTTTAGATTAAGTAATTTACGGACTTTTTTAGGAATAACAACCTGGTATTTAGTAGAGATGGTTACTATATTCATTAATCTCCTCCAATATATATTTTCTTAATTGTAAGATATTTTAGCCAAAAGTTCAACAAAAAAAATTTTGTAAAACAAATAAGTATCTGCAAACCCTTGACAATAAAAGGGATGAAAAGCATAAAAGAAAGCCAGACTATGCAGAGAAAGGACTCTATAAGAAAGGCAATGTGGCAGAAATTATATGAAGAAGGACCCTCAGGGTATTGATTGGTCTCATCTAAATAGTAAGGCCATCAAACGCATGCGCCCTTTGGCAGAACTTTTTAAGTCTATTCATACTTAAAATTAGGGCAACAAGGTGAAATAATGACAATGACTGTTCACACTTCAAATTAATTTGACTAGGTATCTACTATATGATAAAAATTTATCAAAAGGATGGAAAAGGGGCTTTGATTTAGGATGAAGCTAATTGACTTGCCATTTTCACCAGTATATTTTTGGTCTTATAAGAAAGACATTGATCTACCTGATGAAGAGATTATTGAAAGAGTGTTGCTTTATGGCAAGTTAGAAGAAATGTTTATGCTTTTGAAGTTGTTTGGTTATGAAAGGTGTTTTGAAGTATATAAAAAACGAATTTTACCCCAAAAAAAGCGTTATCCTCGGCTGGTAAACTTTTTAAGGATATTCTTTGATGCTTTTGCCGGAAACAGAGAGGTTATTAAAGAACTTGGCAAACTATAAAGTCTTTGAAGACTTTGTGCTTGTAGGTGGGAGTGCCTTAAGTATCTATTTAAAACATCGTTATTCAGGCGATTTAGATTTTTTTAGCTTCAGAGAAGAAATGCCAAGAAAAAAACTTTCAAACTGGCTTTATCGCCTGCGACAAAGTGGTTATATGTGTGCTCAAATCCTTAGTGAAGAATATCAGATGGACTTCGCCATAAATGAAGTAAAAGTTTCTTTTTGTGCCATGGGATGGACCTTTTTAAAGTATGAAAAAAGGCCTCTTTTAGGCAGAATTTCTATTGCCTTGCTTGAGACCCTTGTTGCGTTGAAGGCCTATACTCTGAGTTTTCGCAATGCACTAAGAGACTATTATGACCTCTATGTATTGTTAAAAGAGCAGTTCTCCCTAAAAGAAATTATAAGCATTACTACTAAACGATTTCCTGATTTTAACCCAAAACTCTTTTTAAGCCAGTTGAGTTATCTTAAGGACATAGAACAAGATACCTTGCCTGGATTTTTAAAGCCGAAATATCAAATCACAAAAAAAGACATTGAAAAATTTTTTGAGAGTAAAATAAGCAAGTTTTTATATGAATTTTCACATTAAAATTTGACTAAAAATTCAATCCATGATAAAAATTTGTCAAGAAAATGGAAAAGGGTGAGTTTTACTTAATCACTGTGGGCAATAGCCTTATTAGTAATTATCAAAAGGTAATAGATGACCCAAAGATAAAAAGGGCAGGGATGGGGGATGAGATATGGTCAGAACTTATAAAAAGGCCACTCTTTCTAAAAGGGGTTTATGATTTCCTCTGTGATAATCCCAAAGAAAATTCTGCTGAGCTAAATTCTTTTTTAAGATATTGCGAAGAAAGAAAAATCAAACCTCAAATGTGTGAGATTTATCTACCAAGAGGAGATGAATTAAAGGGATGACCTTTAACGAAGCTTACGGGATTAGAATTACAAATAAAGGTAGTTGGGTATGTGGGTGTTTGATTTAAAATGAGAGGGGAACTCAAATGCATAAAGTATCTTTTCTTTTAGAGACAATTACACCACTTTTTATGAATGGTGCAGATGGTAAGACACCAGAACTGCGTCCTTCTGCTTTTAAAGGGATGATGCGGTTTTGGTGGCGTGCGGTGAGGGCAGAGTCAAATATAGAAAACTTGTGGGAAGAAGAGGCGAAAATATTTGGAGCGGCAGATGAGAAGTTTGGGAGGAGTAAAATTAAAATTACATTAAATCCTCAACAAGTGAAGGAAAGCAAATACAAACCACTTCCTCACCATACTGGAGACAGCAGTTGTAAATTTCTACCTTCTTGTGGCAGTAGAAGTAATCCAAAACGATGTTCAAAGGGTTTCAGATTACCCTGCATAAATCCTGGTACAACTTTTGATATTATTTTGGAAAGCTGGGGGAACATTGAACTCTACAAAAATACCTTTATAATTTCTACAATCTTGGGAGGCCTTGGAA
>Ga0209410_1000305_pt1 | contig 22117 bp, 27 predicted proteins | sample Mar14436cmmetaG_FD_184135 | JGI IMG/M metagenome (GOLD analysis project Ga0209410, IMG submission 184135) | Marine hydrothermal vent microbial communities from Guaymas Basin, Gulf of California to study Microbial Dark Matter (Phase II) - Marker... ... | reverse complement strand
ATGTTATAATGAATTATTAAGGGAAATCATTCAGCGTGCCGAAAGAGAAAACTGGGAGCCCGCCCACTGGCATGCAATCACGGTTGCAATCACAGTAGATTTGGTAAGAACGATCCTTAACATGCAGGCAGATTTGACGAGAGAAGCTGGAAGGATGCTGAGGAAGGCGGTTAGAGATGAAAGCTAAACTGATCCAAGAAATTGAAAGACAAATCGAAGCCTATACCAAAATCAAGGAAGAAGAAATAAGAGGGACAATAGAGAAGTGGAAAAAGATGGTCAATCTGTTGAAGAAAGACAAGCTGAGCGAGGAAGATATAGAGGAAGCATTTGGAATGCTTTGCTTCAAAAGCCTTGCTTACTGCTGTGGCCTGGAAAAGAAATGCCCATACAGAGATACTGTTTTGGCAATCCTCGGAATAACAGAAGAGGAATATCTAGAAGTGAAGAAAAAAGCAGATGAGATGTTCAGAAAGATAATCAGATAGAAAATTATTTATACTTTCTTATACATGCCTATACCATGCTCGAAACAAGGAAAATCTACCCAGTCGATTTAACCTCAGTAGAAAAAGAATTGAAACAAATAACAGAAAAACTCCAGATAAGCAAGGCGGAGGCAATACGCCAGGCAATCAGATACTATGCAGAGTGGATCAGAGATTTGAAGGTAGTTACTCCACGTGTTATACCGCTTGAAGAGGCAAAGAAAGAGATTCTCAAATACCTCGAAACAAGAGATGATGTTGTATATACTGACGAGATAGCTGAAGCATTGAATCTTGATTTTGACCTCACTCATAAAGCTTTGATGGAGTTGTGGAAGGATGGAGAAGTTGATAGGGAAGAAGATTAGGTGTGTTGGAAGGTGGATTGGCAAACCAGTTCTGATTAAACAAACAGGCGGGCATAGAGCGATGTCTGTAATCGTGGAGGGACGTCCCGCTGTGGCTACCGTGGTGATAGGATGGAAAAAGAAATAGAAATACTTATATACCACATTATACATACATAGTATGGTGGTTGTATGGAAAAAACACTCGCAGTAATAATGTTGGTTGGGCTGGCGATTGGTGTGGTAATTGGATACATAGTGGCAGATAATTTCATTTTCCTATCTGATGTGGGACATAAAGCTGGAGAAGCCAAAGCTAATGGTGAAGAATGTCCAGAGTATTGGGCTATTTTGAATCAATATATGGAAAAATACATATGGGGAATACTTACATTTTTAATCGTTACTGGCATAAGTTTTGTTATAGCTTACATCCTGACTAGAATTTACAAAGAAAAGGAAAAAGACATACTCATCACTCTCTGTATAACATTAACACTATTCGGATTCTTTCTTATTGCTTTAGTGAATTGGCATTGGTGATACTATGCCGACCTTTACGGTTAGAGGTAAAGAACTGATTATAAGAGAAGTGAAGCCACACGGAAACGGGGCGATAATCTATGTTCCAAAATCTTGGATTGGAGAAAAAGTTGGAGTTGTAAGGGGGATTGAAGAAAATGGGAGAGGAAACTAAAACTGCAATTAAAATGATATTGGGTTTGATTGTACTTGGGGCAATAATTGGAGCGGGCATAGCATCAGCATACTGGAATATGCAACATTCTTCCAAACTCAAACAAGAATCCGAAGTTATGGCAAGATTTGCAGTAATCAATCTTGATAGAGCAAACACATATCTAATGAAAGGGGATAATCGGACAGCATGGATGTTTCTCGATAATGCAGTTTGGTTTACTGATCGAATTTACGAACTCGATAAAGATTATAAAATTATCATGAAAGATGGCGAGTATATCAAAAAAACTCGCAAAGACGAACTTCTTTATGATATACTTTGGGTTATGTTAGGACTAGAAGTGGATTTCAACACCTCCGAAATACCCGTCTTTACAGAAAAAATTAATGAAACCATTATGACACTCATGTATTATTCAGATATAATAAAATACTACAGAGAAGTACCAGAATTTGAAGAACTATACGACAAATATCTGGGCAATATGCCTGTAACAGAATTTGGGGAGGTTGAAAGATGAGATATACAGTGAGAGAAAATATATTCCGAGCAATATCCCTCAGCATATTTGCAATTCTTATGATACCTCTAATATGGCTCCTTAATGATATTCTATCGCATTTAGCAGATTGGTCTATACCCTTCTTAGTTATAGTGATTGCTTTGATATTATTTGTAGTTCTATTAGTTTATGTGATTATATACTTGTGGGAAGAATGAACGCCTGGCGTGATTACTACACAAATCCAGAAAACATAGAAAAGATTGCAAAGTTTTGCAGATACAGAGAAGTCGTAGCCATAAAAAGATTGAAAGATAGAAATGTCACTCTGAGACCCCTCAAAATCTTCAAGCCAGAACACTTTGAATACTGGTTCAACAGAACCCTCAAGGACTGCCTTTTCGATTTATACATCTCGAATGCATCGGTCAAACTTCCACCCCTTCCACCAGGTCTTTCAAACTTGGAAGAGGCGAGAAGAATAGTGAATGAGAAATGGAGAAAATACTTACAACAAGAAGAAACAGATTTCGTAACAGGCTTTGACTTGTTTGCAGATATAGATATAGATGCGATGGAGCAAAGAGATGACGCAAGGAGGTACGCATTGAAACTCTGGGAAGAGCTGAGAAAACTGAAACTCAAGCCACAGTTATGGGATACGAGCAGAGGCTTCCATGTGATTGTACTTGGCAGATTTGATCCGATGGACTGCTTCGCCTTGCTCAGAGATATATGCAACAAAGCAAAAATACCGACATCGATGAGCAGAATCTGTGAGAGGTGCGGAAATCTTTACATCGCAGATAAGTGTCCAGAGTGTGGAAGCACGAAGTGCAAGGTTGCTGAAAAGCCCCGTGTTGACCTTGCGGTCTCTCTTGATATCAGAAGGATAAGGAGATGTCCCTACTCGTTACATTCAAAAACCCATAAACCGATGGTGAGAATATGCTAGGAGGGCGACCCGAAGCCAGGCGAATCAGGCAATATTTCCCCTAACTTTTTCTTCGCCTCTCCTCTCCCTCCTGGCGGGACATCGCCCTCCTCCGCCAAAATTTATTAATCTTCTAAACAATAAACGATTGTGAAGAGAGCAATTACAATCGTTCTAGCCATACTGCTCATAATCCTTTCCATACCAGAGAATAATTTCTTTTTCAGAACAGCTAAAGCAGATACTTTTGGAAGAACCGAGCCAGGCCCTAAGGACTATGAAGCAGGAAGTGATACATTATACATGTCTAAATTTACCATGCTCGACTCGGATATGAAAGCCAAATCGATGTCAATCTATATTGTTAAGTGTGGTGGTGGAGAAAAGATAAAACTGTACATCTATGACTGTAACGATAGAGGAGAACCCAAAGACCCGATTGCTGAAACAGATGCCCATGAACTCGACTCGATGACTAATGAGTGGATTACTCTTGATTTAACCTCAAATCCAACATTGAGTGCTAATACTGACTACTGGCTTGGTTTTATAGTCGATAAAGGAATAGTAGTAAGCTTTGATGATTCTCAAGGGTCTTCATGCTATGGTGAACATAGATTTACTGATCCTTTACCGTCAAATCCAAGAGTTTCTTCAATGACTGGAGAGTTTGCCATATACTGTACTGTTGAAAGTGCGGGGCCAAACGTCTCGAATCCTCAACCTTATGATGGTGCAAAATGGGTTCGATTGAAACCAAAACTATCTATCCAAGTCAATAGCACAGAATTTCCAATAAATATTACGTGGTACACAAATGCAAGCGGGTCATGGCAAGTGATTGGAACCAACACCTCAATTACTTCAAACGGAACTTACAGTCAGATTGCAGATGAGTTTAACGAAACAGATACAACCTACTGGTGGAAAGTCAATGTGAGCCACAACTCTTCATACTATACTGAAAAAATCTACTCTTTGAAAACAGCACCCGACAAAATAATCATACACATTTACTTTGCAGGTGCCGAAAATGTTGGTGGAGGTACTGCATGGTTTGATGCAAACTACTCAGTAACAGTCCCTTCTGATGCACCGCCAGAAGATGATGACTATAAGAACCTCTATGTTGGCACGGATAAAGAGAATGGACGGTATATAAATCGATCCCACCAACTCAATAACTTCATAGTGGTGAAAGTGAAGGTTTACAACCCATACAATATTACATCAGCCTACTTACACCTTAAAAACCTTGATACGGGAGAATGGGATAACTCAACCGCCTTTACCATTGACCACTCAAACTGGAAGTATGTATTTCTTGAATGCAATAAGACGGTAAATCAGAGAGGAAATTACACCTTTGAAGTTTATGTCCAGAATGAAAATGGTAGCGAGAAGACAGTAAAGTGGTATAAGAAAAACGAAACCTTCCAAAAGGTAATCAGAGTTGTCGAATTAAACTGTACCGCAACAGACGATATCGATTATAGGATAATGTATTATCGTAAATATCCTTTCACATATTCTACAAGCGGAGACAGAAAAGATACACTTCCTCATGACGGAGGGCCAGATGGTACAACTCACGATACTGGAAGACTGGTAAGTGAATTACCTGGAGATGCTGGTGAAAAACTGTGGTGTGTGGCTTATATAGGTTACTGGTTTGAAGATGAAGTTTGCATAGAACCTACCCAGATTGAAAATGTTTATTTCCACGACTGGTGGCGTACCGATGACAATGTCTGGAAGAATGGTATAGGATTTTCAAAAAGAGAACTTACCTATGCAGATGTTGAATACTACTATTCTGCTACCGACTCCGATGCAGTATCCAATGTGAGTAACTATCATCTGACAACATGCAAATTAACCTTCACAAACCCCATCGAGGTCGATACAAACAGCATTTACAATATCTTTATCGGTACGCCTGAACTGGACGAGCCAACCTTATTCACAAACCGTTCCATCCTATCCTTCGTAATCTTCAACATTCCAGACAACAACACCTTACAGAATATGGATTCGGATGGAGACGGACTTAACGATTATCAAGAACTTTTTGAAACCTACACAAACCCCTTCCTTGTTGATACTGATAACGATGGTGACCCAGACTACCATGAATACTCATCTGGTACAGACCCAAACAACTATACTGATGAAACATCAAACAATGCACCCTATGCCTATGACCCCATCCCAGCAAACAATGAAGAGAATGTGGAGCTTCAGCCAGTATGTTCCGTAAAAGTTCACGATGATGAGAGCTCGACCGTAACTGTCAAATTCTATGAAAATACAACTGGTTCGTGGGTTCTGAGGCAAACCAATGAGAGCGTACCAGTAGATACGAGAGTTTACTGGCATTACACCCAGGCAAGCGAATGCAACACCACCTACTGGTGGAAGGTCGAGGTGATAGATGATGCCACGACCTCAACCTTCATCTACAAATTTACAACCAGACCAAACCTTCCACCAGAGCTTTTGAATCCATCTGTTGAACCATCCTCTGGTGTTGCGGACTACACCATATTCTACTTTAATGTTACATGGAAGGATGCAGATGGAGATACTCCAGCAGATGGATATCTGAAAGTCAACATATCAAAAACTGGATGGTATTTAAATGCAAGCTTGAGCTATATCAGTGGCGACAATACTACTGGTGCACTATACTCCTACTCATGCAAACTCTCCGCTGGAGAATACAACTATCAGTTCTGGGCATATGATGGCATAAACTACAACCATACATCTCAGTACTCAGGCCCAAGCGTTGAAGCACAAGATTTAAGCTTCACGATCTACACATCATCTGGTGGAAATTACATAAACTTCACCGCCCAAGTTACGCCTGGCCAGGGATTAACAACATGTTACAACGTCTCTGCCGAAGGACAAGATGATACAACACCAGCTCTCAAAGTTGAAAATACTGGAAATGTTCCTCTTAACTTCACATGGCGTCTGACCGCAGATTTACCAAGCGGTATAACATTAAAGTACAACTACTCCAACAATCCACCAAATCCAGGAGAAAATCTGATTACAACAAGTGAATATCAGTTTGCAACATCTGTGCCAGTCGGCGGTAGCAATTCAACATGGATGTGGATGGACTTTGTCGAGGTCTATGGAGGGAGCGGAGAGAGAACCTTGCAAGTCAACAGCACTTTGGGCTAAAGTTTATTAACTCTTTTTTCAATTCATGATTGATGCTTAAGAAGATAGTAGCCCTGGCGGTAGTGCTGACTGCGTTACCACTTTTGACTCCACTGATTGCACATGCAGATACAGCAAACGTAACCGTAAAATGGACAATACCTCAAGATATCAGTTTCTCTGTAAGCTATCCTACTGGACTGACAGCGATAGAATTTGAGCCATCCTCTGCATCATTCACCAATGAGCCAGCAAAGAACCAAGATGATACAACACCAGCGATGAGAGTAACAAACACTGGTAATGTGAACATAGACATATCTGCTGTATTTACAAGTGACTTCCCAACAAACGTAACGGAGTTCAGATTGAATACAGCAAATGATTACACTGGCGGATGGTACTGGACGGATGCAAACGAGACAACAAACTCACAGACGATAGTTAGCTCACTTGCACCAGGCTCTTCAGAAGACTTCTGGGCATGGTCATCATCGACTGGTAAAGTTCCATACTCTGCGACGCCTTACGAGAGAACCTTACAGCTAACATCCTCGGCAAGCTAAAGAAAAATTTAAATAGACAGAAAACAATCACAACCCATGGATAGACAATCTGTATTCATAATTATAACCACAGCAATTGTTGTACTGAGCGGAATAACCGCTGGTTTTTTGGTCTTGCAACAAAAACAGAAAGAAGAAGAGGAGGAAGAAATTCCTCAATCCTTGACTGGAACATTTGTGCCTCCACCAGCTTACATAAAAGGAAGGAACTTCACGTTTCCTTACTATGAGAACCTTGAATTAAATTCACTTACTGGAGATTACAGACCGAGGTATAAGAATCTGACAGATGAGGAATACAAGAACCTCTTCAAAGACCTTCCAAAGTTTCCAAAGAACTTCTATGTGTTTTTGAAAGCCTACTATGAAGGAAAGATATCGGATATAACGAGACTGTCGGAAAACTACTGGAAACAGCCAGAATTCTATGGCTTTGACCAGATTTACGTCGATAGATACTATGTTCCAGAGAAGAGAAACCCAAGTTTATGGACTCCAAGAGGATTCGGAGTATTTCCAGGAATCGCATGCAGACAGGTTAAGGCTGGAGATACCGTAACAATCAACTTCTTCATTCACGTCTCGCCTGGCGTCGAGGCGTGCCAGGTTTTAGAACTTATACCAATACTTCCACCAAGGGCTTACAATATAATAGGAGAGGTGATGTTTGAACAGCCACCAAATGCAGAGAAGTACTTTGACCTTGCAATTCTGAACAAGGATGAGATATACAAGGAGAGGATTGAACCAAAGCTCGAAGACATTTACAAGATACCAGAGAGTCATGGGATAATCTTGCTTCCGCCGACGCTTTACTGGGTTGATGGAAAACAGTATGGATTTCCACCATCCTACTTGCAGATGATTGACCTTCAGATAAAGGTGCATCCAGATACCCCGAAGGGAAGATATGTCATCGGTTTGAACATAACCGAGCCGAATCGCAAAATCCAGGAGGAGTATTACTGGATATTCCTCGATGAAGGGCAACCAGATTATGAGGAGTTGCAGAATACAAAGTTCTATCATGCGAAGGATTTGGTCTTTGGAAGCGGTGAGTACACAACCAAATACTACTGGTTTGAGCTGATCCTAGATGTGGTCTAGATGGTTTCTCATCCTAATTGCAATCTTAACTTTATCCACCGCCAATGCAATTGATGTCAGAAAATACAGAGATGACACCTATGAAGGCTATGTTTACGAATTTCCATCAAGCGTTTTTGAGAATCTTCCACCCATGCCATCAAATCTTTTTGAGGTTGCAGAGAAATACAAGTATGCAAAGATTACCGCAAGGGTGCTGACGGAGGATTACTATCTTCAGCCAGAGTTCTATCCCTCATGGTTCTTGACCGCAAACAAGACATTCAAGAGAGAACCACGCCTGCATGGGGTTGCAGGCTATGGAATCTATCCATCAACCATGGACATCTATATCAAAGATGAGAAAGAATTCAGAGTCTATGCTATCATGCATGCATCGTGGGGAGTAGAGGTTTATCAAGGTGTCATGGTAAAGCCGATATATGACAAGGAGAAGTTCGATGTCAAGGTGATAGAGCCAGGGGAGTGCGTTCTGCTTCCGCCGACCTATCCAAACTTCAGTATGGGATGGGCTAAGAAGCTCGTGCTTGAAATCAAGATAAAGAAACCGCTCTACCATGAGGAGGAGATACTGATAAAGGATGCAATTCCACCAGAGGATATTGATAGGGCATGGAGGGAGCAATACGGCAGTAAATACAGAAGCGGAGGAAGCATTCTGGAGTTACAGCAACCCAGACTGAGGATCAAGATTATACCGCTTTATGTCAATTCAACAACCTCGCCCTTTGGAGAAATAGGGAAGTTGAACAAATTAACTTATGTGCTTTTGCCAATCATAGTCATAATAGTTCTGATAATTGTATTAATCACCATAAAGAAAATTAAGCGAAAAGATGATACACTTTTGTGAAGAAAAAGAAAATAGCACTGATAATCCTCATCGTTTTGCTCGCAGTAGTTGCAATCGCTTACACCTCAAATATTCTTGTTAAATGGATAATTGGAAACGCTCCACCAGTAATAACACTCATTCATCCGATGCACAATCAAACCTTTTACAATCATACAATAAAGTTCAACTGGACATCGTATGACCCAAATGGAGATTATCTCACGCATGCGTGGTACGCAGATACGACATCTGCAATGAACTCCCCAAACTTTCGAGCAGTGAATGTTGGCAACAAGACGGAACTCAATTATACTTTCCCCTATGATGGAATATGGTACTGGAAGGTAGAGGTTACAGACAACAAAACGATAGTCACATCGGAAACAAGAAGCTTCAAGGTATGGAAATATACCACAAACCACTTCCCAGAACTGAAAGATGGCATAGTTTTTCCATCAGTTGGAACAACATCGACAATCTTCACCTATCTCGTAACATACTACGATCCAGATGGAGATTTACCAGAATATGTCAGAGTAATCATAGATGGATTTGAGTTTGACATGCAGACCACTGATAATGTGCAGTATTATTATTCCACAACCCTCCCTCCAGGAACTCACTGGTATTCCTTCGTGGCAAGCGACGGCAAGGCGGTATGTTCACTTCCAAAGCAAACAGGCCCAAAGGTCTATGGAGAGGGAGAGATGTATGCAAATACACCACCTCAGATAACGCTCATCTCTCCAGAGAATGGAGAGGTATTCACAGACAGAAATGTAACCTTCAGATGGAGCATATATGATGCGGAGGACAATTATGTGAGGTCTGAACTGTGGCTTTATAAAGATAATTTAACTGCACCAAGGAAGGTCTATGAGATTGATCCAGGGACAACCTTACAGCTCAGAAGCGGAACCTATTACTGGCGTATATGTGCATACGATACCTTCACCTACAATCTATCCGAGGTGTGGATGTTTTCCGTAGAGGTTCCAGAGAAGAGGTGCAAAGTTTCGCTAGAACCAGATACGACAGAGGTCTACGCTGGCGACGTTCTTACTGGAAATATTATCATAACAAATCTCGGAGAGGCGGAGGTCTACGAGATATACTGGTACTTAACACTTGAAAATACGACGAAATGGGGTGAGGTGACGATATCGGCAACCACCGTAATACCATTCTCTCTGAAGGTTCCAGAAGATTTGAACGGAAGCTATGTTCTTGAGGTAAAGGTGTATGATAAGCCGAGAGAGCAGATTGATGCAAACCTCTTGGGTTCAGATAGTGTTACGATAAATGTCAAGCAGAGAGTGGTTCTGAAGAAGGTGGATTTGACTCTGGCTTTCCTTTCAGTTATCGTGATGTCTCTTGTTCTTGCAATCTGGATAAACAAATGGATAGCATTAGGCTCAATCTATGCACTCACAGGCATGGCAATCTACAATGATTATGTTGATTTGCCTTCTGCAATCCTTATAGCAATAATTCTTACTGTAATATCTGTGGTATTGCTGAGAAAGTTAAAGACGGCTAGATTGCTGGGTGAAAAGAAAAGATAAGTGTTTTGAATTAGACCGTTGTCATGACTAATTTTACTAATCAACTTTGTCATATTTTTCAGTAAACTAAAAAAGCTGAAAAAGTATTAGGAATTTGCATGGTAGGTCTCTCCATATTTCTAAATCTCCTCCCCCATCTGTGACCTACCATGCGGGGCACAGCTTCCCCTCCTCACCGTGCCCCTTGCTCTTTTTGGAAAGCATTTTTAAACTGCTAAACCTTTTAAAATTTTGTGAAAGACCAGCTTAAAAAGTTGCTATATACCAAACACTTTGTTGATACTCCCTCTGGAACCATAGCAGAGTGGCGTCTTTCGCCATGGAAGGTATTTTTCCTCTTGTTGAGCATCGCAATCCTTCTCCTTCTGGTCTATGCTCAATTCTTCACTCCGAGTCCCAGAGAATTCCTTGGAAATGTAACGTTCTATGCAATCATCGCAATCTGTATAATCGCTGTTCTGTGGATTGTGTTTTCAATGGTAGCAAAAGCAAGAAAGTTCGTAATAGGATTCATACTTGCATTCATTCTGATACTGACATTCTACTATTTCCTCGGAACATTGCTTTCATATTTTGGTATAATGGACTTTCACATAGGTGGTTACTCAACATGGATACTGATTGCGATTCTTGCAGGTCTGGGTGCAAAGAGGATAGATGGAAATCTTGATAGACATGATGTTGGTTTTGCTCTGCTGGTATTCATAATATTGCTCGGAGCAAATATACCGCTGAACCAGAACGGTGGCTTCCTTGCGAACCTTGATAAGTTTTTGGGAATGTTAGGAGGATGGATACCTTGACCGAGAAAGAATTATCTCGTCTCGTCATACTCCTAACATTGTTAGCCATGCTCATAGGCTGGTGGTTATCGAGGTGCCTCTCATGAGATTCAAGCTCGCTCTCGTATCGGAAAAGGATTACAAGGAAAACATCAAGAGGAAGATCAAGGAATTTGTTGAAAGTAGATGGCTGAGAGGTGAAAAGACAACCCTACAAGATATCCAAAATGTTTTCCAGAAACCACCCTATAATCTATCTCAAGGCACAGTAATAAATTATCTCAAAGAACTCGTCAAGGACAGAAAACTATCGACATACTACAAAGGCGGGAGGCGTTACTATGCTCCGCCAAAGATACCAATATCAATAAAGTTTGGAATAGCCATGGCGGTGGCAATAATAGTGTGCGGTGTGATTATCGATATCCTCGTTCCATCTGAATACATCTTAAGATATGTCTATCTTTACAATCCAGGCTTGGAAAATCAGACAACACCACAAACCCCATCGATGTTACCAATAGTCATCTATCTTCTGATTCTCACGGCAATCTTTACAGTCTTTGCTTACTGGATAGAAAAGAGGCGTTGAGAATCTCAAAATTTTGAAAAAGGTTAGTTGAGAATCTCAAAACACTTCCCAATCTCTCATTTTTCTATCTTATTTTTCGATTGAGAAGCTAAAACAAAGAAAAAGTATATATATACCATGCAATACGCAGTCGCAGAGAGGGGTGCGGTGCATCCCTCCAGGCTAGCGAGGTGAAGAAATGGAAGCGAAAGGCGTAATGCTGTTGGTATTGGTTGTGGGGCTAGTGATTGGCTTCGCCGGTGGCTACTACTACGCATACGAGAAGGGATACGAGAGCGGTTGGCAAAGCGGATATGCTAGTGGACAGGCTGTTGCACCAACCTATGAGACACCAGCATCACTGAGTATAGCATTCTCGACGGGTACCTTTGACCACAGCTCGACGGTTGCAAGCGATGGTAGTGTTGCAACCGAGACCGATAAGACAGATACTCTAACTATTGAAAATACCGATGAGAGCAAGACCGCCAGCGATGTGAAGATACTGCTGTACAACCCAGTTACCGGTAAGGAAGGATTGCATGACAACCTTGAGACGGATGCAACAGAGGTAACGATAACGATCGGCGGAGTAACCTATGCACTATACCACGATGGAGAGTATGTAACTGATGGTGTTCCAATAGGCGACCTTCCGGCGGGAGCAAGCATCCAGGCTACGGTGACATTCACGCTCGAAAAGGCTGTTGCTGGAACATTCCAGGACGGACAGACCTACACGTGCTACCTATATGTCTACCAGCCGAATGCAAACTACTGTGATGTAGTGCAGTTCACAGTAACTACATAAGGAGGCTAGCGATAACGAACAGGGGGTAACTCCCCCACTCTAAATATTTAAAAGGAGGTATGCGATGAAGCGTGTAGGGGTAATCCTTGGCATATCTGCCCTTCTGCTTTTGATAACAGTTAGTGCCAGTGCAAGCACATGGCTGACATACAGAGATACTGTCGATGTGGCATCGGGTACGGTGGATATATCACTGACAGTTTGGCACAATCAGACCACAACCGAGACATACAGAAACATTTCATTGCCTTGCCAGATCAGTGAACTCGATTCATCCTTGACAAAGTTTGCAATCAAGGCAAATGGCGGAGACATAACATACAACCTTGATGTGAACGGAGTTACGATAAAGTCATCGCAAACTGTTACGGATGGAAACTGGGATAACACAACGCTTGCAGAAATGATTTCCGCTGGTGTATCTGACAGTGATACTTATCTGAACTTCACCTTCAGCGTATCCGCAGATACAAACATAATTGAAATAGATGTATACGGTGATGACTGTGCACTGACATCTTCATGGATTTCAAACCATGTGACGGTGAAGGAGAAAGATGTTACAGAGCCAGAGGTTGGGACAAGCTCGACATCCGCCTTCTGGACGGTAAATGATTCGATAACTGTTACAAACCTTGGTCTGGGCTACAATCTCTACGATGTGAATCTGACGCTTTCATATCCAGCACACAAGATATCGACACCAGTATCCTATCTGGTATGGACAAGCATACCAGCAGACGGCTCGGGAACAAAGTATGTGCAGTATCAGAAATATGCACCATACGTTTACAAGGTAAAGGATGAATCAGAAGGAAACAGCCATAAAGTGATTGTTTACATCAAGACCAGAGAGTTACTGACAAACTGTGTTGACTGGACGATAGACCCGAGCGATGAGGTTTACGATGGAGCATTTGATACGCTGGATACATCGACTTTATCGATTGAATACAACAATGTTGATATGGACTTCACGGTAAATGACGATGGAACAATAACCATAGAGGACTTCACGGTGAGAGAGCAGTACACCTTGAACAAATTCGTCTTCACATGGACAACCGCACCAGCAGTTCCAATAACCCCAGTAGAGGTTCCATGGTATGAGCAGACATACTATGGGGTGCCACTCTGGATGATCGTTACAGCAGTTATACTGATACTGATAGCGATAGTAGCGATAACAAGACACTAACCCCTCTCTCCAATATTTAGCAGGAGGGCGGAGCGATGCAGAAGAAGATAATTATAGCTGGAATAATTCTTGCAATTGCTTTAGGTTTACTGATTTCACCTCATATTAGATTGTTTAAGGAAGATTATGGAACTGGTTTAGATATTGACACAACGACAAGGAAGATAGAAATATACGGTCATTATAATGTCAAAGGAAAGAAAATATTTTATACAGATCCAAACTGGGAACAGCTTGATAGCGAAGTCTATATAGCATCATGGATGCCAGATGAATATAGCACAAAAATTGTAACGACAGCAAAATTTTATCTTGCAGGCCATAGAGGAGGTATCTGCCCCTACTGCTGGCAAGATATTTATTTCGGTCAATATTTTTGGGTGGTACAATATATTGATACAAATAATCATTGGCATACTATAATAAATGGCGAAAATAATTGGATTGATACCAATTATGTAAGTATAATACAAGGCGATATTAGTGGAAATATACCAGGAAAGAAATATTATCCAGACAAACTTGACATAATCAAAGGTAATGTATTCGGCGAAGATACATGGACGCATGTACCATTTGATGGAGAGTGGGAATGGGAGCACTTACAAACGTCAACTTTAGTTTTTGCTATTAAAGGAAATAGAATTGGTGCAATAAGAGTATATTGTGTTCTAGAATATGCCGAAATGAACGGAAATGTATTTCTTGGTGGTGTAGCTTATCCAGGTGAGCTTTTAGCATCAGAAGATTGGGCATATCTGGCACCAGGGATTGGTAGGGTTGATGTCCTTGGTGTTAATGCATTAAGACAAGAAGGAAATGTAACGACAGTACCAACTGGAAGAGAAGTTCCACTATACGTGTTTGAAGAAGGTTCAGAGGTTATCTTTGAAGTTGATACTGGATATGCTGGTGCTGTTACTGGAGAGAAAGGATGGAGGCTTGCCGTCTATAAGGCTGATAGACCAGAACCCCTCGCAGTATGGTGGCTCGATGATGATTTGAGAAACTATGAAGTGAGATGGAAGATACCAGAGGGAACGTTCACGCCAGGCGGTAATAACAGAATGACGGTGGTTCTGACAAACACAATCATTGACCAGGCTGAAAAGACGTTCTTTGTTGTTGATAAGATAGAACACTGTCCAGGCGCAACAACAATAATACCAGATAAAGAAAAATATGTGAAGGGAGACGTAGCACATGTAACCCTCAGAGCTGATGCAAATCCAAAGACAAAGATACCGATTAAACAGTTCTATTTTGAGGCAAAGTATGGTAGCGAGTACAGTACTGATTATGCGATAAAAACCTATGTTCCAGCCACACATGTTGGAGGACTGACCTATGAAGGGAAGGTGAGCTTTACAATAACCAAGGGAGACAAAAAGCTGTACATGTTGGCGTGGGCAATCGATGAGGAAGGAAGGGCAGGTGGTGCAGGAAAGTATATGGTTGAAACAGAAACAGGATATGGAAACTATAAACTCACAATTTATGTTCAGGAGCCAGATGGAACTCCAATAAAGAATGCAGAGGTCAGGGTAGACAATCTACCACCAAGGTATACAGATGATGAAGGTAAGGTCATCTTCTGGGTCAAGTATGGTTCACATCATTACAAGGTGCACAAGAGTGGTTACTACGATACAGAGGGAGATGTTGAAGTGGTTGGACAGATGAAGATTGTCGTAACATTGAGACCCAAGTGGCAACCACCAGAGATGAATCTTCTGGCAATTCTTTCGGCGGTTGCGATAATCGGCTTTGGCACATTCATCGGAGTGAAGATATACAAGGAGAGGAAGAAGTATGGAAAGAAGTAGCATCATTCTTGCATTGATCATTGTAACTTTGCTCCTTCCCACCGTTAGTGCTATGGAGGCACCGCCAGGAACAAGGATACCTCTCATACTCGAAAAATACAGATTCAGAACGACAACAGCAGTCTTTCCAGCAGACTGGAAGCCGACGCATATAAGATGGTTACTCCAAGACCCCTATGGCAAAACGGTTTACTGGGTTGATTCCCCATTAGATTCTGTAAAGATCGTCGGAAGTGGTTACGATGGGGTTTATCACTACACAGATTGGGAGATAACCGAAAACTCTGGCTATATGCAGATACCCGCTTTTGCAACACCAGGAAAATGGATGCTGAAAGCACAGTTTTATGATTACCTCTTCATGTGGAAGTTTCACAAAGATACGGAGACCCTCTACTCAATACCAGTCAGGGAAGGGAATATCTTCGAGAACCTTAATGCCCCTCTCTACTTTATAATTCCAATCCCTTTGATGGAAGATATTCCAGTTGCCATAAATCTCGGTTTGTTTTCCATAGCATTTCTCGGTCTCATAATCTTAATAATCTGTATATTGATATTGAGAGAATTGAGGAGGCGATAGGATGAGAGGGAAAGAGGCTTGGGTCGGGCTGGTTGCTGGCTTGATAATATTCATAGTGCTGTTCGTGGGCGGACTGTTCTTCATGATGTGGGTATTCAAAAATCTCGTCCAGATAGGGATAGGACTGCTGACCATCGTTGTGCCATTCTTGCTGATAATAATAGGTGCGGTGCTGGTAAAGAAATATCTGCTGGAGGGATAAAATGTTCTCATCTTTAGTTTATGATCAAGAAAAAAGGAGGGCAATCCTAAGGGTCTATGATAGCGAGAAGAACTACATAATCATGCCAAGCAAACCAAAGAAGGTGGAGATTTACTCTGATATTTATGAAGTAAGGGTTGAAGATAAGATAAAGAAGGTGGAGATAATCAACAAGATGATAGAGATAATTGGCGATGTGATTGAATGCTCACCCCTCTCAACCCGTCATACCCTATTCTGTGAGGCGAAGGAGGGAGGAAGATGATAGAGGTTTCGATATTCTTTGGGTTGTTGGGGCTACTGACCGGGCTTGGGATGTGGCTGATATCTGCGGAGGGAGATAAGAGACTCTTCTTTCCACTCACCATTGTTGGCATGACCGCTGGCTGGCTGACCGGTTTATTCTGGAACTATGCGACCGGAGGTTTATCAGTGCCTCTCTATGCTGTAACATTTCCAGTAATTGCATCCATCTTCACATCCGCAGTAATATTGCTTTACCTTCCACCACCAAGGATATCTGCAAAAGTCAGCGATAGACTGGCAAAAATATCGGTTGGAATCTTCATAGCTCTTGCCTTCTTCATCTCATTCACCGCAATACCGCTGGCTGGCGTAACGGTTGCGGAGACAGAGAACTATACTGGAATAACTGCACAGAGTGTAGAGACAATGACAATAACTGAAGAGGTTGCAAAGACTCTTGCACAGCCACCAACAAATCAGATACCGATAGAGATAAATGCACTCAAAAGCACGGTATCTCTGTTCTCAACACTCGATGAAGGAGTTGTCGGCAAGTATCTGTATTTCAAGATAACATTTACGGTATCGAAATACAACTGGGTGAAACCATACGTGAAGATTCTGATCTTTGAAGACAAGGACGAGAATGGTGAGATATCGAGAGGAGATACTCTGTATAAGGCAACAAACTACAAGGTTGTTACAAATCAAGAGGGCTGGAGGGCAAATGTCAAGTATGTGAATGGCGAGCCATCACAAGAGATATTTGTTGTAAAGATGGGTGGAGAGGATGTCTATCTGCCGATAATCCATGGAGATGTCACAAGATGGAAGGATGATACCCAATACACGTTCTCGAACACTCCAGAGGGTTACAAGCCACCAAATGATATGCTTTCATGGAACGATGATAAGCTCATGGAGACAATAAAATCCTTTGAGGTAATTCCAGCAGGTTCATCTGAAACGATAGAGGGGAAGATTTTCTGCACAAAACCAGGCAAATATCTCATGCTGGTCGAGGCATTTGATGCAAGATACTGTGATCCATTCGAGCACTGGTTCAATGATAAACCAATAGCCAAGAAGGTCATTCCTTTCGAGGTGAAGGAGGAGCAGAAACCAGAAATAACAATAGACTGGACAATAGGTCTCGCCCTCGCTGGGGTTGGCGTGCCGACCGCCTTCCTGGTCAGCAGGAGGTGGTAGGGATGGTGAAACTACCATTAATAGGGGAAATAAAGCTCAAAAAGGTGCTGAAGACCCTCTTCATGATATTTCTATTCCTCTACATAGTCTGTCCATTTGACCTCATACCAGAATCTTTACTGGGCGTCGGTTTCATCGATGATATAATTGCCGGTCTGATACTATGGCAGGAGCTGAAAAAGGAAGGTATCTTCAAGTAGAGCTGAAGCATTACGAGCTCATCAGATTTATCCTCCTACTTGCGGGAATCATTCTATATTATTTTCATTATTATTATATTATAATGAACATCCCATTCGTCAACTTCCTTTTCGGAAACATATCCTTTTACATGATCTCCCCAGTCATACCAATTCTGCTCGCTCTGGGATATATTGTTGCGTATTTCATCAAGAACGATAAACCCCTTCTGCTCTTGCTCACGGTCTTCGATGCCCTTTCATTTCCATATGGAACAATCTTTGCAATACTGTTTGCAGGCTGTATCATCTACTACACAAAACCGAAGGTGACCAGAAATCAGCTAATTGCGATATTCCTCCCGATGCTGATTGCCTTGCCAGTTGCGTATTACATATCAAAGCCAGTGACGCCTTTCTACCATCCTCCTTCCGTGATGGCTTTATCTGAGATGGGGAGAGGAGAATACATAATCCAGATTGAGGAACTTCCAGCTCCCCAGGCGGTTGAAGTACAGGCGGTCGTGATTCAGAAGATTCAGACTCTGGGAGGGGAGGTGATAGATAAAGAGATTCATCCAGTGAATGTTGTGCTTGCAGAGATAGACTCATCAAGGCTTCCAGAGCTCATGAGGGAAAGATATGTCAAGGCAATTTATCCAAACCAGAAGATTGTCAAGGTATTTGATGAGGTTTACACCTTGAGCGATGTGAGAGGATTATTGAAGATTAATACCATACCAGCAAACGGCTCTGGTGTTGTTGTTGCGGTCGTTGATACCGGGATAAATGAGAATATTCCTCAGTTAATGAGGGGAAACAAGAGTGTTGTGATAGACAAGTATGAGCTCTATGGCGATTATGTCTCACCACATGGAACAGAGGTTGCATGCTGTATAGCATCTCAGGATCCGAAGTATCCAGGGGTTGCCAGAGGAGCTGATTTGCTCGATGTTGAGGTTTTCCAGAAAGGTGGATTTGCAGATATATGGAGCATAATAAAGGGATGGAGCTGGGTTGCAAGATGGAAGATGACGCATGACAGATATGTAATCTGTTCAAACTCATTCGGATGCGAGCCAAATTCCATGCCAGCGGAACTGCTGAGAAATGCACTTGATAACATGGTTCTGAGATATGGGATTCCAATGGTGGTTGCGTCTGGAAATTCTGGCTCCTACGTGCTGTGCCCTGGGGATGCAAAATATGCATTCACCGTCGGTGCGGTTGATAAAACAAATTACATAGCAAGCTTCTCGTCATGTGGTAAGGAACTTGATGTTGTTGCCTATGGAGTGAATATAGAAACCTTCAATCCTTCTGGAGAACTTGTCAAGGTCTCTGGAACATCATTTTCAACACCCATAGTCTCTGGTTGCTTTGCCATTGTAGCTGAAAAGACGAAATTGCCACCATTGACGATGTATGAGCTATTCAGAACCACTGCAAGAGACCTCGGAACGCCTGGATTTGATAATCAATACGGTTATGGGCTTGTAGATGTGGTCTCAGCATACTCATCTGCAACAAATCAGCACATTCAATCGACAGATATTGAGAAGGTATTTACAATATCCTTGCTCCCATCTGTTGTTGGTCTGACAGTTGTATCTTCAGGCTCCTTACGGAGGTGGATAGTATGAAGAAGGTGTACTGGAAGTTGTTGACCGTTGTGTTTGTTTGTGTTGGGCTACTGATGGTCGTGGTGCCATATACTGCAAAGATAATGGGAATAACAAAGAAGACAATCTATGGAGACAGAGCGGATGGGTATGTTGAGGACGGAGAAGTAAAATCATCAAGCTATACATGGATGAAAGTTGCATACAATTATGAAGGGACAAAGGAAGCAGTATCTTTTATATATTTTGATACAAGAGATATTCCCAAGGATGCACAGATTGAAGAAGTGAAGCTAAAGATATATGTCTATTCCATAAATCCAAAAGCCTATCTATGTACAGTATTCTTCTGGCAAGATTCAGAGTGGGAATATCCACATAAGCCGTATACTAAAGAGGATGCCAAAAGAGAAAATTATGACAAACCAGTAGCTTATGGACTCTATACGAAATACCATAGTGAAGGGTGGCATGAATATCTGCTTCCACAAACTGCTGTAAACAAGGGTGGATGGACAAAGTTTGCAATATTTCCAGTTCCGACATATAAAGAAGAAGTGGTCTTTTTGACCGCTGATAGCACTTACAGACCACAGCTCATCGTAACATACTCAACTCCAGACTATTACACCCTTACAGTCAGAACAACACCAGCGAGGTGCAAGGTGAGCGTCGGCGGGCAGACCAAGATATCGGATGAGTATGGTAAAGCAACCTTCAGACTTGAGGAAGGAACCTACAAAGTAACCGTATCGAAGGAAGGTTACAAGACGAAGACGGTTACCGTTTCCCTTTACGAGGATAAGACAATCTATGTTAAGCTTGAGAAGATAACAAAGGAGTACAAGCTGACAATCTACACAGACCCGCCTAACTGCTGGGTTAAGGTGACCAACAAAGAGACATGGACTGCAAACTCGGGAAATGAAGGCAAGTGCGAATTCATTCTTCCAGAGGATTCATACACCGTTACCGTGTCGAAGGAGGGTTATGAATCAAAGACTCACTCTTTCTATCTGGACAGCGATAAGGAATTCACATACAGATTAACCCCAACAATAAAGAGGTACACTCTGAGGGTCTATGTTGATCCGATTGGAGCAACGGTCGAGGTTGGCGGACAGACGAAGACGGTTCCATCGACTGGGTATGTTGACTTTGACCTCGAAGAGGGAAGCTATGTCGTAACTGTTTACAAGGATGGTTACAGTACCGTTACGAAGGAGATTGAGCTCAAGGAAGATACAGAGATACACATAACGCTCACACCAGAGAGACCAGAGGTTGCAATCACTCACTACATGAGCATCATAGGTGCCGGCTTCCTCCTCCTTGCGATTCCTTGTGGCGTCAAGGGATGGCTAGTATAGCTGAGGGAATATGAAAGAGGAAAAGAAAATTGCCGAGGCAATCCTGAAATGCTCCGCCCTCTATCACAGAGGAGTACCGATAGATTTGACGGTGCTTGCAGATTGCAGAGACTATTTCATCTACAAAGCACTGGATAATCTGAAAGCCCCAAGAGATGAAGCAAAAGAGTTTGTCAGAAGAATGGAAGAGTTTGAGAGGGAATGCGAAAGATACGGAGATCGTTTCCATGCTGGCTTTTTCTTTACCCTCGCACAGCTAGTATCTGTTGCGAGAGAAATACCGATGCTTCCTGGAGAAAGGATAAGCAGAGAGGAGTTTGAGAGAAGCTGGAGAAGAACCAGGGAGAAGCTGGGATTATGAAGGTAAAGTTTCCACGAGAGACCTTACAGAAAATCATAGAAATTTTGCGTCCAGATGTTGAAAGAATGGTGACACTTTGCATCTCTGAAGACAACTCCATCTACTTGGGTGAACCCGTAAAGAAAGGAACAAAAACCAGCGTTCCGACCATCACAAAGGATGAGATGGTCTGCCCAGCGGGAACAAAACCGATAGGGACGATACACACCCATCTTGAAGAATACTCCATGAAACCACCCTTTGACAGAGGCTTTTCCAATGAGGATATCTTTGCCCTCGTAAAGGATGCTCTGAACAAGAAGATAGACCTGCCATATCTGGGCTGTGTGTTGTCTCCAGTATTCGATGGCGATTTGAAGGCACTCAGAATTGATTGCGAATATTACAGACCTTTTACGGAAGAGGATATCAAGAAGATGCCAAGCGGTATTGTTCGTATTGAAGATGGCAAAGAGATAGAAGAACCAATCGGTGAGAAAGGGATTGAAGCCATAAAATATGGCGAAGTTCCGAGAGGGATACTAAGGAGTTTGGGATTTACAGTAGCAATGGCTAACTTGAAGATTGGTCTGAAAGAGAAAGGTTTTATGAGCCAAGGCACAATCATTCTGCCCGTGAAGGATGATAGGATAGAAATTAAAGATGAGGTGATGAAACTTGAGTGAGAAGATTCAGAAGATTGCCGACACGCTTACGCCTGGCATAATTGCGTGCCTGATACTGATGATCATCATGAAGCCAGATGCATTCCTTGAGTGGTTCAAGGATAAAACAATGGTTTACACGATAGCGATGTTCTTCTATGTTCCTATAGCAAAGATAATCATCTACAAGAAATACAGCAAAAACTACACAGCTCCAATCTTTCTCGGTATCCTATTCCTCATACCCTATGCAATCATCATGAAACTCACTCCAGAGGATGTCATCATAACA
>Ga0209410_1000304_pt1 | contig 22174 bp, 19 predicted proteins | sample Mar14436cmmetaG_FD_184135 | JGI IMG/M metagenome (GOLD analysis project Ga0209410, IMG submission 184135) | Marine hydrothermal vent microbial communities from Guaymas Basin, Gulf of California to study Microbial Dark Matter (Phase II) - Marker... ... | reverse complement strand
CCTCCGGATCCTGTATTTAACTTAGAAGCAAGGAGCGAAGAGGAACTGAGTAGAGAAATCTCCTACACAATCCATCCTAACAAACTCGTTAGGGGAGTTCTATTCAACCCCGTCCTCATCATCGGATTAGTGAGAGAAGGAAAACCGATCGTAAAAATTAGAATAAATCTAGTTAACAAACCTATATGGCTAACAGTCATAAGTAAAAAAAGAGAATGAAAACTAAAGCTTGTGGTTTACCAAAATGGTCACCATATATGTAAGCAACAAATATGGTGAAAAAATAAAACTGGAATCAAAAGGATTTACAAAATTTTTCAAAAAGCTGCAGAAAGGAGCAAACCTTATCGAAGGTACACCGCATCTTAAAAAAATAAAAAACCCTTCTAACACAACAATTCTAATATTAGAACCCGAGCAAAGCAACTTTCTGCATGAAATATTAGATTTCATTAAAAAAGGTGGCTGTGTACTCTATGCTTACGGGATGGCAGGCGACCCTCAGCACCTAATCTCAGAAAATATAGGTGAATTTGAAAACAATCCGCTCACAGATATAACACTAAACCTATTAGACCTCAACAAAAACAAAATAGCTGAAGAAAAAATCGTAAAAACGCAGATAAAAACAAACTTCACCATAACCTTAAACAGTAAAAAAGGATCAATCCCCCTAATAAAAAACGATAAAAACAAAACACACTGCACCCTAATACCTATAGAAAAAGGCAAACTCATCCTCCTAACACCAGTCTTTCTCCTATCAAATAAAACACTATCAAAATATGAAAAACTAGAAAAATGGGTTAACAAAACACTAATCCCAATCATCACAAGAGAACCCCCTCAAAAAATAGAAGAAAAACAAACCCCAGAAGAAGAACCAATAAAAAGAACAGGTCCTAAAAAGAAAACATCAGAAGAAATTGAAAACATTTTAAAAGAAATCATACTTGTAAATTCTTCTGAAATGGAAGAAGCATTAAAATCCACATACCATATTGGCTTAGATAAGCTTGAAGTAAAAGCAATTATAAGAATCAAACCAGAATACGACTACCGTGCTATAGAAAAAAAGTTAGGCAGCAAGTTCGGTCAAATAACTATTTTAAGTGTTGAAAACGCTGTGCCAGAAGGATTTAAAATAGACCCCAAACACAAAGGATATGATTCACCAACTAACACGTTAAAATGGGACGGAACCTGGTGCACTCCTCCGGATCCTGTATTTAACTTAGAAGCAAGGAGCGAAGAGGAACTGAGTAGAGAAATCTCCTACACAATCCATCCTAACAAACTCGTTAGGGGAGTTCTATTCAACCCCGTCCTCATCATCGGAATCGTTAGAGAACATGAAACCATAGAAAAAGTAAAAATAAAGCTACTTAAAAAAGAACACCTAATAACCGTGCTATCTCCCCCTAGCAAAGAAAAAAGCCTAAAAATTGAAATCTTAAAAGAAACACCTAAACCCCCGCTTAAAAATAGGGTACACCATGCATTGAAGTGCTTAAAAATATCGAAAACAGCTCTACAAGAAGTAGAAGAAAACCCAATACCAATAGAAACCTCCATCAACCTTCCTAAACGCTCAGAAAAACAGTTTAGAAACATTCAAGACGTTTTAAAAGACCCCCGATACAAACTGTTCTTCGTAACTGGGCCTCCCCTCTCAGGTAAAACCCTTTTCGCCGCCCAACTCATCACACAAACATACAAAGACCAAGAAAACCCTAAAATTGTTGCAGCAGCACCTAATGCACCAACAGAAAAAATAGAAGAAACAATCATAAAAAACTACAATGAAACAGTGCTAAAAAAATACAGTTTACCTGAAGAAATTTTCTCCGAGCTAAAGGAAAATGAAACCTTTGACATTTGGCTTGACGTAGACCACTACTACCATAGAAACGCAGCAAAAAAAGCAGCATCCTTCATAGAAACCGTACAAAGATATTATCAGGGTGTCCGCATCTTCCTAGTTTCCTCAGAAAAACTACTCGAAGAAATAAAAAACGAAATAGGAGATAAAGAAATTCTAGATAACGCTGTTACAATACGTATACATTCCCTAGAACTCCAAGAAGTCGAAAAAATAATCTTAAAAAAATACCCAAACCAAGAAAACATAAAGGAGGTAGTAAAAAGAATTTTAAGCCACGATAAACGTTTCACCAAAGTGCCCTACGTTCACGCCCTCCTAAAAGCCCTAGAAGAATATGATAAAAAATGTGGCATCGAAAAAATTTCTCCTGAAGAATTTTGCAACGTGATTATCGGAGCATGCAAATATCTTCGAGATGAACTAGAAATAGATGAAAAAATCAAAGGATTAGAAAAGTTTTCCTTAGATCTAGAATACGTTCCAAAATCCTTTAATGTAGAGAAAAGCCTGAGATTAAAGAATTGTCTTAAACCTGACATACAAGAAGTGGAAAGCTTGACCGCAGCACCTATGTTCTTTAGAAACCCCCATCCAATTGCTCTGGACTTTGAATCAAACTTCATAGTCCCAAGGAAAATCGAAACCGAAACCGAAAAAATAATTCATGAAACTCCAGTTCTAGTGATTGTAGGGGACTCTGGATGCGGAAAAACATCTTTAGCGTTAAAACTGGCATACAAGAAGTGGAAAGACGGGCATATAGCCTTATATTCTCAGTGCTACAAAATGGATGAGACCGACAAAATAAAGAAATTAAACCATCCCACAATTCTAGTTCTAGATGACATACACCTCGACCCTAAAAATTTTATTGAAGTCATACGAACACTCACACCCCATAAATTCATAAAAATAATAGCAACATCGCGTAAACCTCTCCAAAAAATACTAGCAGGAGAAGAGTTCGAAGAAGCTCTAAAAACCGTAAAAGAAGTGGAAGTAGAGGAGTTAAGCTTCAGAGAGGCAGTCAAAAAAATTCTAGAAGTACTGAAAAAACAGAAAATCGCAATCATCGAAGAAAACCTTGAAAATTTAGTTGAGAAAATAGTTGAGAGGACTAAACAAACATTCTACCTACTAAAATTTCTACTTCACCCATTCATGCATAAAAAAATGAAGCTAACACTTGAAAACTTAAAAAAGGTTAAAATATGTGAATCCATAAGAGGCTACATCAGCGAAATGGTTTTCGGAAAAATAAAAGAAATAGATAGAGGTATAGCTGATGAAGAAGAAAACGAACTCATAAAAGCCTTATACTACGTTTCACTTTTCTCGCAATACGAAATACCAGTACCCACCGAAATGATAGAGGAAAAAGGAATAAAAAAAGACATCATAGAAAACTTGGTAAAAATAGGCGAATTAACAAAAGGTAAAGAATGGATGGAATGGACACATAAATACCAGTACCTAATAGATATCCCACATCCATCTCTCGCAAAAACATATCAACAATGCTTCAAAAAACTAAAAGAAACCCTAAAAATCGACGAAACAGAAGAACTAACAAACCTCATCTCAAACACTCCACACCTCCTAGCAGTTACAACCATAAAACTATCCCACTACAACAAAAAACTACTCGAAAAACAAATCAAAAAACTCCTAAAAACACCAGAAAAACTAAAAAACATCATACAAAAAACATCGCTCACAGATATCGGCTACTTCTTCTACGAGCTTGGCCGGGCTGGTCTTAGCGGCGTTGCTAAGAATGTCGCCGAAGCTGTTATAGACGTGTTAAAACGCAAAGAAAAGTTTGATTCCGCCGATCTCAAAGATATCGGCGACTTCTTCCTCGGGCTTGGCTGGTCTGGTCTTAGCGGCGTTGCTAAGAATGTCGCCGAAGCTGTTATAGACGTGTTAAAACGCAAAGAAAAGTTTGATTCCGCCGATCTCAAAGATATCGGCTACTTCTTCCTCGGGCTTGGCGAAGCTAGGCTTAGAGACGTTGCCAAGAATGTCGCCGAAGCTGTTATAGACGTGTTAAAACGCAAAGAAAAGTTTGATTCCGCCGATCTCAAAGATATCGGCGACTTCTTCCACGGGCTTGGCGAAGCTAGGCTTAGAGACGTTGCCAAGAATGTCGCCGAAGCTGTTATAGACGTGTTAAAACGCAAAGAAAAGTTTGATTCCGCCGATCTCAAAGATATCGGCGACTTCTTCCACGGGCTTGGCTTGGCTGGTCTTAGCGGCGTTGCTAAGAATGTCGCCGAAGCTGTTATAGACGTGTTAAAACGCAAGTTTGATTCCGCCGATCTCAAAGATATCGGCTACTTCTTCCTCAGGCTTGGCTGGGCTGGTCTTAGAGACGTTGCTAAGAATGTTGTGAGTTTTGTTGAAGGTGTTTTGAGGAGTAAGATTTTACGTTGTGAGGTTGGTCAAGTAAGAGGTTTGTTTTTTGGCGTAAAACTATTTGACTACCTGCCTTTATGGTTTGAGTTGCCTCGTTGGCTTGCTTGTTTGTTGCTGGAAAAGTTTAGGGATGTTCTGGAGGTTAGGGGGCTGTATAGGGAGTTGAAGCAGCGGTTTAAATGTTAGGATTTGTGTGGTTTGGTGTTGGTGTTTGAATAGGTTTGGTTTTTTGAATGCTAGGGTATATAGGTGAGGTGAAGTTTTGAATTCTTGTATATTTTTGTGTTTTAAGTTTCATGGTTAGTGATTTGAATGTTCTGCTGGAGGGATATTTTGGGTTACACGCTGACAGGTGTGTGTTCTTGGAGGAACGATTTGGAGGGGGCTGACTGTTGGGGGATGAGGTGTTTCTTATGGGAATTTTCTCGATAGGGTTAGAGGGGGAGGTTTTGCAGCTGCAAAACTTGCGAGTGTTCGAGAGCGGTTAAAAAGTGTAGGTTTCTCTTTTGTTACGTATTTTATTTTTGGTTCGAATATTGCTTCGCCTGTTTTTTTAGCTTCTAGTTCCACGGTTGCTGTTAAGATTTGTTTAGGTTTTAGCAAAAAATTTAAAATGGTTGTTTCTTCTGTTTCTAAAGGTTGTGTGGTGTTGGAGTGTGTGTTGGAGGGGTTGAGAAACTTTGTAGGAACCTTACAAAAGGTAAGGTAAATAAGTGAGTTGTCGTTGCTGCTTTATTTGTTTTTGTTATGTTATTTTTATGTGTGGGTTTCCGTATAGGGTGTAGGAAATCCATGCTATGTCTTTTTCTTGTGATAGTTTCTTTTTGGCTTTGGTTAGGGCTTCTCCTATTGTTATTTGGCCTTTTGCTAGTTCTTTGGTGTAGAATTCTTTTGCCATTTTTGCTGCTAGGTTTGTGTCTATTTTGAATGTTGGTGTAATGCATGCTCCTGCTCCTGCGTCTAGGAAGGCTTTTGCTATTCCTAGGGATTTTTCTCCTAGGTATTCAAGTTTTCCTCCTTGGCAAATGTTTATGAAGATGATGGTTGTTTCGTTGAGTTTGAGTAGTTTTTTTATTGTTTCTACTGTTAGTTGTTCTTGGGGGTTTTCGGATTCTTTAATTTTGATGTATGATTGTAGAGGATTGGTTAGGGTTTTTCCATGTCCTGCTATGTGTATTAGTCCGTAGTTTTCTTGGGATATTTGCGTTAAAATGTATGTTAATAGTTGTTTGGGGTTTTCAAGTGTTTTTATGGTGTTGTTTATTTTTATTTTGTATTGGGGGCATATTTCTATTGTTTTTACTTGGGTATTTTGTTTGCATGTGTTTTTTATGTGTTCTATTTCGTTTTTGATTGTGTCTTCTGGGAGGTCTATGTGGGATGCGATGACGAGTATTTTGAGGTTTTTTATGGTTCTTGGCTTTGTGTTTGGGGGTTTGGGTTCTTTTAGGTGTTTGGTTAGTATTATTTTTGTTGTGAGGAATTCTTCTCCGTTGTGTATGATTTCCCAAGGTTCATTGGCGGTGTTTTTGTCGACGATTATTGCTAGGTGTTTTGGTTTTATCTCTGTTATTGTGTTTTTTATTGTGTCTGGGATTATGTTGTATATTATTTTGCCCCAGGCTTCTAGTGTTTTTTTGTTTGCGTGTTTTCCTGGGATTTCTGAGTTTAGTTCTTTTTCTAGCATGTTTTTTATTGTGTTGAAAACGTCTTCTGGTATCGTGGTTTCTTCGGTGGGTATGATTGAGGAGGGGGGGTAAGGTATGCAGGTGAATCTGTATGTTTTGTTTTGTGTTTTTTCTATAGCTAGAAAGACTGTGTTTGGTTTTTTGTGATTTTTGGTGATTTCTGGATGTTCCATTTTTATATGTGTAGTTTCGTTTGTTTGAACGATGGTTTTGTTTTTTGGTTTTATGGTTGTTACATATGTTTCTTTTTCAAAGAGTTTGAACTTGGCTGTTGCCACGGGTTTTCCTTCTCTTATGATTTCGATGACGATTTTTGGGTTGAAGGTTCTTGCGTGTACTATGTATTGCGGGTGGAGGATGTATTTTATTTGGATAGGGGTTAGTGTTTTTAGGTCAAATGTTCCATTTGGAGCGTTAGGGGTCCATGATTCTTCCCAGTATAGGGTGTTTTCTTTTTCGTCATATTTTGTGTGTTGGGGGTCTATTTTGAATCCTTTTGGTACTGCGTTTTCGATTTTTGTGATCATTATTTGGCCGCTACACTCGTTGCCTAACATTTCTATTATTGAGTCGTAATCGTAGGGTGGTTTTATTCCAATGGTGGCTGAAACAACGAGTTTATCTTCCCCAATGATATATGTGTTTTTTATTTTTGTTTTAGAATGGACGAAAAACAGTTCTTCCAATATTTTTTCACATTTTTTTATTTGAGGTTTTTTCTGGTTTTCTTGGATTTTTATGGGTTCTATTGTTTCTTCAATTTTTGTAGAAATTTTTTGGATTAGTATGGAATTTTTTTGTGAGGGGAGGTAATATTTTTCTTGGTTGATTTCGTATATGAGTGTAGGTACATATGGGTATTCTCCTTGTTCTGTGGCTTCTATATCGATGTAGAAGGTGAAGAATTCTTTAGGTTGTAATTCTTTGTTAAGGTAGATGTCTCTGCCAATTGGTTTTCCTAATCCTAAGTATAGAAGTTTGCATCCAACCGGGATTGCATCTTTTATCTTATGTATAGTTACTATTGAGTCTTCATTATTGAATATGTTAAAGGTAAATCTTTGTATATCACCTATTTTAAGAATTACAGGTATACTGGGTTTATATGTGAACTTCAAGTTAAACACCCTTTATAGAAGTGTCACCTTTAAGGAAATGTTGTATTGACATGTTTAACATTAATAATTATCTTTATTCATATATTTTTACCACCTTGTAAACTAAGGGCTCTATACAAGTTTTACCTTGGATTACGTATTTTATTTTTGGTTCGAATATTGCTTCGCCTGTTTTTTTAGCTTCTAGTTCCACGGTTGCTGTTAAGATTTGTTTAGGTTTTAGCAAACAACTTAAAATGATTGATCCACCTATCTCTAAAAAGTTATCGAAAGTTCTAAATAGCTTAAAGAAGGCTTTAGGGAAGGCTTTAATTATTTCTTTTAGGTGTATTTCTGTTTCTGTCGGGTTGCCTACTCTATAAGTTACTATTATTTTTTCGCCTATTTTTATTTTATCGGCTGGCTGGATTTTGAATTCTTTATCTATTTCTGGCTTTGTCAATTCTTTTTTCATATTTTCGTATTTTTTTAGTAGGTCTTTTACTACTATTTGAAATCCGGTGAATACTTCGATTCTTCCTTTTTGAATATCCGAAACTTTACCGTAAAGGCTCCAGAAGTAGTCAATTACGTCTTTTAGAAGTGTTTGAATTGCTTTTATGGGTTCATTTCTATCTACGATTGCAACAGCGTCTATTTTTCCATTTGTGGCTATAGCCATTACTTTGTCGTCAAAGGATATGAGGCGTGCTTCTTTTCCAAGCGTTTCCGTGCCGAAGTGTTTTAAGGCGGTGATGTATCCGCTGATTAGTGTTTGATCCGGTATTTTAATGGATTTATTTGCACTGTATCTGTAAAGTAGGGGACCGGCTTCCGATAATATTATGAGGATATGGTGAATCATATTGCTTCACTTAAAGGTTTTTATATTTTGATTAATTTAGTTATTGCGTTTTAAGTTATAAGTTTTATAGTTGGTGTTGTCGAACATCAACAAAATATTTATTAATACAAATCATGGCAAAATTAATGAGTTTAGTGGCTAAATGATTTTAAGGAGGTGTTCCTGACATGTCTGAAACGGAACAAAAAATCAATAGAATTTTAGAAGTTCTCCTGAAAATCGAAGAAAAAATAGATAGATTCCTTGAATCTACAAAAGAAGCGGGGGAAAGAGAATTCAGGGGGAAAGAAGAGGTTAAAAGTGCGCTAAGTTACACCGACCCCTTAACAATTAAAACAGAGTATTGGAGGCAGTAAGGTGGCTGAGGAAAAGGAACTGCTGAGTGAAATTATTTTAAATGCCTCCGCACAATTTGCTGAATTCTCCAAGACCTTACCTGAAAAAATTATCCAAGGCGGTTTTAGACAGGTGTTGCTTGAAATGTCCAATTTAATTGGAAAAGTGTACTCTGCTGCATGCAAAGTCTCATTGAGAGAAGTTGAAAAGCTATTTTTTGATGAAAAATATTTATATGAGATATTGGAGGAGGCAAAAATTTCAGAAGAGATAAATAAAGAAGACTTGCTTAAAGTCGAAAGAGAAATTTATAGGAGCATATTAGAAAGAAGGAAGTATTTGGAAGAGGCTTGGATATACGAGTGCTTTCTCTGGTCTTTAGAATTATTTAAATCAAGTATTGATGAACGTACGTTTATAAATTACCAAAGATTTATAGAGCTCTGTGATCTTTTAATTAAAAATTTCACAACAGGTAGTAATGTGTTCAAAACTTACGTAGAAGGTTTTGGTGAAATCAGAAAAGCGATAATAAGAAGGGGAATGATAGATTACTTAAATGAATACCATAAAATAGAAGAAAAACGGGGAGGGGAAATTTATTTAGCAGAAGCTAAATTTTACAACTTAATTTCGCAGATAATAGAAGACGTTGAAAAACCTGTATGGGTAGCTTCATATCCCTATCCTGAAACATTATTCTTTCTATACTTAAGGAAAAAAATACTTGAAGAAGCAAAAAAACATATAGAAAAATTTGAACCATTAAGTGAAGAAGCAAAAACTGTGCTTGAACAGATCAATGAAAATATAATCAAATTGGAAGAAACTGTTGACGGCTTCTTAGCTCTTCATTTAATATCCCACGGAAAGATCGAGAAGGCCATAGAACAAGGTGAAAAAATTGTCCAAAAGGGAGGAAAAGAAAGGATAAAAGAAAAAATAAACAGACTTGTGAGTTTAGCTGTGCCCTTATTAAAACTTGAATTACTTAAACGAAAAATTTACACCAATTTTGCGAACAAAGAAAAATTAAACGATATTGCAACGGAATTTAAAAAAATACTTGAATCCATTAAAGAAGAAGAACTATCTGGCCATTTAAGCGATATTTTCTTTGATATGAAAATGTTTTATCAGTATCTAAAAAATTTTTTACCGAGCAAAGAAGTGCAAGAAGTTCTAAAGGAATTAGATGAAATAGAGAAACTTTCAGAAAATAGAGTGATACAGAAAATCAACGAATCACTTGTTTCCATTGAAAAATCAGTCAAACAACTGTTTAACAAAGAGTCTAGAATAGATCCCCACAAAATCATTGAAGAACTGGATGACCTTATCCTTCTAATGCCTTGGATAAAAGACGAAGAGAAAAGAGAAAACATAAGAAAGCATTTAATGGCTGCGTATGAAATTTGCAGATGGAAACTGAGTTACAACTGGTTAAACACAGATCTACCTCTACCATACTTCATTAGAGCTGTAATTTCACAGCACTTGGCGCTAAGAAATGCAGAAGAAATCTATAGAATGCTAGGCAATGAAGAACAAGCAAAAATCTGTCAAACAACAGCGAAATTAGCGCTCCAAGACATCTATGTTAGAGAGGCTTTCAATCACACAAATCACGGAAAAATGTGGACATTTAAATCAAGCATAGACAGAGGAAAATTCCTTGAAGAAGTATTAAAAAACAAAGAAAACGGAGAAAAAGTGCAAAAACATATAGGAATATTGGAAAAAGACCATATAAATGCGATAAAAGTTCTTAACCTCGCCAAAACCGCCTTTATAAAAGCTTATGAAAACGCCATAGATAAAGAAGCAAAATTAGCTTTACAAACACTTGCAATTATAAGGGACGGGGACATCCTTAGAATAGAAGCAGCCTTACATGATCTCTATGCTGAAATCGAAATATTAAAACAAAATTGGCTCAAAGCAGCTCAAGAATACGATATCTCAAAAGAAAAATTTAACAATGCAACTTCAAAATATGCACAAGCCGCGGAAATAGCTCCACTTGAATCCATAAAAAAGAACAGTGCAAACAAAGCAAGCATATGCGACATATTTGCAAGAATAAACAGGGAATATCGAGAAAAAGCAAGCAATAAAATCAAACCACCATACAAAGAAATTAACGAAATAGAAAAAATATACCAACAACCACTCTGAAAACCATCATAAACCATTTCATAAGCCTAAATAAACAGCAAACAAAACCTAGACACCAATTAATATCGATAGAAAAGTCTACAAGTCACAGACAAGGTGAACTGCTTGAACTTCGAAAAAGAGATTCAAGAACTAAAACACTGGGCGAAAAACCTAGAAAAAAAGCTTTTCGAAATGATGGAAGAAATTAAAAAGATAAGAACCATGCTCGAAGAAGAAAGAGAAAAAAGAATATTCAGAGGAATGAAGGAAAGAAAAACCGAACTACCATGGCCGTATCAAAAAGCATTAAGCTACATCAAAAAAGCAAAGCGCAACATAAATGCAAGAAGCCTCGCAGAAGCCCTAGAGATATCTAGAAGCAGAGCTAGCGAAATATTAAACGAACTCCACAGAATGGGATACCTAGAAAAACAAAGAAAAAAAAGAATGGTTATCTTCAAATACGCAGAAGAAGAAAACATATCGCAAACTTAAAAAAGTCAGCAAACTTAGCGCAAAATAAATAACCTTCAAATAACAACTAAACATTAACAGAGACTTATCATTCGTACTTAACTATAAATAAAATGGCGGAACCTTCAACATTAAAGTGAACCTCAAATTGGTAAACAAAAAAAATTGAACAAAATTTTAGAAGATATTTTACTTTTGAATTCTAAAACAAGATTGAAACTTTCTTATGTTATTGGAGAGGATGTTCTTGAGGTTTCGGCGATAGTTGGGATTAAACCAGAGTATGATTACATTAGAATACCAGATTTGCTTGGTGAAGGTTTATTGGAAGTTTCTAGAATTGAGGAAGCTGTGCCTAAAGGCTTTGTACTAGATGAAAAACACAAAGACTATGATTCTAAAAAAACGTGTTACACTTCGATGGAACATGGGCTTCAAACAAAGTTTTAGATCCAAGATATTCTGAACAAAGAACCTCAGAAGTAAAATACATAATTCATCCAAAATATTTTGTTAGGGCAAGCAAATTTAACCCAGTAATTGTCATAGAACTGGTTAGAGAAGGAAGACCCATAGCCACTGCAAAACTAAAACTTTTCAAAGAAGACAAGTACATAAACGTTAGCAGACCAGGTCCAGAAATGATGAAAAGAAAAAACTAAAAGTTAAAAGAGTTATGAAGCTTCGTCTAGAAGATGAAGAGGGTTTTAAACCATTTACAAGAGATTTTATCGGCAGAGAATGGCTATTTGATAAACTAGACAAAATACAGCGGGGCATAATATTTCTATTGGGACAACCTGGAACAGGGAAAACTGCAATAGCTGCTAAAATAGCGTTAACAAAAATGGTTCCAACAATATTAATAGAAAGGCTACATTCGATAAAAACTGGTCAAATAATTAGGGAATTAGCAGATCAAATATCACACTACTGGGGGATAAAAGTAAATCCAGAGTTAAGGAGAATAATAGAAGCAATCAAGGAAATAAATAGACAAACAGAAGAAGTTCCAACAATAGTAATAGACGGGTTAGATGAAGCAGAAAAACCCGAAGAAATAATAAGTTTAATTGATGAAATATGTAAACCCTACATAAAAAGCAAAGTGATTGTAACAGCGAGAACAGGAATAATTGATAGCCAGATAAGAGACTTGAGAGGAAAAATTTCTATGAGAGGAATTCCCACCTATACATTTGAGTTAAAATACAGTGACAAAAAACAGCTAAAGGACGTGCAAAAATACGTGCAAAAAATGTTGGAAAAACCAGAACTCGAAGAAAAAATCCAAAAACAAGGATACAAAATTGAAGAAGCGATTGAAATACTTGTTAAACATTCAAATGGAAACTTCGTGGTCGCCTCATCCTACATCAAAAGTATAGAAGAAAGCAAATTCACCATAAAAGACGTAGAAAAAATACCGATAACACGAACATTAGAGGACTGGTACACACACATAATAAACCTCATAGCAGAAAAGAAGACAGAAGTAAAAAAAGAAGACATAATAGAGGTTCTCTCAATAATCTCTGCAATACCAGAACCCACCACAATACCCCTCCTAAAAATAATAACTGAGAAAGATGAAAAATATTTAAAAAAGATTGTAAAAAGAGTATCTCTTCTATTAATAAAGGTTGGGGGGAGAAGCGGATATATAATTATGCATAAAACCCTTCAAGAGTACCTAGAAAAAATAGAAGAAGTTAACTTTAAAGAAATACATAGAAAAATAGCAGAAAAAATATTTGGGGGATTTGAAAAAGCACCTAAAACGATAATAGACTGGGATACACAAGAAAAACTGGCTGACTACGCAGTAAGGAACTTAGTACATCATTTCTATGAGGCAAACATGATAAATGAACTATTTCAATTCGTGGACGCACACATATGTCCAGTAATAGAGGAACAGAATATAGAAGTAGCCTACAGAAACATAAACCTAGCAATAAAAGCTATCAACAAAGTAGAGAGCATAGAAGAAAAAATAGAAAGATTGCTGAAGTATGCGAAAACAAAAACCACTATAATAAATCCAGACAAACTACCAGACTACATTTACGAAACAGCGGCAAAACTCGCACAAAAAAATGAGAAAATAGAAAAACAATTAATAACATACATAAAATCAATAAAAAACAAAATAAACCAAGCAAAAACAATAGCAAAAACCGCAAAACATCTAACAGAAAAAACATTAAAACAAATACAAAAAATACTGAAAAATATCCCACAAACAGCAGAAAAAGCCTAGGCACTAGCAGAAATAGCGGCAAAACTAGCGGAAACAAACCCGGAAAAAGCAACAAAAACATTTAAAGAAGCAATTGAAACAGCAAAACAAATAGAATACGCCTGGGATAAAAGCAGAGCACTAGCAGAAATAGCTTTGAGTGTTGTGGGAGGTTTGGATTGGTTTGATATTTTTAGGAGGGGGGTTGGTTTTTTGGTTTCTTTTGATGTTTCCGTTAGAGTTTTGTGTGGTTTGTGTTGTGGTTTTGGTGAGTGGTTGGAGGTTGTTGTTGATTTGTTTTCTGAGTTTAATTTTGGTTTTTGTTGATTTTTTGCGTTTTTATTCTTGCTTGCTTGATAGGTTTTCCGGGGCTGTTGATTTTTTGGATTTGGTGATTAGTTGATTTGTTTTAGTTTTTGTTTGGTTCTTTTTTGGGTTTTTTGTTAGGAAGATTTTGGTTTGAAGTTTAGGACTGATGGAGGGATGTTATTTTTAGGTTATGTTTTGGGTCTGTTGGGGTTGTTAAGAGTGGGTGGAGTTTAATGCTGTTAGTTTTGTTAAGTTGAATTATTCTTCGAGGGTTATTTTTGAGGTGGGTGGTAGGAGGATGGGGAAGTGTTTAAGTCTGTGTCTATTTTGTTTTTTGAGTTTTCTGATGTTAAGGTTGATGTTTCCAGTTTGTTGGGGTTTGAACCTAATGTTTATGTGTTGGAATTTCTGGTGAGTGGTGGTTACTTTTAGTTATTATATAGTTCGAAGGGTAATAGAGTGGAAATTGTTGTTGATTTTTGGCGCCGATTGGAAATAAAGTTGGCCTGCGCAAGCGGAGAAGAGATATATCTCTGTGGAGGAAGGATTGACGTTAAAGGGAGAGTTGGAATAAAAATATGGTTTAAGGATCTATTTTATAGAAACTTCTGCAAAGACTGGTGAAAATGTAGATGAGGCGTTTATTAAGTTTTTAGAGGTGATTTTGGAACAGCTTTGAAGAGTAGCTAAAAGGAATTATGTGAAATTTATGTTTAAGGTTGGGTTACGTTCAATTTGTTTAAGTTTAATTGTTGGAATAAAATTGGTGGTGTTTTAATGGTGGGTTTTTAGGGTTTGATGTGTGTCTTTTAGTCTTTCTGCTGTGATTTCTGTTAGTATTCCGGTTTGTTCTAGGTCTAGGTAGTTGCTGATTGATTCATCGAAGAATATTTCTGTTGTTGCTGGGAATTCTTGGTCTTCTCCTGTTAAAATGATTATGATCGGTATTAATGGGAGTGGGTATATTTTTATTGGGCAGTCTCCGTAACTGAATTTTATTTTGTAGCCTCCAAGTAGCTTGGCGGCTTCACAGAGTTTTTCAGGTTTCATTCCAAATGTTTTTCGTATAGTTTGTTTGGCTCGTTCAACTGCTACATGGCAGTATTTTCCTCCTGAGAGTTGTTTTGATGTGATTAGTTTATGTGTTTCTGTGGTTGGTTTGGCTTTTGCGTAGGTTGAGAGGATGTGGTAAATGTTTGGTAGGTTTTTGCATTTGGGCAAGTCTGGTGGGAAGGTTATTTTCTTTAAATATCGTATATTTTTCCATTTTTGAGGTTAAGAGTATCTCCTAGGAATTTTAATGTTGGCGTGCCGGGGAAGCCGAGTCTACCCTTTAAGCTTCTGATTTTTTCTTTGCACTTTTCCCAGTTCCAAAGTTCTCTCATAATTAAACATACCTTTCGATATTATTTTAAGCGTTTTCTTAATGTTGGGAGGTAATGGGAGTAAAGTGGCGGGAAAGGAGGAAGCGTCTTTAAATATTTGTCGATGAGGAAGTCTTAGATAAGGTTTTAGGAAGAAAGGATGTTTTTAGGTTAAGTTTAAGTTGATGAATTTAAGGTATATTGAAGAGTTTTTTCGGATTATTTTTGTGTAGGTAGGAGTATTATTTATTATTGTGAAATATTAGAACATATAGTAATTTCTTAAACCTATTTTAAATTTTAGATGTTAGGATGTTTAAATTTTCAAGTTAATTAGGAACGTGTTTTGTAGGTTTTTGTTATATTTTTATGGTGCTGTTTTCTCTGTTTTTCTAGTAATTGGATTCTTGTTTCCTCAATTTTGTTTCTAAATTTCATTTCGTGTTCTTTACAGAATTTTTCTGTGAAAAGCCATTCATTGGGGTTGGCTAAACATTCTTTTGAACATCCTTTGGTGTCCCATGTAATTATTCTATATAAGGTGGATACTACCGCTTTTGCTGTGCTTTCAATTGTTCCGATTCTTATTATTCCATATTCGTAGTCGTCGACAAAGCGTGTTTCCTTTGGTCTTCCGCTTACCGTGTTAAGAGATAGGAAAAATGTTAGGCCTGTTTTAAGTGTTGGAAGTACCTTGAAAATATTTCTAAGGAATTGCTCACAGAGCATACAACATTCTAAACATATTTTTCTCCCATCTCCACCGCAAATGTCCGTTGGAATTTCACGAGGAGTTGGAACATAAAAAGCTACGGGTAGATAGGTAAAGGTGAAAAGTCCGTTAGGATCTACTGGATATAACATCTCGTTAATTTTTTCGATTACTCTTTCCAGGTTGAAAACGCAGTTTACTAAAACTAACCTAACCATAACGGGTGGACCAACTATTTCCTCTGGTAGCATAAACTCACCAACATTTTATTTAAAACAGCAACGTGTTTCCTTAGATCTATTTCTCTTTTTGGCGAAATAAAGATAAAAATGAAGGTGAAACTAGAATAATACTTTGATAATTGTTCTCAGCCTTTTCTTTTATTTATAGAGAACGCGGTCTCCATCTTAGGTCTAACGCTTCAAAAAAGGTTTGTAACAAATTGGAACGAGTTAGCCAAATCTAGCCATGCTATTCCTCTTCTTTCAGAATTTTCAACCATTTTTTCGCATCTTCGCTTAAAAAATCCTCACCAAAAACTTCAACTATAATTTTTAGATACTCCAAAACAGCTTCCTTATTCTCCCCAAAAGTAAACGCAATTGCAGCCACAACATTCAATTTATCTGTTCCCTTAAGTCTTGTAACAGGTATGGAATGAGATATATGGGCTCCCTCTAAAACTTTAACAATCTCATATTCTGCTTTGCATCTCGGACAAACTAATGGTGGACTGTAAATTGGCACCATAAACTCTGTCCAACCACATTTAACACATCGCCATATCCCCATAGTCATAAAAACACCATTTAACCCACTAACGTCACCCAATATATAAAATCTTAGCATACTATCAAATTTAATCACTTCAAACTTAAAACCACAAAACTCGCAAGACTAAAATAATTTTCCAATTTTAGCATTACAGCTGTATTTTAAAGACAAGAGGAGACCCGTGGTAAGAGATAGAAAAATTCAAGTTAAGAGGCTTGGTTCAAGGTGGTATTATACAGTTTTTTATCGGTTTCGCAAGCTTACCAAGAATTATCAAATGCCTTAGAAAAGGGGTTTCTTCTCTATGTCAAGAAACCTTGGAAGCACGTAATCTTAGACAACGTAAAACTTAGAAGCGAGATTTCAAAAATTAAAAATGTAGTTGTTATTCCGCCTGTTAGCGTGGGTAAAATACAAAATATTACGTTTATCAAAGTCCATGGTAACGGTTGCATTTTATAACAATAAATTGGTTAGATAGATTTATTTAGTTTGGTTTATTAGGTGATATTTTAAGGTGTTATATGTGTGGTGGTTTTATGAAGATTAAGGTTGTGCTTGAACCTCAGGAAGAGGGAGGTTATACTGTTTATGTGCCGTCATTACCGGGATGTATTTCGGAAGGGGAAACTGTTGAAGAGGCCTTAGAGAATATAAAGGAAGCTATATCATTATACTTAGAGGTTAGTGATGATGATCTTGTTGATTTTCTTAATAAGAAGATTGTGGTTAAGGAGATTACCATATGACTAAATTACCTGTTGTTTCTGGTAAACAGGTGATTAAGGCTCTTCTTGACACTCTCCCCACTTAAGTGGGGGGATTCTTGCTTCTAGGGTGTTCATTCTTTGGGTGTTCATTGCCCTTTTAGGCTCCCATCTACATCTGTTCCACCTTAGAAGCAAGGGGTGTGCCACCACCCCGATGGGCATACCTCCATTATGGAGGGTGCCCATATTTACCACGCCGACAGCATCCCTATGGGCATCTAAACCACATTTCAGACATTTGAACAGTCTGCCTCTTCTAACTGTCTTGTCTGAACTGCATCTTGGGCATATGCTTGAAGTTCTGTATTCACTAACCTCTTCCACTTCTATCCCATACTCTTCAGCCTTCTCTTCAAGCCTCTGAACTATCCAAGAGAAGCTCCAGAAGTTGTGTATCATGGAGTTTACCTTGCTGTTATGATGGTTGTTGTTTCTTATACCTTTAAGGTTCCCTACCACTATTTTTGAAAAACCCATTTGTTGTGCATATTCTACTATCGTCTTAATCATGGCGTTTACTGCATGTCTAAACCTCCTTTTCCTAATTCTATACATCCTTCTAATTCTTCTAGAGGTTTTGCCTTTATTGATTTTAGCTATCCTGCTCTGCTCCTTAGCCATTTTCTTCGTCCAGTACCACCAATCCCATAGAAGCTCTCCCCCTCTGAAAGCAACTGGCTGTTTCATTCCCTCATGCCATATTGTTGCTAAGCACCTGACTCCTAAGTCGATGTAGAGGGGCTTGTTGCCCCCTCTCTTGGGGGGCTTCTCGACCCCGACAACCATAAAGCCCCTCCACGCCCCATCCACCTCATCATAGATTATTTCAAGCCTTCCCTGCTTACCATGCCATTTGAGACTTCCCCAGTACCTCAGTTTAAGACCTTTGGGGAAGTAGAGGTACTTGTCATCCATTCTATAACAGTCATTTCTGATGACTACTCTAAGCTCCCTTCTGCCTATTCTCTTCCAATATCTAGGCATGGACACCTTCTTAATATGAGGGGGCAGTCTCCCCAGTCCCTCAAGTCTCTTCAACCTAAAGAAGCTCTTCCAAGCCTCGTTATTCTTTCTTATGATTTGCTGTGCTGTTGCTGAGCCTATTATTGGAGCATACTTCTTGTATAGATGTTTGGGATACCACGAGAACTTCTTGTAGTGGATATATGCTTGCCTACGCTCAAAGTTAAGCTCATTCCACAATCTAGCACAATTATCGGCTAGCCTCCTGAGAATTGGATTGTCCTCGACTATGAACGTGTTCGTTCTCCTCATTTCTTTCCACCCTGCTCCTCTATATACCTCTGGATAGTCTCAGACAACACATGCCCGGCTGTTGAGACGAAGTAGCTCCTAGTCCATAGCGACGGAAGCTTTAGAAGCTCGGGAAATTCGCTTCTAAGCACCCTAGATGTTCTCCCTTTAATCCTCCGCAGAACTATGTGTGGAGACCAGTATGGCTGGACTGATATGAATAAGTGGACGTGGTCTGGCTTAATCTCTAGAGCTAGAATTTCCCAGCCGTACTCTTCAGCTATCTCCTTGATAAGTTGCTCCAGCCTCCTCTTAATGGCTCCAACCAGTACTGGCTTCCTCCTCTTAGGAACCCACACAAAATGATAGTTACAGAGATATACTGCATGTCTAGTTCGTCGATAGCTCATCGCTATCTACAATAAGCTGTTGATTATTTAAACCTGTTGACGCCATTCATCCCCCCACTAAAGTAGGGAGCTTTCTGGCGTCGTTTCTGTAAAGCTTCAGAAATTGTTTACATGCCTGTTTACAATTTTAGTGAACAAGAAGTTTTAAAGCAATGTGTTGAAAATCGTCATCTACATTGTAGACATTATCTAGAGGCTATAGAGAAACAGGAGACATGTCCTTTTCTTAAACGTTATTCCACATCTCGCAATAAATATATGTATTTTTGTACCGCAAGACATACTTCATTCGTTAAATTGGAGGAGAGAGAGGTTTCTAGGTATTGTGTCAAAAAACAATATGTAGATTGTAGATACTATTTAAAGAAGACATCTCAACAGAAGTAGTATCCCAAATATTATGAAGATTGCAGCTGTAATTGTTTGCATGTGTTTTTGTGGAATTTTTTTGAGTAATATTTCTCCTATGGCTATTCCTATTACTGTGATTAGTGTGAATGCTAACATCACGCCAGCGAATACTAGAACTGGCGTGTTGTATTGGGCTGCCAGTGCAATTACCATTATTTGGGTTTTGTCTCCAAGTTCCATTAGAGAAACTAGGGCAAATGCTGACAAAAGTGTAAATTGACAGCTATAAGCTTTTTTCTCTTCTTCGACTTCTTTTGAAAACAAGGTAAATATTCCAGAGAGTATGAATATTGTTCCAGAGACTACTTGTATCCAGAAGAAAGGTAAGAGCGTTGCCAACGCTTCGCCTATAAGTACGCTTAATCCATCTACGATTAGGAATGCTAGCATAGCTCCTATGAAAACTGTTTTTCGCGACCATTTAGAGCACAGCGTGATTACTGTTATCTGAGTTTTGTCTCCAAGCTCTGCAATGAATACGAGGAGGAAAGATGTAATAAGTGGAAGTAGATCCATAGATTGAAATCTACAATTTGAATATAAAAAGGAAGCGATTACTAATTATCATCCATAACTAACCAATAGGTCTGTATAATTGCGACACAAGGCACTAAATTTTTTCAAATAGTTTGGCTGAACTTTCCAGTAGCTTTAAGGCCTTGTTATAATGTTTTGACAAAAAATATAAGGAAAGTTTCAGTAAGATTTAGTTGTTGAGGGGATTATTATGGGTGCTGGTATAGGGGCTCTTGTTGGAATAATACTCTTCATAGTTTTAGGTTATATTGGAGAAATAGTTCCAGCGCTATCCCCAATAATAGTCTTCGTGATTTCCACCTTTGTTGCCGGAATGGTTACCAAAAAAGCAAAAAGCGGCGCATTAGCAGGTTTTCTAACAGTCTTTATACCTATGCTTATTCTCGGTGTTTTACTTATTCTTGCAGCCATGGGAGTTTTAGGAACTTTTGAAGGAGCCTTAACGGGGATTGGAATTATTGGCACTATGGTTGCGGGTATTGCCGCGGCTCTTGCAACTGTTGTAATAGCTGTTGTTGGAATAGCAATGATTATAATGGGTGTAATTGGTGGAATCATCGGTGCAATTATAGGTGCAATAGGTGGATTCATAGCAAGCAAAATGTAACATCACTGCTGATATGCTACTCTTAGACGTATTACGGTTGATAAGCACTGCTAATTAACAATTATTAGATGATAGTGGGATTAAATACTTGAAAAAGCAAAGTTTTAACTCATAATTTAAAATCTTCTAATGTTTTATTGGTTCTTAACTTTCACAGTCAACTTCGACTTGTTTTCTCATTTTTTACGTTGTGTAGGGGCGTCGAAAAATATAAATGTGGTTTGAATATTGATGGGTTGGAGTTATGTTCCTTTTGCCCGCTGTTCTCAACAGTAAGGCATGCTTTTAGTTCTGTAAAATTCTTGGGAGGTGGGATCAGAGATGAGAATAGGTATAATGACTACTTGGAATGCATGTTGCGGTATATTCGCCCACGCGCAGCTGGTTTGCAGAGAATGGATGAAAATGGGACATGAAGTTGTAGTTTTTGCGCCTAAAAGTGAAAGAGATAAGAAAAGTGTTCCTTTAGATGTTGAAGATGAGCCCTTTGTTTATAGAAATTGGGAAATGTATCGTTATGGTGATAGAATCCCTGATGATAACGAGTTAGACCTTTATTTTGATCCTGAGCCTATTCTTAAAGAAGATTTTGACGTTTTTGTTGTTGAGAAACCTAGTTCAACCCCTCTTGGAAAGCTTTGTAAAATTTTTCCAGAAATAAGGTCTAAAGCTTCAACAATAGCGGTTGTACATGAAGGACGGCAGATTGCGAACAGAAACTTTTACAAGGTAAATTTTGACGTTTACACCTTATTTGATGAAAGATATGCAAAACTATTTGATAGACTGCTTCCATTTGACAGGACTTTTATTGTTCCATTTCCATGTCATCCGGTTGTCGAAGGCGATATGATGAAAGCTAGAGAGAAACTTGGGTTGCCAGTGGACGAGGATCTTAAAATAGTGTTAACGTACGGTATAAGGTTTAAATATCTGTACGAAATATTACCTGTGCTTAAGGAGCTTTCAAAGAAATACAAGTTGATGTTTTTAATGTTAAGTAAACATACGGAAAGTGCTGATATTGGGGCAAAAATTGCTAAACAATACAGCTTTACAGATTTTAGATATGAGGCACCATCTATCGAAAGGCTCTACACATATTTGCATGCTTCAAATGCTGTGCTTCTCTATAGAGAACCAGTTAACGGATATATACCGGTGTCGAGTACCGTATGTCTATGTTTAGGTGCTCTAAGACCAATTCTATGTCCAAATATCAATTTCTTTGAAACATTTGAAGACGAGGTTATAAAATATTCCAGCTTCAGAGAACTTAAAGAAAGACTTATAGACGTATTTGAAAACAGAGGCATAAATAGAGTGTTAAAGGCAGCAAGGAAATATGTGAATGAAAATTCAGCGGAAAAAGTAGCACGAAGGCTTCTAGAACTTGCAGAAAGTTCAAGACAAATTATGGAGCTAATCACTCCAAAAGTTAAGATCCCAAGCTTCTTCAAAGCCTATTCTACAGTGTAATGCATTAAACCTTTTATAAATTAAGGTTTTATCCATTTGAGTTTTTCAAGCGCTTCGTCTAGTTTGGCTATGAATATGCCTATGCAGCAGTCTCCGATTCCTCCGACCCATATTAGGAATTCTTTATGTTTTATTAGCCCATTCCCGAACAGGGTGAATGGTCTGTCACCGTACTCTTCATATATCCCTACGGGGGATAACGTGTAGTTGCTGATTGCGAGTAGCTCTCCATCCTCGTTTACAATTGCTAGTCCGTTTCTATATGTGAAGTCAAATTTTGAAACCCCATGCCATCCCACTAAATACTCGTTGCTGGACAGTTTAACTGCGTTGGTTGACCATCCTATGTGTGATTCCCAGTCTTCGGGTGCAAACACTGGTT
>Ga0209410_1000303_pt1 | contig 22185 bp, 35 predicted proteins | sample Mar14436cmmetaG_FD_184135 | JGI IMG/M metagenome (GOLD analysis project Ga0209410, IMG submission 184135) | Marine hydrothermal vent microbial communities from Guaymas Basin, Gulf of California to study Microbial Dark Matter (Phase II) - Marker... ... | reverse complement strand
ACCTAAGGGATGGGGTTTACGGAGATATCTGAAATACAGGTAGGCGAGGCCGAGGGTTATGAGGAAGAGGCGAAGTAACTCCTTCCAGGTCAAGTTGAAGGCGCTACCCAAGGGGAGTAATGCGAGGAGGAAGAGGCAGGTGTAAATTATTTTGTGCATATGTCCAAGGTCCGAGGTCCGAAGTCTGGATGGGTTTGTCTGGGTATCGACTCTGGATGCTTCTGGGGTTTAGTAAGATACGAAATTCTCAGACCGAGGTCAAGGGGGTTGTGTAAGGTCCAATGTCCAAGGTCCGATGTCCAGAGCCCAAGGTCCAAAGTCCAAGGTCCGAAGTCCAAAGTCTTTTAGACATTGGACATTGGACTTCGGACATCGGACTTCCCGTCTATCAGCTCACACCACAAGATTGCCTATGGTCGACGCTTTCGTATTATGACCCTCTAAGTCGATATCTCGTCGCCTCGACAATGGCCAACTTCTTCTCCAATCTCTCTATACGCACATCCAAAAGGAATCCTTTGAGAACCTTATTAATCTGGTTTGCTGTATAAGTCGATGGAAGCCTGAGGACAATAATACCTCGATGGGAGCCGGGAGGATACTTCAACACATCACCGAAACCTTTGTCACGAGTCACAAGGATCCTTCCTTCTCTTTGAGCATATTCAAATATCTCCGTATCCTCTGCACTGCCCATCGAAACCTCACGAGCATCTACAGCATCATACCCTAACTCTCTTAACAGTTTCGTGGAGGATCTGGGTAGGCAGGCGTCTATGAAAAACTTGGACATTATGCTCGGAGGAGATGAACTTCTTCCTCAGCTACTGTCCTGGCTGCATAATCCAAGCAATCCAGAATATCTTGATAGGTTATATCATATTCTTCCATTACTTCCTCAAAGCTCATCCCTGCCGCTAACGAACCCAATACGACCTTAACAGGTACTCGGGTACCAGCAACTACCGGTTCCCCATGCATAACCTTCTCGTTGATAGTAATTGGCATAGGCTTACCTCCTCAAAAGATGTTCAAGGTTCGTGGTTCGAGGTTTTATGTCCAAGGTCCGAAGTCCAAGGTCAGAAGGGCAAGGGCTGTTGTGTTTCTTAATAGCAGGGGCTAAAGGAAGTCCAAAGTCCTGAACGATAAATCAAAGGGGAAAACCACCGAATCACATTGGTATCAATAACAACCCGCAGCTTACCTCCTTAAACGGTGTTGCCTTACAATTTCGGCAACATCTTCCTCTATTTTTTCAGGAGGAAAGGACCGTATCTTCTCCAGTATCTGCTGCTGTTTCTCGCTCACGGAGGTTTTCGGATCGCTTAATACCTTGATCTTCCTTTCTACAACGTCCTTCAACCAATCGCTGGGTTTAACTATGGCCAAGATGATGTCAGTGTCCAGATACACCCATACCCCTCTGTAGACCTACTATAACCTCTTGATAAGCATAGTCTTCAGCCCTCTGATGGAGCCTGCCTTTCTCAAGCATGATGGCTAACCTCACGCCATACCTTATAATCTCGGCCCTCGATGTGAAACGATCCTCCTTTACAAGTTTATCCATCTGCTCCACCAAAGCCTCTGGAAGGAAAAGGCAAGTGTAAATTACCTTGTGCATAGGTTCAACGTTTATTGCGTTGTAGCGTTATTGTCAAGTATAGGCTTTAGTTATCCCGAATCGTCAGAAGACGAACTCTTTAGCCCTGAAGCAGTATCTTCTGTTTCGAGAGACCTATACAGCTACCTTTACCCTTCCAATTATGAACTCTTCCTCACCTGGTATCTCCTGGCTGTCCTGTCTTAGAGCCTCCAGATGAGCTTCTATAGCTTCCTTTATATTGGCCATAGCCTCCTCTACCGTCTCACCCTGAGAATAACATCCTGGCAAAGCGGGAACTTCCACCCAATATCCACCTTCCTCAGCCTGATGGATAAGCACTATGTATTCCATAGCTTGTCCCTAAAGCAACTTGAGAAATTCCTCTTCTGTCAGCCCTGCCTTTCTAATAGCTGCTTTAAGCAAACCTACTTTAAGTTCCTTAGAAGCAGGTATTGTTATAATCTGACCGTTGGGCATCTTTATGTTGACATGATCGCCTTTACCACTTCTCCTAATTCCCCCAGCCCTTAAGAAAGCCTTTATAGCATCGCTGCCCTTAATACCTCTAAGTTGCCTCAACTTTCTAACGCTCTCTTATATCAGCCCTTCTTTAGGTCGCTCACCCCCACCTTTTCCAGGTCAAGTTGAAGGCGCTACCCAAGGGAAGCAAAGCGAGGAGGAAGAGGCAGGTGTAAATTATTTTGTGCATATGTCCGAGGTCCGAAGTCAGAATGTCCAAAGTCCGAGGTCCAAAGTCCAAGGTCCGAAGTCTTTCATCTCTTGGACGTTGGACGTCGGACTAACGGCTTCATCCGGACTTTATCCGCTGAAGCAGGGGCACCGCAACGGGCCGTAGAAACTCTGACGCCCTGAGTATCTCTATCCCTATGATCTCCCCCCGGGCGTCCAACTCCACATTAACCCCCGGTGCAACTTCCACATATTCCCCCTCCATCCCTTCCCCCATAGCAATATAAAGCACATCGCTTTGGGAGTCATAATTCACATAAGGTGCATTTTTGTTCATAGTTTCTGCCACCTTCCTGTTTTGATGCGATGGAGTTTCTGATAAGTTTTCAAAGGGTGAATAGTGATGATCTCGACCCTGTCGCCCTTTTCATCGTAGCAAACCATCATCTCTCTCACCCTTCCAGCAAATTTTACCTCCTTCACAGCTACCATATGCCGAGTTTTGACATCGAAGTAACGCTCTTTTGCTCCAAGATATATCTCCTTCGGAAGTGAATCAGGAATATGGCGCAACTTGATGCGAAACTTGAGATGATCTGTATAGACAATCTCTTTCAAAACCTAAAAGTTCCCTTTGCCCCGATTATGAGCCATCCTGGTCGGTGATTGCTGTGATGAGGGCTTTTTTCATGGTCCAAAGTCCAAGGTCCGAAGTCCAAAGTCTTTTAGACATTGGAGGTTGGACTTCGGACATTGGACTTTAAGTAACGGATAAACCCTCGAATCAGGTTCTTGACGAGCACGGCCTGACCGTAGATCTCGTCGAACTGCTCCTGAGTGATGTAACCCTGGTCCATCGCCACATATAGATGGGACTGCACCTCCGTAGCCGACCGGAAGGCATAGCCCAAGAACTTTGCAAACTCCGAGTCTGAACCGGAGTCGAAGCCCTCCGCGATGTTGGCCATGATGGAGACCGATGCCCTCTGGACCTGGTCCCTTAGACCGTAGTCCTTCGAAAACTGCCCCTCCTTGGTAGCCCCATAGATCATCTCCGTAAGCCTCCTGGCCTCCTGCCAGGCTTCGATGTCCTCGAACTTCGTTAGCTTCATGGTCTAATGTCCAAGGTCCGAGGTAATAGGTATCTACTCCCTTTCAAATATCACCTTCTTTGCCTTGTTGTCAAACGTCACCTTGTAGCGATCAAATAAATTCATACCAAGTAAGTTGAATCCTACACCCAACTTGGAAGAAAATCCCACCTCCATTGCAAATTCGTCTTCTCCCAGCCTTATCTGTAACTTATGGAGATAAAAAGGGATAAAACTACCATCCCCCACCACAGCTAACATCTTTCTGCCCTTATAGAGCTCAATTCCCAGTAATTCAGCCACCTTGTCGTCAAATATGGTGTAAAAGGCGCCCGAATCTACATAGGCCCACACCTCTACCCATTCGTCCTTTGACTTCAGACCAACAGGGATAAGAGGGACATAGCGTATACGATGGCGAGCATAGTTGAATTCTACAGTATACATATAAGTTCTTCCTCGGAAGGAACTTTTAAAAGCGAAATATCTTCCGCCTTTGCCACCCTCTTAGCCTTCTCCATAGCTTCCTTAGGAGTAAGGGCGACAGCAACCACTTCCTCTCCCACAACGGCAATATATTTCCCTCCATACCTGGTGACTAACGCCTCGAAGTTCTCGGTGATCCACTTTTGTGATCTTTTCATTTGAAATCCTCTCCACGTTACCTGTAAATCTCCCTCCTGTGCCCGATCAGTCGAATGACAATGAGCTCACCTTCTACCGTGTAAATCACCCTCCAATCGCCCACTCTTGCTCCGCTGAGAGGCTCAGGAACAATCCTGTGGAAATTCTCGGCGAGCCATGTAACCCTTTTCAGTATCCTTTGAGCTTCTCCAGATTATCTACTCAACTCTCACCGAAACGCTCCATCATCTCATCTCTCTCACCAGGTCTATTGCATTGTGACGTTTGACAGATGCCTTTGGGAAGATATGAAATTTCCGCCTCAAGGTCAAGAGCAACTTCGAGGTTTCCCATTCAGCATCAGTTTTACCACAACCATGGTCCGAAGTCAGAATGTCCAAAGTCCGAGGTCCAAGGTCCGATGTCCAAAGTCTGTTTAGGGTTGTTATGGCATTAGGTCATGGATGCCCTTGGGAGCTAAAAATCTCTGGGCTGAGGTCAAGGGGGTTAGTTCAACGTTCATGGTTCAGGGTTTATTGCGTTTGTTGCGTTGTAGCGTTATATGTTTGAGGTTCAAAGTTCAATGCAAGGTCCGATCTATCTCGTATAGCGTTATACTGTTGTATTGACAAAAAGCTCTATCCTCTATTCACCTACCTCAACTGTCACCAGCTCTTCTTCCTTCACCTCAGAAAGTACCTTAAGCATGTCCTCAGCCCCGACCTTCAAAGACTTTATTAATTCTTCCCTGGTCTTCTCTTGGGCGTTTACGCCCGGCAAGTCCACAAGCCATCCAATCCACCAGTCACCACTCTTTTTAATCACCACTTTGAATTTCATTGTTAGACAATCTCTTTCAAAACCTAAAAGTTCCCTTTGCCCCGATTATGAGCCATCCTGGTCGGTGATTGCTGTGATGAGGGCTTTTTTCATGGTCCAAAGTCCAAGGTCCGAAGTCCGAAGTCTTTTAGACCTTGGACGTTGGACAATTGTTGTAGATCTATCAAGAGCTTGTTGGGGTTTTCCCCAACATCCAATCGCAGATCGCACGGCGAACACGGTTCAACCGCTCATCGGAGATTTCCCCAATCGCCCCAAGGAGAAGCTCGGCGTTTGCTACAGCTAATCGTCCTATCCTGATTACGCTAGACCGTTTGAGGCCAGAAGCAGGAAAGTCAGGGTCTTCCTCCCTTATTATCTCGTCAAACCCTGGAATCGCCTGCTCCACTCGACTTGAAACCATGGCTACCAACCAGTCCGGATAATCTCCAGGAACCCGAGCGATCAACAGGACCGGACGTAGTTTACCCTCATCGAGGTCGACATAGGGAAATCGAAGCAGTGCGAGCTTCCCCGGTTTCATCGCCACCGCTCTTTAAGGTCAGCTTCTGTATACAGGGGTTCCTCCTCAAGTCCTCTAACGGCCTCCCTCAGGGAAAATAGAGCCCACTTCCGATCCTCTTCCCGAAGGCTCCTTTCTAACAGGTAACTTGCAAAATCGTAGACCTGAGCTTTTAAGTTTCCCGGTAGCTTTTCAATCAGCTCCTCTAAAGTATATGCTTGCATCTTCGACACTTTATGTGACATAACCGATCCCTCCTCTCTACCCTGCAAAGTTCAGGGCTTTATGTCCAAGGTCCGAGGTCCAAGGTCCAAAGTCTTTCATCTTTAGACCTTGGACTTAGGCCTTTCCATCCGGACCTTATCCGCTGAAGCAGAGGCACTGCAACGGGCTGTAGAAACTTCGACGTCCTGAGTATCTTTATCCTTAACAAATAATCTCCCCCCCAGCGTCCAGCTCCACATTAATCCCCGGCGCAACTTCCACACGATCTTCACCCCTTCCAAAGTTGTCTAATTCGTATACGTCCAGGTTGCACTACCACGAAGGACCCCTGAAGCTTCTCACCTCTGCGTTTTACAAGCCTCACCACCCCCAGCATAAGCAAGCGCAGCTAAAATATCCTCATGGGAAAGATGAGGATAAGCATCTAGCAGATCTTGTTCGGTGGCTCCCTCGCTTAGCTTCCTCAGAATCAGCTCAACAGGTATACGGGTGCCCTTGATTACTGGCTTACCCATCATCACCTTGGGATTAACCTCTATACGCTCTTTAAGATCCATAGACCCCTCCCATAGGACTAACGTCCCCTGGCCGAACGGAAGGCAGTAGCCCCATAGATCATCTCCGTAAGCCTCCTGCCAGGCGTCTATGTCTTCGAGCTTCGTTAGTTTCATGGTCTAATGTCCAAGGTCCGAAGTCTTCCTTCTGAAGTCCGAGGTCCAAGGTCCAAAGTCCAAAGTCTGGATGGGTTTGTCTGGGTATCGACTCTGGATACCTTTGGGATTTAATAAGATACGAAATCCTTGTAGAGACGGATCGTGCTCACCTGCTACTTGTGGCCTCTTGTTCAAGCTTCCCCGCCTCGACTTCCTCGGCTTTCAGATCCGTCTCAATCTCCTCACGATTGGCGTGATAGTAAGCCAAGGCAGCATACACCTGGGCCAGTGTCAGGTGTCCCAATTCTTCTGCGATTTCCTCAGGGCTTAGCCCCAGCTTATACCAGCTCACAACCCGTCGTACGGTAACACCCGTGCCGGCGATTCTGGGTCGTCCACCCCGCACCTCGGGCGAACGGACGATGAGGGTGCCAATGTCAGTCGCCCTACTCATCCGCTATCACCCCCATAATCCTTCCGATGTCCCCGTCTGGGACGTTCATATTCAAGGTTCGTGGTTCGGGGTCTATTAGACCTTGGACTTTGGACTTCGGACATCGGACTATTTAAGCCTGTTTCTTAGCTATGGACCGAAAAGGCCAAACTTAGCGATGTTCCATTTGCTCAGCAAAGCTCAATAACGCCTCCTCCAGGGTAACCCAGCCCTCTTTAAGAGCTTTGAGAGTCCGAAGAAGGTGTAACTCGAACATCATCTCATCGCTCTCAAACTCCCGCTTGACTTGCTCCTCCAGCTGAGCGATCTCGGAGGCGGAGAGGCCACTTTCTCTTTTTATTTCCTCTAAATTGAATATACCCATCTTCCCACCTCCCTAAACTTCCGGAGGGGCCAGGATCTCTATCGTCCGGAGCCCTCGCTCGACATTGATGTAGTTTACTAAAAGCCGCGTACTCCGCTTGACCAGGTGCTTAAAATTCCAACTGACTAAGATATCCGCATTGCCAAGCACTGCTGCGGCGGTGTGGATGGCATCCGCAAGATACCTTGACGGCACGACCCCTTCTTCGACGTAGTGTTCTGCTAGATCTCTCATCTCCTCTGTGACTTTAAGAACCGCGAAGTTCCGGGTGAGAGCAAGCAGCCTCTCCCTCAGGTTGGAATGTGCTTGACCGAGTTCTTCGATCGTCAGTTCGGAACAGAGTTTCTCATACTTTTCCAAAATCGGCCAGAAATCCCTCGTCATTTTCATACGTTCAGGCGTCCTTTCATCATAATACGCGCTGAAAACAGAGGTATCCAGGTAAAGCTTCATCCCTATTTTTCCGGTTCTGCATTTATTTTGACGTTCAAAGTTCATGGTTCGTGGTTCAAGGTTTTAAAGCTTCGAGGTTCCTGCGGGCAGTGGGGTTATCAGGTTTAAGGTAAATCCCCCGATGTACGCCTCCTCAAAGGGGACCTTTTGGGATAGCTCTTCGAGGGCTCTGAAGGCGAGCTCTAAAACCTCCTTCCGCCGTCGTTCCCTTCTTTCCCTTTCCTTTGCGAGAGCCCGATCGAGCAGATGGGTAGAAAAGCCCTTCATCGTGCCTCCACCAACCAATTTCCCTTAGTGTCCTCTTGACGGGGTGTGATGCATTATTTTCTCTCAGCCTCATCTAACAGTTTCTTACAGTTATCGAGAATGAATGTACAGCTATCAATGGCTGTTTTAGCATCTTCAAAAGTGTAAAGTTCATTTGGCGGCAAAGCAAGCTCCTCATCACCGTACATGCTTGGCTCCCTTTCCCTCCTCAATATCCTCGAGATAGACGCCATCTTATCTATTTCTTTTCTGAACCACTCAGGGAAAGAATTTGAATTTCTCCTCAATATCGGACCGACGTCATGAAACTTTGGTGGTTCGATCCCAACAATCCTGAGTGAAGCTTTAAGTGCAAGCTCAACCGCTTCCTGACTCTGCCTGATCACATAAGCATAGTTTCCATCGCTTAAGGCCTCCTTCGCATGCTTTAATCTCTCTTCGGCCTGCCTCAGATATGATTTTGCCATTCTGATATTATCCAATTTTTATCACCTCTCCAAACCGATAATCCGGCTTTAAAATCCAATACCACCTTTTACCCATTTTAACCCTCTTTGACCCCAACTCTTTGAGTCTGCTCCTTACATTTTGCAGAATCTTTCTAAAAAAGTCGTCTTTATCGTATACGATTACAGCGTCCTCGACCATATCTAAATACAAAGGTGAAATCCTCATTGCCTCTTCAGGTGTCTTTATTATGGGGGAAAAGTCAACGAAGTAACCTTCATCAAAAAGCTTGTTTAAATATCCTTCTACCTCTTTTTCCACTTCCATAAATTCCTTCTGCCTTTCAAGCCTCCTTTTTGGAATCGAATCTATGATCAACAGCAAATCTACATCACTGTCCTTTCTTGCCTCATCTCTGGCTACAGAACCGAAAACGATCAAGGAAATAAATCTATCCCCGTATCTTCTTTTCAAAGCTTCAACCAGTTTTTCTATCAATATTTTGTACGGTTCTCTCATTTATTTATGAGGTGCGAGAGATGAAACGTGAAAAGGGGGAGGGACATGGTCCAATGTCCAAGGTCCGAAGTCCAAGGTCATTACTTTGAACTGCCCTCAACAGGCCGCGCTGTCCCCTGTGGTTTCCATCGCTCCAGTTGTAATGACCATACTTCAAACGAGCAGCATCCGCATGGGTTGGAGTTCCCGGGTGAACGGGTTCAGTATGAGCCCGAGGATCTCCAAGGTCACGACGCCCAGCAGGGCCTCATCTCCGGGCTCCCCAAGGATGACGGGCGTATGGCCCTCACCCTGGGGCAGCGAGATGTGGCATTCGGAAACCCTGCGTTCCACGGTCGTGCCATCGGCAAGGGTGAAGGTGACGGTCCGTTTCGGCACGAGCTCGATCTCCTTCCAGACCTTCTCCGGCAGGAGCGTGTAGGTCGCCCCGCTGTCCACAAGGAGGCGCACGGCGGCACGCTTGCCGGTCGGCCCTGTTACTGTTCCTTCGATATAACTTATGCCCATTGCCTTCCCTCTCCGGTCTCGATCACCACACAGCCCGAGGACCTGTTACGGGGTCCTTACGTAAGCCCAGACGAACTCCTCTAAGGCAAATCGGCTAAAGCTTGGTCGAGGTAACCTAACAGCTCCTTGGCCAGTTCGATCGCTTCCTGAGCCATATCTTCGGTAACCTGAGCTGCATAGTTATAACGGGCGTCCGCCCTAAGCTCCAGAGCGCGGTTCAACCTTCGGCCGAGGTCGCGCGGCAACGATCCATCCTTTATGTACAGCTCTCCGAACCTGCCCACTAACCCCCCATGGGATCCCGGAAGTTGATCTATCTTCAACAGTAAGAGCCCCTTTACGCAAAGCTCGGCAGCGTTGTATGCCGCGTCCACGGCTATGCGTAGGTCCCCGGCTGCGAGGGCTCGCTCCGCGCCGGTCAGGTAAGACTCCGCTAAACTACGGCTCCCCTCGACCTCGCGACGTTTAAGTTCCCTCTCGTCCATGGAGAAGACCTCCTTGCCACGACGGGACGCCCGATACAGGAAGTAGGTCCTGGGGCTGAAGTACTCCCTCAGCGGATAGACCAAGGCTTCTATCCCCTCGCCGGTCTCCATCGCTACCTCGAAGGCGACCTCGGCGCAGGCGTTCCTCAGGGATTCCCGTCCGTCGAGGGAGAACACCAACACATCTATATCGCTTTCCTCGGTGGCCTCGCCCTCAGCGAGGCTTCCGAACAGGATCACCTTGGCCACCTTGTCCCCGGCCCGACCGGAGAGCAATTTCTTCGTGAAGAGCTTTAGGGCTTCGACCTTCTTCCTCACGTCCGAAAAGCCTTCAATATGATCCTGTGTACGTCCAGTATGCTCAGATCGTCCAGATCGCCGCTTACAGCAGGCCTTCCGTCCTTCCTCCATGCTACGAACACACCTTCCCAGTCGTGGACAGCGTCGTCCGGGCCAGTGTCGTTCTCGTCCAGAAACAGCTTCCCGTGTCCCACGGTCCCAGCGCTCCTGTACGAAAGGTCGTCGAAGTAGGCCATGAGGTCGGGAAGCTCACCCTTGGGGTCCCTGTAAAGCTCCTCAGGACGGTAAACCTTCGTCCTCCAGGGGAAGCCGAACTTGTCCCTCTCCCCCTCCAAAGCCTCCTTGAGTTCCTCCCTTAAGGGTTCGTAGTCCTTCTCCTCGACCACGCCCTGGGCCTCCCTCCCCTTCTTGTTTATGAATATCCTCCCGTAATATCCTCCCCATCCCCAGGCTCGGGTCCTCGACCAGTCCACATCCAGGTCCTCTAAGCTTTTCACCTCCTTCGGATATTCCTTGAGGACCAGGTAACCCTTCTGTATTAGCCATTCGTTTATGCAGAACGCCCCCTTCATGGCCTTGGCACCGTGGTCGGAGACCACAAGCACCGTCGTGTTCTTGTCCACCGCCGAAAGCAACCTGCCCACCCCGTCGTCTAAAAGCTTGTAGTAATCCAAGATCACATCCTTATACCTGTGACCGGGCTCGTGGAGGGGATGCTCGGGATCGTAATACTTCCAGAAGGCGTGCTGGACCCTGTCCACGCCGATCTCGACGAACATGAAGAAGTCCCACTTCTCCTTCTTTAAAAGATGTTCGACGACCTTGAACCTCTTCTCGGTCATCTCGAAGGCCTGGGTTATCAGCTTGTCCCTCTCCTCGGTCCTGAAGACCACATCGAAGATGTACTCCCCCACCAAGGATTCTATCTCCCCCTTTAAAGAAGAAGGGTACGTATAGTCCTTGGTAGAATCCGGACACAGGAAACAGGAGACCATCTTGCCGTTTACCGGATACACGGGATAGCTCGGAGGTATCCCCACGAGCACGCTCCTTTTACCAAGTTCTGCAAGCTCGTCCCATACCTTCCTTACCCCGGAGAACGCATGGGAAAAGGAAAGCGAAAACTCCGTATAGGAGTTCCCCTTCCTAGTCCTGAACCCGTAGACCCCCATCTCGCCAGCATCCTTCCCTGTGCACATGGCCATCCACGCGGGGATGGTTATGGGAGGATGGATGGTCCTCAAGGGAGCACAGATCCCTGAGTCCATCATCTCCCTGAAGTTGGGAAGCTTATCCTTGAACTCTCTGAAGAGCAGCCTCGGTGGCGTGCTGTCGAGGCCGATCACCAAAACCTTACGCTTCCTGCGGAATAGCATAATTAACTCCTCGATCGTCTTTTGCAAAAATAGGGTTTCCCTTCCTATTTGTCAAGGAGGTACGATGCCCTCTTGAGTGATGTTTGCAGGAGGTGATAAAGATTCCACGAAAGCCGGTCCAGTTGAGGAGCTTATAGGTGCTATATTGGAGGGCAGGCCGGTGAGGATAGAATATCGGTTCTGAGGGGGATCGTACCCGTCACCTAAAGCAGGAAGAGGTACCTGAGCTTGAAGGCGACTATCCGCTCTTTGAGCTTCATCCTTCCTTCCGAGTTGTCCCTGCTCTCGTTTACGGCGAGGTAAGCCCAGCTTTTTGGGAGGAAGTTCCAAGAAAGCAGCACGTTCGCCCTGTGGAGGTCGGTTGCGAAGTTGGGCTCGAGCCATACCCTCAAGTACATGTCCCTCCTCAGGGCCCACTGGACCGTAGGATGGGATATCCAGTTCCACTTCTCTACGGACCCGTCGGGCTTGAACTCCACCGTGTTGTTCACCTCCAGGCCGAGGCTGAGGCCGGGACTTGGCCTCCACCTCAGGTCGAACCCGAGGCCTCCGTTCGGTGCGAAGTACTTCCTCCTGTAGTTGTAGCTTCGGGAATCGTACCAAAATCCGGAGCTTGCTGAAAGGGGCTTCGAACGGTCGCTCCATGCCCAGAAGTTGATGTTGTACATACCGTAAAGTTCTCCCTCCTGGTACCACCTCCCTACCATGAGACCGAAGAAGAACCCCCAGTTGTTTGTGAAGTTGAGGCTCAAACCTCCAGAGATGCTGTATTCTGGACGGGGCTCCGAGAACTCCCTCTGACACCAAATCCTTAAGGACGGAAAGATCGTCCTGAACGGCCCTCTGTTCCGGAACATCGGCCCGCCCCAGACGGAAAGCTCCCTTCTTCCGACCCAGGGGAAGAAGCCCACCTGGGATATGTCGAAGTCGCTGCTTACGTCCTGTGCGTAGCCATTCAATTGAAAGCTTCGAGAGGTCCAGGAGAATTCGGCCTTACCTCCGTAGTTGCGCCTCTTTCCCTTCCTGTGTTCCCCGGCGCACACGAACCCCAGCCTGAATCCGCCTACCCTCAGCTCACCGTCTATCGCAGAGACCTCGCTGAAGGTCCCTCCTCCCCTCTTGCCCGCATAGAGGAGGCCGAACTCCGAATTCTCGAGGAATCTCCTCTTGACCCTGAACACGGAAAATAGGCTCCGGGGCTCGAGGCAGACGGAATCGTCCTTTCTTCGCAAGAAATCCAAGACTGCCTTCTTGGGTTCCGCTGTTAGAGACCTCCTATAGGTTCCAAAGGTAGGCTAACTTCGCCACAACCACCCTGTCTGAGAGCTTCAAGTCCTTCCCCCTCCGCTCGTTGTAGGCTATGTAGAACCTGCTTAAGGGGCGATATTCCCAGCTTATGAGGGCGTTGACCCTATATTCGCCGACGCCCGGGTTCAGGGGCAGGAAGACCCTCACAAACAGGTCACGGATAGGGAAGTAGGTCACACGGAGGTTGACCACCTCCTTGACCTCGTCCAGCTTTCCCGAAGGGTAGTATTCCCATACCACTCTCCCGTAGACATCCAAGCTGAGGTTGCTCTTCGGCCTGGTATCAGCCCATATCGAGACTACCCTGACCCTTCCGAAATATCCATCCCCCCAATCGTATTGATCCCCCATCCATGCGCCTATGTTCGCCCTGCGGACGAAACCCTTGCCCTGTATGTTATATGCAAATCCGAAGGCATGGCCTTCGTAGCTTTCCTTCTGCCACCTCAGGAGAAAGCTTCTGTGGTTGAGCCATATGCCGTTGAAGTTCTCCTGCTGTAGTTCCAACAAGATATCGCCCAACATCCAGCCCCACTTAGGGTCATCGGTCCTCTTGACCGCATAGATCCAGGGGTAATATCCTATCCTTCTGATGCCGAATTTCTTCGGATAGAAGCGCAGACTTAGCCAGGTATGTACCCTCCTCTCCCCTACGTGGGGGTCATGGGGGCAGTATCCGGTCTGGTTCACGTCGAACTCCGGCCGGAGTTCCTCGAACTCCCCTCCCACCGAAAACCGATCCGTGGACCATTCCACGTTCACCAGACCCCTCCAGTCGTCTTTAGCGACATCTGGGTTGAAGCTCTTTGCAAGCTCGAGGCGGGCCGTGGCCTTCTCCCATCTGAGGCCTAAGTCCGCCCCGATCGCACGGCTATACTCGTGCTCCGTTTTCTGCTTGCCCAGGGCGATGAGCCCGACCGATGAGTTTCCGAATATATCCTTCTGGAGGCGGAACACCCCGTATACGGGGTCCGGCCCCTCTTCTTTATCTACGGCCGTCAGAAACCCGAAGTTCCATGCCCCGAGCTTTCCTGTAAGCTTCGCCCCGAACTTCGGATCCGCTATCCTCCTGCTGTAGAAAAGGTCCATCGGCGTAAAAAGCTCGCTTCGCTCCATGAAGAAAGGTCTTTTTTCCCTGTAGAAGAGCTCGAACCTGGTGAGATTTATCCTCTCCTCGTCCGCCTCTATATGGGCGAAATCCGGGTTGAGTGTCGCATCGAACACCACATCGGATGCAAGGGCGTATTTGAAGTCCAAACCCACATCCTTCCCAAACCTGCTTTCTCGGGGCCTTGCGCTGTGGCGGACCGTTCCGTAAGGCAGGAACTCCAGATGAAGTCCAGGCTCGATGTCCCTCAATCCTACCAAATGTCCAGCCTTCGAGACCTTTATGATCCCACCGTCGTCCCTGCTTATGAACGACCAGTCCGAGTCCTCGTTTTTGGAGCTTTGGTACCTCTGGATGTTCACGCCCCAGATCTGTTCACTTTTTCTCGGGAACCTTAACGTCTTAAAGGGAATGGCTATCTCCACAGTCCAGCCCCTATCCGTTATCCTCCCCTTCGACCACCACAACCCATCCCAGGCCAGATCTATCCCGCTCCAGGTCCGCCTTCCGTCCTCCGTGGAGCGGAAGTCCCTCTGGATGCCGAAGGGGTTCACCTGAAACCCGAAGCAGGTCTGGTGGTCGTGGAAGGTGTCCAGAACTATGGAAATCAAGTCCCCCGGCCAGAAGTTGGAGTCCCTTGGGACGAGCCTGGCCACTATCTTATCGGGACGGGAGTCAAGGCATTCTATCCCGAAGTAGAGGTTGTCGTCGTCGTACAGGACCCTTACTATGGTCTGTTCTGTTGCGAGCTTTCCCTCGTCCGGGTCCATCTGGACGAAGTCGGATGTGGGGACTGCCTTCCTCCAGCATGGGTCGTCGAGCACCCCGTCTATCTTGGGAGGAACATCGGTCCTTACTGCCTTCATCTCCCTGACAGCGGCGAAGCTGGAAGAGGCGGACACTACCGATGCCGCAAGCAGAAGCATGAACGGCCACATAATTTCCTCCTTACCTGGCGCCGAGGGACATGATCTTAATGTTCCCGTTGGTAGTACGAAGCTCTATCTCCCCTTCGCCCAGGCCTACGGTGCCCTCCAAGCGGTTCCTGCGCTGGAGGGATGCCGAGATGGGTAGCTCGCAACGGACGATCCCGTTCTTCGTACCCGCTACCACCTTGGCGGATGTATCCTCGGGCACCCGAAGCTCTACGTTGCCGTTGGAGCTATGCAGGACCGTGCGCTCTTCTTTGCCGAATGTGAGCAGCTCCCCGTATACGTTCCCGTTGGAGGTCTTGGCCTCAATTCCCTCCCTGACCTCGTAAAGCCTTATGTTACCGTTAGAAGTCCGTGCCACAACTGAGCCTCCGAGCCGACGCACCTCAACGTTGCCGTTCGAGGTTTGGACCTGAACCGGCCCTTGTAGGTCCGAGACCCTTACGTTCCCGTTGGACGTGTGGGCCGATAGGGACATACGCTTCGGGATGCGGACCTCGTAGTTCACGCTCCAGTTACCCTTGGGACGAAGCTCCGAGACATCGGTGTAGACCCTCAGTTCGGGCTTCTCCTCGGACACGACGACCTTAACCTGACCGAGCCTCCTTCGGCCCTCTCCCTCCGACCATGCCCTTACCTTCTTAGTCGCCACGATGGTCACATCTTCACCATCGGTCCCCTCCACCTCGATGTTCCCGTTGGAGTTCCTGAGGTCCAGGTGTGAATATCCTCCGGCGGGTAAGATCTTCGTCTCTTGCTCCTCAAAGCTCCCTCCTCCGATGGAGAAGATGATATCCAAGAGTTCCTTCAATACTCCTCCCATGGTGTTCCTCCCGGCTCCGAGCCTACATCGTCTTCTCTATGGTCACATCACCGTCCCTCGTCTTTATGTAGAGTTCGGCGTCCAACTGTCTCCGGGAGACGTTAACGGGCTCTCTGGATGTGATGGTAGAGAGGGTCATCAACTGTAGGTCGTTCGTCTTATAGGGGTCTCCAAGGTCCTTAAGGGCATCGTACTTGATTGTGCCACATAGGGTGTTTACGGTCAGATTGATCTCCCCCAATATGTCCTCCTTCAGGAATACGAGCACCTCCCCGGAATCCGATTCGATACGGTACTTACTTTCAGGTTCGTAGGAACTTAGATGAAATCTGGTGATGCCGAAGCGGTTACGAATATAGACTTTCCCCTTCAGGTCGCTGGCCTCCAGGTTGACCCTCCCGAGGTCCACTCCTATCTCCCCGGTTATATCCCTGAGCGTGCTGTCCGGGATGTCCTTACGTCTGGCCTTATGGTCGCTCCAATCCGTGCTGCCGTATTCGTAGAAACTCTGGAGGAAACGTCCTCGGATTCCATATGCCCTCTTCACCGATGAGTTCAGAAGGCAGACGTTTCCTTGGACGTCCGAAAGCTCCACGTTGTAGCAGTGGACGAGGTTCACGTCCGATCTGAGGTCCCGGATGCGTACATGCTTCACGCCCATACTGCCGCTGAATATCGTTATGGTCTTGGAAACTGGTACGGCTACTACGAGGGCCACCCTTCCTATCGGACCGTGTAACAAGTCCTGTCTGGACCAGTTGGGGACGAACACCCTCCGGACTGCCTCGGTGTAAGCCTCCCTTGGAAGTACGATGTCCTCTACCTTCTCACGGATGACCGTGATGCGGGTGGCCCTGCCCTCCAGCGCACGTTCCACGATCTGGAACATCTCCTCCTCATCCGTAGATATCTCCGAGTATAGTTCCATGGGCAGGAAGGAAGTCTTACGCTCGAGCACTTCTTGGGTATATGCCTTTATATCCGATGAGGTTATCTTGTAAGCTACAGGCTGACCTCCCTCAGACTGCGTTCCTGAGAACACTTCACCGGGATGGGGGCCCACCTCAAGCCAGCTTTCTACCTGGTCCGCCAGGACCTGTATCTTCTCGGCGCTCGCCCGGGCCTCCTCCTCTGAGAACCCTATGGAACTTTTCGTGCCCGTAAGTACAAGCTCATCCCCATCCGTGTGGCATATTTCCACATCCGCATCCACGCCGAAGAAGAGTACGATGTGCTCTGTGTCCCCGAGGGGAACAGTCAGATGTACCTCCTCACGGCCTATCTTGCAGATGGCCTCTTCTACTTCCTTTCCGACCTTCGCTCGCTTCATGGCCAATTCCCCCCTTTCTTCGGGCGAAAGATGTTCCCTGAGCTTGACCCTCGACTGCTGGAGCCTCCCCTTGACCGTCGTGACCGGAAGTCCCATGAAGTCCGCTATCTCCTCGTAGGAGAGGTCGTCCAGATAGTACATCAGCACCACCTCACGGTACTTCTCCGGCAGGGCGTACACTGCATCCCAAAGGTCCAGGTCCCTCCGCTCGGCTGCATATCGCCTTACGGATGCCTCCGCCAGGTCGGGGGGAGCCATCCCTACGGTGTAGGCGGTCGTGCGCTGGCTTCGGACCCATTCCAGGCACCTTGCCCTCACGATTGCCCTGAACCAACTCCCGAAGCTCTCCGGCTCCCTGAGCTGAGCGAGCTTGCAGTAGGCGATTATGAAAGCCTCCTGCACTATGTCCTTAGCATCGTCCGTGCTGTGCACGTAGCTCAGGGCAGTGGCGTAGGCAGCGTCCTCGTACCTTCGGACGAGCTGTGCGAAGGCTTCCCTGTCCCCCTTGCGGGACCTCAGGACCAGAACTGCGTCGTCTTTACGCTTTGAGGATGCCATGGCCCTTCCCGGATGCTTCCCATATAATAGATGCACGAGGGGGGCGAAAGGGAAAATCTAAAAGACCTGGCCGAACCTTTCTATGTTACTCCTCACCGCCTTCGGATAGAACCTCAGGAGAAAGCGCAGGCGGTCCACCCGAACGTGTTCCCAGTTCAGTTCGTCCAAAGTGGGCTCGAGCCCCCTCTTCCTTGCAAGGTACACGAAGTCCAAAAGAGCCTTCTCGGGCTCGGCCAGTATCAGGCCGTCCTGGACCTCATACCCGAAGAAGAGTTCGGGCTTTATGTGGAAGTAGGATATCTCCCCAAGGTCCGTCCTGAACATCTTGGTCTTGTTGAGGGTGACGCAGGTGACCTCGTAGGGAGCCTGGTCCAGGACCCCGTGCAGGAAGAGGGCGTATTCCGAAGAGATGTAGGAGGGTGGATATAGGAATCCTGCGACCTCCTCCAAAGATGGCGAAGAGAGGTCGTTGGCGTAGAACCCCCTGCCCAGCTTCAGGACGAGCCCCCTCCTCCTCAGGCGGTGGAGGGCCCTCCTGAGGGAAGGCGGGGAAAGTCCCGAAAGCCTCAGAAGCTCTCCGAAGGTGTAGACCGACTTACCCCTGCGGAGCAGTTCCACCCAATCCTACCTCCTATCCTCCATAAGAACTCAAAATGGGAGGAGAAGGTGACATTTCATAGGCTTTCGTTGGATTGAACGCCGACGAAGTCCTTGATTCCTTCCGCCAGATAAGGTATATTTCGTCCGAGTTTCTATCTTGGATAATGGGGGTGATCAATAATGAAGGTTCTGGATAAGTTGAAGCTCCTAAAAGAAGCCTATTCGGACGAGGTAGAACTGGACCGTGTCTTGGGAAAACTTTTGGACATAGTGCTCAGCCAATATAGGCTACGCTTGGAGAGATACAACGAAGAATTGCAGAAGTTTGAAGCTCGCTACGGCATGAAATCCGATGAATTCTACCGCCGATTTGAAGCTGGGGAATTGGGCGATGCCATGGACTTCTTCGAATGGGCCGGACTATATGAACTCCGCCTGGACATCCTTGAGAAAATCCACCGTCTGGAGTCGGCATCGTGAAGAAGGCTATTCTAACACATAGCCCGGTATGCAGTCGTACCAGAGGTAGAAGGCCTCCCCCTCATGTTCGAGCTTGGGGCAGTCCTTCAGCTTCTCAAGGTTGTGCCATCCCTTCCCGTTGTACCTCCTGAAGAAGATACACCTGCCTTCCTGATCTACATACCACTCCGCAGCCTGAAGCCTCTCCTGCTCTCCCTTCCTCGCCGGGTCAGGAACCCAGAGGCAACGGAGACATTTGAACTTCCTGTCCCCTATCTTCACCTGGACCACCTCCGTCACCTCTTCCAACGCAGGTCCGCTGCCGTACCTGACCCTATCGCCGCACCTGTACACATCCCCTTCGGAGTAGAACTTCATCCCCACCCAAAGGCGAAGGGGCTCCTCCCATCCCTCCACTTCTTCTTCTATGGCGGTCCCTCCGACGGGCCTGTGCACGAACCTTACAACGACCACCTTATCGTCCTTTACCTTGTAATACCACCTATTCTCGCTCTCGAGTTGGTAGCCCTTCTTGGGATCGAAGTCCAGCACCGAGAACTCGTAGCATTCCTCACCCCCTATCAAGATCTTCCCTATGTACTTGGTCTGGGAAATCTCGGTCAGGACCCTTTCGGGCCAGTCGTAGAACGCCCATTCGGCCTCGTACCCCTCCTCTGCGACGGCGAAATAGGAGGGGATACCCACCTTAAGCTTTACCTCCATCTCCTCGCCTTCTAAAGGGGTTATGCTGACTTCCGGCTCGTGCGTTTCGAATTCCATCGTCTCCTCCTTGGTATGGCTCTTACGGGCGGAGGATGGGAGACCTCGGACTTTGGACCTTGGACTTATAGACACCTGGTTAATTCATCCTGCCCATCCTTCCGAACCTTCCGACCTCCTCCCCGAGGGGCCTGAGCACATCCTCCACAGGTCTACGGAATTCTCCCCTCGTCTTTCCCTCCTCAGTCCTCTCCCTCTTGGAAGCTATCAGGTAAAAAACTACGAGACCCCCACCTCCGAATGCTAACCCGGTCCCTACGATCCCCAGGATGGAAACCTCCGGCAGGAGGTAAAGTGCCACGAGGATGCCGAGACCTAAGGCCGAAAGTACTATGCCCCAGCCCAGGATGCGGGTTGAGACAGGCATAGGCCTCGAGGGTTCGACGGCCGCTTCCTTCCTGGCGAAGGGACCCCTGACCGCCATACGGCCCGGTCCTAAAACTGCCGCTGTACCGGCTATAATCAGAAAGATTATGAACAACGCTATAATTCCGACTATACCCAGCACTATCAACTTCCCTGTCCCGATGTTTGCAAGCAGTTCGAGGATTTCCCTCATCCTTCACCTCCTCGGTTTAATAGGCCGACGGACCGTAAGCGAGCCTTACGGCCTCCACCGTGGCTTCCGCCGTCTCCCGCAGTGCCCTCCAGGTGTACACGAAGCTCTCTACGGCAGCCCAGCACACGAGCCTGAGCCTTCCGTAGAGCAGTTCCATCGTCCACTTAAGGTTGAATAGGACGGCCCGACCTGAAAAGGTCAATAGGGCAGGGATACTCTCCGAAACCTCTTCCTCGGCCTTCCTCCCCTCAAACATAAGGACCACCTCCTCTGCGAACCCTTCGGGTACGGGGGGGACTGGATGTACCCCCATCCCCCTAATAGCCCGTTCGAGGGCCAACTCCTGCCTGCAACGTTCGCAGACCTCTAAGTGTCCTTCGATCTCCGAGACCTTCCTCGCCTCGAGCTCCCCTTCCAAGTAAGGGACAAGTAACCTCCTTACTCTCCGACACCTCATCTGAGCAACCTCCCGAGCTTTTTCCTCAACATCTTCCTGGCCCTAAATAACCTCGCCTTGACGGTCCCCACGGGCAGGAGGAGAAGCTCTGCCACCTCCTCGTAGGACAAACCCTCGAAGTAATGCAACACCACGACCCTGCGGTACTTCTTGGGAAGCCCTGCCACCGCAGAACGCAGGAGATGGTTCCTCTCTTCCTCCTCCATCGCCTCCAGGACCGAAGGCCCGGAATCTGGGACCTCGGGAAGGGCCACCTCCGCCCGCATCCGGGACCTCTTCATCCTGCCCGTGCACTCGTTCAGTGCTATCCTGTATATCCAGGTGGAGAGCTTGCTCTCACCTCGGAAGTAAGGGAGCGATTCCAGGACCTTGAGGAACACCTCCTGGGCAGCGTCCCTTGCCTCCTCGGGGTCTCCGAGGGTTCTGTAAGCTATGCCGTACACCATCTTCTCGTGGGCCCTTATAAGCTCCAAGAGGGCTTCCCTGTCGCCCTCGAGGCACCTTGCGACCAGGTTCGCATCCACAAAGTTTTCCCCTTGCTCCTGTAACATTAGATGAACTTCCAGCAGAAAAGTTTCGTTTTATAGGCGAACAAGGGAGAGCTCGCCGAAGGGGATGGACAGCGATAAGGAGATACTCTATGTGGACAATCGGGTCTTCCAGACCGGAAGGTCGTAGGGGGAAATAACAGGATACAGGACCTTTGTGGTGGATGAGAGAGTGTGTTACTGGGCCGATGTCATATTATCACAGATAAGAGGACATCGTTCGGCAGGTCGGGTTCGAGCATCAGAGGTGAGGGTCTTGGTGGATGTTAGCCATCGAAATTTAAAGATGAGATTTACTTAATCCTAAGGACTACCGCCACAAGCAGGCCGACGATGGTGATCCAGGATGTAAGGATCAGTCCTATCACCCAGTTGAATTTCGTGTCTATCCCATCCAAGCGGCGTTCCACACTACTCAGCCGCTTGTCCATCTGTTCGAGGGTGCCCTCGATATGGGCGATCCGCAAATCGGTCGAGCCTGCACAGACTCCCATCGTCGGGTCCCTGACGGACCTTACTCCAACCACACGACTATCCCATCCTCGCCGTCCGTGGCCTCTATTCCCGCCCCTCGACCTGCAAGAAGCAGGTGCATCAATGCAAGACAGGCTGGCACGGTGAGACTCAGGCCTTTCTTCAACCACCTCCCGGCCTCGGGCCGCACTATCGCAAGGATCGCCAGGACGACGAGCCCGAGGGAAAACAGAAGTGCCAAGAAGACGAGCATAAGGGCAAGGAAGAGGGGCCCTATGAGGAACATCGGGAGCCGCATCCAGATACCCTTCCCCCCTCCGGCTATTCTCAACCTGAACCAGATGGGGAGCCCTCCGAGCTTCTCCCGAGATCTGGCTTCTTTAAGCTCCTTTAAAGCTCCCTCTACCGTGATCTCGCCACGGTCTAAGCGCTCCAACGGGCCTATCTTCCCAGTTACTCTATCCATACTTCCACGCAGTCGTCTCCATCGACTACCTCCACCAGCTTGCCGATCTTGACCTCCGTGAGTTCCCCGAGGATCTGGTCCAGGTTCACCCCCTTCTCTTCCATCTTGGCCTTGGCCTCCTGTGGGATGAACCTTACGGCGAACTTGGCGAGGGAAAGCGGAAGGTTTACGTTTACCTTCTCGCCCTCCTCGGTTGCTATCTTGACCCTGAGCCATTTGGCCTTTCCCTCGGTAGGTTCCTCCTGGGGTGCTTCGAGGGCTTCCAGAAGCTTAGCGGCCTCCTCCACACTTATCTTTCCCTCTTCCAACATCTTGAGGATTCTCAGTCTTTCCTCTTTCATGATTCCCACTCCTATTTGGGGTTTGACGTTGCCATATAT
>Ga0209410_1000302_pt1 | contig 22193 bp, 22 predicted proteins | sample Mar14436cmmetaG_FD_184135 | JGI IMG/M metagenome (GOLD analysis project Ga0209410, IMG submission 184135) | Marine hydrothermal vent microbial communities from Guaymas Basin, Gulf of California to study Microbial Dark Matter (Phase II) - Marker... ... | reverse complement strand
TTACAAATGACCAATTTAGGATAGTAACAGGGCCAGTGATCATCCCCTTAACAGGCCTTTTTGTCAAACTTTGGGCAAATGTGATCTCTTCTAAGGTCATGGCCTCCTTTCTAGATACATCGCCATAGATGATGGGTGGACGAATGCAGCGTGAACCATAGGATTGAACCCAGCCATTTTTTGTAACCAAAAAACCCGTCAATTTTTGGGCAAAATATTCTACCATATCACTCCTTTCAAACTCACCATGTACCAACACATCTAGCCCCAAACCCTCTTGAACCCCTATGCAATATGCCATCCTTTCTCGAATAAACGCCTTATAATCACCCTCACCGATTTGTCCCTTTTTGTATCTTGCCCTTATCCTCCTTACATCCCCTGTCTGGGGAAAGCTCCCAATAGTAGTAGTTGGAAAGAGGGGCAAATTTAAGACAGCCTGCTGCCTTTTTCTCCTCTCTTCATAAGGGATACCCCTCTCAAAATCTGATGCCTTTAATTTTTTAACCCTCTCCCTTACCTCTGGGATACAACCTATCTGCTCAAAATTATCTACATCCTCTTTAATCCCTTCTTCCCCCTTTAATATCCTGGCCAATTTTACTATCTCCTTTAAACGTTCATTGGCAAATGACAACCGACCCTTTATATTTGAATCTATATCCCCTTCTAGCTCAATGCTTATAGGCAGATGGATTAAGCTACAACTAGGTTGTAAAATCAACCCCTTTGGTTTGGCAACCTCTAAGACCTCTTTTACAAGATTGGATACCTTATTTAGATCTGTCCTCCACACATTTCTTCCATCTACAACACCCAATGAGAGGATTTTATCGCTTGGAAAGCTATATTTTCTTATATTTTCAAGATTTTCCTCCCCCCTAACAAGGTCAAGCCCAATGGCACCTATAGGTAGATTTATTATCCTCTCATAAAATGATAAGGTCCCAAAGTATGTCTGGAGGATAATGTTGAGGTCTATATCTGCTAGTACCTTATAGACCCCCTCTACTAATCTTATATCCTCTTCTTTTAGATCCAATACCAGGGCAGGTTCATCCATTTGTACCCAAACTGCCCCTGCCTCTTTAAGAGACATGAGGGCCTCCTTGTAGACATCTATTAATGCTGAAATTAAAGACCCTTTATCTAAAAATATCTTGCTCAATCTCAAAAATGTATATGGGCCTACAATAACGGGTTTGCCATTTATGCCAGCCCTCTCCCTTGCCAGACTGTAAGAAATAAGTGGGCGATTCTCCAAAAGGCAAGGCATAGTATCCAATTCTGGGACAAGGTAGTGATAATTTGTATCAAACCACTTTGTCATCTCAAGTGGGGCAATACCCTCCCTTCCCCTAGCCAATGTAAAATAGAGGGAGAGGGGCACAGGGGCCTTTTCTTTATATTTGAATCTTTTTGGGATGAATCCAAACATTGTTGCCATATCTAGCATATGGTCATAGAGGGAGAAGTCATTTACAGGGATTAGGTCAATGCCTATCTCCCTCTGATATCCCCAATTCTCTACTTGCAGATTTAAGGCAATCTCTTTTAATTCACCTTCACTGATCTTATCTTGCCAGTAGCCCTCTAGTGCCTTTTTTAACTCCCTACCCTTTCCAATCCTGGGATAGCCCAAATTGCTGGTTAAGATCTCCATCTTTTACCTCCTAATAGAACTCAAAGAAAAGGACTATAAAATCTAACACAAAAAATGTTATTTGCCAAACCGATGCAAATATGTTAGAAATAGACATGGTTTCTTATAAAGTCAAAGATAGTTTCTTTTATAAGGCAAAGAGAGAGGGATATGTCTGTAGGTCGGTGTATAAACTTATGGAAATAAATCAAAAATATCGCATAATTAAGGAAAAATATAAGGTATTGGACTTAGGGGCAGCCCCTGGGTCATGGATTCAATATACGTCCAAGATTGTAGGTAAAGATGGTTTTATATTAGGGATAGACATACAGCCATTAAAGATTAATACTTCAGAAAATGTACATTTTTTAGAGAAAGATGTATTTGACTTAGATATAGAGGAAATTTCACATACAAAATTTGATGTGGTATTAAGTGATATGTCCCCAAACACTACAGGAAAAAAGGATGCAGATGCATACCATTCATTCAGGCTCTCAATGCGTGCATTAGAGGTAGCCAATGTCGTCTTGCATAAAGGCGGACACCTCGTCTCCAAGGTACTTGAGGGAGGTGATTTTAAAACACTCTTAGAGATGTTTAGAATGAAATTTCGCTTTGTAAGGCCATTTAAGCCAAAAAGTTCACGATCTGTAAGTAGAGAGATATACTTAATAGGATTAGATAAAATTTAAAATAGAGGAGGTTTTATGTCAGGCCACTCCAAATGGGCACAAATTAAGAGAAAAAAATGGGCTATGGATGCAAAAAGGGGGAAGCTCTTCACAAAGTTAATTAGGGAGATTATTACCTCAGCCCGCTTAGGGGGAGGAGACCCAGAAAACAATCCAAGGCTAAGGCAGGCCATCCTCTCCGCAAAAGCAATAAATATGCCCAAGGAAAATATTGAAAGGGCCATTAAGAAGGGTACGGGTGAGTTGGAGAGTACATATTATGAAGAGGCCTTGTATGAGGGATATGGTCCAGGTGGAGTAGCCATCTTGATATCTGTTATTACAGACAACAAAAATCGGACTGTATCTGAACTAAGACGCCTTTTTAACAAGTATGGTGGAGACCTGGCAGAGGCAGGTTCTGTATCTTGGTTATTTCAAAAAAAGGGGTCTATAATATTTAACAAAGACAATATTGATGAGGAACATTTAATGGAGGTTGCACTGGAGGCAGGGGCAGAGGATATAAGGGAGGAAGAGACCGCCTATGAGGTAATTACCAAACCAGAAGACCTTGATTTGATAAAGGAGGCATTTGATAAGGCAGGATTAAAGTATAACCTAGCAGAATTGAGCATGATTCCTCAAAGTACCTTACGTATTGAGGAAGAAAAGAAGGCAGAACAAATCTTAAGATTAGTAGAGGTATTAGAGGATCATGACGATGTACAGAAGGTATATGCCAACTTTGATATACCTGACGAGATCATAGAAAGGGTATCACAAACAGATGAGGGTGCTAGGTATTGATCTGGGTTCTTATGTTACAGGCTATGGGGTAGTAGAGAGGGGTGGGGATGGGCCTGTTCATATAGATAGTGGTGAGATTAGATTGAATAAGAGGCTATCCAAACTCTACCATGAGCTCTGTAATATAATGGAAAGGTATATGCCTGAATGCGTAGCCATTGAGGATATTTATGCAGCAAAGAACATAAAAACGGCCTTTAGGCTGGGACAGTTAAAGGGTGTGGCCACATTGGCCGTAGAAAGATTCAATTCCTCCCTATTTGCTTACACCCCACTCCAGATCAAAAAGGCTGTAGTGGGATATGGACTTGCAGATAAACAACAGGTAAGACAGATGGTCAAAAGGCTACTTAGGCTTCCTAGTTTACCTAGAGAACACGCCGCTGATGCCTTGGCAACAGCTATCTGCCATATACATAGGTTAATTATATGATAGGGTATCTTCAAGGTACCTTAATGCTTAAGTACCCAAACTATGTCATTGTAGAGACAAACGGGGTAGGCTACAGGATAGAGATTCCACTTAATACGTTTTCTGAATTGCCAGATGTTGGGGAGAGGGTAAAACTGCATATTCATACATATTTCAAGGAAAATGCAATTAGACTATTTGGCTTCTTCTCGTTGGTCGAAAAGGAATTATTTAGCTCATTAATAGAGATATCAGGTGTTGGTCCAAGGCTTGCTTTAAATATCCTCTCATTTATCTCCCCTGATGGACTAAGGATGGCCATTAAAGAGGAAGACCTTGATAAACTTAAGGCCATACCAGGTGTTGGGCATAAAACAGCCCAGAGGATATTATTAGAGATGAGGGACAGGTGGAAGGAGACACCCATTGGGGGGGTAGAGACAAAGGATGAAAAAAAGGAGCAGCTTATAAGAGATGCGGTTTCTGCCCTAACAAATTTGGGTTATCAAAAAAAGGAGGCAAAAATTGCCGTAAATCAAGCCTGGGAAGGCCTAAGCAATCATAGTTTAGAGGAGTTAATAAAACAGAGTTTAAGATTATTGAATAATCTAAGATGAACAAAGGGTTTATAAATAGGCCTTATAAAGGGGAAGAGACAAGGGAGGAGGTGAGCGTTCGCCCCCGCTCCTTTGATGAATTTTTTGGGCAAGAGGAGATTAAAAACAAGCTAAAGATCTTTATAGAGGCAGCTAAGGCCAGGGGTGAGGCATTGGATCATGTGCTCTTGCATGGCCACCCTGGATTGGGAAAGACCACATTGGCCTACCTCATCTCATCAGAGATGAATGTCAATATCAAGGCTACCTCAGGCCCTGTCTTAGAGAGGCCAGGGGATCTTGCTGCTATCCTTACCAACCTATCAGAGAGGGATGTTTTGTTTATCGATGAGATCCACCGTTTAAGCCCTGTTATTGAGGAGATACTATACCCCGCCATGGAGGAATTTCGACTGGATTTGGTAATTGGCCAGGGGCCAAATGCCAGAACAATTAAAATAGACCTACCCCACTTTACATTGATTGGGGCTACTACACGCACAGGGCTTCTTACCTCTCCGTTGCGTGACCGTTTTGGTGTATTGTTACATATAGATTTTTATGAAGTAGATGATTTAAGGGAGATCATCCTCCATGCAGCAAAGCGATTGCATATTGAGATCTCCCAAGAAGGGGCATATGAGATTGCCAAGCGTTCCAGGGGAACACCTCGTATAGCCCTGAGGCTTTTAAAAAGGGTGCGTGACTTTGCCCAAATTAAGGCCGATGGGATGATCAACAAGAATATTGCCGATGAGGCCTTAAGGCTATTAGAGGTAGATGAGAAGGGATTTGATAAGTTAGATAGACAGATACTCTCTACTATTATTGATAAGTTTGATGGGGGACCTGTGGGTCTAGATACCTTAGCAGCGGCTATTGGTGAGGAAAAGGATACCATTCAGGATGTATATGAACCATATTTGATACAGAGTGGTTATTTAAAGAGGACACTGAGGGGGAGGGTAGCCACAAAGCTGGCCTATAAACACCTAGGATACAAGTTACCAATGCAAGGGAAATTGTTCAAAGACTCATGATCTGTAAATTTTCTGTAATCCTGAAAAATTTTTAAATATTTTTGAGCAGTCTCATACCAGGAAAATAGATTACTCCTTTCAATACCTCTCTTTATCAGCTCTTTTCTTAAATTTTCATCTGTCAATACCTTATACATGCTCTCAGATATTTCATTCACATCAAACGGATTAACAAGATATGCTGCACCCCCGGCAACCAAAAGTATGCCCTTTCAGTCAAGCCATCTTATATCTATGCCTATTACCATTCAAAAACAAAGACTAGATATTTGTGGTTTAAATAGGATAATTAGGGTACCTAATGACAAGAATGGACCAAATGGGATAGCTAGATAACGTCCTTTCTTCTTCCATACCATAATGGTTAAGCCAACTATAGTGCCAAGGAGTGAGGATAAAAATATAATAGGCAATATGGCCTTCCATCCCAAAAATGCACCTATCATCGCCAATAGTTTGATGTCTCCCCCACCCATCCCCTCTCTTTTTTTCAATATATAGTAACCTAAGGAAATAATATACAAAGTCCCGCCTCCCATTATGGCCCCCAGGGCAGATTCTTTAAATGTAACCTGTGGTAATACAAAACTTAAAATGATGCCCAAAAGGATACCAGGCAGTGTAATGATATCAGGGATAACCTTCCATTTTAGATCAATAAAGGTAATTACAATAAGACTATATCCTAAGACAGCATAGGCAAAGAATGTAAAGCAAAGGTTATACTTTAAATATATGCCTAAGGTAAATAAAGCAGAAAGGGTCTCTACCAAAGGTAATTGCCAAGAAATGGGTCTTCCACAACTATTACAGTGCCCCTTTATTAGAAAAAAACCAAAAATAGGGATATTTTTATACCATTTAAAGCTATTATTGCAATGTGGGCAGAGAAATGAGGAAACAAATTGATTATTTGGTAGATAATTAATAAGGATATTCAAAAGGCTGCCTACAGCCGCCCCCAAAACAAAAACCAGACCTTTAATCATATTAAGACCTTGGTCTTATTACTGCCTTTGTCTTTTGCTAGATACATGGCCCTATCGGCACGTTTTATGATAGTATTCTTGTCATCTCCTTCCTTTAGTTGTGTAATCCCACCATAAGAATCAGATGTGCTATGAACAAGACTGTCATCAAACATCTCTTCAAGCCAAGGAACATCCTTTTTCTTTGCCCTTATGTACATATTGGTCCACATATAGTAAAATATTATAAAAAAATTTGGTGTATAATGAACCTTTGGCCTTAATCCTTTCCATTTTTTTCTATTTTTAGGATAGTTTGGAAAAAGACGCAAGATATATATGAATATATATGAAAAAATTAAGAAAGACAATATCGGGGCGGGCGGATTTGAACCGCCGACCCCCTGCTCCCAAGGCAGGTGCGCTTCCAGGCTGCGCCACGCCCCGTCAGTTTAAACTTAACACAATTTTTTTATTTTACAAGATCAAACCAAACCTCTTTTTAATAGTTCCCTTTCATAAAAAGAGATGATGTCCTTTTCTGTAACAATACCTACAATCTTTTTTGGGTCCTCCTCTGCCACCACGGGTAGTTGAGAAATGCCCATCATCCCTAGTTTGCTTAAGGCATCCTGAAGGTTGTCCTTTGGTGTTACAGAAACCACATTCTTGGTAGCAATGTCTATGGCCTTGGGAAAGTCACTGCCCTCTTTTTTTAATAAGAACTTTCTTACATCATGGAATGAAATGATACCTGTAAGTTCCCCTTTGTGATTTGTCATGAGCAGATAAGAGTGCCTACTCTTAGCCAATGTCTCTATAATCTTTTCCAAACTAGATTGCTCTGAGATGACTTGGAAATCCTGTGTCATTACATCCTTCACTTTAAATGACTGCAAAACCGCCTGTTCCCACCCTCTGTAGATATCTATTCCCCTTCTCTTGAGTTTTAAAGTGTAAATAGAGCCATCCTTTAATGTGGTAGCAACAAAGGTGCTGATAATGCAAGAGACCATCAGAGGGAGGATGATTACATAGTTATCCGTAAGCTCAAAGATGATCAGGATGGCTGTAATAGGGGCATTTGTAGTTCCAGCAACCACTGCACCCATGGCTACCAGTGCATAGGCCCCAGAAGTTGCCGTTATAAATGGAAAAAGCTGATGAATTATATAACCAAAACTACCACCAGTCATTGCCCCAATAAAAAGTGAAGGGGCAAAGATACCCCCTGATTCTCCAGAACCAAGGGTAATAGAGGTAGCCAAAATTTTCATAAAGACTAGCATAAAGAGTATCTCCCAAGATAGCTTTCCTACCAAGCTTAGGTTTATTGTGCCATAACCAACCCCAAAGACATAAGGGAAGAAAATTAACATAACCCCTACTAACATACCACCAACAGATGGTCGCATGTATTCGGGCAAAGGGAGTGTATTAAAAAGGTCTTCACTCCGATAAAGTGTCTCTATGAATAAAACGGCTACTAAACCAGCCAATATACCTAATATCGCATAAAAACCGAATTCAACTACATTTATAAGGTGATAGGGTGGGACCTTGAAGGCAGGGAAATTACCATAAAAATGGCGAGAGATTACAGTGGCTGTCACTGAAGAAAGGATAATAGGGCTAAATCTTTCTAACCTAAAGTCGCCCAAGAGGATCTCTACTGCAAATAATACACCCGCAATGGGGGCATTAAAGGCAGCAGCAATCCCTGCAGCCGCCCCACAGCCTACCAATGTCCTCAATCTTTCTTGAGGCGCCTTAAGAAATTGACCCAATGTAGAACCAATAGAAGAGCCTATTTGCACTATAGGACCTTCTCTCCCTACAGAACCACCTGAACCTATAGAAATTGCAGAGGCAAGCATCTTTACAATGGCTACGCGGGGTCTTATCCGCCCTCCCCTTAAGGCCAAGGCCTCCATTACCTCAGGCACTCCATGCCCCTTGGCCTCCTTGGCCAAAAAATAAATAACAGGACCTGCAATAGCACCCCCTAGGGCAGGGATAAGTATCTTCAGATATATAGGAACTGAATGGGAAAAGGTAATAAAATCACTTGTGTTATGATAGAAAATACCTTGAAAAAATTTAATACAAAAACGGAATAAAACGGCTGCAAAACCACTAACCATCCCTATAAAGATGGCTAAGAGGGAATTAATTACGTGCTCATTTATCCTTTTATTAGTGAAAAACCTTATAATCTTCATTCTTAAATTTAAGAAAATTTGTTCTTCCTAAGAAGGATAGCAAACTAATGCTAGACTGTCAAAGAACAAACTCAATCTCCTTGATTTTTCATATGGATAGGTTATAAGATGCAAGAAGATGAATAAACTAGAACATGCCCTTCTTCATATTATTAGAAGGATTAGGCTACCAGAATACATATTCTGTGTCCTTGTGGCATTTATAATAGGTATCTTTAGTGCCATTGGCAATTACTGTTTTGTCTCTTCAGTAGGTCTCCTCTTTAATCATATATTTCTGCCTGTTTATCACTTTTTTCATAAAAATTTAGTCCTCCTTTTACCCTTTGTCCCTATCATAGGTGCCTTATCGCTATTTGTCTTGGCCAAATTAACCTCGCTAGAGGTCTATGGATATGGATTCCCAAAGTTTATAATAGATGTCAATTTACATGGTGGATTTATCAATATTCGCCAAACCATTCTCAAGATACTTGGTTCAATTATTACCCTAGGCCTTGGTGGCAGTGCAGGCAGGGAGGGCCCTATTGCCCAATTGGGAGGGGTTATTGGCACTATTGTAAGTAGATTATTTAAGGGGTCTGAGACAAGATTGCGTACATTTATTGCCTGTGGTTGTGCTGGGGGCATTGCTGCAACCTTTAATGCCCCTTTAGCTGGCGTATTTTTTGCGCAAGAGATTGTCCTTTTAGGGGAGTTTGAATTTACTAGCTTCATGCCTATAGTGGTCTCTGCAGGTGCCTCTACTATCTTGGCTAGGGCACTATATATGAACAAACCACTCTTTGATATCCCCCCTTATAACATCCGTAGCTTTTGGGAATTGGGTTTTTATATATTACTAGGTATATTTCTAGGCATATTATCTTACTTATTCTTAAAAATCTTTTATGGAACAAAGGCATATTTTGATAAGATCAAGATCCACCCTTATTTTAAACCATTTTTGGGCTTTTCTCTCGTTGGCTTGATAGGCATATTCTTTCCCTGGATATTTGGCAATGGATATACATATGTCCAAGAGGTATTGAGTGGAAATATTGTTGGAACCTTGATGTTTGCATTGGTATTCTTTAAGATGCTAGCCACCTCTATCACCCTGGGCTCAGGTGGTACAGGGGGGATGTTTGCCCCCTCACTCTATATAGGGGCCATGGCTGGGGGGTGCTTTGGGGTAGTCATTCATCATTTTTTTCCGACACTTACTGCCCCATACCCTGCATATGCCATAGTAGGGATGGGTGGATTCTTGGCAGCCCTTACCCATGCACCTGTTACTGCCATTTTCTTGGCATTTGAAATGACTGATGAGTATCGAATCATTTTGCCCATACTTTTTGCCTCTATAACTGGTACAGTAACTGCATATGCCTTGAGTCAAGAATCTATTGATACCTATGAGCTTAGTCAAAGGGGGATAAATCTCCATGCAGGTCGAGAGGCAAATGTCATGGCCTCTATCTCTGTAGAGGAGGCCATGACAAAAAATGTAATTACTGTACCTAAAGATATGAAACTTAAAGAATTCCTCCGTTTTATCAGGGATAAAAGACACACCTGTTTCCCTGTAGTAAATGAAAATGGAGAATTGGCTGGGATTGTTTCGTTTCAGGACTTCAGAGAGATCTTGGCAGGGGACGCCCCTAAAGATCGGCTCACCATTGATGATATATGTACCAAAAATGTTATTACCATCACCCCTGATCAAAACTTAAGGGATGCCTTAGAGAAGATGCGTTATAAAAATATTGAGAGACTGCCCGTAGTAGATGCTCAAAATTCTAGAAAATTAGTTGGCCTCCTCTCACAAAGGGACATTATAAACGTATATAATAAGGCCTTATTGGAGTACATCTCGCACAGGACATAAAGGATGCTAGAAGGCTTTTTTAATCCAAAGGCAGTGGCCATTGTAGGTGCCTCTACCCACGAGGGGAAGATAGGGCATATCTTGGTAAAAAACATGTTGAAACATGGATATAAGGGAAAGGTATTTCCTATAAATCCAAAGGCAGATGAGATATTGGGACTAAAGGCCTATCCCAGTTTAAGAGAGGTAAATGAACCTATAGACTTGGCAGTAGTTGCTGTCCGTCCACTAGATGTCTTAGATGTCATTAAACAATGCGGGGAAAGGGATACAAGGTCGGTTATTGTCATCTCTGCAGGTTTTAAAGAGGCCTCTTCAGAGGGGGCAAGGCTTGAGCAGGAACTAAAAAGGATTGCAAAGAATTTTGGCATAAGGATTTTGGGGCCAAATTGTGTAGGTTTAATAGATACCGCCTCTAAGGTAAATGCCTCCTTTGCCTTGGGTATGCCAGAGGAGGGGAATATTGCCTTTTTTTCCCAGTCAGGGGCTATGTGTATTGCTGTTTTAGATTGGGCATTGGGACAAAAGATTGGATTTTCTAAGTTCATTAGCCTTGGAAATATGGCAGATATATCAGAGATTGATATGCTTATCGCCCTAGGGGAGGACAAAAATACACGTGTCATTTTGGGATACTTAGAGGGTGTAAATGATGGACGTACATTTATGCAGGTAGCAGAGGAGGTATCTAGGAAAAAACCTATAATTTTAATTAAATCTGGTACTACCTCTGCAGGGGCAAAGGCAGTCTCTTCGCATACAGGCTCTCTAGCAGGGAGTGAGGTTGCCTATCAAGCTGCATTTAAACAGAGTGGGATAATCAGGGCAAGGACTATAACAGAGCTCTTTAATTATGCCATAGCCTTTGCCTCTCAGCCTCTGCCAAAAGGCCCTAGGGTAGCAATCCTAACAAACTCTGGTGGCCCTGGGATTGTGGCAGCAGATGCCTGTGAAGACTCCTACCTTCAATTGGCAAGGATAAGCTCACAGACAGTAGAAAAATTGCGTTCTTTTTTACCCCCTATGGCATCTTTTTATAATCCTATTGATATTGTGGGAGATGCACATGTAGATAGATACAAAAAGGCCTTAGACATTTTGATGGCTGATAAAGACATAGATGCCATTTTGGTCTTACTTACCCCAACGGCCACTATTGAGGTAAACGAAACGGCTAAGACTATTGTAGAATATGCAAAAAACAAGAAAAAACCCATTCTCTGCTCATTTATGGGGGATGTACAAGTAGAAAAGGGGATAAGGTTACTAAAAAGGCATGGTGTTCCTAATTATCTCTGTCCTGAGGATGCTGTAAGTGTGCTTGAAAAGATGTGGCAGAGAGAACACTGGCTCTCATCTCCAAGAAAGGAGTACCCACAAATTTCTGCAGATCGTAGCAGGGTACGCTATCTTTTAGAAATGGCCAAAAGGGAAGAACACTTCCATTTAACAGAAGATAGGGCCAAAGAGATTTTCAAGGCCTATGGCTTTGTTCTACCAAAGACAAAACTTGCTAGGACAAAGGAAGAGGCAGCGGCGGCAGCTAGGTCTATAGGCTTTCCTGTAGCAATGAAGGTTGTATCTCCAGACATTACCCATAAGACCGATGTAGGGGGTGTAATTTTAGACTTAAAATCTGTAAAGGAGGTAAAGGAGGCATTTACAGAGATCATGCTCTCAGTAAAGAGCAAGGTACCTAAAGCAGCCATATATGGTATATCTGTCCAAGAGATGATCCAAGATGCGAAGGAGACCATCATTGGTTTTACCCATGACCCCCAATTTGGCCCAGTAATTATGTTTGGTTTGGGAGGGATCTATGTTGAGATCTTAAAGGATGTTACATTTCGTATAGCGCCTATCTCCAAACAGGAGGCGATGGAGATGGTTAGGGAGGTAAAGTCATATCCACTGCTTAGAGGGATAAGGGGAGAACCTGCAGCGGATATCAATGCCTTAATAAGTGGCCTGCTTAGCTTGGCTCAACTAGCCTTAGATTTTCCAGAAATAATAGAGGCAGAGATTAACCCATTTTTGGTCAGGTCGGATCAAAATGGTGCCGTGGCCGTAGATGCAAGGCTTACCATAAGGAGGGAATAGATGCATAAGATTTATATTGGCTCTACAGTCCCATTTTCTGGAAAGGGCCTCATTACTTTGGGATTAGGGAAAAATCTATTAAATAAGGGATTAAAGGTAGGGTATTTCAAACCATTGGGTAAATTGCTCCAAAAGGTAGAGGGAAATATTATTACTGATCGCTTGGCCTATTTCATCTATAGGGTATTGGAGTTAGAGGAAGGTATTGAGAATCTTTGCCCTGTATGGCTTACCTACGAATTGAAGGTAAAGGCCCTCCGTGGGGAAGTGGGTAATTTGATGTCTGATATCAAAAAGGCATTTGAGGTAATGTCTAAGGGAAAGGAGGTAATGCTTATTGGTGGGGCAGAGACCATGTGGTTAGGAAACTTCTTGGGCATCTCTGGTTTTAAGATAGTAAATGAACTAGGGGCAAAGGTAATACTGGTAAACAAGTATGTAGGAGATTTCTTTCTAGATAGTATAATTGAGACAAAGGAACACTTGGGCGATGGGCTTTTGGCAGTAGTTATCAATTGGGTAAAGAAGGAAGAAGAGCGAGATATCAAAGAATTGGTCATCCCTTGGTTAGAGAGGATTGGGGTCCCTGTTTTGGGATGGCTGCCCTTTGATGCCTTTCTTAATTCTATAACAGTGGCGGAGTTGAGCGAAAGACTGGGTGGACGTATTATTTGTGGGCATGAATCCTTAAATAACTTTGTACAAAATTATCTTATAGGTGGGATGGAGGTAGATAAGTTCTCCGAGTATTTGAGAAGGACACCAAATGCAGCAATAATTGTAGGTGGGGATAGGGCAGATATCCAACTTGTGGCTATTGAGCAAGGTGCTAGGTGTTTGGTATTGGCTGGAAACCTATCTCCCAATGAGATTATCATCTCTAAGGCAGAACAGCGTGGTGTCCCTATTGTTTTATGCAGGGAACATACATATACTATAGCCAAGAGGATTCAAGAGATTGCTGCTAGGTTGAGTTTGAAGGAGACAGAAAAGGTAGAAAGGGGATTGGCCTTAATGAATAAACACATAGACTTTAAACGTCTGTACCAACTATTAGGGATCTAATTTTGACATTTGAACTTTGGATGTATAGAATAGTAAAGGGGTTTAAATGAAAAGGGTCATTATGAAAGAAGATGAGATAAGGCGTGCCCTTACAAGAATTGCCCATCAAATATTAGAAAACAATAAAGGGGTGGAAAATTTGGCCCTGGTTGGTATCCATACAGGCGGTGTTTATTTAGCAAAGCGACTAAAGGACATTATTGAGAAGATAGAGGGACGGCCTTTATTATTTGGCACTCTTGATATAAATCTTTATCGTGATGACTGGACGAGGTTGAGACAACAGCCAGTAATTAAAAAGACAGATATCAGATTTCCCATTGAAGACAAGGTTGTAGTGCTTGTAGATGATGTAATCTTCACAGGGCGTACCATTAGGGCAGCTATGGACGCTATCATGGACTTTGGAAGGCCACAGCAGATACAGGTAGCAGTATTAATTGACCGTGATCATAGAGAATTGCCCATTGTAGCAAATTATGTAGGACTTAGTGTATCTACAGTCCGCGAAGACAGGGTAGATGTATTTTTAAAGGAAAAGGCAGGGAGGGACGAGGTAGTAATCCTTTCTAACCCATAGCCTTAACCCATTTTACTTAAATATTTTAGATTATACTCCTCAATCAACCCCTCATCGGCAAAACTAAAGTATCTGTTTTCACCAATGATAATATGGTCTAAAACCTTAATCTGCATAAGGTTTCCTGCAAAGACCAATTCCTTGGTGATCTTTCTATCACTTAGGGAGGGCTCTGGGTTTCCAGAGGGGTGATTGTGGACAAAGATAAGCCCTACTGCATTGTATTTTATAGCACTTTTTATAATTTCACGTGGATAGATCGAGCTCTGATTTAGGGTCCCCTCAAATAGATCTTCAACCTTTATGACCTCATTCTTCCCATCAAGGAAAAATACCTTAAATACCTCCTTTTTAAGGTCACGCATAGTAAAGTAGAGATAATCATAAATATCCTTAGAACTCTTTATTATCTTGCCCCTTTTTACCTTTTCCTTTAAATACTGCTCGGCCAACCCATAGACTGCCTTGATTTGGGCCACCTTTGCCTCACCTAGGCCCTCCATTTTCAGTAAATCCCTAATTTCTGCCTCAAATATCCCCCTTACCCCACCGAATCTGTTTAGCAATTCGGTAGCTAGATGTAAGGCACTTTTTCCTTTAGTACCTGTCCTTAAAAAGATGGCCAGAAGCTCGGCCGTAGTAAGCTTTGAAGATCCATATTTTAAAAGCTTTTCCCTAGGGCGTTCTTCCCTTGAAAGCCTCTTTATTTGGTGGACTGAGATAGGCCTCTGCCAATGTTTTTTATATTCTTCCCTTTTTTCATCTATCCACTCATAGTAACCCTTTCCCTTTTCAATTATGGCCCCCTCTGAGAGGAGCATATTTATTATCCTCCCTATAAGCCCTTTACTCTCCCCACATGGCCATATATCAGCCCTTGAAAATTCCCTTTTCTTTAAGATATCATTGATAATGCGTTCATACCTTTGAAGCCTCTCCACATCCTTTATCTTAAGGGGATTAAGCCTCATCGCCTTTAATAGCCCTAGAGATAATAACGGTTATCTCCCCCTTTATCTCCCTTTGTTCTAAATCTTTTAATATATCTTCGGCCAAACCTAAAATAATTTCTTCATGCACCTTTGTCATCTCCCTAATAATTGCAACCTCTCTTTCCTTAAATATATCTGCCATGTCTTTTAGTGTCTTTTTTATTCGGTGGGGTGACTCATAAAAGACAATGGCATATGGCTGTTCTTTTAGATTGGCAAGCAACTTGCGCCTCCTGGCCGCCCTTTGAGGCAAAAATCCCATAAAAATAAAAGGCTGTGTGGGCAAACCAGCTACACTAAGTGCACAAGTTAAGGCAGATGGGCCAGGAATGGGTGTAACTTTTATATCTTCCTTTAAGGCCAAATGCACTAAATGGGCCCCTGGATCAGAGATACCGGGTGTACCTGCATCTGTTACCAGGGCAATATTTTTTCCACTTTTAAGGTACGTTATAAGCCTCTTTCCTTGTCTGATTTTGTTTTCTTCTCTATAGCTTAGAAGGTTTGCCTTAATTTTATAGTAGTTGAGTAATTTTAATGTCTTTCTTGTATCTTCAGCGGCAATTATGTCTACCTCCTTTAATATACGCAATGCCCTTAAGGTAATGTCTTCAAGATTTCCAATAGGTGTAGCTACAACATAAAGGATACCAGATTCTCTCATTTTTTATATTAAATCAAAAATTTAAATTTCAATCAAGTTATCTCTTCTTTTTAAGATTTATTCATGTTATACTCTTTAAAGAATGGAGATGGAAAGGTTTGTAAATCGGATAATAAGGGCAGCCAAGTTAGATAGCAGCCTTTATGAAGAGGTAGAGGCAGATACCGAGGCCATGGGCCAGGCCATGGCAGTGGTTGTCCTCTCAAGTGTGGCGGCTGGGATTGGTAGTGCAATGCAGGGGGTAGGGGCGCTGTTTCTTGGGACGGTGTTATCCTTAGTGGGTTGGTACATCTGGGCATATCTAATCTATCTTATCGGCACAAAATTACTTCCCGAACCTCAGACCAAATCGGATCCAAAAGAATTGCTACGAACTATCGGTTTTTCAAGTTCTCCTGGTCTGATTCGTATCTTGGGGATTATCCCTCTCTTTAGGTCAATTGCCTTTTCTATTGCTAGTATTTGGATGATTATAGCCATGGTTATTGCTATAAGGCAGGCCCTTGATTATAAAAGCACTACTAGGGCTATTGCTGTAGTCTTTATTGGTTGGTTTGTCCAGATCGTATTTTTTACACTCTTAATTCACTTGATGGGTGGGCACCCTAAGTCTTGAAGAGAGGCCCCTTTTAGGGGCCTCCTAATCTTATTCTACTTTAATCTTAATTTCCTTCTTTTTGACCTCTTCAGACTTTGGCAAAACTATCTTTAGTACGCCATTTTTATAAGAAGCCTTAATTTTTTCTTCATCTATCTTTACAGGGAGTCTGATGCTCCTTGTAAAACTTCCATATCTACGTTCGATCAAGTGATAGTTTTCCTCCTTTTCTTCCTTTTCCTGTTTCTTTTCTCCCCTCACTGTCAGTACATCCCCACTAAGGTCAATTGAGATATCCTTAGGATCAATCCCTGGCAATTCAGCTGTAACAACCAGGTTATCCTTTGTCTCTGCAAGATCTAAGGCAGGAGACCATTTTTCAATAGGCTCAAATGCCCTTTCACCAAAAAAGCCTTCCCACAATCTATCCATCTCACGACGTAGTGCCTCTAGCTCCTTCCTTGCCCTCCATGGTATCATTTCAAACATAAGCATCACCTCCTTTTAGGTTTTTTTCTGAATTTCTGTAAAATAAAATAATCACTATTTACCCTCAGTCAAGATACAAAATTCGAAAAATCTTTTAAAAGGGTTGACATGGAAATGATTTCAGTTATTTATATAAGGGAGGTCATCGTCAGAATGAAGATCGGCATTTTCGGAACAGGTGCTATAGGTGGTTTTTATGGCGGAATTTTGGCAAAAAATGGTGCAGATGTTGTATTTATAGCCAGGGGTAGGATACTTGAGGTCATAAAGGAAAGGGGACTAACAATAAAGAGCTTTAGGCACGGTCATTTTACACTAAAGGTAAATGCTATAGAAAGTCCCAAGGAGGCAGGAAAAGTAGATGTTGTTTTACTCTGTGTAAAGTCCTATGATACTGAAGGTGTTGCCCCACTAATCTTACCTATGTTAAGAGAGGGCTCTGTAGTTATATCTGTGCAAAATGGTATAGAAAATGAAGAGATCCTTTCAAGGGTGCTTGGAAGGGAAAGGGTATTGGGGGCCACGGCCTTTATTGGTGTCTATGTTGAATCACCTGGCACTGTTGTTCACCAGGCAGCAGGTCTTCTTGAAATAGGCGAACTTTCAGGGAAGGCTACAGAGAGGGTAAAGAAGATAGTGGATTTTTTGAAATCAAGGGGGATAGAGGCAAGGGTCTCTAAAGATATAAATTATGCATTATGGAAAAAGCTTCTCTGGAATGTCTCTTTTAACCCCTATTCAGTAATGACAAGGGCTACCGTGGGTCAGATGATTGAGGTCCCTGAGGCAAAGGAGGTCTTAAAAAGGCTTATGGAGGAAGCGATCTTGGTGGCCAAGGCATATAATGTCAATCTGGAAAAGGGGATAATTGATGATTATCTCAACCCATCAGAAGATCTTATTAATTATAAGACATCCATGCTGCTTGACTTTGAGAGGGGGAAGACACTAGAGATTGAGGGCATTACTGGGGCCCTTATAAGGAAGGCAAATATGAAAGGAATAGATATTCCTTATAATAAGTGTGTTTATGCAACGGTAAAACTGTTAGACAAATTACGTATGGGTTAATTTCTTGTTTTTTGACCTTAAAGGGATTATAAAAAACTGGAGGAGGTCTAATGATCTTACCTATCCTTACATATCCACACCCAACGCTAAGACAGAAGGCAGAAATTGTAAAGGATGTGGGAAAAGAGATTAGAAAATTGGCAGAGAATATGGCAGAGACTATGTACAATGCCCCAGGGGTAGGACTAGCTGCCCCCCAGATAGGGCAGTCTTTACAATTGATAGTAATTGACCCTACAGGGCAGAAGGCCCAAGAGCTAATGGTACTGATAAACCCCAAGATTGTGGCAGGTGAGGGTGAGGTTGAGGAGGAAGAGGGCTGCCTAAGCATCCCAGGCTTTTACTTTAAGATTAAGAGATATGCAAAGGTAAGGGTTAAAGGATATGACCCCTTAAAGGAAAAAACAATAGAAATAGAGGCAGATGGCCTTCTGGCTAGGATATTTCAACATGAGATAGATCATCTAGAAGGTACATTAATTATTGACCACCTGGGCAGGGTTAAGAGGGAGCTTTATCACAGGCGTATCCTAAAACACCTAAAGAAAAAATGAGGATTTTATTCTTTGGTACCCCTTCCTTTGCAATACCTTCTTTAGAGGCCTTAATCAAAGGGGAGGACAAGATTATAGGGGTAGTCACCCAGCCTGATCGGCCCAAGGGGAGGGGGAGGAGACCCAGCCCACCCCCTATTAAGCTATTGGCTGAGGGGCATAACCTGCCCATTTATCAACCAAGGGTAGCAAAGGAAAAAGAATTTATAGATTTGATAAGGAATCTAGAGCCAGATTTGATAGTAGTAGTGGCATATGGCCAAATCCTGCCTAAGGAGATCTTGGATATCCCTCCTTTAGGGGCCATTGGCGTACACCCCTCTCTCTTGCCTAAATATCGTGGTGCTGCCCCCATAAATTGGGCCATCATAAATGGTGAAAGGATAACAGGTGTTACTATATTTAGACTCTGTGAGAAATTGGACAGTGGGGATATCATCCTCCAGAGGGCGATAGAAATCCTCCCAGGAGAAACGGCAGGGGGGCTAAGTGACAGATTGGCAAAATTTGGGGCAGATTTGTTATTGGAAGCCATAAAGGATATAAAAGAGGGCAGGATACACCTTGTCAAGCAAGATGAGGGCCTTGCCTCGTATGCCCCTTGCCTAAAAAAGGAAGACGGCTTAATAGATTGGGAAAGGTCTGCAAAGGAGATTGCCAACCTTATCTGCGGCTTAGACCCCTGGCCTACTGCCTATACATACCTTAATGGGGAATTGTTAAAATTGTTTAAGGCCAAGGTTGCCTCTCTAGACAAGGTAGCAGAACCTGGCACAATTCTAGAAATAGAAAGCAAGGGCATGAAAGTGGCCACAAGGGATGGGGCAGTATTGATTGAAGAGATACAAAGAGCAGGAAAAAAGAGGCTAAAGGTCTCTGAATTTGTTAAAGGCCACCCCATTTCCCCAGGAAAAAAATTGGGATGAGGTCTTTGGCCTGGGAACTCTTAAACCAATGGGAAAGAAAAAGGGCATATTCAGAGACCCTATTAGATAGGGCATTTAAAAGAAAAAAGGGACTCTCACATCTAGATAAGGCATTTACTGCTGAGCTATTTTATGGCACATTGCGGTATCTAAATCAGCTTGATTATATCATTGATTGCTTCTCTAAGGTCAATCCAAAGAGGATAAAGGTAGAGGTAAGAAATCTGTTGAGATTGGGGATCTATCAAATACTATATCTTAGGGTACCTGATGCAGTGGCTGTCTATGAGACCGTGGAGTTAGCAAAGGGGCGTTTTCCTATTTGGATTGTAAATTTTTTGAATGCCCTCCTAAGAAAGGTAGTAAGAGAAAAAGAAAATATCAAATTTCCAAAGGATGATTTGGTCACCTACCTTTCCCTAAAATATGCATATCCTGATTGGCTAATAAGGATGTGGCTTAAAACATTTGGAAAGGAAGATACCATAAGACTTTGTAAGATAAATAATACCCCCTCACCAATTGTTGTCCGTACAAATACCCTAAAGACTACACGAGAAGACCTAAAAAGGTACTTGGCCCTTGAGGGTATAATGAGCGAACCTACAAGATTTTCACCAGATGGGCTTATATTGAGAGAGGTCAAAAAATCCCCTTTAGAGACAACGGCCTATAAAAATGGCTATTTTTTTATGCAATCTGAGGCATCACAGTTAATTGGCTACCTTTTAGACCCAAGGCCAGGTGAAAAGATACTAGATGGCTGCGCAGGTGTCGGGGGAAAGGCCACCCATTTGGCCCAAATTATGAAAAACAGAGGTGAGATCTATGCTATAGAATTAAAGGAAGGTCGGTTTAGACTGTTGAATAAAAATTTAAATAAACTGGGGATAAAAAATGTATTTCCTAAACTTGGTGATCTAAGGGATGTTATCAAATCATTCTCCCATAGATATTTTGACCGCATCCTTATAGATGCGCCCTGCTCCTCTCTAGGTGCCTTAAGGAAAAATGTAGACATAAAGTGGAGGCACAGCAAAGAAGACATCTCAAGGCTAAGGAGGTTGCAAGAAACACTCTTAGAGGAAGTAGTGCCTTATTTAAGACAAAAGGGTGTTTTATTATATACTACCTGCACATTTACCGCTGAAGAAAATGAAGAGGTAATTGAGACATTCTTAAAAAGACACCCAGATTTTTCCTTAGAAAATCTTGCCAATTTATACCCAAATTATAGGTTACTCTACACACCTAAGGGATATCTTAAGACCCTTCCGCACGTTCATGACCTGGATGGATTCTTTGCGGCCAGGTTGAGTCTTGACGACTAGAAATTTTCCTATATAAAAAGATCTAAGATGAAATATAAGATTGCACCCTCTATACTCTCAGCAGACTTTGCAAGGCTGAAAAATGAGATAGAGGCCGTTAAGGAGGCTGGTGCTGACCTGATACACATAGATGTCATGGATGGTCACTTTGTCCCAAATTTGACTATAGGCCCACCTGTGGTGGCCTCTGTTAGGAAAGTAACAGATTTACCTCTAGATGTGCATTTGATGATTGAGGTACCAGACAGATTTTTAAGGGCATTTGCGGATGCAGGGGCAGACATACTGACTGTTCATGTGGAGGCATGTCCCCATCTGCACCGCACTATTGAAACCATCAGGTCCCTTGGCAAGAGTGTAGGCGTAGCATTAAACCCTGCTACACCTTTGCATTTTTTAGAGCCCATATTAGAAGAAATAGACTTGGTGCTTATCATGAGTGTTGATCCTGGATTTTCTGGGCAGTCTTTTATCCCTAATACACTTAAGAGGATTGAGGCTGCAAGAAAGATGTTGGATAGTGTAAAAAGAGAGATTGACCTAGAGGTGGATGGGGGAATTAGTGAAAAAAATATTAAGAGTGTAGCAGATAGAGGGGCAAATATATTTGTAGCAGGTTCTGCCATCTTTGGTCAATCTGACTACAGAGATATAATAAAGAGGTTTAGGGCAGCATTGGATGAATCTTAATCCCCAAATAGCAAGACGCATTATTGAGACAGTAGGGGGCTATGGCACACCCCCAGAGTATGGCTTCCAATTTTTCACGGCTGGCCTGGATGAATACCTCAATATAATCCATCAAGAATACCTTAAGACATATATAAAAGAGGAAGGTGGGGCCGCTGTTAAGATTGTAATAGGTGCATATGGGGGAGGAAAGACCCACTTTCTCTATTGTATAAGGGAACTCTCCTGGCAAGAAAACTTTGCCATTAGCTATGTCTCTTTAAGCCCAGAGGAGACACCATTCCATAGACTGGAATCCGTTTATCGTTCTATTATAAACAATTTAACATACCCCCTAAGTTCAGCAGAATTGTTAAAGGGCATGGAAAAGGGTATAGAACCATTTCTTACAACCTGGTATGAAAGGCAGATAGATACCTTTAAAGAGGCAGGGATTGATGAAGGGCAATTGGAGAAGGAGATTGGACAATACTTATATTCTATTGAGAGGAGTATTGAAAACATAAACTTCTCCAAGGCAGTAACCAATGCATTCTGGGCACTCTATCATGAGAAGGAGGAGGAATTCCGCCAGATCTTACAGTGGTTAAAACTAGAAGGTTATGATAGGGAAATGCACAAAAAATTTGGGATTTTGGTCCCTATAGATAGAAGCAATGCATTTTCTATGATAAGATCCCTTGTCCAGTGGGTAAAGAGCATAGGCTATAGTGGCCTCATCATACTCTTTGATGAGGTAGAACAGATCTCTAGCCTCAGCACCCGTCAGAGGGAGTTGGTATTATCAAACCTAAGGGAACTCATTGATGCGTGTGTACACACATCTTTTCGCCATGTAATGATATTTTATGCCTTACCAGATGAGCGCTTCTTTGAGGGCCCCTCTCATGTATATG
>Ga0209410_1000300_pt1 | contig 22215 bp, 21 predicted proteins | sample Mar14436cmmetaG_FD_184135 | JGI IMG/M metagenome (GOLD analysis project Ga0209410, IMG submission 184135) | Marine hydrothermal vent microbial communities from Guaymas Basin, Gulf of California to study Microbial Dark Matter (Phase II) - Marker... ... | reverse complement strand
GGGATATCCTATTATTCCGAAGAAAAGGACTTTCTTTCTCCCAAAGAGGTCAGAGATCTTTCCGATGAGAAAAGCCGTGGCTAGATAAGCCAAGGACTCAGTTCCCATGAGAACTCCTATCTCCGATTCACTGAAGCCAATTTCCTTGAAGTAAACTGGTAATAGGGAGTACACTGCTCCAGATCCAATTAGTATTACGAGTACTAGGAAGAACAGAGATATGATTTCTCTGCTTATCCATTTGTCGTCCTCTTCTTTTCCTTTTCTCCTAATTTCCCCTTTTTCTTCTGTTTGTTTTTTCTCCTTGACTAGATAAAGAAGGGGAGTAGAGAGAAGTGTTAGTAATCCACTCAGGACGAAAGTCCTTCTTATCCCGATAAGCTCCGCTATTGCTCCCCCGAAGAAGAAGCCAGAAGTCCCTCCTATTGAGACTACAGTGTTGTATTTCCCTATTATTTCTCCCCTTTCCTCTTTCTTCACCCCTAGTGTTATTATCACTGGTACTAAAGGTATTGGTGCAGAACCAACTAGGGATAAAACTGCTCTCAAAAAGTAAAAGTGTATTATATCGTCAACGAATGCGTGAGCCAATAGACAAATTCCGGAGGCGAAGAAGGACATCCTTATATAGAGTATTCTCCTCCCAGTCCTATCGCTGATCCAGCCGAAAAAGGGGGTTCCTATGGCCACCATCAGCGAGGGAATTGAGGCCAATAGAGCAATCAACGTCTTAGACTCGGTATATTCATCTAGGAAAAGGAGTGGTAAAAGTAAACTCACTGTTGAACCAGCCAAATTTGCTATTAGGAAAGCCATTGCCAGATACATTACTTCTCTCTTCATCTACATCCTCCGCCCTAGCGCGGAGAGGAAGAGAATCTCCGGAAGGATTATTACCGTTTCTATTTGGTTCCTCCTAGTTGCAGCTCTCTCCTTCCTGAGTCTGTTATCAATAATACTATTGGGGAAGTACCCTTTAGGAGCTGGAAAGGTCTTCCTTGGGATTTTACTCAGAAACTCCATGATATTGATCCCAATAGTTCTATATTTAGCTTTAAAGAAGTCTTTTTGCGAAATAGGGCTCTGCAAAAGCAAATTCTCCGTGAAAGAGGTGCTTATGGGACTTGGATTTGGATTGATCACTTTACTTGTTGGAGCATTTTCATCTGCTCTTTTGAGTAAAGTAGGGCTAAAACCAGAGATTCCAAGCTATATCATACCAAGAAATGAGAAAGAACTGATGATAGCTCTCTCAGTAGTTACTATTTCCGTGGCCCCGACAGAGGAGGTCATATTCAGAGGTCTAGCTCTGTACTCCTTTGGGAGTAAGAAAGCATTTCTCTTGTTCTCCCCACTGGTTTTCTCTGTTTTGCACTATCACATGGGTCTAGGTGGAATACTCTCGGTTTATCCCATAGCCTTACTTCTCTCTGTTTTCTACCTGAGCAGGGGGAATTTGTTCTCTCCAATCGCTGCCCATGCCTCGCACGATGTCTTAGCTATGCTTTCAGTCTACTACCTCTCCTCTCCCCAATAGTCTGAGGACCTCATCTAGCTTTTCCTCTATGTTGACTAGTCTGTGAACTCTCGCCCAGTCTCTTTCATTTAAACTCTCAAGTAGATCTATTACTTCCTCCAATCTGCTGTTTATTTCAAACAAGAGGTCCCTTATCTCAGATAGCAAGGGGTCTGACATTCTTCGTCCTCCTAACTCGTGGCTCAGTGTTAGATAACAAAGAAAAAATACAAATAATGGAAGATCAGGAGAACCAGGCCTCCAAACTAGATTGCGATAGGGAGGCCATACTCTTTTCCAATCTAGATATGGCTTTCTCTACTCTATCCCTCGAGAAGTCTCTCTCCTCACATAGGAACTCAATTATTTTATCTCTGGAAGGTTTCCTGAAGGATATGTTGTATTCAGAGGTTACCTCTGGATTGGAAAATATAGAGAAAATTTCTCTCCACTGAGTGACTTTCTCCTCAAGTAATTCCTCCAGTAGTTCTTTCTCCGTTCTTTTTACTAGATCTAAGGCTCTCTTAGGTCCTATTCCTCTGACTCCTTCATTGTAGTCTGTTCCGACTAGTATTCCCAGAATTATCAGTTTTTCTGAGTCTATTCCTAGCTTATCTAGGACTTCCCTCAGGTCTATCAACTCCGGCTTGACCTCTATCCAAGTCTTCTTACCGGGGAGCTTCCTTCTCCCAGTGAGAGTGAGGTTTCTCACCAGCCTACTTGCTCCGAATAAGAGAGAATCGTAGTCTTGACTTCCAACTGCCCAAGCATCTCCTCTCTTGACCATGTGGGAAGCTTGAGCTTCACCTTCAGATGGAGCTTGTACCCATGGAATGCCCATGTAATCTAATAGCTCCTTTGATTCTTTCACCATCTCGTCAGTCAGTTTAGAAGATGCTTGAGCATACTTCCTTGCTTCTTCTATGTCACCTCTCTCCAAAGCCTCCTTCCAATGCATCTCTGCTTCTTTTCTAGTTTCTCTTCTTTCTTCTATCGTTTTGGATTTCAGCTCTGGTGGTTCTCCGTCGAAGACATAAACTGGCTTAACTCCTTCTTCCACTAGATTAGTAGTCCTATACAAAAGTCCAGAGAGGTGTGAGGTAACTCTGCCTGTGGAATCCATCAGAGGAGTCCCATCTGGTTGTCTTATAGTAGCCAGGAACTGATACATTGAATTAAAAGCATCTATGGCAATTACCTTTCCTCTCAAATCTTTAAAGCTCAGCTCCCTTTTCGGAACTATTTCTCCTATCTGCACCCCCATTTCCAAAACCTAGAGGAGTCTGTGAAGATCCACTACCTCTACACTCCTCACTCCATCTATTTCCCTTATGGCCTCCTCCACTGGGTCCGTCCCTCCCACAGTGTCACTGACTATGACCGTGATCCTGAGGGCTTTCAAACCAAAAGCAATCGGTTCTTCCTCTATTTTATGTATCTCTACTTCCTCTGGTATTTTTTCGGATATAGATCTCTTAAGTTCTTCTAAATCTACCTCGACGTCCTCGGGCATTATCCTGAGGACTGCCAAAACTTCACCCATGGGGTCACCTCCTGTCAAGGTCCTTCGAAACCACATTCTGGGCAGGTGTACTTGTTTCCGTGGATCCTACAGACTTCGCACCTCCAGAGTAGTACCTCTCCACAACTAGGACAGAAGAACTTGACCGATCTCTCTCTCGGCTTTATGTCTCTCTGACAACTGATGCATCTAGGGGTTTCCTGCATGTGCTCACCCTTCCACCAGCTCCCGAGCCAACCTCAATATATATGTTTTCCCAACCCTCTCTCTAGTTATGACTCCCCTCTCCTCCAGTTCAGATATTATCCTACTGACCTTGGATCTCGAGAATCCAGTTCTCTGGGATATCTCCTCTTGTTTTATCTCCCCTCCTGACCTGATTATCTCCTCCACTATTCTCCTCTCGTCGGAAGTCAGAACCAACATTGGTATTCTGATCTTCGGTTTGAGTACTTCTCTTATCCGATAATGGTGTTTGTAGACGAGGGCCCCAAGCAAGAAGGAAATCACTAAAGAGGAGGGATAAACTATCTTTCGGAAAAATTCCATTGAAAACCTTCTTTCCTCCTCCATTTCTCTTGGAGGAATCCTCTCTCCAACTTTCTTTGTTTCTACTTTTATTCCAAGACCTTTTATTGAAGAGATTACCTCTTTGGAGAATTTTCCAACTAGGACTACTTTTCTAGGCTTTATGTAGTACTTAAGAACGTTCTCTGTTGCCTCAGGTAGCTCCTCTTCCCTAGCCAAGAGAATTGGGGATTCCAGCTCCAAGGCCCATCTCTGAGCTATCAAAGCGTATCCTATGTCGTCTCCGTTGGTTATCACTACAGTCTCCTGAGGGCCCCAGAGCTTCCTAGCTACGTCTGCTGCAGTGTGATACCTGTCCAGAGCGGAAATTCTATTGACTTCAAACCCCATTTCTCTCAACTCTTCCTCTACTCTCGGAGATATTGCCCTCTCACCACCTATTATTAGCACTTTTCCCTTCCTTCCTTCACTAGTTAGAGCTTTCGAATACTGCATTAGCTCTCTGAGCCTAGTCGGATCTATTTCCTCCGTGCTAGTTGAGAGTATCGGGACTCCCTCCCTATCTGCATATATTCTGGCCACTAGGGAGTCCCAGCTCTCGTCTTGCCTAACGATTATTAAGTCGTAGTTTCCACTATTCCCGTGAGGTGGGCTTGATACCAAGATGAGAGACAGGATCAACAGAACTTGAAGCATGGTCTGCCCCATCTGATTAGGACTCAATGATAAAAAACGTTTGAGGGTTCGAGATGCAGCTCGTGGATTTGGCCCTTGAGCACTATTCAAGAGAGGAAGTCAAGGAAATAGTTAGAGCTTTCTCTCGAGGAAGAATATGCCAAATATCTTGGGGAGTGAAGGGCAATCTGAAGAGTAGAAGAGCTTTCTGGATAGACGAGAGCATGAACATAACTATCGAAGATTACGACAGTCTCTTCCTGAATTTTCCCTACGCTAAGGAATACTGGGTGTCTCGGGAGAGATACAGAATACCATCCAGAGGAGAGAGAGTCGAGAAAATAGATTTGTTCATGGAGATTTCCCTCTCTGGAGATTTGCCTATTTCGTCTGGGATTAAGTTTCTCTCAGCTGTCCTACTATCTGTTTATTCTGAAATGAAGAAATATTCTGGAATGAAGTGGCCCTTCTTTCCATATTTCAATGGGTTAGATGGATTCGTCTTGTATTTCCCACAGGAGAGCCTAGGGGAAATAGTTGGGGAGAAACTGGAGAGATTCAAATTCAAGTTAGAGGAAATACTGAGGAGGTCTTCAGAGGAGGTGCTACGGGAAAAGGAGGAATTCCTCAGAATGGGTATTTCCAAGGAGGACCTATCCAACCTGAGGATATCCCAGATTGACATGGCAATAGGTCCCTGCTCGATAAGAGTTGAGAGTTTCGAGAGATATGGCTATTATCTCTTTGCTGTCCCTGTGATTCCAGGTAAATTCGACCCGAAAAGGGATGCTAGGGTGGATCTTCATCCGGAATTTCCCGAAATCCCCCAAATTGGGGACATAAGCAAGTTCATAATCGAGGAGGAGGAAGAAACACCAGAATACTCTGCCAAGATAGATGAGAAGTTCTTTCCCAAGTGTCTCGAACGTGGGATAAAATCCAAAAACAGAGAGAATCTGTTCTGGATCATCAATTCTCTGAAAAACCTAGGGTGGTCTCTAGAGGAAATAGTGGATTTACTCTCAAGGGAGAATTGGGAAATCAACACATCGGAAATAAGGGAAATCTACGAGGAGGCTGGAGAGGAAGAGCTCAGTTGCTATTGGGTTAAGAGAAACTTGGAGGTCTGCCTCAACCCTAGAGTTTGCGAGGACGCCTATCCAGATGAAACTCCAGAGAGAGTTGCCTTTAACAGGAGTAGGAGATGAGAAGAGGTTGATTCCCCTAGGAGATGAGAATCCTAGAGAGAAAGTCCCAGTAGTGAATTACGCCATAATCTCAGCTAACCTCTTAGTTTTTCTTTTCTCCATCTCCTCTGGAAGATATGGCGAAATAGTAATGAAATATGGATTTATCCCGGAAAAGTTCTTCCGTGGAGAGAACCTATTCACTCTACTGAGTTCCATGTATTTGCACGGAGGCCTAGCTCATCTCGGATTCAACATGCTATATCTCTGGATATTCGGAGACAACATTGAAAACGAATTGGGTCATTTTAAATATTTGTTTTTCTACCATTTTTCTGGAATTGGGGCATCTATAACTCACGCCCTATTGACTGGAAGCCCGGATATTCCATCTATTGGTTCCTCTGGGGCAATAAGTGGAGTAATAGGAGCCTACTTCCTACTTTACCCTAGGGCTAGGGTCTACGTACTCTTCTTCATTTTCCCGTTCGTGGAGGCAAGAGCTATGCCTGCCTCTCTATTACTCGGTATTTGGTTCCTCTTTCAACTCCTCTTCGGGATAATATCCGTGATAAAGCCTCTTTTCGGTATAGCCTATTGGGCACACGTCGGTGGTTTTCTGATTGGTTTGGCAGTGGGGACATTCCTGAAACTGAAAAATAATGAGAGGAAAAGGAGAAAATCAGAGTTCTACTATTTCACGGGATACTTCCTCCTGTTCTTTTCTATCTTTTCGATTATGGCTTCTTCAGGATTTATTCCAAGAACGTCTGCCAATGACAGACAATATATCATCACGTCAGCTAGCTCTTCACGTACTTGCTCCGATTTCTCCTCACAGACTTTGTAGGGATCGCTCTCCCATTGAAATATCTCTAATAGTTCAGAAGCCTCTATGCATATCGATATGGCCAAGTCCTTCGGGTTGTGATACTTCCTCCATCCCCTCTCGTCCCGAAATTCCCTGATTGTTTTTAGGAGGTTCTCCAACATTCACCCCGGTGATCCCTTGAACAAAGGGGAGAAGAAGTTTTCCAGAGTTAAGCTCAGCAAGTTCCTCTCCCTAGTGCTAAGACACAAACCATGGATACTTGGTCTAGAATTAGATGAAGAGGGATTTGTTCCAATTGAGGATCTGATTGAAGCGTTAAAGCGTAAGGGTTTCTTTCTAGATGAAAAAGAAGTTTTCCTCCTAGTAGAGAGGGATGAAAAGGGGAGGTTCGAGATTTCTGGAGGAAAGATTAGAGCTAGATACGGGCACAGCATTCCGGTGAGAATAGATTATCCAGAGGAGAAGAAAGTGAGAGTGCTGTACCACGGTACTTCTCCGAGAAACATTCCTAGGATACTGAAAGAGGGACTTAAGCCAATGAATAGAGTTTGGGTCCACATGTCTCCTAGTTTCGAAGAGGCTCTCAGAGTGGGACTGAGAAGGAGCAAGAACCCAGTGGTCTTGGAAATAGACGTGGAGAAAATGAGGAAATTGGGTCTCAAAGTTTACAGAGCTTCCCCAAAGGTGTTTCTCAGCAAGGAGGTTCCACCAGAGTGCATAAGAGTGGCGCCGGGGCGGGGATTTGAACCCCGGAGGGCATAAGCCCACTGGCTTAGCAGGCCAGCGCCTTACCAGACTCAGCCACCCCGGCAGCGCGGTGGGCGTGCCTGGAGATGGACTCCCCTCCCTGGGAAGAGTTGTCCCCATTGAGGGATCCGTCCTGCACCCCCGCAAGCACCGAACGTCCCGACTACGGCTGCTCCCTTCCGGGCCTGACCGGGTTCGCCGGGCAAAGGCCTCTAGGGCCACCGCCGGCCCTGCGGGACAGGAGTTCCTCCCCACAATGGGGGCTCATCCCAGTTCAGGGAGCCTCTCTCCAGGCTTCGGCCCCTCCGTTGGCGGGTTTGAGGTTACAGGGGACCGCCAGCCCCCCGGCCTAGCCCACCGCATTCTCATCCTTTAACTGGAGAGTAATTAACACTTACGCCTCACAATAGTGTTGGAGTTCCTGTCCTCCCAGCTCAGTCAAGTGATGGAGCGATTCTTCCTAGAGAAAAATTTCCTTATTGAGTCGAGTATTCCCTCTTCTTGAGAAAACTTCTCTTTCAGATCCAAAGGCATTTCCTCTTTCATTGCATCATATATGGCTAAGATTAACTGCCTCTCTGTTGGTACACCTCTTATTCCGACCTTCTCCTCTTTCCCATGTATCACTATGGTGGGTGTAGCTGTGATCCCAAATTTCCTAGCTCTCTTTAACCCCTTTGGAGTTCTCACATTTGTTTCCACTAACTTGGTCTTGAAATAGGGCTTGTATTTCTCCGATATCTCCTTAATTGCTTTGATGGCCACAGGACAGTGAGGACAGGTCGGACTCGTGAAGACCTCTAACTTGACTTCCATTTCCTCTCTCCTCCCAGACTATGGGCCTCAGCGGGAAATACCGAAAAGTATTTATTGGTTTCTCCTTCCAACTCACCCGAACAAAAGACAAAGGAGGGGGAACAATGGCACAAGAGGAAAACGTGGTCTATATAGGAGGCAAGCCGGTTATGAACTACGTGCTGGCAGTGATAACCCAATTCAACGAAGGGGGAGATAGAGTAGTCCTGAAAGCCAGAGGAAGGGCAATTTCAAGAGCTGTAGACGTGGCTGAGATAGTACGAAATAGATTCCTGCCGAACATCGAAGTCAAGGACATAAGGATAGGGACCGAGGAACTTCAGTCAGAGGACGGTAGAACGGTGAATACCTCCACTATAGAGATAGTTCTAGGGAAGTAGCATCGAAGTAGTAGTAGTGGTGGTATTAGCCTGAAAGGGGCAGTGGGCCAGTGACTTCTCCCCTCATTTTTATTCGGAGGTGCCCTATTGAAGGCTCCCCTTTGCGAGATATGTGCCAAGACTGGAGTTTTGTGTCCTAGTTGTGAGAGTAAGCTGTCGAAAGGGGAGATCACAGAACTGGACGTCAAAGTTTCAAGGATCTTGTATGAGATGGCAAAGGAACACCCAATTATAGATAAAATAACTTTTCTCAGAGCATTCCAAGGGAAGAGGATAATAGTTCTAATGGTAGAGAAGGGAGACGTTGGACCCCTAGTAGGAAGAGGCGGTAGGATAGTGAGAGAACTCTCTAGGAAACTAAAGAAAGAGAAGGTGAGAATAGTAGGTAAGAGAGAGATGAAACAGATGATCCAAGACTTAATAATTCCTGCCAGACTTCTGGGGGTGAATGTCCTGTATTTGCCGGGTGGAAAGGAGAAATACAGAGTGAGAATACCCAAAGAAGATAGAAAGAAGATACCAGCCCAAAAGGAGGAGCTAGAGAAAATCATGCGTGAGATGTTCTCATCCGAATTCGAAATACGCTTCGAGTAGGGGATTCAAATGAGAACTCACTACTCCTCAGAGGTCTCTCCTGAGATGGATGGGGAAGAGGTAATCGTTTGCGGATGGGTCCACGATTTGAGGAACTTAGGTGGCCTGATCTTCCTAAAAATAAGGGATAGGGAAGGAGAAATACAAGTAACAGCCCCCAAGAGGAAAGTAGATCCAGAGACTTTTGAACTTATCAGTAAATTGAGCATAGAGGACGTGGTATCAGTAAGAGGAATAGTGAAAAGAGAGGATCAAGCTCCTAGAGGGTTGGAAATAATACCTCTAGAAGTGGAAGTGCTGAATGAGGTTCTGGGAAAACTCCCTCTGGATCCTAGGGGTAGAGTGAAGGCGGAACTAGATACTAGGCTAGATGCCAGAGTAGTCGACCTGAGGAAAAGGGAAAATCAGGCAATTTTCAAGCTTCGGTCAATAGTTCTGAGAAGAATTAGGGAATTCCTTTATTCTAAGGGATTCATAGAAGTGAATACTCCGAAGATAATAGCAGCAGCTACTGAAGGTGGAACTGCGCTTTTTCCAGTCAAATATTTCGAAAGAAATGCCTTTCTATCTCAAAGCCCCCAACTTTACAAGCAAATGTTAATGGGTACTGGACTGGACAAGGTCTTCGAAATAGCTCAGTTTTTCAGAGCTGAAGAACACGATACTAGAAGACACGTAAACGAATTCACCAGTATAGACATAGAAATGGCTTTCTCCAAAAAGGAGGACGTAATGCTCATCTTGGAGGAGTTACTGAGAGAGGTCCTATCAGAGGTTGTGAAGACCGAGGAATTAAAAGAATTGGGGATAGATGAAAAGGACTTAGATGTAGAGTTTCCTCTTCCTAGGATTCACTACGAAGAAGCCATCGAAATGCTAAGCGAAAAGGGAATAGAAGTGGAGTGGGGAGAGGACATTCCTACAAAGGGACTCAAGGAGCTCTGGAAGCTAGTTGGTACCAAAGCCTATTTCATAGTGGATTGGCCAATGAGTGCTAAGCCCTTCTACATAATGCCCAAGGGCGAGTTGTCTGAAAGCTTCGATCTGATGTTCTACGAAATAGAGCTCGCTTCTGGAGGACAGAGAAATCACCTTTATGATTCCCTCGTAAAAGCCATAAGAAGTAAGGGGTTGGATCCAAATGACTTCTCTTTCTACCTAGATGCCTTCAAGTGGGGAATGCCTCCTCACTCCGGATGGGGTCTCGGCCTTGATAGGCTAATGATGGCTTTAACAGGAGCAGACAACATAAGAGAGGTAATACTATTTCCCAGAGACAGAAACAGGGTGATTCCCTAACCAATATTGGTCAAGAATAGGAAAGGGCATCTGTCTTCATGAATTCCCTTATGACCACTGTAGCGTAGCTCCCCTTCTCCAAGAAGAAGTGAAAAACGACTTCTCCATTTTCTTTTCCTGAAATCCCTATCCCCGGAGAAATGGATAATCTCCTAAGCTTTCCTGGGGCTCTGAGCTCCGGCATTCTCTCTACTCTGAAGTTCCTAGGAGAAATTTCATCCTCTTCGAGTACCTCCCTCTCTATTTTCCCTATCTCTCCACTGGAGAAATCTACTGCGAAACCTGGAACTAGGACTAATGGTCTCCCGCTTTTATCAGTTCTCTCTCCGGGAACTGGTTCTAATAGATTTTCATGGATTTCCATCCTCCTACTTATTATTTTGTTGGTCAGATAGGACTGGTATGAGTGGATGAACATTCTGGATAATCCTCTTGGTAGAGATCTTATTGCAGAGGCGTAATCTCTTGGATTTTTCTTTAGGGACTCCAAAATCGTTCTCTCGTATCTGAGACTGGTAGGGAAGAAATCCAAAGCCTCGGAATAGTTCCAGTCCTCTTCTAATATCTCTCTAGCTTTTTTCACCTTCTCGTCTTCTGCCTCAAAACGCATGGTAAGGAAAGTCTTAACTGCTCCTTCTAAATCTCCTTTCACTATCATCTTTCCGACTACGTGAGTAACAGGCCTTATGACGCCAAATCTCTGCAGCCCAAAGTAATTGGGGATTCCTTTTGACTCTAATTCTGATCTTATTTCTAATGCTTTGTCTAAATCTCTAGTCTCCCTGATTACTATCCTGAAGTAGTTTCCTAGGAGGTCCCCCATGAGTATCCTATTTCTCCTTCTGCCTAGATACTTGAGTCTCAATCTTCCCTTCATTAGGGTCAGATCTCTTTTAGGGAAAGGAGATCTGATGCTTATGTACTGATAAGTCAATGCTCTTTTGTCTTTAAGACCTGCTACACCAATCAATCTCGGAGATAATGAAAATCTCTCGGATATCTCTTCAATTGCTCTGAAAGTCTCTATGTTCTTCTTTATCAATAAGAATACCAAGTTTTTCCCTGTGTTTTCTATTAATCCCTTTGGTCTTTTTTCCACGACTACAAAATCTTCTGGGTACTTTCTGGTTATTCCTCCAATTCCCTCTTCATTGGAAGAATAGTAAAACATCCCGACTGAGGCTTCCGTTTCGTCCTTACTACGCATCATAGTAGCTTTAACTCCCCCGTTATTTCGTCTATTTCCCTACATGGAGCAGGACCTATAGCCAAAACAGTGAGGGTTCCCTCCTCTATTTGAGTCAATCCCGCATCTCTAATCAATACTGCTGGTAATTTCCTTCTGTTGGCCTTTTCATATAGTTTCAGTAACTCTTTCTCTCCGCTCACCTTCAAAACTATTTTCTTCTGCCCTTCTCGAATCCATTTATTGATCCAATCTTCCTTCCCCATCTCTCTGGCCTTAAGGAAAGACGAAATAGACCCATGTGCTACTTGAGCTGCTATTTTTCCTTTGCCCATTCCTAGATCCGTTCTGACTACTATGACCTGTTTCATACGTAAGAAAAGTAGTGGGAGGGAAGAAAAGTTTTACTTCTTTCTCTGGGGAAGACCTCTCGGCCTAGTTCTGCTTGGAAGACCCCCCGGCCTTGGTCCTGTTCTGAGTGGGGGCGCCGGTGCTCTCCTAGTAACTGGAATTCTAGGAGCTTCTTCTGGAGGTGGAGCTGGAGGTCTTTCCTCGGCTGCCTTAGGTCTTTTACCTCTACCCGCTATTAGTACCGCAACTATTAGGAGAACTATTACTAGAACCATTGCTAGGGCTACAGGAGATATTGGCTTAGATACCTTGAGGGTTTGGCTCGCAGCAGAAGTAGCCGTCCTAGTTTCTCCCATCTCGTCAGAGTACTCTATGACTATTGAATCCCCTGGAATCGTGATTTCTCCAGATTCATTTGCTATTAGGTAGAACTTAGGCATTTTCTTTTGCCCAGGAGTTATTCTTCCAAGAGTTACCGTTGTTGGTTGCCCTTCCTTTGGTTCCAACTCCATCGGTGGTGTGAAAGTAACCCTGACGTTGTCTGCGGTTCCGTCTCCAGTGTTCGTGATGGTAATGGATACCTCTACCTCCTCTCCGACCTTAGCTTCCGGAGGGTTCACTGAGTGAGTTACCTCTAGGGCTGGGGTGCCTACAACAGTGACCGTAGCTCCCGAAGATGACTCTTCGTATAATCTTCCCTCTTCATCGTAGTAGGTCACCTTCGCTGGAGGTATTGTAATAGTTCCAGTCTTAGTAACCTTGAAATCGTAAGTGTGAGTAGTGCTTGCTTGAGGAAGTAGCTCAGGCACAGTCTTATCTTCAGGAGTCCCTAATGCTCCAACAGGTAGACTTCCAGATATCACTAAGTTCTTCGCAGGAGCGTCCCCTGAATTCTGTACGTTAACGGTGACTCTAACTGTCTCGCCCTTCTTAACCTTCGTTGGTTCCACACTCATGCTTACGGTGAGCCTAGGCTTGGTCTCCTTTACCTCTATGGTTATAGGTTGGGTTGGGTCTGAGGTGTATTTGTTCCCAGCTTCGTCCTCGTAATCTGCCTGAACAGATGGCAGAGTTATCGTTCCAGGTTGATTTGCCTTCAGCACATAGCTTATTGTCTTCTGTTGATTTGAAGATATCGTAGTAGGTCCCAAACTCACACTTCCAGAAATTAGGGAAAGACCAGATGGCACAGTATCTCTGACTTTGACGTTCTTAGCTGTTCCATCTCCTATGTTCCTAACTGTTACGGTGACTCTAATTTGTTCTCCTTTCTTCACCTGGGTCTTGTCTACTTCCTTGGTGACTTGGATCTCAGGGAGTTTCTCTGGTTCTGCTGCTCCCTTCTCAGCTTTGAAACCCATGGGACCTTCTATCATTAGGGTAGCTTGATTAGTAGTTACGCTCTGCAAAGAGACTCTGACCTTGTTGTCGTAAGAGGTCAAGTACTGGACTCCACCGAATCCATAGGATGGATAGAGTTGCATTGACTTCGTACTACTGAATGGAGATATTTGAGTTATCCTGACCCAAGCACTTCCTACTGCTAGGCTCATTAGCTCTACCTCGTACTTCTCTCCCATTGTCCCAGTCACTGTGACCTTCTCTCCCTGTTTCAGTGTGAATGTCCCCAGAGTCACTAGGTATCCGTAGCCTCCCCCCATTCCTCCGAAACTCTTCTTCACATCTCCCTCTAGGTAAGGAGCTATGCTTACCCTCACTCTGGCCCACTTCTGGCCGTTATCTTCCCCTATTCCTCCGGGAAAGTCCATGGCTATTCTAAGGGCATCTCTAGTATCCCCAACAGAGATCTGGGTCTCTGGTCTTGCAGAGCTCAACTCCACAGTCCCAGAGTCCTCCTCAGAATTCGTTACTTCCCATCTTAAGGTCACTCTGTTGTTAGCTAGATCCACACTCACTACTTTTATGGTGACTTCCTCTATGCTCCCTTGATCCAATTCGTCTCTTAAGGATTGGCCTTCGGGTATCTTCTCGTCACTCAAATCCCTCAGGGTGACTCTTTCAATGTATAAGTTTATGTTAGCAGTTTGTTGGAACGTGTTTATGGACTTGACCTCTATCCTGAAGTTTATGTCCTCATCCCTGTCTTCCAAGCTCTCGTCATCGTCTTCTCTAATCATCACTCGATCTAGCTCTCCTCCATAATATCCTGGATATGTAGTTCCAGCAGAACCATAACCCGCGCCGTATCCAGTACCAGTATAACTTCCGTATCCTCCATATCCTCCGTAATAATACCCTCCATAATATGTCCTCAGGACAAAGGTTGCTTCTCTGAATTGTATGCTCTCCAAGTTTATCTCATAATCATTTCCCACTACTAGGGATTCGCCCTGTCTAAGGGTACCATCCCATATCTTGACGTATCTATCTGGGACTGCAGCTTTACCGCCAGTAGAAACTAGAAGGGTACTGCCAATTGCTATGAACAACAGGAGGATTGTCATACCCCTCCTAATCATGTTATCGCCCCCGCTCGGGATACCCCCTCCCCGGTATCCCTTTGGCAGGTATCACTTTAGCCTAATGGTATTTAAACCTATGTGTCCTTACTACGGAAGTAATCTAACCTTAGTTATAGAGTATCCGCTTGATATTTAAAATGAAATAAGATGTGATAGGGCGTCTGCTAGTAGGGGGTTTCCCCATATGGAGCTACTTCGGAAATCAATTCATTCTCTTGGACTAACCTTTCCAATTCTAGGCGCAATTTTCGGAAGAGAGTTCTTACTTATGTTTTTGGTTATCTCAATAGTCTCATTTCTTGTTCTGGAAGGACTCAGAATCTCGGGAATCCAAATCCCAATATATTCGGAGATTATATGGATGTCTCTCAGAGATAAGGAGGATTCTAAGAAACCATTTCTTCCTACTTTTTACTTCTTGTTGTCTTCTTTAGTGCTGCTTCTCATATTCTGGGAAAAGATAGAAATCTTCTATTCCTCTGTCTCTATTCTGTCAGTCGGAGATAGTGTTTCATCAATTGTAGGAGCGTCTTTGGGTAGAAGAAAGCTACCTTACCCCATGGATAGTAATAAAACTATAGAAGGAAGCGCATCGTTTCTCCTATCCTCTTTCTTAGTGTCCAATGTTTTCCTAGATTGGAAAGGCGCTCTAGCTTCCTCATTGATTGCTTGCTTCTTCGAAGCCATTGGCAGAGTAAATGATAACTTGAGTGTACCTTTCTCTTCTGCTCTAGGGCCCTACTTATCCAAAGGTAATCTGATGGCAACGCTAGTTTTTTCCTCATTTTTAATTACCTTCCTATTATCTTCTCTTTTTGCTAAGAAATTTCCGGAATTGGGCATATTCGGTGTAGATCTACACAAATTGGATAAGCCAAAAGTAGCGGAAATGGGTGGAATTTCCATCTTCCTCGGTCTAGTTCCTGTTCTCTTGATTTTGGGGAGAGATGAGCTATTTTTGGTAGCTCTGATATCTGTGACAATAGGAGTGATAGACGATCTAGTCCAGTTGAGACAGAGAGACAAGGTCATGCTCTGCGCCCTAGCTTCAATCCCCCTATTTCCAAGGGGTGAAGTATTGGGATTCCAAGGACTTTTGGCCTACTTTCTCATGGCTATGGGTATTACTGGCGGAAGTAACGCTTTTAATTTATTAGCTGGATTTAACGGACTTGAAGCAGGGCTATCTCTGATCCTGTTCTCTTTCTCATGTATGTTTCTCAAAGGAGACTTGCTCGTAATATCTGCATGTATATCACTCTCATTGATTGCTTTCTTGTACTTCAATTGGTATCCTGCCAGAATATTTCCGGGAGATTCTGGGACTTTACTGCTTGGGGCCATGTACTCCTCCTTGGCAATACTAGGAAATTCGGAGCTTGTAATGGCATTATTCCTAATTCCACATATGGCAGACTTGCTACTCAAATCTAAATCGAGATTTGGGACTAAAAAAATTGGACCTACTGTTATATCTGAAAACGGATTTTTAATTCCTCCAAAGTATAGTTCACTCATCTCGGAGATCCTGAAGAGGAGAAGGTTTAAGGAGGTTGAGCTGGTGCTCCTACTCTTGGGAGTGCAACTCGCGACCTGTGGGGTGATCAGTTGTCTGTTCCTAGCAGGGCCTTGGTCCTGAGAGTCAAGCCAGGAGAAGAGCTGATATCTAGAATAAGGGAAGAGTGTGTGAGGGCTGGGATTAAGGCTGGAATAATCACCGGAATAGGTAGCCTTAAGACGGCAAAGATAGGATTCCTAGAGAGAACTCCCCCTCCAGAGTTCAGAGAGATGGAAATAGATGGACCATTGGAACTCATGTTCGTGGGGAACGTTACCGAGGAGAGAGAAGGGGTAAGGATACACTTGCACGCTACCGTCTCTAAGGGTGAGAAGACGTTCTTCGGACATCTCTTCAACGGTGAGATATTCACTACTGCTGAGGTCTTCGTCATTTCCTTAGAGGGCGTTAGGATCACTAGGAAACTCGACGAATCCACTGGGCTGGAGGAGATAGATATTGATGAGAGGAAATGAATACCCGGTGACTAAGCTCATAATAGTAATAAACACATTAGTCTTCCTAGTGACTTTAATTTCTCCGGACTTGGTGGTAAAAGGGGCTATTTCTAGAGATAATCTAAGTAATATATCTGAGAATCCTCTGTACATATTAACACCAATAACTAGCCTCTTCATACATGGGGGCCCCATTCACCTCATACTGAGTTTAATCACTCTGTACTTCTTGGGAAGATATTTAGAATCTAAAATTGGATCATTACAGTTCACACTCACATATTTAATCTCTGGTATGGTTGGATCACTCTTCTTTCTCGTATTAAACGAGGGTTACGCCGTAGGATCCTCTGGAGCCATATTGGGAGTAATATCAGCTCTAACTGTTTTGGAGCCAGACATCGTAGTTATATTCCTTGTTTTCCCTATGAGACTGGTTGTATTTACCGTTCTATTTACAGTAGCAACTGTAATATTTGCCATCTTCGGAATAATGCCTGAAATAGCACATACTGCTCATCTGGGAGGTATACTATCTGGGATCTTGATAGGACTCTACCTAAAAGGTGGTAAAGTAGAATTCGAGATCGGAATAGACTTATTTGAAGAGAAAGAAGGAGAAGAAGACGTAATAGATATATATCCAGACGAGGTGGATGATTGGAGACCAAAGAGTGCTAGTGGGCCTAGGAGGAGTGTGAAATTGGACTTCACCAGAGGCAGGCTCGATTTGACTGAAGACGAAGTAGTAATTGAGTTCGAGCTCAGAGGAGCTAGAAGGGAGGACGTAGAGGTAAGAAGAGTTGGAAGGAGTTTGGAAATAGTAATTCCAAAGGAGAAGTATTTCCAAGCTTGGGAACTCCCAGAAGATGCCATGCCTGATTTAATGGAGTTCGAGGAAATTGGAGACTCACTCCTAATAATAAGAATACCCAGAGGGGGTGTTAGTAATGGTGGAATGCGTTTTCTGTAAAATAATTTCTGGAGAGATAGACTCCTACAAAGTTCACGAGGGGGACCTAGTAGTAGCTTTCTTAGACATAAATCCGGCAAACGACGGCCACGTGCTAGTGGTTCCAAGGAAACACTTCGAGAGCTTGGAGGAAATGGATGAGGATAGCCTTAGATCAATGTTCCTAGTGGTCAGAGAGATAGTGTCCAAGATAAAGAGGGAATTAAATCCAGATGGGATAAACATACTCTTGAACCAAGGAGAGGCCGCTGGACAAATAGTCAAACATCTGCACGTACACGTAATACCCAGATGGGAAGGGGATTCAGTTAAAATAAGTTGGATCCCGAGAGGAAAGGAGAAACTTGAGGAAATATGGAGGAAAATTAAGTAATGAGCTTCTCCCTCTTAGATAAAAAAATAAGAGAATTACTAAAGGAGAGAGGATTCAAACAGGAGACAGAGATCCAATGGAGGGCAATACCTCTAATACTAACTGGGAAAAACGTGCTAATAATATCTAGGACTGGCACCGGCAAAACAGAGGCTGCTCTCCTTCCTTTGTTCAGCAAAATGTTGAAAGAAGTTGGAAATGGATCCAAGGGAATAACACTTCTATATATTACTCCCTTGAGAAGTCTAAATAGGGACCTACTGGATAGAATTGAGTGGTGGTCCTCTAAGCTAGGATTATCCACGGAAGTTCGGCACGGAGATACCTCGCAAGGTGAGAGAAGGAAGCAAGCGATGAATCCTCCTGACATATTAATCACCACTCCGGAAACATTGCAGGCGATTTTACCAGGAAAAGTGATTCGAGAGAGATTAAAGAGTCTCAAATACGTAGTGATAGACGAAATACATGAGCTAGTTGAGGAAAAAAGAGGAGCACAGCTATCCATAGCCCTAGAGAGACTTGAAGAAATCTCCCCTGGTTTCCAGAGGATAGGATTATCCGCTACAATAGGATCTCCGAAGGAGGTCGCTGAATTCCTAGTTGGTCCCGAAAGAGAGTGTGAGGTCGTCGTTGCAGATGAGGAAAAGGGGTTCGAATTCAAGGTAGAGCTAATAGAGGATCTAAAAGACAGACTAGATAGGATACTACAAGTAATTGAGGAGTCTAGATCAACACTTATATTCTGCAACACTAGGGAAACTGCTGAAGCCTTGGGATCTAGACTGAAGAAGCTGGGAGCAAGGGTTGAAGTCCACCATTCCAGCCTCTCTAGGGAGGTAAGAACAGATGCAGAGAGGAAATTCAAGTCTGGAGAGATCAAGGCATTGATATGTACTAGTTCCATGGAGCTGGGGATAGACGTGGGGAGCGTAGACGTGGTGATACAATACATGTCGCCTAGGCAGGTGACTAGACTAATACAGAGAGTTGGGAGATCCGGGCACAGAATAGGAGAGGTTTCCAGAGGGATTCTGATATCTACTGATCCAGAAGACGCTCTAGAATCCATAGTGATATCTTGCATGGCTAAAAATGGAATGTTGGAAAGAACTAGGATTAACGAAGGTGCGTTAGATGTATTGGCTCACCAAATATCTGGAATATGTTTGGATTTCGGTAAAGTAGAAGTTGACAAGGCCTTTCACATAATAAAAAGATCATATCCTTATAGAAGGATATCAAAGGATGAGTTCATGAAAGTCTTGAAGTTCATGGATCAGCAAAGGATTCTGTTCTTCTCTGAGGATGAAGGGGTGATCTATAGGAGAAAAAGAACCTGGGAATACTATTACTCTAACTTATCCATGATTCCCGACTATAGGAGAGTTCCACTAATTGACCTCGCATCTAGGAGAAAAATAGCAGAATTGGATGAAGAATTCGTGCTCTCCGATATAGAGGTTGGAAGTACACTAATTTGCAAGGGAGAATTCTGGAAGGTAATAGAAATACAACAGCAGGAGGGGGGCAAACTCATCAAAGTAGTAGCTGAGAGGACTGATTCAGAAGGAGAGACTCCGTCTTGGGAAGGTGAAATGATTCCCGTAATGTCAGAAGTTTCTGAAAAGGTCTTTGAAATTAGAGCTAGTGAGGAAAGACTGAGGGAGTATTTGGAATCTTCGGGTGTGATAGTAAACGAAGAGAGCATATCTAGGATACTAGACTTCTTCAAAGAGTGCCCAGAGGGGTATTTCCTAGAGGTGAGAAGTACATCGGATCTAGTTCTACACGTTCCTGGGGGGAGTAGAGCTAACGAGGCGTTGTCGAAGGCCATAGCTTCCCTCTTGACCTACAGAACTGGAAGCGTAGCAACTAAGGCTACCCCGTATTCAATTCAGTTCAAGACTAGGAATGGTCTAGAAGCTTTCAGAGAAGTAATCAAGGGAATAGAACCAAGACATCTAGAAAGTATCCTCGAGCTAGCTATAAGTAGAACTTCGCTCTTCAAATGGGTCTTCCTCCAGGTGGCGAAGAGATTTGGCATGATTTCCGATGTGCCAAGACTCTCCCTGGACAAATTGATAGAATTTTCCAGAGACACTCCAGTGTATGAAGAGACTCTAAGAGAGTTGTTCTTCGATAAGCTAGATGTAAAGGGGGCAGAGAAAATAATAAGGACAATTAGAGAGAATGGAATCCCGGAAGTCAGTGGGCCTCTCAGTTTTTCTGTGGATGTCAAATTCCACGAGATAGTGCCACAATCGAGGAGAGATGTAATAATAGAAGCGATGAAGAAGAGAATACTATCCAGAAGAGTGGGATTGATATGTGCTTACTGCCTCGAGTGGTCTGGAGTGAGAAGAATTGGTAATTTAGATGACGAAGTAAGATGTCCCAAGTGTGGATCCATGTTCATAGGAGTGGTAAGTCCAGATAGTCTCGGAGAGGCGAAATCCATACTTAGGAGGAGTAAAACCGGAGATGAGCTAACAGATGAAGAAAGAAGGATTCTAAAAAGGGTCATAGACTCGGCCAATCTCGTTCTATCATACGGTAGAAGAGCAGTGGAGGTGTTAGGAGGTAGAGGTATTGGCCCGAGAACTGCCTCTAGGATTTTATCTAGGTCCTCTAATGAGGAAGGGATTTATATGGGTATGATGGCTGAGGAGAGGAGGTACATAGTTACTAGGAGGTTCTGGTCTCGATGAAGAGAACTCTACATCTCCTGCCTTTGGTGATTGCTTCCTTGATCGTCACAGCGTCCCATGCTCAAACCAACGAGCCTGAAGGCAAGTTGATACTATTCGATACATCTCACGGAGAGAAGTATCTCCCCAGCACGGAATATTCTCTCCTCTCTTTTGAACTCAGACAACTCGGATATATTGTAAAAGAGGACGAAATAAAAGATTTAAGTGGAATAGACCTGTTAGTTATCTCTACTCCAACTAAACCCTTCTCTGAGAGAGAAATAGATCAGATAGTCAAATTCGTGAAAGATGGGGGGAGTATTCTCGTAATAGCCGGAGTAGCCGATTACCTCAATCCATTGGCTAATAGGTTCGGAGTGCACTTCAACAAAGACATCGTCATAGATAAAAGCGATAACGATGGAGATCCCCAATCCCCCATAATACACAGGTTCTCAATGCATCCGATAACCAGAGGGCTTACGTCCTTTTCGATGTACTGGGGTGGCTCCTTAGGATTGCTTAAAGGCGAGATGGCCATAGCGTGGGGAGATCAGGACTCCATCTCTATAATGATGGTTAGAGAAGGAGATAAAATCGTTCTTAAGCAGGAGAACACAGTGTATGGGTTTGGAGAGTACCCTCCAGTTCTAGCGGCATTCGAATTCGGGAATGGCAGATGTGTCTTCATGAGTGACAGCTCTACACTAAAGGACTTCTATCTGAACAAATTCGATAACAAAGAGCTTGGAATAAGGATATTCAAGTGGCTTCTCCATGACCTAAGTCAGGTTGGGGAAGAAATAAACATAGGAGATCTATTTAAGATTAGTTCCTATTCTAAAGCTCCAGATACTGTTAAAGGTGGAGAAAACATCTCAACAGATGTTAAGATATATGTCCAGCCCATTCCCATTAAGTCCAAGGTGTATCTCAAAACTGACCTAAAGAAGAGTGAGTGGATAGTTTCACTCGGGCCAGAACTAGGTACTCTACATTCTTCCGGGAGGGAATTCCAGTTTGAGCTAGAGCAGGACAAATTAGATACTATGGAGGTTAGAGTCGTAGGAGAGTGTCCGAAAATACCGGGTGAATTCGATGTAATAAACATAGAAGTAGAAATTCCACTAATTCATGGATCTGAGCGAAGAATTCTTTTCAGAGAGACTTCTGAGGTTGTTCCAGAGAGTAAAACAATAAAAAATATAGAAAATGATGAATCTGGGGTCCATAAGTATCTCTGGTACTTCTTCGTTCTCCTACCTCTTCTTGGAATCTACGTTATGGTCAAACGATTAAGGAAAAATAGATATGCCACTAGAAAGTAGCTCACAATCATCTTCAACGAAGTATACTCATTATTAAATGTCTTCTCTTCTATAGGTGTAACGTGATGCGGTACTCCCCCCAGGAAAAAGGTTTTATTTCCCTCTGGCAAATGGGAGAGGAGGGTCTCGAGTGGAAGGAGAAATACCGACCTTCGTGTTCCTGAAGAGGGGACCAAACAAAGACGTGGCTGAATACCTAGGGAAGTTCTTCTTCCTAAAGATAGAGGATGCTAATGCAATAATTGGTGCTTTAGACGTTAATAAGATGACTAATCTGATAGAAAAAATATCAGGAGGAAAAGTAGGGTCTATTGATATATATGATCTGGGAATAAACGAAAAGGCTGCAGAGGCAATATTCGATATAGCTAGGAGTTTGGGCTCCCAAGCAATTCTCATAGTCACAGAACCAGAACTGATAACAGAAGTTCCTCCTCCAGAAGAAATAGAGACAGAAATTGAAGAAAAACTAGAGATTGAGGAAATTGAAGAGGAGAAAGAAGAGACCATGGAGGAGGAAGCAGAGGAGGAGATAGGAGTCGAAAGAATGGAGGAAGTACGAGAGGAGGAAGTGGCAGAGGAGGAGAAGACTAAAAAGCCTCCTAAGGATAGTTCCCTTCCACCATATCTAGCCGAGGAGGTTAGTAAAGAGAAAAAAGAAGGTGTGCCCCTAGATGAAGAAATAGAGGCACTAGAGATACCAGAACCAAAGAAAA
>Ga0209410_1000299_pt1 | contig 22229 bp, 20 predicted proteins | sample Mar14436cmmetaG_FD_184135 | JGI IMG/M metagenome (GOLD analysis project Ga0209410, IMG submission 184135) | Marine hydrothermal vent microbial communities from Guaymas Basin, Gulf of California to study Microbial Dark Matter (Phase II) - Marker... ... | reverse complement strand
GGGTGAGGAGGGAGCTGGAGGCCGTGTCTATCACGAGCACTTCGCCCTCCCAAAGCCCGAGCTTCCTCAGGAGCTCCCTCACATCCTTAACTTCCACCTCCACTTCTCTACCGTCGGGCCTTATGAGTACCTTTATGTTCCCCATCGCAGCCTTTCGTACCCGCATATACCCGGACATCCCTTCGTGCACCATATGTCCTTATGTTGAGGAAAGTTCCCAGGACTACGACGCTCAGGTACCTCCTCATCCGGACCTCCTAAGGTTTATATCCCGTATCCTATCGCCTTCTTCTGCTTCTCCACGAGATCCTGCAATGTTAAGGAATCCAAGACATTAAATATTGCCCCCTTTATGCTCGCCCATACCTCTATGGCGATGCAGTACGGTGACCTGGGGCAGATCGAGGGGTCGTCCACGCAGTCCACGGGGGCGAGGGGACCCTCTAAGGCCTGGATCACCTCGGACAGCTTTATGGAGGAGGGGTCCTTAGCGAGGACGTACCCACCGTGCGCCCCCCTGAAGCTCTTGACGAGGCCTGCGGTCTTCAGGGCGGCGATTATGTGGTCGAGGTACTTCTTGGAGATGCCCTGCCTGCGGGCTATGTCCTTGACGAAGATGGGCCCCTCCCCGTAGTGCTCCGCCAGGTCGAGTATGGCCCTGGTGCCGTACCTCGTCTTAGTCGAAAGTTTCATCTCTCTTGACAAATACGATGAGATATGCTAAAATGCGGGCAAGTATGTGCTGCCGGGGCTTAATTTATACTCCATTGATAGATAAATTAGACAATTAGGAATATAACATCCGGAAAGGACTTTGTCAAGGACATATCCCGTGCGGGAGGAAGCCCGGCTGGTGTATGAAGATGACCTGGAGGTGGCCGGAAGGTGCTTAAGCTACGCTGAGTTGAAGCCCCACTCGGTGATACTCTTCGGCTTGGACTTAAACGATGGAATCGGGCTTCCCCTCAGGAGTTCCGGAGGATGCGAGGGGAGCCGCTTCGTCCGAGAGGTCCTCTACGGCGAAATTTGAGGCTTAAGTTATGCCTTTCGACGCCACCGTCGTGATACCGGCCTACAATATAAAGGAAGTTCTGAAGAGGACCTTGAGAGGGATACTCGACCAGGATTACCCGAAGGAGAAGTACGAGGTCATAGTTATAGACGACGGCTCCGCAGACGGAACAGAGGAGCTGTTCTCCACCTGGATGCCGGCCTCGGAGGCCGTAAGTTCGGGGTTGCTCAAGTACATCAAGCTTCCGGAGAACAGGGGCAGGGCTGCGGCGAGGAACGAGGGGATACGCCGGGCGGAAGGGGAGGTTATCATATTCCTGGACGGGGACAACGTCCCCTGCCGGAGGTTCGTGGCGGAACATCTGCTCGCTCATAGGAGGTGGTCGGGGATAGTCACAGTGGGGAACGTGAAACTTTCGGGGGAGCTTTTAAAAAGCAGGTTCGCAAGGTTCTGGAACCGGAGGTACGTGGGCAACCGGAGGGACCTGGACCTGGAGGACCTCCCCTTCTACTTCCCCGGAACGGGGAACGGCTCGGTACGGAGGGAGGACCTCCTCGAGGCAGGAGGCTTCGACGAGGATTTCAGGGAGTACGGAGGGGAGGACGAGGAACTCTGGTACAGGCTCTGCGTGCTCAAGGGCCTCAGGAACGTGTTCGTGAGGGGGGCGGTGAGCGTGCATGCGGACCCGGGGTTCTCCTACCGCAGGTCCTTGGAAAGGATGAGGACATATAGCAGGTGTTCCGTGCCGTTGCTGCTGAGGAAACATCCCGGTTACTTAAGGACAGGCATCTTCATCAGACTTTTGGAGCCCTTAGACGTCCGGAAGGATAGACTCTCGGACGTCCCCAGGAAACTCCTCCTGGCCCTGGCGACCTCTGGCCCATGGATCGGGTGGATGGAGCGGGCCACGTTCAGGTGGGAGTTCGGAGGGGTGCCGGTCCCTGGCTTCATCTACGGGCTCGTGCTCTGTCGGTACTACCGTATGGGAGTTGGGGAAAGGGAGCCCCTTGCTTAAGAATGGATAAGTTGATATATTCCCTACCGGGCCTGTGAGGGCTCCGATGTACCCGGTTCCCGGACATCTCGGACTTTCCCTCTTAGGGAACAGGTGCCTGAGGGCGAGGTTGTTTCCTGTGGTGTTGGCCGGCTTCGCTCCGGACGTGGTGGACAAGTGCCTGTCCTGGGTGGTGCATACGGCACCTTACGGCAGGTCGTTCATGCACAGCCTCACAGGGCTCGTCGTATGCACCGCCCTGGCGTTCCTTTTCAAAGGGAGGAGTTGGGGTTACTCGTGGGGCCTGGGACACTTCGCTCATCTGGTCGGGGACATAAGCTTCATCCCCTGGTTCTACCCCTTCGTGGACTACTCGTTCCCTCAGGACGTCAACTTCCTCCAGCCCGAAAACGTTCCTCGGCTTTGGAACCCGATGCCCCTCGTCCTGGAGTCCGCCCTACTGCTGCTCGTACTGGTGAGCTATACGAAGCCGGTGAGGGATCGGCGGGCGAGGTCCGTGCCTCTGGGGTTGGCAGCCATAGTGGCCGGGGTTCGGCTTTGGTGGCGGTGAGGGGCCTTAACAGAGGAGGTCGTGGCATGAGAGGTTTCGCCTGTTTCGGGGTCGTGTTCCTGCTCCTGGCGGGGCCCACGGCGGCCCAGGTCGGAGGGAGGGCGAACATCGTCGAGGAGGTAAAGCGGGAACTTGAGGCCAGGAAGCGGGGGCTCTCCCCCTTCGGGTACAAGGTCTTCGAAACTTCCGTGTTCCAGCCCGACACCCTTTACGGGACCGTAAGCCCGGACTACCTCGTGGGTCCCGGGGACGAGGTGATAGTGAACGTGTGGGGGGAGGTCGAGTTCAGGTACACGGCCACGGTCGGCAGGGACGGGTTCATAGAGATCCCTAAGGTGGGGCTCATATCGGTCAACGGCCTCACGTTCGGGGAACTTAAGGAGAGGATATCGGACCGTCTTTCCAGGGCGTATCCGGGCATAAGCAGGGACCCGACCAAGGCTACCACCTTCGTGGAGGTCTCGTTGGGCAGGCTTAAGCCCATAAGGGTCTTTGTGATAGGCGAGGTGAAAAGGCCGGGGGCCTACTTCATGAGCGCTGCCTCCTCAGCCCTCAACGCCCTCTACAAGGCGGGCGGCCCCCTACCCACGGGCTCCCTGAGGCAGATAAAGGTCGTAAGGGGTGGGAAGGTCGTAGCTACCTTGGACCTGTACGACTACCTCCTCAAGGGCCGCATAAAGGAGGTAAAGCTTCAGACCGACGATATGATCCTCGTCCCTCCCGTCGGAAGGAGGGTATGGCTGGCGGGGAGGGTGCACAGGCCTGCGATATACGAACTTAAACCGGGAGAGGACCTCAAGGAACTGTTAGAGATAGCGGGCGGCCCCGAGCCGGATGCGTACTTAGGTAAGGTGCAGATAGACAGGATAGTCGAGCATAAGGAGAGGAAAATTATAGATGTGGACTTCGCCGAGGCTTCGGCCTCGGGGAGGAAGGTGGAGCTCTTCGACGGGGACGTCGTGCTGATCCCCAAGATCCTCGACAGAAGGGAGAACGTGGTGAAGGCGAGCGGGTCCGTAAAAAGGCCCGGGCTTTACCAGTGGAGGGAGGGGATGAGGGTGAGGGACCTGATCCTCAAGGCAGGAGGGGTTTGGGACGAGGCCTTTATGGGAAGGGCCGATATAATAAGGACCAGGCCCGACCTTACCAAGGAGGTAATCTCCTTCGACCTAGGGAAGGCCCTCGAGGGCGACGAAAAGGAGAACATAGAGCTTCGTAAGCTGGACGAGGTCGTGGTGTATTCCATACACACCTTCAGGGAGAAGGAGTACGTGACCATAAAGGGGTTGGTGAGGCATCCGGGTAGGTACGAGCTCCTGGAGAACATGACCTTGAAGGACCTCATAGTCCAAGCCGGTGGGCTCAAGGAGACGGCCTATAAGCTAAGGGCCGAGATATCAAGGGTGGACCCGGAGGAGGTCGGACTTGGAAGGCCGGCTGAGATCATATTCGTGAACATCGGCGACGATTACTCGAAGGAGGCGAACTGGGGCAACTTCAAGCTCCGCAACTTCGACACCGTCTTCATAAGGCCGAACCCAAATTGGCACGAGCCTATGAACGTGACCGTGCTCGGGGAGGTCACCTTCCCCGGAACTTACACGCTCCAACGTCCCGACGAGAGGCTCTCGGACGTTATAGCCAGGGCAGGAGGACTGAAGGAGACCGCCTATCCCGAGGGGGTCATATTCATGCGACGTGAGAGAGGTTACGTAGGAGGGGTGAGCTCAGCGTTTCTCGAAACTTCCTTCTCAAGCTCCCTTAACATCGCAGCACTGATAGATACCCTGAAGAAACTCAGATATCGGAAGCTCGCCGTGGACCTTAAGAAGGCTCTGAAGCATAAGAGGGGCAGGGAAGACGTGGTCCTCTGTGACGGGGATTTCGTAATTGTGCCGAGAAGGCCCCAAGTCGTCGATGTGGCGGGGGAGGTGCTCTTCCCATCGGCGGTCCCCTACGTTGAGGGTAAGGGTGTGGGATATTATATAGACAGGGCCGGTGGGCTCAAGGAGACGGCCGACGAGCGCAGGATACGCATAATCCTCCCGAACGGCAGAGTGGAGAAGCCCAGGAGGTTCTGGTTCGATCCCGAGATCCTTCCGGGGAGCAAGATATTCGTCCCCAAGAAGGAAAGGCCCGTGCCCCAGTGGAGGGCCGCGCTCGAGGATGCCCTGAAGGTAGTCTCGGCGGCCGCAGTGGCTGCCGTGGTCGTGGATAGAGTTATTAAATAAGGAGACAGGAAACAGGAAGCAGGAGGCAGGAAGTTCCTGTTTCCTATCTCCTGCCTCCTGTCTCCTTTAAGATGAGGGGGCAAGAATATGCAGGAAGGACCCTTGGGGGAGAGACCTTACGAGGAGGTAGACCTCTTCGATTACATAGAGGTCCTGGTCAAGAGGAGATGGCTCATAATCTTCGGGACAGCGGTATGCGTGCTTTCGACCTTTATATATTCCCTGACCGCTGAAAGGAAATATAAGGCAGAGGCCTCCATCCTACCCTCCGAGGAGAGGGACTACCTGGCCCAGCTTTTGGTCGGCCAGGCGGGAGGGCAGCCAGCTCCAAGGACCTCGGTGTACATAGATATCCTCAAGAGCATCCCTGTCATGAAGGCCGTGCTCGAGAAGGAATACACCTATCACCTTGACGGGGAGGAGGCCAAGGGGACCCTTATGGAGTACTTCGAGGCCAGAACCGTGCACGAGGGCATAAGGGCGCTTGAGGACATATCCAAGTTCAGCCAGGCAAGGAACACTGGGATAATAACCATAAGCGTTACCACTAAGTCCCCCGAACTTTCAGCTGCCGTGGCGAACGAGTTCGTGAACCAGCTCCAGATATACAACACCCAGAGGAGGAGGACCAGGGCGAAGGAGCAGATGGAGTTCATAGAGAAGAGGTTGAAGGAGGTCAAGAGGGAGCTTGCCGAGGCGGAGAGGAAGCTTGCTGACTTCAAGAGGAAGAACAGGAACCTCATAGCCATGGGAGGTTCGAGCGGGGAAGGTTCGATATCCTTCTCCTTCCCAGAGCTTGCCATGGAGCTGGAAAGGCTGCAGAGGGAGGTAAAGCTCAAGTCGGACCTCTTTGAGACCCTCACAAAACAGTACGAGCTTGCAAGGATAGAGGCCAAGAAGGAGACTCCAGTAATAGAGGTCCTCAACTGGGCGGAACCTCCCGACCGTCCGGCGGGCAAGGGGAAGAAGTTCCTGCTCCTTCTCAGCTTCGTTACGGGAGGGTTCGTCTCGGTGGGGATGGCGTTCTTCTTAGAGTACGTAGAGAAGGCCCACAGGTCGGGCAGGACGAGGACGGTCGTGGAGGAGCTGAGGAAGGACAAGGAGAGGATAAGGAGGATGTTCGGAGGCAAGGGTGGGGGCTCCTCTGGTTAGGGGCAGCGTTCTGCTCTTCGGGGGGATCGTGGTCGGAAACCTCGGCCACTACCTTTTCCAGATGTACATGAGCAGGAACCTCAGAGTGGAGGACTTCGGCGCCCTGAACTCCCTGCTTTCGCTTTTGGCGCTGATATCCATACCTTCAGGGACTATATTGCTCGTCACGGCGAGGCAGGTGGCTGAACTCGGGTCGCACGACGCCGTAGGAGCGTTCTTCAGGGGGACCTTGGCAAGGGTATCCGTGGTGGCCGCATCCCTGCTCGCCCTCTCCCTGGCCCTGGGCCCGAAGGTGGGCAAGTTCCTGAGGGTCACCTCCCCACTGCCGGTCCTCATCCTGGCCGGGGTGGTCGCCGTAACCCTCGTCACCTCAGCGGGCCTTGGAGTGTTGCAGGGCCTTAAGAAGTTCTTCCACCTGGCCTTAAACCAGGGCCTGGCAGGACTGCTGAGGCTGGCCTTCGGGGTAGTCCTCTCACCCTACAGGCTCAACGGAGCCCTCCTTGCGACCCTGCTTTCTGCCGCGGTCGTCTGGGGCGTCTCCCTCGTGCCCTTGAGGGAGTTCTTGAGGGGAAGGGGCGGATACAGGGCGGATCTGGACCTCGGGGCGTGGGCCCCTGTGATGGGGGCCCTTTTTTGCTTCGCCCTCCTCACGAACGCTGATCTGATCCTGGTCAAGCACTACTTCCGGGCGGAGCTGGCAGGGATCTATTCGGCGGCTTCCGTTTTGGGAAAGGCCCTCCTCTTCCTCCCTATGTCGGTTGCCTTGGCGCTCTTCCCCTTGGTGCCGGGGTCGTCCGAGGTGGCCTCTAAGCGCACGGCCGAAAGGGCCCTGATCCTTGCGGGAGCGGGCCTCGGCGTCGGGACTGCGCTCTTCCTACTTTTCCCCGGACTTATCCTCGGGCTCGTCTTCGGCCGAACTTACTCGGACGCCGGGGATATCCTCAGGTGGTTCGGCCTGGCCGCCCCGCCGTACGGCCTGGCGTACGTCCTCGTGCATTACCACTTAGCTAAGTGGAGGTATAAGTTCCTGTATCCGATGGCACTTGCCTGTACAGCCGAGCTTGTCCTGATAGGCACGTTCCACGGGAGCTTGCTACAGGTGGTCCGCTCATTCGCTGGCGTGGGTTACGGGCTCCTCTTGGGCCTCTGGGGAGTCGAATTCTTCCGACGATAGGAGGTGGGGTAGATGGGAAACCCTTCAGGAGGTGTGGGATGCTCAAGTTAGATTCCCAGCCCTTCGCCTTGGCCCTGCTCCTCTGCGTCACGGCGGTGGCCTACCTCAACTCCTTCCAGGGCTCCTGGCACTTCGACGATGAGAAGGCCATACTCGAAAATCCTCGCATAAAGCACGTAGAAAACATACCGAAGCTCCTCACTCGCTACTACCTTTCCAGGGGAGTGCTTCAGGCCACCTTCGCCCTGAACTACCACTTCGGGGGCACGGACGTCTTCGGGTACCACCTGGTCAACCTGATCCTGCACATGTCCGTAGTGGTCCTTCTCTACTTCGTGCTGTGCGATCTGACGTCCGTGGGCACGAGGTCCCCCTTCCTCAGGAGGTACCTCCCCCTGGCCTCTGCCCTCATATTCGCCGTACATCCTGTCAACACCGAGACGGTCACGTACATAGTGAGCAGGTCCTCCCTCCTGACAACATTTTTTTACATCCTCGGCTTCTTCTTGTTCATCAGGGCCGTAAGGTCTGGGAGGAAGCCCCATACGAAGGTGGCCCTCCTCTTTGGATGTGGTCTCGCCTTCCTGCTCGGGGCGGGTACCAAGGCGATCATAATAACACTACCTGCGATGTGCGTGGCCTACCTCTATTACTTCGTGGCCGAGGAGCGTAACCCCTTGAGGTTCGTCCTCAGGTACTGGTGGCAGTTTCTGGGGCTCGCCTCCTTGGCCGGGGCTTACTTTACGTACCGTCACCTCCACGGGGGCATAATAGCCTCCATCCCGGATGCGACCGTAAGGAGCTTCCACGTGAACCTCCTCACGGAGATGAACGTCATAGTCCGGTACTACCTCGTGCGCCTCTTCCTTCCCGTGGGGCTCAACATAGACCCGGACTTCCCGATATGCACCTCCCTGCTCGATCCACGCTCCCTCCTTTCGGCTGCAGCACTGGCGGGCATCGTGTATACGATCCTGAGGACCTTCCGGGAGGACAGGCTCCTATCCTTCGGCCTGACGTGGTTCCTGATAGCCATATCCCCCACATCAAGCTTCATACCCCTCCTGGACGTAGCCGCCGAACACAGGCTCTACCTCCCGGGGTTGGGGTTCTCGGTGGTAATCCCCTACATAATTTTTAAGCTCACCGGGACCAGGCCCGGGCTCGCCTTCGGGGCGTTGGGGGCCGTGGTCCTGGGGTTCTGCATAGGTACGATCAAGAGGAACGAAGTATACGAAAGCCCCCTGGCACTTTGGACGGACACGGTGAAAAAGTCCCCGAACAAGGCCAGGCCTCACAACAACCTGGCGGATTCCTACGAGAAGCTCGGCAGGCTCGACGATGCCCTGAAGGAGTACAAGCTCATAGTGGAGAAGATAGACCCCAACTACATGAGGGCCTATTACGGGATGGGCAACGTGTACCTGAAGAAGGGAAAGCCCGAGGAGGCGATCAGGTACTATAGAAAGGCCCTCAAGATGCATCCGAAGTTCGCCCTTGCTTACAACAACTTAGGCATAGCGTACGATAACATGGGAAGGTACGACGATGCGATAGCAGCATATAAGAAGGCCATAAAGTTCGACCCGAACTTCGTAAAGGCCTACAACAACCTCGCCATCGTATATGCGAAGAAGGGGATGTACAAGGATGCCCTTTCCGCCCTCAAGAGGGCCTTGGAGCTTGACCCGGGGTATGCGATAGGATACGTGAACTTGGGGAGGCTCTACACGATGACGGGAGATTACGGCCGGGCGGAGGAAGCCCTCAGGAGGGCCTTGAAGCTAAGACCTAACTTCGCATACGCCTACGGTCTGCTCGGGAGCGTCTATTTAGGGAAGAAGGAGGAAGGGAAGGCCGTCTCCTGCTTCAGGAGGGCGCTGGAGCTGGAGCCGGAAGGACCATGGGCCAAGTACATCTCCTCCATACTCAGGAAGTTGGAGGATAAAAGGTAGCTCATGGGATCGAGGTCCGAAGTCAAAGTGGTGCTCCTGACGCCGCCCGTTTCCTTCAGGAGGAGGTACGGCCCCTTGGCCGGGGCGGGAAGCTCCATGCCGGCCTTGGGTCTGCTCTATCTGGCGGCCTTCCTGAGGAAGGAGGGGTTCACGCCTTATGTGGTCGAGGCCTCCGCGCTCGGGCTCTCCGTAGAAGAAACCTTGAAGGCGATAGAGGAGATCTCCCCGAGGTACGTGGGCATAACCTCGACGACCCTAACAATATTCCAGGCCGGGAAGCTCGCCGAGGGGATAAAGGCTTTGAGCCCCGATGTTAAGGTGATAGTCGGGGGTCCACACATGACGGCCGTGCCCGAGGAGACCATGGAGAGGTTCAGGGCCTTCGACTTCGGTGTCTTAGGGGAGGGGGAGAGGACCCTCGCCGAGCTTATAGGTACGCTCGAGGGAGGCGGAAGCTTGGAGGACGTGGAGGGCATAGCGTTCAGGGAAGGGGGAAGGATAAGGACGACCCATCCAAGAAAGTTTATAGAAAATTTAGACCTATGTCCATTCCCTGCCTGGGACCTCCTGCCGGACTTCCCGAGGGCCTATAGGCCTCCTCCCTTCAAGGTGATGCGTCTGCCCGCCGTCTCCCTCGTGACCTCCAGGGGTTGCCCGTACAGGTGCATATTCTGCGACACTTCCGTGTTCGGAAGGAGGACGAGGGCCCACAGCGCCGACTACGTCTTAGAGATGGTCGGGGAGCTGTACAGGAGGTACGGGGTCAGGGAGGTGATATTCGAGGACGATACTTTCTTGGTTTCTAAGGAGAGGGTGCTTCGGATCTGCGAAGGGTTGCTGAGGAACGGGATGAAGCTCTCATGGTCCTGCAACAGCAGGGCGGACCTGGTGGACCGGGAGGTGCTGAGGGAGATGAAGAGGGCCGGGTGCTGGAGGATAAGCTTCGGGATAGAGAGCGGGGACCAGAGGATATTGGACGGGGAGATGAAGGGGCTCAAGCTCGAGCAGGTAGAAAGGGCGGTGAAGCTGACCGCCGATGCCGGGATCTCGGCCAAGGGCTTCTTCATGGTGGGACATCCGGGCGAGACCGGGGATACCTTAGAAAAGACCTTGGAATTCGCCAAGAAGTTGCCCCTTTCGGACATAACTGTGACGGCCCTAACTCCTCTGCCCGGCAGCAAGCTCCACGAAGTGGCCCACAGGTACGGAAGGTTCGAGGACGACTGGGCTAAGATGAACCTTCTGGATGTGGTGTTCGTGCCCTGGGACCTGACCGAGGGGAAGATAGTCCGCTTCAGGAAGAGGATGCTCAGGGAGTTCTACCTGCGACCGAGGGTCATAGGTTCCTACCTACGCAGGGTCCTGAGGAACGTTAGGCTGCTGCCGGGGGTCCTGAGGGGCTTCGTAGCGTTCTTGAAGGCTGCACTATGAGGAGGATCAGGAAGTTTTTAAGGTGCTCCCTCGGGCTCGTAAGTCGGCTTCCTGAGGTGATCCAGGTCGAGGTCACGGGCAGGTGCAACCTCTCGTGCAGGATGTGTCCGAGGGGGGCTATGGGGGTGCCCGAGAGGGACATGGAGTTCGAGGTCTTCGTAGAGGTGTTCTCGAAGGTCAGGCAGGCCGAAGAGGTGATCCTGAGCGGATGGGGGGAGCCGCTTTTACATCCCAGGTTCTACGACATGGTGGCGTACCTGAACGAGAACCTCCCCAAAGTTTCTGTGAGGTTCACGACCAACGGCCTGCTCCTGGACCTGGAGGTGCTCGAACATCGCGTGGAGAGGGTCACCGTCTCCGTGGACGGGCCGCCGGGACGGCCCTCAGGGATAGGACATGTAAGCTCGGACTTGGCTTGGAGCAACTTGGAGAGGCTCCTGAAGGCACGAAGGGGGGGACTCCCAGAGGTGTACATCCAGAGCGTGATCCAAGGGCCCGCAGAAGACCTCGTGCGCCTGGCCGGAAGGTTGGGTGCGGACGGGGTCACGTTGGTCAGGCTGGACACAAGGCACGACCCCAGCCTTTCAAGGCCCTCGTGGGAGGAGGAGAGGAAGATCGTGAGGAGGGCCAAGGCCGTAGGGAGGGATCTGGGGGTCCAGGTGTTCTGTGCGAACGACCAGGGATGGGCTCTGAGGCTCGCAGGACACCTGGACGGGCGCTGCCTCAGAACCGACGACTACATCTACGTGGACCTGGACGGGAACGTGACCCCCTGCTGCAACCTGAGGTGGTACGTATGCGGGAACCTACTAAAGCAGGACCTCCGGGAGATATGGAAGGGAAGGAAGTTTCAGGAGTTCAGGATGAACCAAAAAGCCATATGCGACGGCTGCGATGCGTTGAAATATAGGTACATAGGAGGCAGGAGACAGGAGGCAGGAAACAGGAGATAAGATGAAGGTGACATTTCTGGAGCCGCCGCCCTTAGGGCCCAGGACCCCGGAGAGGTTCGCCGGGTGCTCCTACGAACTTTACCACTTCCCTGACCTGGCTAACCTATATCCCCTCGCATGTCTAAAGGAGCTGGGGTGCGAGGTGGGATACATAGACGCCGTCTTAGAGGGACTCTCCGAGGAGGCCTTCTTAGAAAGGATGGAGAGGGACGATTCTTCTTACTATGTGATCCACTCGGTCGTCCTCTCCAAAAGGACGGACCTATACTACATCCGGAAGATTAAGAGATTAAAACCCAAGGCCAAGTTCATATTGCACGGCCCGGAGCCGACCCGGGCTCCCGAGGAATACCTGCTTCCCGAGTTCGGTTCGGACGTTACGGTCCTCAGGGGGGAGGTGGAGGAAAGTTTGGTGGAGTACGTGCTCAAGGGAGGGCTTTCGGGCGCGTCAATGCTCAGGGACGGAGAGGTCCTCCACTATCCTCCGTCAGGACCTGTGGACGTAGACTCCCTCCCCCTTCCCATGAGGACCTTCGAGGGCCTCAGGCCCCACCTCCACCGGTACTTCAATCCGAAGTTCCGAGGAAGGCCGTACACAGTGCTCATGGCCTCGAGGGGCTGCTCTTTCAGATGTAGGTTCTGCGTGCCGAACTCCATAAGCTTCGCAAGGGAGATAGAGCACAGGAGGTACTTCGGCAGAAAGCCCGGACCCTCCGTAGCGAGCAGCGCAAGAGTGATCGAGGAGTTCAGGAGGGTTAAGGAGGAGGGGTTCAGGTCTGTCATGGTTGTGGACGACCAGTTCCTCTGGGGGAAGAGGAGGACCTTGGAGATATGCGATGGGGTGAAGGATATGGGGTTGGAGTGGGGATGCCTCAGCAGGGCAGATTTTTTGACCGACGAGGAGGTGGTGAGGGCCCTGGCCGAGGCCGGGTGCGTCTCCGTAGACATAGGTGCCGAAAGTTTTAACCAGAAGGTCTTGGACGACATAAGGAAGGACATGAAGGTGGAAGATGTATTCAGGGCTGTGGAGCTTCTGAAGGGGTACGGGATCAGGCCGAAGCTCAACATAATGTTCGGGGCGTCCGAGGTGGAAACCGAGGAGGACATCGTAAATACCGTAAGGGCCCTGAAGAAGATGGGGCTCAAGGAGGTCATGTTCTCCGTAGCGACCCCGTTCAAGGGGACGGAGTTCTACGAGTGGGCGGCCGAAAGGGGCCTGATATCCGGTGACCCCGAGGACGTGGACCCATTGGGGAAAAGCACTATAAGCTATCCTCACCTTTCTGGGGAGGACCTCGAAAGGCTCCTCAAATATGCCTACAGGAGCTTCTACCTAAGGCCGAGCGTCGTGGCGAGCCAGCTTAGAAGGGCTATCTCCAACCGAAGCCTCCTGGAGGGCTTCAGGACGATCGTGAGGTTATTATGAAGGTATCGTTCGTCGTTCCGATGTACAATGCGAGGGATACCATAGTGGGGACTTTGAATTCAATATACGGCCAGGAGGCCGAAGATTTCGAGGTCGTAGTTGTGGACGACGGCTCCACCGATGGCTCTGCGGAGGAGGTAAAGGGCACGGGACTCCCAGTGATGCTCATCTCCAAGCCGAACCGTGGAGAGGCGTCCGCCCTCAACGAGGGGATAGGGCGCTGCAGGGGGGAGTTCGTGGCCATAGTGGAGGCGGACGTGGAGCTACTTCCGGGCTGGCTTTCTATACTCCTGAAAGAATTTGAGGACCCAGAGGTCATGGGAGCTGGAGGGTATCTAATGACCCCTAAGGAGGACCCTTGGATAGCCAGGCTGGCGGGGTACGAGGTGGAGATGAAGTTCGAGGGCAAGCAGAGGTACCCTCCGCACATAACCTCGGCGGCCGCTATATATCGCAGGAGGGCCTTCGAGCTCTTCGGAGGCTTCGACGAGGGGCTCAGGAACGCGAGCCTGGACTCGGATTTCAACTTGAGGATCGTGAGGGGAGGGTACAAGCTCGCCTACAACCCGAGGGCCAGGGCGAGGCATCACTACAAGCCCAGGTTCTTCTCATATCTCAAAAGGAACTATGCATATGCGAGGTACAGGCCTTACGTTAAAGGGGACCTCTACCCTGCCGACAGGTTCCTCAGGTATAATGTGGGCTTCTGTGGGCTGGCGGTCGCCTCCCTCGCCCTCCTTCCTCGACATCCCTGGGTACCCTTCCTCCTCATCCCTGCCGCCCTGCTCCTCCAGGTCCCAGTAGCCCTCAAGATGTGGAGAAGGCACGGGGACCCAGCCTGTTTCATCTATCCATTTATAGCCTTCGTCAGGAACATCGTGGCCTCCGTGGGGTACGTCTGGGGGATCATCTGCCTTAGGTTTGGCCGTTAGTTTCTTTAATTTCTTGACTTATACCAAAAGATTCCTTATCTTTTCGAAAGATGGCTGGAAGGGCAGGTCTTAGGTCCATCCGCAAAGGAGGTGAGGATGAAACTCTGTAACGGCATCGTGGGAGCTATCCTCGTGGCCATGGCAACCTCAGCCCGTGCTCAGACCAGAACCGTGGTGTTCAACGAGATAATGTGGATGGGTTCGTCGGCAAGCGGCTACGACAAATGGATAGAGCTCAGGAACACGACCGGCCAGGAGGTGGATATCTCCGGATGGCTTATAACAAAGCTCAGCGGTGGTGAGGAAACTGAGATGTTGACCTTGCCGGACAACTCCGTCTTAGGACCCTACGAGGTATTCCTTATGGCTCGCTACTCGGCGGACGACACAAATTCGGTGCTCGGCGTACAACCCGACCTCATTAGTTCCAAAGTAAGCTTCCCGAAGAGCAACCTACAGCTCAAGCTGTACAGCATCCAAGGCAGCGATACGACCCTTATAGACGTGGCCGGGGACGGGGGCTCCCCACCCGCAGGGGACGAGGACGAATACCGCTCCATGGTCAGGAGGTACCACTCAGACCCCGACTCCTTCCCGAAGGCCGAGGACGGGACGTTGGAATCCAGTTGGTTTACTGCTGTGTACCGTGCAGGATGGGACAGCGGTGCCACCGAGAAGGGGACCCCGGGACACTTGGAGCCCGCCCTTCTCAGGGTGGTCCCCTCCGGGGACACGGTCGTGTTCAGGGACACCTTCACGGTATCCGTCAGGGTGGAGGATGTGATAAACCTTTTCTCGGGGAACTTCAGCCTCAAGTTCGATTCCACCGCCGTAGAACTTGTAGAGGTCGACACAACGAGCCAGAGGGAGTTTCTGGGGGAAAGCTCCGTGATGCTGGACACCACGTTCGGAGACAGCCTCAACGTCGGTGTCACGAAGCTCGGGGGAGGTGGGGCGCTCGGGACCGGGAACCTGGCCGTGCTCACGTTCAGGGCCGTAGGGGGCGACATGAGCAGTTCGCCCCTGAAGCTCAGCGATGTGAAGCTTAGGAGCGCCGCAGGCCTCGGGTCCATCCTGGTCGAGCCCGTGGACGACACCGTCACCGTCGTAACGTTGAAGGTCCTCTCCAAGTCCCCCAGGGACGGTGCGATGAACGTCATAGCGAGCGCTCCCATAAGGGCGAGGTTCGAAAGGTCCCCGGCCGTGGCCGTAACCGAGGGCACCTTCCGCATACCCGGGATGTCCGGGACCGTGACTTACTGTCCATCGGCCCAAAGGGCCGTACTCTCGCCGAGCCAGCTCCTCTCGGGCGATACCCAGTACACCGCCGTTTTAGACAAATCCTTAGGGATGGAAGGTGACTACACCTGGTCCTTCACCACGAGCGTCGTGGGCGACATATTCGACCTGGACGATCCCACGGACCAGGACCCTGAGGACGATTACGTAGGGGACGGGCTCGTGGACGGCGACGACCTTGCGGTCATAGGCTTCTTCTGGGGCACGACCTCCTCATCCGAGAACTGGTGCCCCCTACCTGACCTCAACAAGGACGGAATGGTGGACCACTCCGACCTGAGGATACTGGCCAAACATTACGGGGAGAGGAGCTCCCACTCCCCCAAGCGGGGATTCATCCCCCTCGTGCTCGTGTCCGGGGAAGAGGAGTTCAGGGTGGAGGCGAGGGAGGTAGAGGACCTCTACGCCTTCCACTTCGCCCTCACATACGACGATAAGGCCCTGGAGCTTACGGAGGTCGAGGACGGCGGCTTCCTCGGAGGCCCCGGGGAGGCTGCCTTCGTGGTGAGGAAGTTCCCCGGGAAAGTGGTCGTGGGCGGCACGAGGCTCGGGAGGATAGGGGGCGTAAGCGGAAGCGGATGCCTTGCGAGGTTCAAGTTCAGGCCGAGGTCGGGAGAGTTTCCGGAACCTGTGGTGTCCGAGGCCCTCCTCCTCGGCCCGGACCTCTCCCCGAGCGGGTGGAAGGGGGAAATAGAGGTCCCGGACCTGCCGGAGCTCGGCGTGCTGTCCAACCCCCTCTTCCCGCCGGGCCGCATCCTCCTCATGCTTCCCAGGGCCTGCTCCCTCAAGCTCGATGTCTACGACGCCTTGGGAAGGAGGGTGAGGAGGCTTGCGGAAGGGAAGATGTCGGCAGGCCGCCACGTATTGGATTGGGACGGGAGGGACGAGCTCGGAAGGGAAGTCGGGGACGGCGTATATACCCTCCTCCTCATGACTCCAGGCCGGAGGATAGCGAGGAAGTTCGTGCTTTTGAGGTGATGAGATGGGAAGGTCGGACTGCCTCGTGGTCATACCAGTGTACAACGAGGCCGAGAACGTGGGGAAGGTGATAGATGGGGTGAGGGAATGTATGCCCGGGCTGGACATCGTCGTGGTGGACGACGGGTCGGTGGACGGCTCCGTTGGGATAGTTAAAGATAAGGGTGTCAAAGTCATATGTCTTCCATTTCACATGGGATACGGCACCGCCGTGCAGACGGGGTATAAGTACGCCCTGCGGAGCGGATACAACTACGTGCTCCAGATGGACGGGGACGGCCAACACGAGCCTAAGAACTTGCCGGATTTCCTGAGGGAGCTCAAGGGCGACAGGGCGGACGTAGTGATAGGATCGAGGTTCCTGGAGCCGAGGGGGAGGAAATATCACGGCCCCCTCCTCAGGCGCATAGGCAGGGTGCTGTTCGCGGCCGTCACCTCCTTCCTCATCCGGCAGAGGGTCACCGATCCGACTTCTGGATATATTGGATTGAACCGTAAGGCCTTAGAGTATCTCTCAAAGGACGTATATCCGGTGGACTATCCGGACGCGGATGTGATAGTGATGCTCCACAGGGCCGGGTTCAGGATAAAGGAGATACCTGTGACGATGTACGAGAACCGCTCCAGGGGGACGCTCCATCGGGGGATGCGACCGCTCTACTACATATTCAAGATGAGCCTTTCGCTGTTCGTGACGATGCTTCGAAGGAGGGGTGAACCATGCCTTTAAGACAGAAGATATTCGCCGTGATGGTGGCCTTGGCCATCTTGGTGGCCATAGTGGAGCTCGTGCGCAGGCGTAAGCTTAAGGAGGAATATTCTTTCCTCTGGTTGCTGGTGGGGGCCCTCATGCTCGTGTTGGGGGTATGGTACGGGCTCCTGCAGGCCATAACCAGGTTCATAGGGGCCGGGTTCACGAGCTCTACGCTCTTCTTCTTCGGCATCATATTCCTGATGCTCATGAACCTCCACTTCTCCATCAAGGTCTCAGATCTTTCGGAGAAGGTCAAGAACCTCACCCAGGAGGTCGCCCTGCTGAGGGCCGAGAGGGAGGAGAGCTTGCCTTCGTCCGATTGAGGCGTTATATTTCCGAGGGAGGGAGCATGGCCGTAACGGTAGAGGATGTTGAAAGGGTGGCGTACCTCGCCAGGCTCAAGTTCTCAGAGGAGGAGAAGGAAAGGTTTATATCCCAGCTCAACCGCATCTTGGACTACATCGCCCAGCTCGAGGAGCTCGACACCGAGGAAGTTCCTCCCACCTCCCACGTCCTCCCGCTTAGGAACGTCTTCCGGGAGGACGAGGCCAGGCCCTCCATGCCCAGGGAGGAGCTCATGGCCAACGCCCCTGCTGAACACATGGGCTACTTCAAGGTCCCGAGGGTGATAGAGTGACCGAGGTAGTAGCTGTGATACCGGCGAGGTACGGCTCGAGGAGGCTTCCGGGAAAGCCCCTCTTGGATGTAGGGGGGAAGCCCCTGGTAAGGTGGGTCTGGGAGAGGGCTTGCATGGCCGAGGCCGTAGGGAGGGTGGTAGTCGCCACGGACGACCCCAGGGTGGCAAAGGTCGTGGAGGGGTTCGGAGGTGAGGCGGTGCTCACCTCCCCCGAGCATCCCTCGGGGACGGACAGGGTCGCAGAGGTGGCGAAGGGGCTTTCTGCGGATTTCGTGGTGAACGTACAGGGGGACGAACCCTTCCTGGACCCCGAGGTCGTGGACCAGGTCGTGGAGAGGGTCCTCAAGCTCGATGCTCCCATGGCGACCGCTGCCAAAAGGCTGAACGACCCGAAGCAACTCTGGGACCCCTCCGTGGTCAAGGTTGTCCTGGACCTCGAAGGTTACGCCCTCTACTTCTCCCGTTCGCCCATTCCCTTCCTGAGGGACGTGCCAGAGGAGGGATGGTTGGAGAAAGCTAAGTTCTTAAGGCACATAGGAATATACGCCTACAGGAGGGACTTCCTGATGACCCTGTCGGGGCTGCCTCCTACGCCCTTGGAACTTTCCGAGAAGCTCGAGCAGTTGAGGGCCCTTGAGCACGGATACAAGATAGCGGTCGCTGAGACCGAATACGAATCCTTCTCGGTGGACACGCCCGAGGACCTCAGGAGGGCGAGGGAGATGGTATGCGGGAGGTAGAAGGAAAGCTGGCCGAGAACCTCAGGAGGAGGGAGGAGCTGTACCTCTCCCCTTATGCGACCAAAAGCTCGGAGGCCGTAAGGGAACGTCCCGAGGAGGAGGACCCCCTCCGTCCGCCCTTCTCCAGGGATGCGGACAGGATATTGCATTCGAGGGCATATACGAGGTACATAGACAAGACCCAGGCCTTCTACCTATTCGAGAACGACCACATAACCCACAGGGTCCTCCACGTACAGCTCGTATCCAAGATAGCCAGGCAGATAGGGAGGTGCCTGGGCCTCAACGAGGACCTCATAGAGGCGATATCCCTCGGCCACGACATAGGCCACGCCCCCTTCGGCCACGAAGGGGAGGGGTACCTCTCGGAACTCTGCCTCGAGCACGGCCTTTCCCACTTCCTCCACAACGTCCACGGCGTGAGGCTCCTCTCCCGGATAGAGGGCCACGGGAGGGGAACGAACCTCACCCTCCAGACCCTCGACGGCATACTCTGCCACGACGGGGAGGTCCACAGCGTGAAGCTCCAGCCCCAGAAGGACAAGGACTGGAGAAGGTTCTGGGAGGAGGTGAGGGCCAAGGAGGAGGACCCCCAGCTCCCCCTCACCCCCATGACCTTGGAGGGGTGCATCGTAAGGATGGCCGACACGATAAGTTACATAGGAAGGGACGTCGAGGATGCGATAACCATAAGGCTCATAAGGAGGGACGACCTCCCGAAGGATGTAGTAAGGGTGCTGGGCAGGACCAACAGGGAGATAGTGAACACGCTCGTAAGGGACTTGATATTCAACAGCTACGGGAAACCCTATGTGACCTTCAGCCCCGAGGTATCGGAGGCCTTGAGGCTCCTCAAGGAGTTCAACTACGAGCGCATATACCACAACCCGGCCATAAAGACCGAATCCGAAAAGATAAGGAACATGTTCAGGATGCTCTTCTCCAGGTACCTCGAAGACCTCGAGAAGGGGAAGAAGGACTCTGTGATATGGGAGTTCTATGGGCCCATGGAGGAGAGCTACAAGCTCACGACCCCTCCTGCCGGGGTCGTGAGGGACTTCATAGCCGGCATGACGGACGACTTCTTCAGGAACCAGTTCGAATCCACCGTGATGCCGAGGAGCTTCGGCTATGCGCTCTAAGTTGGGCACGGCCCTCTTCCTTGCAGGACTTCTGGCCTTCTTCGGGGCCTTTTTGATGTACCCCTTAGGGTACGTCTTCTCGAACGCCTTCTTCCCGGGTGGGAGGTTCTCGCTCTCCTTCTTCAAGCTGATAGCGGGACGGGCAGACGTGCTCCTCAACAGCCTCAGGCTCGGGCTCGTGACCACAGCCGCCACCACCCTCTTAGGTCTCCCCTTGGCCTTCCTCATGGCGAGGTACAGCTTCAGGGGCAAGGGACTTCTGGGGGGATTGCTCCTCGTCCCCATGGTCCTTCCCCCCTTCGTCGGGGCCATAGGTATGAGGCAGCTCTTCGCGAGGTTCGGGGCGGTGAACCTCGCCCTCCTCAAGCTCGGGCTGATATCCGAGCCCTTGGACTGGTTCGGGAAAGGGGGGTTCCTCGGGGTGGTCGTATTGGAGGTCCTTCACCTCTACCCCATCATGTACCTCAACATGGCCGCAGCCTTAGCGAACGTGGACCCGAGCTTGGAGGAGGCGGGTAGGAACTTAGGGGCCGGGCCTGTAAAGCTCTTCTGGACGGTGACCTTCCCCCTTATGGCACCCGGATACTTCGCAGGGGCCATCATAGTCTTCCTCTGGGCGTTCACCGACCTCGGCACCCCATTAGTGTTCCACTATTATTCCTTGGTGCCCGTGCAGATATTCCAGATGGTATCCGAGGTGCACGAGAACCCCATGGGATACGCATGGGTCGTGGTCGTCCTCGCCGTGACGGTCTTAGCGTTCTACATATCCAAGAGGTTCCTGAGGGGGGAGTACGGGATGATGGGAAGGGGACATATCGGCGAAGGTAGGCAGCTTACGGGATGGAAGTTGGCAGCAGCGTATTTTGGGGCCCTCCTTATAGTGGGCCTCGCCCTCCTGCCCCACCTGAGCGTCGCCCTGACCTCGGTAGCGGAGAGGTGGTTCTTCACGATATTCCCCGAGAAGGTCTCCGCCAAATTCTACCTTAAGGTCTTCTCCCACGGACTTACACTCTCGAGCATCAAGAACAGCCTTTTTTTAAGCTCCCTCAGCGCATGCTTGGACCTTGCGATCGGGGTGACGATAGCTTATCTTCTTATAAGGGGGAGATTCCCGGGGAAGGAGTTGCTGGACGTGTTGGCGATGCTCCCCTTGGCCCTTCCGGGGGTGGTGCTGGCCTTCGGCTACGTGGCGGGGTTCTCGGGCACCTTCCTTGACCCGAGGCACGATCCCTTCCCCCTCCTGATAATAAGCTACGCGGTCCGAAGGCTACCTTACATGGTCCGCTCGGCGTACGCAGGTTTCCAGCAGGTGGATATGTCCTTAGAGGAGGCCTCCCTGAACTTGGGAGCTGGGCCCCTGAGGACCGTAAGGAAGGTGACCCTGCCGCTTGTAGCAGCGAACCTCTTGGCGGGCGGGGTGCTGTGTTTCTCCTTCGCCATGCTCGAGGTGAGCGACAGCCTCATCCTGGCCATGAAGGAGCAGTTCTACCCGATAACCAAGGCCATATACAGCCTCCTCCAAAGGATAGAGGACGGCCCGTACATAGCCAGCGCCATGGGGATGTTAGGTATGCTCCTCTTGGCGGTGAGCCTCTTGGGGGCGGGGAAGGTCTTAGGCAGGAGGATGGGGGAGCTATTCAGGGTGAGATAAGGAGGTGGGAGCATGAGGAGCAAGGACATAAGCCCGATCCTGGAGGGTTGGGACTTCCAGCCCGACAGGATATCCGTTCGCAAGATAGTGGGCTTAGACGGCAAACCTAAGATACAGCTGAGGCTCGACATGGGACTCCTCCAGATGGAGGTGGAGGGAAGGCCCGACGGGAAGAGGCCCTACGGTTACGAATCCCTCTTGGAATATTACCTCTCCCTGCTGGAGGAGCACAGGGAGAGCAAGGGCTCCGACGAGGACTTCGTGCTCACACACGACGACTGCATGGCCCTCATGAGGGAGGCCGTGCAGTACTATTACCGGTACCTGAGCCTCTTCCACCTCCAGGACTTCGAGGGCGTGCTCAGGGACACGGAACGCAACCTCAAGGTGTTCGACCTCGTAAAGCGATACGCTGAGGACGAGAGGGACAAGTGGGCCTTCGAACAGTACAGGCCCTACGTCCTAATGATGAGGGCCAGGGCCAAGGGAGCGCTGAAGTTGGCCCAGGAGGATTACGACGGTGCCTTGGAGGAGGTGGAGGAGGCCATAGAGCAGATAAAGAGCTTCTTCAAAGAGCACGGGAGGGAGGAGTTGATGGAGGAGTCCCAGGAGCTGAAGGTCCTCGAGGAGTGGAAGGAGGAGCTTAAGAGTAAACGCCCCAAAGGGGCGAGGGAATGGCTCGAGGAGCAGCTCAGGCTCGCCGTCGAAAGGGAGGAGTACGAGAAGGCCGCAAGGCTCAGGGACCAACTGAGGGCCCTGGAAAGGCAGCAGAGGCGGCCGAGCTGAGGGGTATCATCGCCGGGCTGTTCCGTCGGAGCTTTTCGGCTTGAGCCGTACTTCCCATCTCACCTTCCGGGAGGCATCGCTTTCAAGCCTCAGGACGAGCACAGGGCCTTCGCCCTGAATTTCGACATCAGCCCCATCGGCTGTGGCTCCGAGGGGCTGGTATCCTTCTCCGTTCCATTCAACCAGGACCCTGACCTCGTAAGGGTCCCTGCCCACCAGAAAGCTCTCGCCTGAAAGCACGCCCCTTCCCGGGTCCCATCTGAGGTCCAGAAGGTCGGGGTACTGGGTTATGTGGCGGCTCGTGCCCAGAAGCAGTGGCAGGCCCTCGAAGGGTCGCACGCAGAGGACGAGGCAGGAGCCTGGCTCCAAGGAGAACTTCCTCCCCTCCCCGAGCTCCCCTAAGAATTC
>Ga0209410_1000297_pt1 | contig 22276 bp, 12 predicted proteins | sample Mar14436cmmetaG_FD_184135 | JGI IMG/M metagenome (GOLD analysis project Ga0209410, IMG submission 184135) | Marine hydrothermal vent microbial communities from Guaymas Basin, Gulf of California to study Microbial Dark Matter (Phase II) - Marker... ... | reverse complement strand
GGAGGTACGTTAATATCGCTGAACGTTTTCGCCTCAATTATGCCGTCATCTGAGGAGAATTTAAGGCTAATTACCACGTTATACTGAAACTCGTTCTTGACAGCTACTTTAAACAGCGCCTCCTCGCCTTCCCTTATACCTCCCTCCACATTCACCGATATAATTTTCACCTTACCAAGCTCGCTTAGAGCCAGTTCCTCAGCTTTATCGGCCCACATCTTAATTACCTTCTGATTGCCCTCGTATTCTCCGTACCAGTAATAGTCGCTGTCTAAAGCTATCGATATAGCCCTCAACACCTCGTACAGCCTAGAGGAAGTATTAAATGCCTGCTGGTTAAAGTACTCATTCGGCATCAAGCTTAGATATGCATCTATGGTGCTCATTTTATCGGCTACGTAACTCCACAGCTGATCTTTTACCCCTCCAGTCCACTGTGACGCCGTAAGACCTATCCAGGATCCTGTTGGAATGTAAGTTAATACTCTTCTCGGCGGAACTATCTTCAATGCCTCGTTTAACGTCACAGTTCTGAATACCTCAGCTGATGCTATATACTCCCACATCTTCCTTAGGAATACTGGCGTCGTCGATGGGAATCTAGCCATGAGCATCCAGTTTTCTCCATCTAGAGCTATTACTACTAGTTTTCCGGGGTTATCCATGTATAGTTCAAAGAGAGCCAGCACGTAGTTTCTAGCGTTTTCCTCAGCCGATGAAACATCGGGCATATTATTGTTGAAGCCTATCCAGTCGCTTAATCCCTGATCCCGGAAGAATACTATAATTGTTCTTCCCGAATCCTTATCCTCCACAACGTAGGGTTCGTATATAGTGCCCTTATCACCCCTCGACTGATAGAAATGTTGGCTACATAGAACCGTATATCTTACGCCAGACTCATTGTATAGCTTCACGAGCTTCATATCCCAGAACATCTCGGGAGTCCATGCTCCCTCAGGCTTCGCTCCAGTGACCTCCTCAGTAATTTTCTTCCCATATAAAAGCTCCCACTTAAGTATCCTGTATATTGTATCGCCGAATCCTTTGCTTGAGAAATAGTTAATTTCATACCCAGCTATGGGGTGAGCGAAGAAGCTGGTTAAAATCTCTATCCTACCCTCCATATAGAGTTGCTTATAGTTGTTGAGAGCCTCCTTAACTCTTTGGACACGTGGATCATCAGGCTTAACCTTGGAATAGGGAGATGTCTTATATCCCTCAGTTATCGCCTGGTGCCACTGATATAACAGCGACGGGGATAGGTGGTCGTTATCCTTTATCTCGGGAACCTGCTCGTGTATATAAGTATGCACTAAGTACGCTCCACCCTCATAGTATGGTGAAAACTCGTTTTCATATGTATGTACAAAAGCCCATAAACCGTGGTACACGCCGTTTGGATAAAAGTTAGGCGCCTGATGGTGATGCCATACAAACGCTATGTAAAGCGGCTTCCTCTTAGATGGATCAGCTACTCCAGCTCTTATGAATATGGACGACAGCTCAGTATCGTCCTCGAGAACCTTTACAATAAACGTAACTATGCCCTCGCCTGCGGGTAAATCAACGTACTTCGATATTCGATATGTTTGTCCCGAAGCTACCGTAACATCTTCAGCAATATACGTGCTGTATTTAAGGACTCCCTTGAGGTATACATCAACCTTTACATCCGCTCTCAGGTCTTCAGCTCCATTATTAGTTACGTTCACGGTAAGCTCAGCCTTCTCTCCCAGCGTATATACCACTTTATCAGTTGTAGCTCTAACTATTATTGAAAACCTTCTAGCCATTTCCTGTAGCCCTATTTCCGAAAGATACCTGGCATCTATTGGTCCACCGTATACGTTAAAGACGTAGCTTATCTTCTTTCCAGCTCCCACAGTAGTGCTGGGGAACTCAACCCTAACCTCGGTGCCCCAGTTCGGATCAGCCTCCCTCCATACAGCCGCAGTCTTGTTATGTATGATTATTGCAGCTATACATCCCTCCTCAGCATCGTATACGGCTATCCACTTTAGGTTCGTTACGTCATCCCTTACGAAGTGCTCCTTCTTATCTGTAATCGTTATATCATTGTACTTCCATGCCTGTAAATCGTTTAGGCCGGAGTTTCCGAGAACACCAGCCCAGGCGAACGTATAGCCCAGCTTGCCATCGTAGAACGTGTCCCTAATAGTTATACTTTTAGAAGTAGGATTCTCTATTGTAACCACTATATCGAGGTAATATTTACCGTAGTAGACCACTATAGTCTTCTTCACAGTAAGGCCAGCTACATCGCCTTGAGTAATATTTGTTGAAAATTCAAGCACAGCCTTACTTGAGCTCTTCTCAACAAGTTTAAAAGTGTACGTGTTTAAGCACAGTTCCCCGGGCCAAGGCTGATTTGTAAGCCAATCCCAGAGCGGGTAGCTCCTACCCATATCCCCCCTACTTCCCGAATTCGCAGCAAGATCTAGGCTGGAGGATTTAATTAACCATGACCTAGCTCTAACGCCCTGTTTGAGAAACTCTATTCTAAGAACACCGTTGTCAACAACAACAAAACTTCCTTTATCACTAACTACTATCTGATCTTGAGCAACCACATACAATGCAACCGGGGATAGGACTGTGATGAGAAGACCTATTATTAATAATAATGATATTTTCATACATATCACCTCTACGATGTAGGTTTTAGGTTTATACGACCCGATACGATATATATAAGTATTGAAGCAAACAGCTCTATACTGGCCATATCCACATGGATTTCTGTATTATCAGGTACATGGCGTAGATTGCAATTATTATACCCTCTCCCAGCTGTAGCCCTATGGCTACGCTTACTCTATATTTCTCCCATTTCTCCTTTCCAAGAGACCTCTCTATGAGCTTATTTACTATACCGCCTGCAAATATCGTTATTATATACGGTATCATTCCACTAAATCCTCCTATAAATGCGGCTACGGAGAAGGGTAGGTTAAATCTTACAGTTACTACCTGGAGCACTAGACCTACTATAAAAGCCGCACTAATATTTTGGATTGTAAGGTTCCTGAATAGTGCCTTCACTAGTGGAGGTAATGTAGTTCCCGCTAGCCTTCCGCTACCTATGGCTGGCCATATCAGGGACCAGTAGGCTATCAGCGGCCATCTTGCAGCCGTTGCTGGATATGCTCTGGAGGGTATTGGAGCTATCTTCCAGAAAGCCTCTACGAAAACGAACGATAGGATGTAGCCGAGAATCATTGCAAATACGAAAGCTTTAAGGTACTCCGACTTCGATGTCTCCGTCCAGTCACAAGCCATATATACCGAAGCCCATCCGGCAGCCGCTGCTCCTGTTGCTGCTGATGGATCGAAAAGGGGTATGAACCATGCAGCTACTCCTTTATATCCAGAGCCGAAGAGTATAGCTTCTCTCAGGAATGGTATTCCTATACCCATTCCTGTCTCAGCCGTTATTCTCGATGCTACCAGGTTGTATACGAGTACCCATGGGATAGCCAGCATAAGGAATAGTAGGAGCATCCAGAGCGGAACGTCGCTCGCCACTAGTATATATGATATTAACGCGATAAGAGAGCCAGCGGTAATAAATATAGTTACTGCAAACTTCAGCGTCTTCTCTTCTCCTATCATTCCTCTTCTTGTTAGCGTGGAGAAGGCTGTTATGAAATACCTCCTGTATTTAGCTAGTGAATAAGCCGCTAGAGCGAGGGAAAAGCCGATCGTCGTCGACATCCATAGCTCAACTTGTGAATACTGGTATACTAGGTCGAAGCTCATTCCAGGCTGCCAGGTAGTAAATAGGCCAGCTTTATAGGCTAAGTGAGGTCCTATGAGATTTGATATTAAAGCACCTATAAACATTGAAACAGTTACATTGAACGGTATTATAAAGCCCATAGAAAATGATATGACATCTAGTACGAAGGCTAGGGTTGAGCCGGGCATGAACGGCTCCATTAAATAGGTCATGTCTACCCATATCTCCCTATATATGAAGAATATTACTCCGCTTATACTCATGCTTAATAGCGCGGCCATTATTGAGCTAATGAATCGCTCCTTGTATCTCCGTCTCTCGGGTATTACTATGCTTGCTTCAGCCCATGCTCTGGCCGTCGGGAATGGTAGTTTCTCCAACCTACCCCAGAGGTAATAGCATATGTACCCTACCGACAAATCCAGCGCGTTAACTACGATTCCGAGCGATAATATTAGGACTATAAGCACGGGAATCCAGGAGGCATCAAATAGTGTATGAGGTATGCTTGGAGGCGGTGCATACCAGCTTGGAATCAAGTCTGCCAGCTTAAACCTATACGCCCACTCCGATGACCTTATGTACCACCTTAATATGAGCCCAGTAGCTACGGTCTGTGTAAGCACTGCTCCAGCGTTACCGTATAATATGAATGCCTCCTGTTTACTTACAGATTGTCCTGAAAGCGATGCGAAAAACACAACAAGCAATAGTACGGTGAATTCTATTGATGTTAATATAGAGAATGTATCTAGACCTATCGTCCACTGGAGCCATATGGATACGGGCAGGAAGACGAATCCAGTTATTATTAATCCAACGTATACACGCCAAGATACTTTAGGCTTTAAAACCTCCATTAGATTCACCAAAAAGAAAAGGTTATGCTGTTGGAGCTAGTATTGGATGCCTTACCCCTATTACGTTTAGCCATACCATGATCCAGGATACTGTGAAGAAGCCCGTACAGAACGGCCTTATGTAGTTTTCATAGACCTTGACTCCGCCGAACCTTATTGCTACGAACTTGATTACAAACGCTAGTAGGTTTGGTATGAACATGAAGCTTCCAGTTAATGCTGCGTCTCCAAGTATTATTCCGGCTACGCTGAATGGGAACCATATGAATATTCTTCTCGCATACTCTATGAATCCCGCTAGAACTATTCCGCTTATAAACTGAGGCATCCAGAGCCTCCAGTCGTTGGCTTGATGTATAACTTGTCCCTCATAGATCATTGCAGACACCCAGTCGCTCCACATTACCTTATCCGCTGCGCCAACCCATCCTATATCCCACACATAGGTGTATGCTCCCCATACCGTCAGGATGAAGCCAATAACTACCGATATAACCATTGATATAATTGATATCTTGAATATAACCTTCGGAGAGACCTTAGTTTCGCTGGCTATCTTATACGCTTCCATAACCGGTGGAAGTTGCATAGCCACTAGAGCCCTATCTGTTACTAGTGGAATGAAGGGCAGAACCGACCTGCAGGCCTGCGGTGTATTGTACGTTAAGGATGCCTGATAGGGTATATAGGGTAGCTGAACCATCTCGTGATACCATGGCCCATATGTGCCGTAGCACGTATCCCATCCAGCCTCAGCTCTAACTCTAGCGAATGTTATATATAGGAGAATTGCGAATACTGGAAGGAATACCGCTGCCCATGCATCGACGCCTGCGGCTAACAACAATAATATGTCGAGGACTAGTCCAACAATTATTAGAATAGAAGATGTTCTCTCGATTTTTCCTCCTTTAAATGCATCTTTAAATAATCTCCATGAGAAAGCTATCGTAACTATGGCTAATCCCACTATCATGCCTCTGGTTACAAAATGCACCATAAGTGCTCCATACCAGTGTCCAGTTCTATAATAGTTTTCATGCGCATACTGAGTCTCGAATATCGTTGTTACGCCTGCAAATACCTGTATCGGAGGTAAAACTATATACATTAACGCATACCATACAACCGCAGTAATCAATATCTCCATCGGCCATAGAAGTGCGAGGGATATGTATGCTGGAGATAGTGAAACTCTTAGTGCAACGTTATAGGTTATAACTGGAGATAAATCGATCCCCCATCCAGGCCATATATTGTCCCAGTATGCCTGTGGTGGACTTATAGCTCCAGCCGATAGGGATGCGAGGGCTCCCGGCAGATACAGTATGAACGCTAGAAGCGCGCCGAGCCATAGGGAGTTTATCCCGAATATCTTTCCGGGCCTCTCCTCAAAGCCAGCTATGTTTGATGCCCGCCATATATCGATGCCCGCCATAGCGTAAGGGAAGGGTAGCCGTTCAATCTCTATAAACTGTTTCCTCAGTATTGTTGCTATACCTATTTGAACTAGCCCTAGCGCTATGAAGAATACTATCCAGTATCCTAGTGGCCCAGCCCAGGCGCCCCATGGTACGTAGGGTCTACCGGGCTTAAACATTCCCACGAGTACATCTATGCTCTTTGGAACCCATAGATCCGGCATGAAAGGTGCATCCTCTCCTCCAAGTATCTTAAGTCTCCTTCCTTCATCGTAAACCATGTACGTGAACCAGCCTAACGTATATGATGGTACTAGGTAGAATACTGAGGATATGAGGATAGCTGCATATATTACGGTGAAGTCCGTCTTGCTTATCCTGAACTTATTCGATACTCGCGATAAGAGTCCTATGAATAGACCCAATATTAGCGTAACTATCCAGGGCCCTTTCATCCATCCCCATTCAGCGTACGTGTACGGGAATAGGAGAGCGTAGTTAAGCTGCAGGACTATCGGTAGAATTATTGAGATTAATATAGCCGTTAGGAATGCTTTTCTAGAAATACCCAAGAATTCAGAGGAGTCTGACATACGTAAAGAACCTCCTTAATATTAGTTATGGATAGATAATAATATCCTCTAAGAGTATATAAGTTTTTGTGAAAACTTCTTTAATATCCCATTGAATTTATAAATATATTTAAAACCTATAATATTCATCCTCCACTAAAACGTTTAAGCCCCTTCTCGAAGTACTCCTTCTTTTTCTCAGGCGGTTGGCTTCTCCAGAGCAGGAACTGCTTCCTAACAGTATCCACGAATACGTAGTTGGCCGATCTCCATGTCCTATAGTCTCCACTTATCCTCTTTAGTACGAGATTAAACGTCCAGTTATTCCTCTCCTTGAAATACATTGCCTTAATTGCTACATCCTGCTCTATGCCTGCTCTCCACGGAGCTATTCTTGCCCTAAATTTGAGCTCCATCTCATCTTCAGATATTGCTCCGGAGATATTTGTTGCTACAAATTTTCCGAACTCCTCACTTCTATGCATTGCAGCAAATTCAGCTAAATACCATAGAACCCCTATAGCCTCCTCTCTTGAGGATGCGAAAAATGGCAATGGTATATTCCAGATATCACCCGCGGGCTTTGTGGGCAGTTCCCACCTCCTCTTTAACGAAGGTAATGCTATCCTAGTTATCTTAAACATTGGATACAGCGTTGCAACGAGTACCGACAGTACCGATATTCCTATCGTCATCATTACGTAGGCTGATATATAGTTCGGATATATTCCAACCATGCCGGAAAACGCTCTGAGGAAAGCTACCGCTATAGTGTATCCGACTAATGATCCAAATATGGCATATACTGAAAACTCTGCTAGAAACATTAGTCCGACATGTACTGGGGCTAGGCCTAAGGCAGAGTAGACAAATATTTCACGCATTCTCTCGTAGACAGCTGCCAGAACCATTGTTACAATATTTAATACCGAAATTATGATGGGTATGATCATATACTCTAGTCCAGCCACCTGGAGCGCCGCTCTTTTACTCAAGTGGTATATCTTGTCGCCGTAGCCTATGAATATATCGAAGCCTGGATGAGTTAACGCTATCTCCTCGGCTATATCCATTAGCCTCTCCTTATCTGCCTCAACTCTAGCAGTTATCTGCGCTACCTGGAAGTCTACGCCTACTCCCTGCGTGAGCCATGGCTGATAGATCACAAGCTTAACCGGGACTATAATCGTGTATGATGGACGCGAATGTATCGGAAGGCCTCCCTGGCTACCTATTATTGGCGTTAATTCGCGGTTATCTATCTCCCTTAAGTTCGCCAGCAATGTATCGCTAAATATTCCTATAATCCTAAGCTTAAGCCCCTGTATCAGTATTTCGTCTCCGACGTTCAGTTCAAACAGCTCGTGTAGGCTTTCGGGTATAATACAGACAAATACATCTGTTTCGTCAAACCATTTGCCTTCTATGAGAGTTATGTTTTTAGCTACTAACTCGTATTCTTCAGGCATAAGCCCATATATTCCCCTTATGTCCATCTTCCTGAGTGTAGCCGGATCCACTGCATGAATTATGAACTGCTGGCCTGCCGCCCCCCTAGGCTGAAGTGACCATATTTTTATTGTGGCTAATCCTATGTTCTTAAGCTTGATTTTTAGGTATTCGTATAGCTCTATCGATAGAGGATTGTTAACGGTAGCTATTCTCTCCAAGAGTATGCCGTTGTATAGCGTCTTCTTAAGTTCAGGCTCGAAAACTTTAGGCGTGATTACGATCATCGTCTGTCCAGATGTGAAGGTGACTAGAGCGAACGCTATTACTGTTATCGATATTAGCGTTAATAGGGTTCTAATTTTCCTCCTCTTCATGTACTCCGTTCCCGTGGACATCGCTAGAACTCCGACCTCTATTCCTCTGGATTCCATGAAGTGGACGCCGAGCCTCTCCCTCCTATATGTTTGGAGAAAGACTGTGAACTCCAGGAATAGTATGAATAGTATTAGGCCTATGAATAGTAGCATTACGAAGCCTATTTCAACCATTATAATATTTGCTGCTAAAGTGAAGCCCGGATGAAGTATTGATAAGGTTACTAGAGTTACGGTAAATATCGATATGAGCGAAAACGCTCTTATTTTAGCACTCTTATCTCCAGTTAAAGTCTTTTCGAGCAGTATTGAGAAGACAAGTATTAGTATGAAGAGCAATACTGTTGAGAGTATCACGTCCATGTAAAGGCCTCTGGAGAAGGCATATGAATTGTATGCTAACCCCAGTAAATCGACCGACTCAACAAAGTATTCATCATAGCGTTTATCTTCAATTAAGGCTTGAAGTTTAGCCTCCTTTTCACTAGCCATGGATATGAATTTTTCAAGCATATAGTTTGTTACACCAAAGCTCTTCAGCCTATTTCTCCTCTCTAAGGCTAGCTTCATAACGCTTAAGGATATCCTCTCAAGAAATCTCGTATAGATAGCTTCTGTTCCAGCATCTCCTGAGTTAACTATTATGAAACCTATCGGGTATTCTCTTCCCTTAGTTCTCATTACCACGAGAGCCTTTGAGTTGGGTTGAAGAAATACTACTCCAATACCCTTCGGATCCATATACCAGGAGTAAGCGTCCGGGGGTACGCCCGTATCCTCTTCTAGAACTTCAATACTAAAGCTGTTCTCGTATGCTCCATCCGGATACAGGTTGTTTGACTGTGAGAGAGGTTCAGATACCACTAGAGGATCCAGTATTTTAGGCAGTACTATGCCGGATGCCTTGAATACTACAAAAAGTCTTGGATTATCCTTGCTTCCCACTATTGGAGCGTTTAGGAGAAAAGTGTTGGACCAGACTTCACCTCCATGCCTACCGAAGTCTGAAACATAGATAATGTTATAGTTTTCATCCATTATGTATGCTCTAACCTCATAGCTGGCTCCCCAGCCTATGAGCGACCCATTTAACGTGAAGACTCCGTCTTTATCAGTTAATAGGTAGAATCTTACGTTCCACTGGGATCCGGAGAAGGTAGCTCCGCCTAATCTAATTGAGACAATAGCTGGTTTTAGCCCAGCTTCCGACAATGGAACCCAGTTTGCCTTATCCGGATCCCATGTGACAATTTTGCCTACAAAATCCCCAAATGACTCACCATAGCTGCCCGATCTCTTAGGTCCAGTTGTAGCTAATCCTGAAACTAAATTTTCAAAAAAACCATATTTAACATCGTTTACTATAGTATTTACCACGCTTTCAATAAATACCGCTTGTTTCAGGACGTTTTCCCAGTTTATCCTCTCCGGTGTATCAAGCTCCGTTCCAAGATATTTTCTGAAGCTGTATGCGGTATGAAAGCATACGCTAGCTAATCCCACCCTGAAGAATGCTTCAGCATCGATGTGTATTGGGCGTGGAAATAACCTCTGCCAATCGTTTGTTCCCTGACTTATACTCAGCATTTCATATTCGTGACTTATGTACTCCTCATCTAAGCCTTCAGGCATGTTTGAGCTCAGATAGTCTAGTACTTTGTCTATACCTTTAGCTACTTCAACGTACCTCTGTCTAGCACTAACAGATATTCCTCCTGTTGATGCATCATAGAAGTACGAGACATATAGGAAGGATACCCTGGAATCATCGTCAAATACTTTTAGATCGATTACGAAGATCTTCTTATTTGAAGCTAGAAGATTGAGCCTATCGCTTTCATTTAAAATATGTCTCTCAATAAACATCCTCGTGCCATAAAGTCCCTGGTAATGTCCCGATACAGCTACGAATAGTATGCTTCTTTCAGGCCTATTTACAGAGAATACTCTTGCAAGCTCCATTAGTATCGATATACCTATTGCATCAGAAGCTCCCGTGGGAAGAGATGGAGCCCACGAGTAGGAATCGAAATGGGAAAGTAGCACCACCACTTCATCGGGTTTACTTGCTCCATTTATGTAGCCGTATATTACGTCACAACTCTTAACCTCCCACTTCATACCTATTTTAAGCTTGGCTTCCAGTTCCATATTCTCCCTAAGTAAGCGTATTATCCTTTCTCTATCATTAAGCGATAATAACGCTCTTGGAAACTTTACGGGTATATCTAGGTATTTACCCTCCATTTGAAGCCTATTCACATCATATTTAGGTATGAATACTACAGCCTTTACTCCGAAGTCTATCAGCCTAACCCAGCTAATATAGCAGTCTAATTCAACTACAGCTATGCTTCCATTAAGTTCCTTACCGTTCAGGCTAGTATAGCTTGCATCCCCTACGTAGACTAATTTTCCCTCATATTCTCCGTAGCATGTCTGTACATCATTGGGTAGAAATGGATATACCTTAAAGGAATACTCCTCACCGCCGACTTTAATAATCAATGTGGAACCAGCATCGTACGGTATTAATATAGGGTAGGTCTCCCAGGTAACGTTGTCTAGGTATTTTGAAAACTCATTAAAGATATATCTAGCCGCTTCCCTACAGCCCTCGTATCCCGTGAATCTAGGCTTAAAGCCATTTATCTTCTCAACATAATCGACGATGTCATCTATGCTGACTGAAGCTGATGGATCGGCTAAACCGAACCTCAAGGCAATTGTAAGTATAAGTAAGGCTATTATAAAAATAGACTTTTTCAATGCTTCACCCTATTAGGATGTACTCCTAGCCTTTCTGGCCTTAATCTTTAGGAATATGAAACCTACAGCAGCTAGTATTCCAACCACTATCCATACAATATTGCTCCATGTAAGCTGTAACGGTAAGGCTGTTGGTGGTATAATTTCCTTAGGCTTCTCCTCAACCTTCTTCTCCCCTGGAGGCTCCTCAGGTAGGTTTGAGGGCTTTATAGCTTCAAATACTCCATTGAATCCTGCTTCCTCTAGGTATTCCTTCCATATCGGACCACAGTACCATATAGTCTTGTAGATCTTAGCTTGGCCTGGCTCTAGGGTGAGCGGCTTCAGCTCAGTTCTAATGGACGTCCACCCAGCCGCTGCCTCAAGCCATATAAAACATCCCTCCGACGGATCCAGCAATTTTAACCCTATGAACAATCCATAGGTTGCATTATCTACCATATTGGCATCGGTCGAATTATCAAATAATCCTATCCACTCGGTGTCGGTGGGAGTTTTATCTAATGGGTATACTACCCAAGATTCTTTAGTTATTATTGGATCCTGACCGACGAACTTCCATATCTGAATATCATTAGTATCGTTGCGGCCTATTTTAGCGCCTATTTCAATCATGAAGCCAGCCTTCCTTCCCCATGCGGGTGGGTTCTGTATTTTGAGCGCCGCTGTGCCCTTATTATCGAGGATGTATGTTATGTTTATCCAGTAGTGTTCGCCTGCCTTTATGGTAACAATTTTCGTGAACTCCAATCCTGGGGCATCAGTGGCTAGGTTCACCTTAAACTCTACTACTGCCTCGTCTCCGGACTCCTTTACTATTTGATAGGTAAAGTTTGCGCTAAATATTTCTCCTGGCCATGTTCCGGTAGGTATCCATTCATATGGATACCTAGACTCAGTTATGGGTGTTACATTAGCTAATGTTTTTACAATCCACCTAACTATTTTAGCTCCTTCATCAGGCTTAAAGTATACTTTAATAACATCATTTTCAAGTACAACCTTACCCTTATCGACATACGCTAGAGCCTGAGGTTGCGGATATACTAATGTAGGTTTTAACATGGACAATGTGAATACTAGCAAAAGTATAGTCACGGTAATAGATTTATTCATAAAAATCACCTTGAGAAATATAGAGTTTTATATTAATTTAAACTTTACTCACCTTAAAATCCACGCAGGATACGTATGAGTTAGTAATAAAAAAGAAATTTATTTTTTGGGCTTAAATAGGAATTTTGCTACAATAACTCCAATAATGATACCTACTATTAAGCCTCCTACGAGGTACGCTGGCTGCATCGACCGTGCCTGAGCTAACTCACTCTTTGTCTTATCTAACTCGGACTTTGTTGTTTCAAGCTCGCTAGTTTTAGCTGAAAGCTCACTCTGTAGAGTGTTTACCTGATCCTGTAGGCTTGTTACCTGCTCCTCAAGTTGTGTAATCTGTGTCTGTAGGTTTGATATCTGGGACTGTAACTGTGTTATTGTCTCCGATGCTTGCTTTAATCCTTCATATGCTCCTGGGTTATATTTGTTGGCGAAGCCTATTAATCCAGCTTCCTCTGTGCCTAGTACATCATCTATCGTTGTCGCTATTAGTCTGAAGGCGAAGGTCACTGAACCTCCTGGAGCTATGTATGTGGATTTGAATCTTAGCATAGCTCTTATTGCAGGCGAGCCGTAGTAATCTCTCTCAAAGTTTATATGCCATACTCCGTTTGGCTCTAAGGCTCTTGCAGCTACTATTATGTTAAGCTTCTCGTTTATTATTCCAGCCCATGGGAAGAATGCTCCCTCACCATGGCTCCATGGACCCATTCCTACCCAATGCCATTTTCCAGTTTCAATATATGTTCCTGTGGCGTTTACGACACAGAATATCTGTACGAAATCATCAGTGGATTCTCCCTCAACATAGGAGTTTATGTTTATTCCGAAGCCGAAGTCCAGCCAGTTCCAAGCCTTGCCAGCTAAGTATACTGTATCGTTTGTTGGGTTTGTCAGCTTGAATATTACGTCTATGTATGGCTTGTTCTTATAGAATATTACCGTCTCGTTTATGAGAAGACCTTCTAGATGTGTCGTTACGTTTTCGTCGTATATTGGCCAGAGCTCCACCACTACCACATCGTCAGAAACTGTAGTTATCTTTCCGGTCCAAGGCTTAAACTGCTGCGCATATGGATACATTTCGTTTGGATCCGAGTATAATGCTATCTCTAAGTTGAATGGAAGATAGGGAGAAACTACATCCTTATCTATAGCCTTTACTATCCAGCTTGAAAGCCTGCCACCGACTTCTAGGTTGAACGTTATCTTGTAATAGTCGTTCTCAGCTACAATCGTGTTGTCTGTAATAGTTACCCATTGAGGTTGCGAACGGACTAGAGCAGACAGAGATATCGATAAAAGCAGTAATGCTAGAATCCAAATACTCTTCCTCATAAAATCTTCACCCGAAAACTCTAATATGCAAAATTATTCTATTCTTTAGAGTATATAAGTTTTAACATAATGCTGCTAAGATTTTCCGCCATTTATCGACTTTAGCTAATGCATTTAGTTTTATCTTTACGTATTTAAAGGAATTACACTACATATAGATTCTGTGATTTCAACCGCCTTAAGCAAGAAACTTCGTTAAGCTTATTTTGCTATTATATTAACACATAGTTATGGGTAAAGCCTTTTCAACAATACTCTCTTTATTGTTGCTACTTAGCCTTATACGTATTTTCGCATTAGATGTCAGCACATATATCATTAATAGTACTAAACACAATATTGCTTTCCTATTTAACTCTAAAACTGGAACATATGAGGTTAGCTATAGGGGCTATACATTCTATGGACTAGGATACTTAAGCATCTTTGAGGAGAGAGTTAGGTATGTATCCTATAATCCTATAGAGAAAAAGCTGTCGGAAAGGTTTAGGATTGTAGATATTACAGAGAAAGAGGGAAGTGATGCTCTAGGCAGATACAAGTGTCTGAGAGTTTTTTGGCATCTTAAAACCGTTAGGAGATTAACTCTATCATTTTATACGATATTTAAGGTATATCAGGATGAGCCGGCATTAGTTTTCGAATTGCTGTTCGCTAATACATTTAAATGTTATGGCCCCGAAGAAATTGCTGCCATAAGGTTTCCTATATTTTACTCTCATAAGTGTAATGTTTCAAACCTATACGTCTTTGCATATACTCCGAATAATGAATATTGGCTTAGAACGGTCGTAGCTAGGGCTGATAAAGGCTTCAGGGAATGGCTTAGAGGCATTAATGAGTATACGATATTAACTCCCTTAATTCTACATAACTCTAAGGATAGATATTCCATTCTCTCGCCCCTCTATCCTCTCGGAAACCTGCTAGTTAGAAAAGTTACTGAATACGGAGTTCAGGCTATAGCAGTATGTCTCGACTCCACTATAAGGGAGGTGCCCTTCAGCTCTAGGATGACGTCTATAATCGTATTCGGAGATAAGGGCGTAGTAGATACGATGCTTAAATGGGGCTCCCTGATGAGGCTTTATTACAGTAAGCCCAATCCACCTAAGCCGTGGAACAATATTTTCCTAAAGTATTTGTGTGCATGGCCTATCCTCCATGCCGGTAATGCCACAGAACAATACATTGATATGGTTAACTATCTTAGGTCAAAGGGTATTAGGCCAGGGACAACTGCTAACTATGTTTGGCAGGTACTGGGTAGTGATCCTGTTTTAAAATGGGGTGTAGCTCAGGTGGCTTTGAAGCCGAGCTGTAGCTCATTCGGGTTTGACCGTGTAGCTACTAATGATGGCTGGGATGGACTTAAAGTTATAGTTGAGGCTACCGATCTGCCTATGGTATGCTGGATGTCCCATTGGTGTCCAGCTGCCGCCTCCTACTACTGGAGGTATGATTGGGTCAAGTATGTCGAGGGTGGCAGGGTTCTGGCTGCCTGGCCGAGGTCTGCTAAGATTTACTATGATATTGCGAGGAACTTTTCCAGCTGGGGCATCTGCGTGGCTTGGCAGGACTATTTTATCGAGGAGTATAGGAAGGATGCTGGACACATATGGCTTCAGGGCAGATACGGCTACTTCGATTCCTGGTATATTAACATGAGTGAGGCGTTTGCGGAGTATAATATTTCGATTATGAGCTGTATGCCTGGAATTAAGGGGTATATGATGCTTCCCGAGAGCGTTAATACTATATTTATTCGTGGTGGTAACGACTATGAGTTCCTAGGTATGGGTAAGGGAAATGATTGGGAGTGGTATCAGTACAGCTTCACTCAGCTTTTATCCTGGTCGTTGGGCGCTTATACGTTCTGGGATAAATTCCATCCGATGCCTAGCGTTGAGGCTGGTTGGTTTAGGGAGCCTTACTATATTCAGGAAGCCCTATTGAGGTCTTTATCTGCCGGTCCTGTAGCGTTCCTAGTTAAAACAGATGTGGTGGATAAGGATGTTCTATTGATGCTTGTTGATAGTAACTGGGAGGTTTTAAAGCCCGACGTTCCAGCGTTGCCGTTAGAGAAATGTTTCACATATGACCCGCTTATCGAGAAGGTGTTCTACGTCTACACGTATTCCAACGTTAGCGGATATTCATGGATATATGTTGCAGTTATAAACATTGACCGTAGCAATAGTAGAAGCTTCAGCTTTAGTCTTTCCGAGGTAGGGGTTACGGGAAAGACCCTAGTGTATAGCTTCTTTGAGAAGAAAATCATGTTGGCAGATGCGAATACCGTCATTAAGGGAACCATAGGCCCTATGGAGATAAAGTATTTCATAATATGTCCGAAGATAGATGATGGTCTCTACGTCTTCGGTCTCGAGGGGAAGTTCATACCTTTCTCGAAAGTCGTATTTAGGGAGTTACTGTACGACAAATCGAGTAAGGTACTCAGGCTTAAGGTGAAGAAAGGGTCTGAAAGCCTGATCATATACACTAGTAGGAAGCCCGCCGATATTTCGATATTGAATGGAAAACTGGTATCCCTGGAATACGATAATAAGACGGGGTTAGTGAAGCTTAAGTATTCTATGAATAGCGATGGAACTATAAGGATAGTTTTCGAGGGTACGGGAAGAGAGCTACAGCCATATGCCGTGGGGTTTACATTGGAGCCAATAGTAATTGTTGTTATAGTTTTTGCAACAGTTGTAGTGGCGCTTCTAGTTCTTTGGATTAGTACAGTACGTAGGTTTTCGCCTACGAGCAAAGTATAAGTATATTTATTGATAATTTAGCTGTTTTATATAGGTAAGTCTAAAATATTTTCGCCTAATTTGCGTCGCAAAAGATATTTTTTGCGTCGCAAATATTACTTATGCGAGTCTAGATAAAACGTACAGGAGAATACTTGAAGTTATAGGCGCTACCGTTAACGGTAAACCGACTAACGCTGGCATACTATTCTTCTCCGATAGACCTCAAGACTTCATTCCAAACGCCTACGTTAGGCTAGTAGTATTTCGTGGTGAGGATATGCTTGAATATATGGACAGGAGGGATTTCTCCGGCCCGCTATGGAAGATTGTTGAGGATTTCGAAAACTATATGATGCAATATATGGCTAGGATGGGTGCAATAGTAAGCTTTAGGAGAATTGAGAAATACGAGTATCCGCTGGAGGCTCTGAGGGAGGCGTTAGTTAACGCGCTAACTCACAGGAACTACTTTGACCCAGGAGATGTAAGGGTGTTCATTTGCCCTTTTAAGATAGTATTTATAAATCCGGGTTCCTTCCCTCCCGGAGTTTCGCCGGATAAGCCGACCCATAAGCCTAGGAATCCCATATTGTCCCAGTATATGTATGATATGGGCTTTATGGAGAAGTACGGGGTAGGAATTATTAGAATGAAACAGTTGTGTGCGGCAAGCAGGATAAAGCTTACGTATAGTTTAGATTCCTTCGAAACTAGGTTAACATTTAGCAGGATAGTAGCTACCTTAGATGATATTGAAAGGAAAATAATGGATTTAATAGCTGAGGAAAGCTTATCGAGCAGTCAGCTAGCCTCAAGGTTGGGTGTAAGCAAAGATACCGTGCTTCGGAGAATTAATAGGCTTATTCAACTTGACTTGGTTAAAAGGATAGGCTATGGGAAATCAACAAGATACATAGCTAACTTATAACTATTTCACATCAGGTTAATTTATAAACTATATATGGGATGAGTTCCCTCAAGCAGCATCTTTATTCCCGTGAGAGGGACAATAATATTCTCAGGTCTATAGTCGTGTTCATACTTCAGCTCGTATATCGCCTTCTCAAGCATCCACGGAGCTAAAAGCTGCACTATTTCATCCTCTAAGGTACCTCGGTCGAATCCAGTAGCCTCCTCGGTCTTTGGACCGAGTGTTTTAATGTAGCTTTCGAGGAGATTTAGGGATACCTCTCTATACCAGTTAAATATTCTCTTCTCCTTGTTAAGTAGGATATTACATGCATCCCTAAGGCTAATTCCGTTCTTAAATGCTAGGGTAAATGCTATTAGATAGTCGAAGCTCCTTAGCAGACACGCTATATCCCTCAAGAATGGCTCCTTTAAGAGCCTCTCCTCGTCGCTTCTATTAGGCTCGCCCTCAAAATCCAGTATTACAAATCTGCCATCCCTAGCATACAGCATTTGTGCTAAGTGATAATCCTGATGAGTCCTAGCCTTAATCCTATCTAGGTATAATTCAAATAGATCCAGGATTGAATGTAGCCTATCGCCACTACATGGGATAGTTTCTCGGAATTTAAGGTAGATGCCTTTGATCCTTTTAATCCACAGCCCTACGTCAAGACTTGAAATACTTTCAGGCTTGAAGAAGTCATCATAATGATCCACAAGATTTAGATGTAGATATGCGGTGGTTTTACCGAGCTCTCGGGCCAGCTTAACATCTACGGGCTCTCTGCCCTCAAGGTAGTTAATAAAGTTTCCTGCAAACGGATAACCGCCATCTCCTAGACTATCTACATACTCGAGATAGATGGATAATGGTCCATACTTTCTATGTATAAGCTGAAGGTAGAGCCTAGGGATATTTCTGAAGCCTCTTCTCGTAAGCTTCCAGAGCATCTTAGCCTCAATATTAACCCTAGGTATCTTTCTATAAGACTTTAAAACATACGAAACAGTATCCGATCCAATGTAACTGAGACAGTTAGTCGTGCTTACATTCAATGGTTTTACCTTAAACTCGTCGTTGAGGTCTAGCTTCCCTTTGACGATCAGCTCGTCGCAATCTAGTTCGCACTGAAATATAATCCATGTATACTCCTTAAAGTACTCAGCCTCTAGAAAGTAGCGGGAATTTAGTTTATATGCTCTATCCCTAGGATATCCTTCAGGAATACCGTTAGAGGATATTAATGGAACATAGTATCTCTCAACCTTGCCGTCGCCCTCTACCCTAAATACCGTAAAATCCATTCCTTTAAGCCTTCTCATCCACTCGATGTAAACCTCTAGCTTAGCTACATCATGAAAACTGCTCCACCTAGCTATCCTAAACATCCTTAAAAGATACTTACTACAGGACACTGTTTAATTAAGCAACTAGAGTATATTAATGCTCTCTATATCTATGGCTAAACTAATAGCAGTAATACTGAAAAACTGGGGGCTTGTAAGATAATATCTATAAGCTACCTCGTTACATATTATAGTGATGAACTTAAAGCAACTTGAGGAGTGGCATAGACTTGAGGAAGAAGCTAAGAGAATTAGGAGAAGAGAGGCTAATTGGGAGTTTATTAGGAAACAGAGGCCTAGAATAAGGGCGGCTTTAATCTATTATATTGAATTTGGCGATATTAGACGAGCGTCTAAGATTGATCAAATGAATATTGAGGAGTTTAGAGAACTACTTAGGGATGCGAACATCCCCGTAATAGTATAGTAATTCCGCTAGTCCAACAGGCTGCAGTATAGTTTAAATGTTTTCTCGGCTATCTTCTCCCAAGTAAATTCCTTAAGAACCCTCCTTCTACCTCTTCTCCCCATCTCTACGGCTTCCTCAGGATTTTCAAGCAGGTAAGTTATTGCATCGGCAAGCTGCTCCGGGTTATTCGGCTCAACAAGAATCCCTGTCTCTCCATCCTTAACTATCTCTGGTATTCCCCCAACCCTACTCGCCACAACTGGCGTCTCAGTGGCCATAGCCTCCAAGTTAACTATGCCAAATGGCTCATATATACTTGGACAGACAAATACGGAAGCCATCGTATATAAGGGAATTAATTCATTGATATTCAGCATCTTATTTATCCAGACAATATTATCTATATCCCTAATTTTCCTCTTAAACTCCTCGAGAATACTCCTTTCATCAGGTTTACCCGTAGCAAAGACAAACTGACAATTCTCACCAACAATTTTGGCCGCCTCGACCAGCGTGAAGATCCCCTTCTGCCTCGATAACCTACCAACAAATAGCGCATATGGCCTTCTTATACCGTATCTCTCAAGCACTCGAAGATCCTCTCTAGGCCTCCATACTTCAGCGTCTATCCCATTATGTATAACGTGTATTTTATCCCTGCTTATACCGTAGGACTTTACTATATCCTCCTCGGTCTGCCCGCTTACAGCTATAATTGCATCGCACTCCTTTAATCCCTGAATTTCAGCCCACATGGATAAATTATATCCCGAGCCAAGAGCCTCCCTCTTCCACGGTCTCATGGGCTCTAAACTGTGGACTGTAGCCACTAGCTTAACATTATACAGCTTTTTAGCGTATAGTCCTCCTAGAGCCATATACCAGGTGTGGAAGTGGACTATATCCGAGTCTATAGGCTCACTATTTACAGCTAAGCTGATACTGTACGCCTTAAATACGGGTCTAAACTTCTCGCACGTTCTTGAAATTATATCACTCCAGCACGGATACCTCCTAACATGGACGCTGTGATAATCCTCGGAGGAATATTTTTCACCTATAGTTCTAACCTCCACATCACAGTATCTAGCTAAAACTTTAGTAATATTAGATACGTGTACTCCCACTCCGCCGTATATGTTTGGAGGGAACTCAAGGGTAAATACTGTAACCTTCAACTACAGCACCAAATTATGAAAACTAAAACTCCTTATAAAACCTGCTTTACCTAAAATAGATTTTTGAACAAGGTCGTGCCTAAAGCGGAGATATTTAGAGAATTAAAATGGAGGATCAAGCTAGTAGGAAGCATGTGAATATAAAATCAAACTATAATGAAAACGGGGGAACTATGTGTTGATGTTAGCTTAGCGGCGGTGACGAGGGAAGCTACTTCTTTTTCCTCCTCACCTCGATGCAAAAGCCCTCGTTCTTCTCGGGAAGATACTTCTCATAACCAACAATATAGATTGGATCACCGTATTCATGTACTGCGAAGGCTGTATCATAGTTACTGCTAGGCTTACTCTTAATAGTTAAAACGAGACTAGGCTGAGCATTTAATAGCAACGTAACGGTAATACCACGATATATATTTATATACTTTAGAATTCAAAGAAAACATTACATTTTTAGTGGAGTAAAATATGATATGGAGATGAACTTCACTTATCATAAGGAGTTTTAGGTGCTTGGAAAAAGACTATTTGGTTAGGGACTCAATTCGCCTATCTAATTCCTGAAGCTTCTCTGATACATAGTTCATCCGTTCCCTTATCTTCTCAAGCTCGCTCTCCATATCACCCCTAAAGTCCTCCAGATCGCTAACCTTATCTTCTATATCCTCCCTAATAGAGCTTATTTCATCCTCTATATCCCCCAACTCGTCGGATATATCATCTATAATCTCCTGATTATACCTCCCGTATAACTCGCTAATCCTAGTTCTTAAGGCTTTAACAGACTCTGATAGCTTATCAATTGAAGCCAGCATAGAGTTCAGCTCTCCCGCAAAGTCAAACTTAGCTTGAACTCTAAGTTTAACAGTCCTAGCTATTCCAGGGGAAACTCCGCCGAGAACCTCAAGTATTCTATTAAGAGTATCTTCAAGCCTAGGTATATATCTCTTGGATATAGATGAGGCTAAATCATCCCCAACAATAACTTCACTACCTATCCTATCCACGAGTCCATAGGTATATAGGGTATCAATTATCCCACGTACCTCCTCCTCGCCTAATCCAAATATCCTAGCTAGCTCACCTACTGTTGAGGAGCCCTTATTCAATAGGTATAGGTATACGTCCTGACTCTTACCCTCCACACCTATGGAATATAGAGCCCACTTAATAACATCCTCCTTCTCTATTACAGATGGTTTTTTAAGCCTCCTTATCCTCCATTCAGCTAAAATACTCTCCTCCACAAAACCACCTCCTAATCGTATAGCTCTAGGCTACCCATGCTCTTAAACTTGTAAGCTATAGCTGAATAGAGATCCTTAGATATCTTAACCGGACCAAACGATACTACACGTTCAATAACCGCATCGGCAAGTTCGGGATCAATATCCTTTTCAAAAACGAGACTACCGAATCCCTTAATGATTATCCTCTTACCCCTATTATGGAATGCCTCAATTAATCCCTTAGTTATAACAGTGCTTCCAAAGAAAGTTAGCTCCTCAACCTTACCCCTAGCAAGCTCATGCCCACTCACCTGAACTTTAATACCCCTACTCATACTCCTCTCAACCTCAGCAGCAACTTTAGCTATAGATTTCAGAGTAGCTGTTATCCTCGGAATAAGCACATAGTTTAATGCCTTAGCGATAGAATCATAGGTGAGGTGATACTCTCTGCCAATATAGTCAACTAATCCAACTGTGTGGAGATCATCAAGCTTACTGCGTGCAGTAGTTGGGCTTATACCGAAAACCTTAGCTATCTCAGTAGTAGTACTGCTTTCAACCCGTTCGAGATAGAGGTAAATGTTTTGAGCAAGCTCATCCAAGCCTAGGGATGTGAGAACCCACCTCTTAACCTTCTCAACGTCATCCGTCTCTATCTTCTTTAACCTCCTAATGACCCACTCCGCAACAACCTCAAACTCCTCAGCCTTCTCCTCCCTCTCTTCACCATCCATAATACCACCATTTTAAAACAATAATTTTTGTTTTAGA